>Ga0310811_10007722_pt1 | contig 13789 bp, 9 predicted proteins | sample YCmetagenome_FD_207642 | JGI IMG/M metagenome (GOLD analysis project Ga0310811, IMG submission 207642) | Soil microbial communities from experimental microcosm in Duke University, North Carolina, United States - YC | ecosystem: Engineered > Artificial ecosystem > Soil microcosm > Unclassified ... | reverse complement strand
CATCTTAAGGCAGGCGAGCGAAAGCATGAACGGCATGGAAGGCACGGGAGATGAGCCAGGATTGAAGTCAGTGGCAAGAACAATGGCGAGGCCGACCTCAATCATTCGCCGCGCGTTCGGGTATTGAGTGCGGCCCAATGCGAAGACCGACCCCGGCAGGAGCACAGGCTGCACTCCTGCGTCACGCAATTGGGCGAAAGTTGCGTCGGTTGCGGTCTCAAGATGATCCGCCGTCGAAGCGCCCAGCTCGGCGGCAAGAGCGGCGCCCGTACCCGGCCGGAATTGCTCGGCGTGTACGCGAATGGCCAGGCCGTGCCGCTTTGCGGCTGCCAACACGATTCGCGCCTCGTCCACTGTAAACGCATGATCGTCACAGAACGCATCACAGTAGCGCGCGAGGCCTTCGGCAGCGACTTGGGGAATCAACTCGTCCGCAATCCAGCGCACATACTCGGCGCGGCGGCCGGCGTATTCGGGCGGCATAGTGTGCGCTGCCAAAAGAGTCGGCACGATGCGCACGGGCCCTTCTTCGTTAAGATGCCGCAGCACGCGGAGCATCTTCAACTCCGTGTCGCGATCGAGACCGTATCCGGACTTGGCTTCGAGGGTTGTCGTGCCGCCGCGGAGCATCCAGTCGCGATGCCGGCGCGCTGCTGTCAGCAGTTCGTCTTCAGTGGCGGCGCGAGTCATGTTGACGGTGCGCAGGATGCCGCCGCCGGCCGCCGCGATTTCCTGATAGGTCGCGCCGGCGATGCGCTTCTCGAATTCATCCGCGCGGTTGCCGGCGAAGACGAGATGGGTGTGGGCGTCGACAAAGCCGGGTGTGATGCAGCGGCCCTGCGCGTCGATCACTGCTGCATCGCGCGGAATGTGCGGCCCGAGTTCGGAAAACGTACCAATCGCTGCAATGCGATCGCCTTCGATCAGCACGGCAGCATCTTCGATCAGGTTCAAGTCGCGGAGTTCCATACCGACGCGAGGTCGCGACGGACCGGAGAGAGTTACGAGTTGGCCGATGTTCACGACCGCGATAGTCATTCGATTCGTACCCTATCAAGTGCTCTTCCCAGTTTTCCGAAGCGGAGGCTCGGGCTCCCCTTGTGCTACTTGTTTCCTTCCATCGGGATGTGAATTCCCTTTTCGCGCGCGGTCTTCCGCGCCAACTCGTAGCCGGCGTCGGCATGACGGGCGACGCCGATGCCGGGATCATTATTCAACACGCGCTCAATCCGCCGGGCGGCATTGTCGGTTCCGTCGGCCACGGTCACCTGGCCGGCGTGCAGGGAGTAGCCCATGCCCACGCCGCCGCCGTGATGGAAGCTCACCCACGTAGCGCCTGAGGCTGTGTTGAGTGCGAAGTTGAGCAGAGGCCAGTCGGCCACGGCATCGGATCCATCGAGCATCTTCTCCGTCTCGCGATAGGGGCTGGCGACGGAGCCGGTGTCGAGGTGATCGCGACCGATGGCGATCGGCCCCGAGAGTTCCCCTTTGCGCACCAGTTCATTCATGGCCAGGCCCATGCGTGCGCGGTCACCGTAGCCGAGCCAGCAGATGCGCGACGGCAGGCCTTGCCAGGCGAACTTGCCGCGTACGAGGCGCAGCCATCGGGTGAGAATCTCGTTGTCGGGAAAGAGTTCGAGCGCGAGTTCGTCGGTGCGATCGATGTCGCGCGGGTCCCCGGAGAGCGCCACCCAGCGGAACGGCCCGGCGCCGGTGCAGAAGAGCGGCCGAATGTACTCGGGGACGAAGCCGGGAATCAGGAAAGCATCGACGCATCCGGCATCAAAGGCGAAGCGGCGAATGTTATTGCCGTAATCGAACGCCACCGCGCCGGCTCTTTGCAGCGCCAGCATGGCGTTCACGTGCACCACCATGGAAGCGGAAGACCGCCGCACATATTCTTCGGGATCGCGTTCGCGCAGCTCCGCGGCCGCAGCAAGAGGATCGCGGCCGTGGCGCACCGACTCTGGCAGCGAGGTGAACTGTGGAATATATCCGTTCAGAGGATCGTGCGCGCTAGTCTGATCGGTGGCGACATCGACGTGCACGCCGCGGCGGACGAGTTCAGGCAGCACGTCGGCACAATTGCCAACCAGCCCGACCGAGAGAGCCCGCTTTTCATGCCGCGCCGCCTCGCACCAGGCCAGCGCCTCATCCAGATCGTCGGTCATGGAATCGCAATAGCGCGTATCCACGCGCCGTTGAATGCGGCTGGGGTCAACATCGACGGCCAACAGCACGCCGCCGTTCAGCGTAACCGCCAGCGGCTGCGCTCCCCCCATGCCGCCCATGCCGCCAGTCACAACCAGCTTGCCGGCAAGGGAGCCGCCGAAGTGGCGCTCAGCCAATGCGGCAAAGGTCTGATAGGTGCCTTGCAGAATTCCCTGGGTGCCGATGTAGATCCAGCTTCCAGCGGTCATCTGGCCGTACATCATAAGACCCTTGCGGTCGAGTTCGTGAAAGTGTTCCCAGGTGGCCCACTTCCCTACCAGGTTGGAATTGGCAATGATGACGCGGGGGGCCATGTCATGGGTCGGGAACACGCCCACCGGCTTGCCGGACTGCACCAGCAGCGTTTCCTCGTTGCCGAGATTCTGCAGCTCGCGCACGATGGCATGAAAGCATTCCCAGTTGCGCGCAGCGCGTCCCGTGCCGCCGTAGACAACCAGGTCCGCGGGCCGTTCGGCCACTTCGGGGTCGAGGTTATTCATGAGGCAGCGCAGGGCGGCTTCCTGCTGCCAGCCCTTGCAGCGCGGCGCACGGATGACGGGTGCTTCCACCATGCTCATGGAACCCCTCCCTGAACAAGAAACCACGATTGAACCAACAGCCAAATGATACGCGCGAATGTGCTGGCTTCTAGCCCGGAATCCGCGTCCGACTTGGCCGGATGACGTCAAATCCTCGCCGAATGCGGACCCTCATAGCCGATTCACGGTTGCAGCATTGCAATGCGGCTCGATATTCTCATCCCGATGCCCAACACACTGGTTGAATGCGTTCCCAATTTTTCTGAGGGCCGGGATGCGGCCAAGGTCGATGCAATTGTCGAAGCGATGAAGATCCCGGGAGTCTACCTGCTGGATCGCGAGATGGACGCGGACCACAATCGCTGCGTGATCACGCTGGTTGGGGAGCGCGATGCGATCCAGGAAGCCGCCATTCGCGGGGTTGGCAAGGCCGCGGAGTTGATCGATCTGACGCGGCACCAGGGGGCGCATCCGCGCATGGGAGCAGCCGATGTAGTTCCCTTCATTCCCATCGAAGGGGTGACGATCGAGGATTGCGTGGCGATGGCCCGACATGTGGGCGCGGAGATCGCGCAGCGGTTTGGCATTCCCGTGTACCTGTACGAAGCGGCGGCAGCGCGGCCGGAGCGGCAGAATCTCGAGAACATACGCCGCGGGCAGTTTGAAGGCATTCGCGACGAGATTGCCACCAACCCTGCGCGCAGGCCGGATTTCGGCGAAGCGCGCGTGCATCCTACCGCGGGAGCGACGGTTGTGGGCGCGCGCAAATTTCTGATCGCTTACAACGTCTTTCTGAATACCGCGGATGTGGAGATCGCCAAGAAGATCGCAAAGGCGGTGCGCTTTTCGTCCGGCGGCTTGCGGTTTGTCAAGGGATCGGGCTTTCTGGTGCGCGGAATGGCGCAGGTCTCGATGAACCTCACCGATTTCGAGCAGACGCCGATTCATCGCGTGTTCGAATTTGTGAAGCGCGAGGCGGCACGCTACGGAGTCGTGCCGGTATCGAGCGAGATTGTCGGATTGATCCCCAAACTGGCGCTGGAACAGGCGGCGGAGTGGTTTCTGCAGGTGGAGAACTTTGACTCTTCGCTGATCCTGGAGAATCGTCTTGCCGGGGTGATGAGCGGCAAGGTGGCTGTGGGCGGATTGCGGGCGGGTGTGGAACCGTTTATTGAGCAACTGGCAGCCCCGACAGCCACGCCGGGCGGTGGAAGCGCCTCGGCGGCGGCCGGAGCGATGGCGGCGGCCCTTGCGCATATGGTCGCTTCCATGTCGAGAGGCAAGAAGGCCTATGCGGAATTCGCCGGACAGCTTAACGAGGCCATCGGGCGGCTGGCCACACTGCGCGAAGAACTGAAAGCCGCGATCGATGCCGACGCCGAATCGTACAACGTGGTGATGAAAGCGTACAAGGAGGCACGCGGCGCGGCAGACGGCACGCGGCTGATCAACGCAGCGTTACAGCAGGCCACGAGGGTTCCGCTGGGCGTGGCCGAAAAAGCGTTTGAGATAGGGCGGATTGTCGGCGCGCTCACTCCGATCACGAATCCCAACATGAGCTCCGATCTGTCCACCGCAACGGCACTCGGCCGCGCGGCTGTTCAGGGCGCGCTCGCCAATGTGAGAATCAACCTGGATTCAATGAAGGCGGAAACGGCAGACGAGCAAGCGTTCGTCGCTGGTGTGCGGGAACGCGTGGCCGCGATCGATGCGCCCGGAGACTAAGCTCACCCGCCGAATCCGTTCGCATACAGCCCTGCGAGCCGAGTATTCTTTCTTGTGCCGAATTCACAGGTTTAATTTGAGGTGCTCCGTTGCGAAAGAATGGGCGTTTTGCTGTTTTTGTAGTTCTATTGTTGGCCGCGACCGCAATCCAGCTGCCCCGGGAGGCCGATGGTCAGGCCAAGCCTTCCTTCGTCCGGCTCGACCGCGTCACTGCCTCGCATGCGATTTCCAACGGCATTGAGATTCGATCCGGCGCAGCGCTCATACAGATCACCACGCTGCGCGATGACGTGGTTCGAGTGCGTGTGGGACCCGCCGGCCAACTGCCTGAAGATGCATCGTGGGCTGTTCTGCCGGCGTCGCGAACGGCTGCAGTGAACGTTACTCCCGAAGGCGATTCATCAAGCGTGGGATTCAAAACCACCAAGCTGCACGTGGCTGTTCACAAGGACCCGCTTGGACTGACGGTGACGGACCTCCAGGGTCATGTGATCGCGGATGCGTTCCCGGAGCGGCCGATCGAATTCCATGGCTCGTCATTCCGGGTGTACTTCAAATCGCCTGCGGATGAACACTACTTCGGACTGGGCGACAAGCCGGGCCCGCTGGATCGGCGCGATCACGCGTTCACCGACTGGAACACAGACGCCTTCGGATGGCAGGAGTCGACGGACCCGATCTACAAGTCGATTCCCTACTTCATCACCTTTCATCAAGGTGTGAGTGCTGGGATTTTCCTCGATAACACCTGGCGGGCGAGCTTCGATTTTAACAAAGAGTACCGGGACGCCTATTCGTTCGGATCAGAGGGTGGGCCGCTGGATTACTACATTCTCTATGGGCCTGAGCCGAAAGCGGTGGTTGAGGCGTGGGCCTGGCTGGTGGGTAAGACACCGCTGCCGCCGTTGTGGTCTCTGGGCTACCAGCAGTCGCGCTACAGCTACTTTCCTGAAGCCGAAGTGCGCCGCGTCGTCAGCCGCCTGCGTAGCGAGCGCATTCCCACAGATGTGATCTGGCTGGACATCGACTATCAGTTGAAGAATCGTCCGTTCACTGTTGATCCGGAGAAGTTTCCGCATTTCGACCAGATGATCAAGGATTTCAAGGCGGAGCATATTCACACGGTGGTGATTACCGATCTGCACGTGGCAGACTTGCCCAATGCGGGGTACAAGCCCTACGACGAGGGCATGGCCGGAGATCATTTCGTCAAGAACCCGGATGGGTCGGTATTTGTCGGCGTAGTGTGGCCGGGCAAAAGCGTTTTTCCTGATTTCACCCGCAAGGTGACGCGCGACTGGTACGGCACGCTCTTCAGCGACTTTGTGGCCAAAGGCGTGGCCGGGTTCTGGAACGACATGAATGAGCCGGCACTGTTCGAGGTGCCATCGAAGACCATGCCGGACAATACGCAACACCGCATTGATGAGCCGGTGTTTGCCAAGCGAACGGCGACTCACCTGGAGATTCATAACGTATTCGGAATGCAAAACACGCGAGCTACATTCGACGGTGTGCGCAAGTTGCAGCCCAACGTGCGGCCGTTTGTAATGACGCGGGCCAGCTATGCCGGGGGGCATCGCGATGCAGCCACGTGGACGGGCGACAATTCCAGCAACTGGTATCACCTTCGGCAAACGATTCCGCAGTTGCTCAACCTGGGCCTGAGCGGATTTGCGATGAGCGGAGCCGATGTCGGCGGCTTTGCCGCCACACCGCAGCCAGAATTGCTGACGCGGTGGCTGGAGCTGGGTGCGTTTCAACCCATCGACCGGGACCACACCGCCCTAGGCACCGGGCAGCAGGAACCGTGGGAAAACGGGACGCCGGAAGACCTGACCTTGCGCCGCCGGTCCATCGAGGAGCGCTACCGGCTGATGCCGTATCTGTACACAACCGCGGAGGAGATGAGCCGCACAGGCTTACCGATTATGCGTCCCATGTTCCTGGAGTTTCCCGGGGAAGCCTCGGGACGCCAGCTTGTCGATCCGGCCGTAGACAACAATTTCATGTTTGGGCCGGATTTATTGGTTGCGGAGAGTCCTTATCCCGACGAAATGGACAACTACACGGTGGCGCTGCCGCCGGTAGGCTGGTACAACTATTGGACCGGGGCGCCGATCGCGGGCTCAGTCGGGACAATAAACCCAGAAACAAACCAGGTGCGGAGTGAGCAGGTTCATATTCAGCGGACGCTCGAACCTCTGCCCGTGTTTGTGCGATCGGGCGCGATTATCCCGGAACAGCCGCTTGTCCAGAGCACGGAAGAAAAGCCGGAGGGGCCGCTCACTCTGCGGGTCTATCCCCCCAGCGGGACGAACAAGGATTGCAAGGGAAGCTTGTACCTGGATGACGGGGTCAGCTACGACTTCGAGAAGGGACAATTCCTGCGGGAACACTTTACCTGCCAGGTCACGGCCGAGGGCATCACTGTCACCGTGGCCGCGCCAGAGGGCAGCTTCTCTCCGTGGTGGAAAGTGCTGTCGATCGAAATCTACGGTGCGAAGAGGCCGGCAAGCGAGGCGAGCGTCGCGCCACTCAACGGCGGCGAAACTGCCCAGGTGACAACCGGATACGATGCGGAGCACCACCGCATTACCGCGTTGATCCCCGACACCGGCAAAGGGCTCGAAATGCGGGTGAGGTATTGATTGCTCATCGAATTAACGCCGGGCCTGGAACCCTTGGGTGAGATATCATCGGACGGCTTGCGCGAGGATAAATCGTTGATTCAGGGTTAATGTCTCACGCCAAATTTTGATAGCGCTGAATTCGCGCCCTGCTGCCATACTGCAGTTGTGTTTCAGTTCAGAGGTCCAAGCCAAGAAGAAATCCTATCGGCCGTTCGGACGGCGCACGGCGATGGCCCCATTGCACCACGTCTCCTTTCCCTGCGCGCCGGGCCGAGATCGGAGATGGAGCGGCCGCGCGGCTTCGCGCATGACCTGCTTCGAACTCGTATTGGCCAGGGAGAGGCGGCATTTGCGGCCGCCTGTCAAGGATTTGCTCGTTGGGCGGAGTTCGATCTCGGCTGGGTGCGGGTAGCGAATCCTGATACCCCGATTGCCGCCGGGGAAATGGTCGCGGTCGAAGTGCATGCGTTCGGTTTGTGGTCGCTGAATCTCAGCCGAATTGTGGACACGATCGATACCGCGGACCGCTTCGGATTCGTCTACGCGACAAGCGCACAGCATGCCGAGGAGGGCGAGGAACGATTCCTGCTTGAATTCGCTCCCGAGGACGGCTCTGTGTGGTATCACCTGGAGGCGCTGTCGCGGCCGCGGCACCCACTTGCCCGGCTGGCATATCCTCTCACGCGGTCGCTCCAGCACCGGTTCGCGCGAGATTCCCATCTCCGGATGCGCGGGGCTGTTCTGGCTTGTCGCGCATGAACGGTTCGAGCCCGCTTGAACGTCGAGTGGAAGCCCGAGCACGGGAGGGGCGTAGACTATGAACGCGCTTAAGACCACAGGCCATCCTCGCCAGGATGGTGATGGCGCCGGCCAGAGTTGCCGCGATCGAACTGGTGAGAATGCGCGCTGTTCATGCTGATTCTTGCACAGCAGGCGGGTCCCGTTGATCGCATCGCCGACATCGGCGCACCTTTTTATCGTCCAGCCGCTGCTCTCGGGAGAGACGTTCGCCAGCCTGTTCTCGACGCATCCGCCCATTCGAAAGCGGATCGAGCGGCTGATTGGTCGGCCCAATGCGCACGAGTGAGGCAGTGTACAGTGGACAGTGAAGAGCAACTCTAAATCCGGCTGTTCGCTGTTCACTGCCTATGAAAACCGTTTTACGCACGCTGCTTTATCTCGCTCTGATTGTCTGGCTGGGCGCCGAAATCTTCTTTCCGGTGGTAGCCGCCATCACCTTTGGGACACTGGTGCCTGACACGCACGCGGCGGGCAGCATCGTCGGCCACCTGCTGCACATTCTTCACAACATGGGTCTGATTTGCGGTGTTATCGCGCTGGCATTGCTGGCGCTCGCGCCGGCATGGGGCATCTACAAGGCACGCACGGTGCTTGCCCCGATGATTCTCTTAGTGCTCATGATCGGCTGCACCTGCTTCTCGCAATACAGCATCATTCCCTCGATGGAGCGCGACCGGATCGCGGCAGGGGGGGATGTGAACGCGGCTGAGCTTTCCAATCCGGCACGGATTGATTTCAACAAGCTGCATGTACGGAGCGAGCGGGTGGAACAGGCCATCCTGCTGATGGGCCTGGCGCTGGTGGCTCTTGTAGCCAGAGCAGAGACTACGAGACAGTGCGATAGCGTCCCTGGAGATACGTTTCGACAATCAACTGATCGTCGGGCGCGCGCAGTGCGGCCGGAAAGGCGAGGGGTAGAGTCTTCACCCTGAAATCCGTATCCCACAGCACAAACCGGGTGCGGTGGGTCTCCAGAGTCTGGACGGCGGTGCGGAACTCGTCCGGCGGGTTGTAACCGGTTAGCAGAAAACTGGAGCGGGTTGGATTCACTGTCGCCGACAAGAAGTAGTAGCTGGGACAGTAGGGAAAGACGAACAACTCCTGGCCGGGCGGGACAATGCGGTCGAGGACTGCGAGTTCGGCTCCGCTGCCAAACATGGCGACCGGGCCAGTGCGCGTTTGAACAGAATGAGCACTGAGAACCAGGATCAAATTGCATACCGCAAGACACCCTGAAGTTGCAGCCAGCGTGAACAGCACCCCGCGGGCCAGTCGTGTGCCGCTCTGATGAAACAGACGGAGGCTGGCGATCACCAGCAGGGGTGATCCGAATACAAGGTGAACGATCTCCTTACGGTGGTACTCCGAACACCACATGGCAATCCCGCAGATCAGGAGCAACAAGACTTGCGGGGAAAGCGGACGCGCGCGGCGCGAGAAGGCCTGCATGAGCACCACGACGGGCAGCACACTGATGTAGATGAAGGGAAGGATCAGCACGACCGCCAATCCGATGGTCAATCCTGGAACCGGGTTTGCTATTCCGCTACCGCGCCAATAGAACTTGACCAGGCCATACGCATACGGCACATCGTTGGCGAGACCATAATGGCGCATGGGCCAGACCAGGTTGGCGTTGATGACGCTGCTGAGTGCGCCCTGGGACGCGAAGTACGCCGCCGCAGCAGCCATTACCGCGCCATAGCCAAGCAAGGAATGAGCCATCGCGGTCCGACAGTTCGCCTGCTTGTGATAAACAACCAGGATCCAGATGAGGATGGCGAAGATGAGCAGTAGTCCTTTGGGCTGATGGACCAAAGTCGTGAGGGCCGCCATCGAACCTGCCGCAAACATAAGGAGGCCGCTCTGGTGGCGCTGCCACGCAAAGAGACATGCCACGGCCAGCAAGGCCAGGCAATTGCTGTCGGTGTGGTGGCTTATGCCTGGCCAAATCGGACCGAAAAACACGCTGAAGAGAAGCGCGATGGCCAGAAGCCTGCAGGCGCGCGCCGCCGGCCGTGCCAGCATATAGATCAGAATGCCGGTTGCGAGCGATGTAAGGAAAAGGCAGATCCGCGAAGCCAGGAACGTACTCCCAAACCAGCGGTAGAACAGAGACAGCCAATAAAAGCTACCCGGCCCCATCACCTCGTAAAAATCACGCGCGAATACCTCCCCCCGTACCAGCCTCTCCGCGCCATACAAGAATGTTCCCTCGTCGGTTCGCGGATTGAGGATGCGCATGAAGGGAAGGAGGTACAAGGCGAATGCAAGGACCGTCAGGACGGAAATGCCCCGTCTGGCAAGGCTGGGCGCGGTCTTCTCCGCCACCGCAGAGTTGCCGGATACTGTGCCGATTGGGTTCACCTGATTCTTCCCCCGGGTGGGCCGCGCTCTACGATCCTGCGGCACAACTCCTGCGTCACAATGAGCAATGGCCGTATGCGACTATCGCGGCGGAGGCTTCCGCTTCAGGATTCGATAACCATCGATCTCAGCAATCAGAGTGTATTTCGCGTTCAGGTAGGGCTCAACCACCCGTTGTTCCGGGCGGATTGTGGCGACTCCGGGAAACACCGCGGGAAAAACACTCTTATCAAAGTTGGTATCCCAGAAGATGTACCTCACTTCACGGGATTCAAGATCTCCCACCGTCTGCTCGAACTCTTGAAGCGTGTTGTAGTTGTACAGCAGGATGCTGAACCGGGTAGGGTTTGTCGCTCCCGTGAGGAAGTAGTACATCGGACGGTACGGATAGAAAAAGGCGTCTTCGCCCGGCGCTATGTGTGCGTTGGCGAATTCGAGCACCCGGTCTTTTCCGAATACGCCGATGGTCCCGGCCCGTGTGGGCATGGATCTGGCCATGGACACCTGTAAGAGATTGACGCTGATCAAGCATACCGACGCAATTGCAAGCGCCTGCAGGCCCATGCGACCGCGTGTGCCGGCGAGATCATCGACTAGGCGCACGCAAACGACGATCAGGAGAGGAGACCCGAAAACAAGGTGATAGATATCGGTCCGGTGCACTTCCGACAACCAGAGCGCCCATCCACACAACACACAGAGCAAAATGGTCAACTGTCCGCTCTCTGTGCGCCGAGCTTTGTAGCCCAAGGCCAGAAGCAGGAAAGGGAGCAGCGCGACAAAGATGAACGGGACGATGAGGATGCATGCCAGGGGAACAGAAGCCAGCGGCGTACAACCGGGTATGACCGCCCAATGATGCCAGTACTCTGCAAAGATACCCAGGGCGTAGGGGCATGCATTCACGGCGGAGTAGTTGAGCGAAGGCCATACCACGTTCGCGTAGTAGAGGCTGTGCAACGCATGGTGCGACCAGAAATACGCGATCATCGCAGCCAGAACTACGGCGAAACCGGCGATGACATCCCAGGCCGGCATCCGCGACAATCGCCGGGACGCACTTCGAATGAGGATCCACGCGACGATCGCGATGAGCAGAAGGGCGCCCTTCGGCTGATGAATCGATGAAGTGATTCCCGCGCAGACACCGGCAAGACCTAGGAGCGGCCGCCATTGCCTCTCCTCCCAAGCAGCCACGCACACCACCGCGAGCACGGCAAAAAACGTGCTGTCGACGTGATGGCTGATGGAAGGCCATTGCATTCCGAAGCACGTTCCGGCCAGAACGAGGGTGGGGACAATCCGGTGCCGGGGGCAGACTTTGCAGCTGAGGACATACAGCACCAGGCCCGTTCCGAGCGACGCGCAGAACAGCCAGATGCGGGTGGCGAAGAACGTCTCGCCAAATATCTTTAGAAACAGGGCAACGATATACATCGTTCCCGGGCCCATGACTTCGAAAAAATCGCGCGCGAAGACCTGGCCATGAACGATCCGCTTTGCACCGTAAATCAGGGAGCCCTCGTTTGTCTGCGAGAGAACGATGCGCATGAAGGGCAACAGGTACAGGGCTGAAAGCAGAGTGAATCGAATGTATGCCGGATTGCAGCGAGTGGCTACCGTTGACGGCAGGTTCGAAGAATTCTCCGGGAATGCCGGCACTCGCCCATTCGCATTTGGACGAGCGACGCAGATCCAGGGGAAACTCATTTCCACGTCTCCGCAAAATCAAACGACTCGCGCAAGTGAACCGGACAAGAACTCGATTCCATCGGGGCGACAGGGTCGCGGCCGCGGTTGTACGCGGGAGTGGCCAGCACGATGGAGCGGCTGGGAGAACGCAGCGGGAATTGAATGTTGAGCCCTTCCGTGACCACATAAAGCGGGCGCAGTTTGGCTTCCTCGTAGGTTCGCGCGATATAGTCGCCGGCCACTCCCAGGGCGAGCAGAATCATGCCGGAAAAGGCGCACTCCAGGGCAACCACCGACGCCCACCCGTGAACCAGGGAATGCGTGAAGAGCGCGAGGTACATAACCCGGAGCAGGTAGATGAATCCCGCCACGCTCAGGATGAGCCCCGCCGTTATGCTTAGGCGAAGCGGCAAGGCTGAAAAGGAAGTGACGGCGGTCCAGGCGAAGCGCAACATTTTTAAAAGGGGATACTTCGTCTCGCCTCCGGCACGAGGGGCCCGCTCAAAGGGGATGACAATCTCCCGGAGTCCCAGCCAACTCGACATTCCGCGAAGGAAGCGATGTTGTTCGCGAAGTGCACGCAGGGCCAGCACAGCTCGCCTGCTGAACAGCCTGAAGTCCCCCACATCCGCCGTGAGGCGCTGGTCCACGAGCGAGGACATGGCGCGATAAAAGAGCTTGGCTGTGGCTCTCTTAAAGATGCCTTCGCCTTGGCGGGCGCTGCGGCGGGGAGAAACGACATCATAGCCCTGCGCAAAGAAGTAGATCATCCTGGGCAGCAATTCGGGGGGGTCCTGCAGATCGCCGTCCATCACCACGACCGCGTCACCATCGGCAAAGTCCAGACCCGCGGTCACAGCCGCCTGGTGGCCGAAATTTCTGCTGAACTGCAAGAGACGGATCCGTCGATCGTACGCCGCGACTTCGCGGATAGCCGCAACCGTCTCATCGGTACTGCCGTCGTCCACGAAAAGTATCTCCCAGGCAAAGCTCGAGAGGGCTTTCCGCAGCCTGTCCAGGATCGGGCAAATATTGCCGGCTTCGTTTTTGACTGGAATCACCACGGAGACGAGCATGTCCGTACCCCTGGAACAAGTTTGGATGATGACTGAACACATCCAGTAAGGATTGCAGGGGGAATGAATTTGCAATCGCACTTTTGGGTTGTCTGCTTCCGTGGGGGAGAGACCCATAATGTGAATCTCTCCCAGGACGGATAGCAGGGTTGTACACGTTGCGAAGGACAGCCTAGCCGCGACTACACACCATTCAGCGTGGTGGTGATGTTGTTGATGACGCCCTCACAGGCAGTAGCAACACTTTTGAGTGTTGCCACAAGCGCCACAGAAATCAAGCCGACGACCAGCGCGTACTCGACCAGGTCCTGGCCTTCTTCGCGCATGGCGAGCGTCTGCATCTTCACAACAAACTTAAGGAATAGATCGTTCATTGTTCCCTCATCCTTTTGTATTTCCCTGCCTTGGGCGGGGCTGCCCATGATAAGTGCACGCGCGCAACCATTCGCCAGGATGCGGCAAGTGTCAGTTATCCAAAGGGTTGAACAACCTGAATGATGGACACGTGTAATCGGATGTATACATATCTCTCCGGCGCACGATAATACCCGGTTACAAACCAAAAGCGCGGATAAAACCGGCGCATAACTGCACACCATCGATCGCGCACACGGACTTACGCGTTCGTCCACGCCGGGCACGCGGGTAAGCACAATGTGGTTGGGAAAAGTATGCGCGCTCCGTGCGGGGACCAGTTAATCAGTGTCAATAAATAGGACAGTTAATCTGACATGTAAGATGAATT
>Ga0310811_10007719_pt1 | contig 13792 bp, 9 predicted proteins | sample YCmetagenome_FD_207642 | JGI IMG/M metagenome (GOLD analysis project Ga0310811, IMG submission 207642) | Soil microbial communities from experimental microcosm in Duke University, North Carolina, United States - YC | ecosystem: Engineered > Artificial ecosystem > Soil microcosm > Unclassified ... | reverse complement strand
TTGAGTTTGCGTAGCGGCCGGCTGGGGCGGGGGCTGGTCGTCGCGCAAATGGCCTTGGCGACTGCGCTGCTGTTCGCCGCCGGGCTTTTTCTGCACAGCCTGTTTGATGCCTCGAAGGTAAATCTTGGCTTCGACCCCAAGGGCTTGCTCACCTTCGAGTTGGCGCCCGTGAAGGCGACCTATCCGGATGCCGTCGCCGTACAAAATCTGTCGCATCGGTTGGTTGAGCGCCTGCGTCTGATGCCCGGGGTCGGCGATGCCGCGGCGACCACCAATCTTCCTGCCGGCGATTTCATGGGGCAGTTCAACCTGGGCGGTTTTCACCCGCCGGGCGGCGAGTCCTTCAGTACGCAGTTCAGGGGGGTGAGCCCCAATTTCTTCAGCCTGTTCGGCATCCATATGCGCGAAGGACGCGCCTTTGCGCCGACCGATGTGCGCGGCGGCGAACCGGTGGCGATCGTCAACCAGACGCTGGCCGACCATGTCTATGGCGGCCACGCGCTGGGCCAGTTGGTCCAGCGCGGTGACGGCAAGAACCTGTTCTCCGCGCGCATCGTCGGCGTGGTGGCCGATACCTATCAGTTCGGCCCGCTCGACCCCGGCTCGATCCGGCCGATTCTCTATCTGCCGCTGGCGCAGGTGCCGGACGATGCCCTACGCGCGTTCCGCAGCTTCGAGCCAATGCGCTTCGCGATGAAGGTGCATGGCCATCCCGACGATTACCGCAAGGGCATCCTGCGGGCCGTCGCCGAGGTGGCGCCGGATCAGCCGATCGCCAACGTGCGCACGATGCAGGCCATCGTCTTCAACGACACGCTGTCCGACACGTACTTCAACCTGCTGCTGATCGGCATCTTCGCGACGCTGGCCCTGCTGCTCGCCGCCGCCGGCATGTACGCGGTGATGGCCGTGGCGGTGGCGGCGCGCGAGCGCGAGTTCGGCGTGCGGCTGGCCCTGGGCTCCTCCCCGAGGCGACTGACGCGACTGGTGTTGCGCGGCGGATTGACGCAGATCGTGATCGGACTGCTGCTCGGCGTGGGCCTCGCGCTGACGTTGTCGCGCGTGCTGCATGCCGTGCTGGAACAGATCGGCCGCAGCGCGTTCGATCCCTTGGCGCTCGCGGGCGTCTGCGTGGTGCTGGCCATCGTCGGCCTGCTCGCCTGCCTGTTGCCGGCCCTGCGTGCGGCACGCGTGGCGCCGATGCGCGCGTTGCGAGGGGAATGAATCATGGAAAGGACGGTACGCGCATGAACATCTGGCTCGCCGAAATCTGGCGCTCATGGCGCGCCAGCCTGCGCCGCCCCGGCTTCCTGCTGCTGGCCGCGGGCGTGCTGGCGCTGGGCATCGGTTCGACGGTGGCGGTGGCCACGCTGATCCAGAACACCTTGCTGCGGCCGCTGCCGGTGCCGCAGGCGTCGCGGCTGGTGGTGCTGGGCCAGATTCGCGACAACGACCGTGCGGGCGGCATCTCGACGCACGAATACCAGTACCTGGACAAGCTCGACGGCGTGGTCTCGCTGGGGTTGTGGTGGTCGCACTCGACGGTGAACGTCGCCGGTGCCGGCGCGCCGGCGCAGGTGCCGGTGATCTACGTCGATCAGGGGCTCTTGCCAACGCTGGGCCTGCATCCGGTGCTGGGACGCAACTTCGACGCGCAGGAGGATCGTCCGGGCGGCCCGCCCGCAGTCATGCTCGGCTACGGCTTCTGGCAGCGCAGCTACGGCGGCGATCGCCGCGTGATCGGTCGCAGCCTGCAGGTAGAGGGTGTGCCGCACACCATCATCGGCGTGCTGCCGGCCGCCTTCAACACGGTGCTGGGGCCGGGCGACGTGATGTTGCCGACGGCGCTGCCGGTGGCGAGCCGCGACTACAGCCATAACGGTGCCGTGGCGCTCGCGCGGCTGGTGCCCGGTACCGATATCGCCGCGGTGTCGGCGCAGGCCGATGCGCGCGAGCGCACGATGTACCGCGACATGGGCATGGGCGGCAACTGGAAGAAGCCGCGCTTCGGCGCCGAGGGCCTGGCCTCGACCGTGCAGCAGGACGCGCGCCCGATGCTGCTGCTGTTCATGGCCAGCGCGCTGTTGGTGCTGCTGATCGCGCTGGTCAACCTGGCCAACCTGATGCTGTTGCGCGCGCTGGCGCGCAACCACGACGCCGCGGTGCGCAGCGCGCTGGGTGCGCCGCTGCTGCGGCTGATGCTGCCGGCATTGGGTGAGGGCCTGCTGGTGGGCGGCGTCGGCGCGCTGCTGGGCATGGGGTTCGCGGCCGCGGGGCTGGCGCTGGTGCAAGGCTTCATTCCCGCCGAATGGCTGTGGGGAGGGCGCCTGCATGTGGGCGCGACGGCGTGGCTGCTCGCCTTCGCAGTGGGCCTGCTGGGTGCGCTGCTGGCGGCCGGCTTGGCCCTGTGGCGCAGTCGCAGCGCGACCACGGTGGACGAGTTGCGCGAAGGCGGCCGCAGCGGCATCGGCCTGCGCAGCGGCCGGCTGGGCCGCGTGCTGGTGGTGGCGCAAGTGGCGCTGGCGGCAGTGCTGCTGTGCGCGGCCGGCGTGTTCATGCACGGGCTCTACGATGCCGCGCAGCTGCGGCTGGGCTTTGCCGGCGATCACGTGCTCACCTTCGAGCTGGCGCCGGTGCAGGCCGACTATCCGGACGTGGCCGCGGTGCACAGCCTGTCGCAGCGCCTGGTGCAGCGGCTGCGTGCGATACCCGGGGTCACCGCCGTTGCGGTGGCCACCAACCTTCCTGCCAGCGGCGACATGTACGGCCAGTTCCAGAACGGGGTGCATACGCCGGACGGCAAGGAGTTCGTGGCGCAATACCACGGTATCGGCCCCGGCTTCTTCCCATTGTTCGATATTCCCTTGCGCGAGGGGCGCGACTTCGACCGCGACGACATGCGCGGCGGCGAGCGGGTAGCCATCGTCAGCCAGGATCTGGCCGATGCGTATTACGGCGGCCATGCGCTGGGCCAGATCGTCCACGTGGAAAACAACATCGACACCCCCTGGCCGCTACGCATCGTCGGCGTGGTGGGCGACACGTACCAGCGCGGCGCGTTGCAGCCGAAACAGCCGGTGTTGTATGTGCCGCTGGCGCAGGTGCCCGAGCAGCAACTGGCGATTTTCCGTCGCCTGGAGCCACTGCGCTTCGCGCTGCGCGGCCACGGCAACCCGATGGACTGGCAGGCCGCCGTGCGCACGGCGCTGGCCGAGGTCGCCCCCGAGCAGCCCATTGCCAACCTGCGCAGCATGCAAAGCATCGTGCGCCAGACCACGGAGAGCGCGCGCCTGAGCCTGTGGCTGATCGGCCTGTTCGCCGCGCTGGCGCTGCTGCTCGCTGCGGCCGGCCTGTACGCGGTGATGGCGGTGGCGGTGGCCGCGCGCGAACGCGAGTTCGGCGTGCGCATGGCGCTGGGCGCTGCGCCGTGGCGGTTGCTGCAACTGGTGATGCGCGGCGGCCTGGGGCAGATCGTGGTGGGGCTGGCGATCGGCATGGCTGCCGCGCTGGGTGCATCGCACGCATTGTCCGTGCTGCTGATGACCTTACTCGGCCGCAGCAACGTATTCGACCCGGTGGTGGTGCTGGGCGTCTGCGTGGTACTGGCCACCGCGGGCTTGCTGGCCTGCCTGCTGCCGGCGTTGCGCGCGGCGCGCGTGACGCCGATGCGTGCCTTGAGGGGAGAGTGAAATGATAGCTCGCGAGTTCCGCGAAGCATGGCGTCGGCTGACGCGGCGGCCGGGTTATGCGCTGCTGTCGGTGGCGGTGCTGGGTGTAGGGCTGGGCGTGACGCTGTTTCTGTTCACGTTGGTCAATACGCTGATCGTCGAGCCGTTGCCGATGCCGCAGCCGGATCGGTTGATGGCGGTGGGCGAGCCATCATCCACCGGCAACGGCATCGACGCCATCGACAGCGGGCAGTACCTGGCCTTGCGCGAAGGCATGCGCAGCGTGGATCTGATGGGCGCCTATCTGGGCACCGGCGTGAGTGTGGATCGGGGTCGTGGCGCGACTTACCACGTCGGCAGCGTCATGACCGCCTCGATGATGTCCCTGCTGGGCATCAAGCCTTTGCTGGGGCGCACGCTCCAGCCGTTGGACGAAACGCCCGGCGCGCCGAAGGTGGTGCTGCTGGGCGAGTCCTTGTGGCGGCACGACTTCAACGCCGATCCGAACATCATCGGTCGCCCCGTCCGCGTGGATGGCGAGTGGGCCACGGTGGTGGGCGTGGTGCCGGGGCGAATGACGCGCCTGCCGGTCACCGACAACCAGGTCTGGATGCCGATGACCTTGCAGCCGGGCGAGCATCGCTATCTGTGGGGCGTGGCGCGCCTTGCGCCGGGAGTCCAGCTCCCGCAGGCACGTGCAGAGCTGGATGCGTGGAATGCGCGCCTGCAGGCGGCGATGCCGATGGGCCAACGCATGCGCGGCGTCACGATGAAGCCGTGGAAGTACGGCTTCGTGCCCGAGGACATGCGTCACTGGGTGTGGCTGATGTTCGGCGCCGCCGCGCTGGTGTTGCTGCTGGCCTGCGTCAACGTGGCCAACCTGCAACTGGTGCAGGCGCTGCAGCGGCGCCACGAACTGGCGCTGCGCAGCGCGCTGGGCGGCGGTCGCGCGCGCCTGATGTTCGGTGCGCTGGTGGAAAGCCTGCTGCTGAGCGTGGCCGCACTGGCAGTGGCCTTGCCCATCGTGCACGGGGGCAATCGCTGGTTCATGGCGTTGGTCTTCGCGAATTCGCCGGACGGGATGCCCGTGTACGACTTCAGCATCGACGCCCGGGTGCTGGCGGCGGCATTGCTGGCCGCGCTGCTCAGCACGGTGCTGGCCGGCATGATTCCCGCGTGGCGCGCTTCGCGCCCCGACTTGCAGGATGCCCTGCGCGATGGCGCCAAGGGTTCGGGCAATGGCTTCGCGCGCATGGCGCGGATCATGGTGATGGCGGAGGTCGTGCTCACCGTGGTGTTGCTGGTTGGTGCGGGCACCTTCGTGCGTGCGGTGGGCAGCGTGTTGTCGCGGCCGGTGGCGGGCGCATCGCATGCCGCGCAGGTGCTCACTGCCAACGTACTGTTGCCTCCCGCCGCGTATACGGACGATGCACAGCGCATCCGCTTCTTCGATGCGGTGGTCGAACATCTGCGCCAGGATGCCGGCGTGGCCGATGCCACGGCGTCGGATACCGTGCCTGGCGCGGTACTGGGCAGCCATGAGTCGATTTCACTGCCGAGCCAGCCTGAGCCGGCGGATGGCTGGCCGCGTGCGCAGATGGGCATCGTCGATCCGCACTTCCTCGCTGCCTATGGCGTGCGCTTGCGCGAAGGTCGCTTCTTCGATGCGCGTGACCGCGCGGACAGCGTTCCGGTGGCCGTGGTGGACGCAAAGATGGCGGACGCGATGTGGCCGCACGACGATGCGTTGGGCCGCCAGCTGGTGCTCTGGCCGGGCCGGTCGCAGGCGCGACGCCTGACGGTGGTCGGCGTGATCGAGCCGCTGCAACTGGATCGCCTGCTGGAAAAATCGCTGCCGGGCCTGTTGCTTCCGCTGGATCAGTCGACGGGCCAGCGGCCCTTGCATGACGTGGGGCTGGCGGTACGCACGCACGCCGATGCCGGACGTTTCGAGCGGCAACTGGCCGATGCCGTGCATGCGGTCGAACCGCAGGCGGCGGCGTATGGCCTGCAGAGCCAGGCGGCTGCGGTGGCGCGGGGTCGCGTGTATCTGACCGTGCTCGCCAGCGTGTTCGGGGCGCTGGGCCTGGTCGCCCTGCTGCTGGCCGGCGCGGGCCTGTATGGCGTGCTGGCGTTCTCGGCGGCGCAGCGCACGCGCGAGATCGGCATCCGTCGTGCGATCGGCGCGGGCCATGGCGCCATCGTGCGCACGGTGGCGCGGCAACTGGCGTGGCAGCTGGGCATCGGACTGGGTATCGGCTTGCTGCTGGCCGTGCCGTGGTCGAACGTGCTGGCCGACCCGGGGCTGCATACGCGCGCGCACGACCCGGCAGTGTTCGTCACGGTGCTCCTGCTGGTGGTGGGCGTCTCGGTGGTGGCTGCGCTGGTGCCGCTGCTGCGCGCGCTGCGCGTCGACCCGGCCGTCGCCTTGCGCTACGAGTGATCGTTAAACTCCAGGAATGAGCGAAGGCATGGCACGCGAACCGACCCCCACCATCCTGCTCGCCGACGACCAGGCCGACGTGCGCGAGGCGCTGCGGCTGCTGCTGAAGGCCGAGGGCATCGCCAGCGTGGGCGTGGCCGATCCGGCGGCGGCGCTGGAGGCGGTGCGCAAGCGCGAGTTCGCCTGCGCGCTGATCGACTGCAACTACTCGCGCGACACCACTTCGGGCGAGGAGGGGTTGGCCTTGCTCGAACAGCTTCGACAGGCGGCACCCGAATTGCCGGTGGTGGCGATGACCGCGTGGGGCAATGTGCCGCTGACGGTGGCGGCGATGCGCTGCGGTGCCGCCGATTTCATCGAGAAGCCGTGGGACAACGCGCGCCTGCTCAGCGTGCTGCGTGCGCAGGTCGCGCTGGCCGAGGCCGCGCGCAGGCAGCGCCGGTTGGAGGCGGAGAACGCGCTGCTGCGCGGCGAGGCGGGCGAGGATTTCATCGCCGAGTCGGCGGCGATGCGCCGCGTGCTGGCGCTCATCGAGCGCATCGCGCCCAGCGACGCCAACGCGCTGGTGCTGGGCGAGAACGGCACCGGCAAGGGTGTGGTCGCGCAACTGCTGCACCGGCGTTCGCCGCGCGCGGCGCAGTCGCTGGTCAAGGTGAACATGGGCGGCATCTCCGAGAGCGTGTTCGAATCGGAGATGTTCGGCCACGTGCGCGGCGCCTACACCGACGCGAAGAACGAGCGCATCGGCCGCTTCGAACTGGCCGACGGCGGCACGCTGTTCCTCGACGAGGTGGGCAACGTGCCCGCCGCACAGCAGCCGAAACTGCTGCGCGTGCTGGAGGACGGCGAGTTCGAGCGGCTGGGCTCCTCGCGCACACAGAAGGTGGACGTGCGGCTGGTCTCGGCCACCAATGCCGACCTGCAGGCCGAGGTGGCCGCGGGCCGTTTCCGCAAGGACCTGCTCTATCGCCTCAACACGCTGGAGGTGCGCCTGCCGCCGCTGCGCGATCGCGCGGAGGACATCCTGCCGCTGGCGCGCAGCTTCCTCGCACGCAACGCGCAACGCTACGGCCGCGACGGGCTGCGGCTGGCGCCCTCCGCCGAACGCGCGCTGACGGCATGGCGTTGGCCCGGCAACGTGCGCGAACTGCAGCATCTGATGGAACGCGTCGCGCTGCTCGCCGAGCACGACGAGGTGGGGGCGGCCGCGTTGGCCTTTGGCGAGGCCGCTGTGTCGTCGGCTGCGACGGATCTTGACGGCATGACGCTGGAGCAGGCCGAGGCGCACCTGGTGCAGCGCGCACTGGAGCGTTTCGACGGCAACCTGCAGCGCGCCGCCGACGCGCTCGGCATCACCCGCCAGTCGCTGTACCGGCGGCTGGAGAAGCACGACCTGCGCGATGCGAGCGGCGATGCCGGCTGAACCTTCCGCGCAGCGCGCCGGGCGCATGCCGCGCTTCGAACGGCGCGTGCTGTTCGGCAGCCTGCTGGTGGCGGCGCCGGCCTTGCTCGCCGCGCAGGCGCTGACCTTGGCGCCGTGGGATGCGTCGCTGCGCTGGGCCGGCGTCGCCGCCGCCGCCGTGGCCACGCTGTTGCTCGTGCGCTGGCAGTACCGCCGTGTGGTGTTCCCGCTGTACACGCTGTCGGGCCTGCTGGAGGCCCTGCGCCAGGGCGACTACAGCCTGCGCGGCGTGCAGGGCGGCGTGCTGGGCGACGCGATCTACGACATCAACGCACTGGCCGAGCGGCTGCAGCGCGAACGGCTGGAATTCGAGGAATCCTCCTACCTGCTCGGCAAGACGTTGGCGGCGCTGGACAGCGCGGTGTTCGTGTTCGACGAGGGGCGGCGGCTGCGCCTGCTCAACCCGGCCGCGCAACGCCTGCTGGATGCCGAGCGCCACCGGTTGTTCGGGCTGGGCGCGGCGGAGCTCGGTCTCGCCGCGCTGCTGGAAGGGCCGGCCGCACGCCTGCTCACGCACGTGTTTCCGGGGCGCAGCGGGCGTTTCGAGATCCGCCACGCCACGCTGCGCAGCGGCGGCCGCGGCGGCCAGCTGCTGGTGGTCAACGACGTGGGCCGCGTGCTGCGCGAGGAGGAGCGCGCGGCGTGGCAGCGCCTGCTGCGCGTGCTGGGCCACGAGGTCAACAACTCGCTGGCGCCGATCCAGTCGATGGCCGGCACGCTGGCCACGCTGGCCGCGCGCGAACCGCTGCCGGAAGACTGGCGCGAGGATTTCCGCGGCGGGCTGGAACTGATCGGCCACCGCGCCGAGGCATTGGGCCGGTTTCTCTCCAGCTACAGCAGGCTGGCACGCCTGCCGCCGCCGCAACCGCGGGCGGTGGTGCTGTCCGCGCTGGTGGCCAAGCTGGCGAAGCTGGAACAGCGCCTGGTGATCGCCGTCGAAGCCGGCGAACCGCTGACGCTGCAAGCCGATCCCGACCAACTCGAACAGGCGCTGATCAACCTGCTGCGCAACGCGGTGGAGGCTGCGCTGCCCGACGGCGGCGTGCGCCTGCGCTGGCGCCGCGACGACGGCCGCGCGCTGATCGAGGTGGAGGACGACGGCCCCGGTCCGCCACCCAGCGACAACCTGTTCGTGCCGTTCTTCACCACCAAGCCCGGCGGCTCCGGCATCGGCCTCGCGCTGGCACAGCAGATCGCCGAGGCGCACGAGGGTGGAGTGACGCTGGCCGCACGTGCGGACGGGCGTGGCGCGCTGGCCTCCCTGTGGTTGCCGTTGCCGTCATCGGGCGCGCCGCCATCGGTCGCGCCCGCATCGCCTTGACGCGTGATGCGTGATGCGTGATGCTTGGCATCGACGGCGGGAGGTTCTGGCCGCCGGGAGGCTACCCATGCGCACCACCCTGCAACTCGATGAAGACGTACTGGCCGCCGCGCGGGCGCTGGCCGAACGACAGGGTCGCACCTTGGGCGAGGTGGTGTCCGAGCTGGCGCGCAAGGGCCTGGCGCCAGCGGCGAGCGCGCCGGCCTACCGCAACGGCATCCGCCTGATGCCACTGCGCGCGGATGCGCGACCGATGACGCTGGACGAGATCAACGCGCTGCGCGACGAAGTGCCGTGAGCACCGCCAGGCGGAAGGCCGGCGTGCGCGAACCACGTGGCGCATGGGAAGGCGGCAGCACGACGTGGCTGCTGGACGTCAACGTGCTGCTGGCGCTGCTCGACCCCGCGCATACGCATCACGAGGCGGCGCATGCCTGGTTCGCCACGGCGAACGCCGCATGGGCCAGCTGCAACCTTACCCAGAACGGCGCGCTGCGCATCATGTCGCACCAGCGCTACGGCAACGCCGTGGCCTCCACCGCCATCGCCGCCGAACTGCTGGCCGGGCTGTGCAGCCAACCCGGGCATGTGTACTGGAACGCCGACCTCAGCCTGCTCGATTCACCGCTGATCGACCGCACGCGTCTGTTGTCGTCCGGCCAGGTCACCGACACCTACCTGCTCGCGCTGGCCGTGCAACACCGTGGTCGGCTCGCCACCTTCGACAAACGCCTCGTGACCAGTGCGGTGCACGGCGGCGACGCAGCCCGCTACATCATCACGTAGGAGCCCGCTAGCGGGCGATGCTCTGGCTTTGGATCTCCATCCGGAACAGCAGAGCAAGAGCATCGCCCGCCAGCGGGCTCCTACAACAAGGGCGGGGTGTCTGGGGCTAGCCAGATGGCATTCCAATAGGGGTAGTCCAGTGCGCTCTTTGCGAGTCCGGCACGTATCGGGTTGGCCACTATGTACCGTGCGGCCTGCCGGACGTCCTCGTCGGCGCGCAACGCATGGTCGTGGAAACTGCGATCCCAGACTCGCTGGTTCGTTGCGCGCGATGCGTGAAGCGCGCGCGTAACGTTCGCCTTGAAACGATTGATGACGCGCGCGAGTGGTTCGTTGCCGAGCTGAAGCAGGCCGTGCCAGTGATCGGGCATCAGCACCCAAGCGAACAGGCGCGCTTCACCCCATGTCAACGCCGAGTGGATCACGCCACTGGTGATCCGTGCGCGCGCCGGGTCCATGAACAGGCGTTGGCGGCGATGCGTCGTGGTGGTCAGCAAATAGAGCTGCCCGGGGATCGATACACGCCCCTGGCGCAAGGCACGACGACCGGTGGCGGGAAAGGCAGGCATGCGCAAAGGTTGTTTGCGTCTGTCAGCTGCGAATATCGGCGATAGCACTCCTCCACGTCAGCACACGACGCCGCGTTGTGTAGGAGCCCGCTGGCGGGCGATGCTCTTGTTTTGGATCTTTGCCCGGAACCGCAGAGCAAGAGCATCGCCCGCCAGCGGGCTCACACCCAACCAAGCAGCTGCCGCGGCGGGTTGGATCGGGTGAAGCGCGCACCCTTGCCGGCGAGGTGTTTCGCGTAGGGTTGTTCGGGATCGCGCGCGATGCCGGTGTAGACGCGGCCGTCGGCGCATTCGAGCAGATAGACCGCCCAGGCGTCGGCATGCGGCGTGGTTGTCGAGGTGTGATCGTCGTCGCTCATGCGCGATCGCTTCAGCCGTCCAGTTCGGCCCAGCGTGCATAGGCGGTTTCCAGTTCGCTCTGCAGTTTCGCGATCGCCTCGTTGGCCCGGGTGATCGCGGCGCTGTCCTGCTTGAAGAAGTCTGGCGCGTTCATTGCCTCGCCGCGGGCGGCGATCTCGGTTTCCAGTTGCTCGATGCGCGAGGGCAGTTGTTCGAGTTCGCGCTGGTCCTTGTAGCTGAGTTTGCGCCTGGCTGCCGCAGCGGACAGTGCAGACTCCTCGCGGACCAGGCCCGGCTTCGCCGCCGCCGCGGCAACCGCGGCCGCTGCTGCCGGCCGCTGGCGCAACCAGTCGCTGTAGCCGCCCACGTACTCGCTGACCTGGCCCGCACCTTCCAGCACCAGCGTGCTCGATACCACGTTGTCGAGGAAGGCGCGGTCGTGCGAGACCAGCAGCAGGGTGCCCTGGTAGTCGGTGAGCAGTTCCTCCAGCAGCTCCAGCGTTTCGACGTCGAGGTCGTTGGTGGGTTCGTCCATCACCAGCAGGTTCGACGGCTGCGCGAACAGCTTGGCCAGCAGCAGCCGGTTGCGCTCGCCGCCGGAGAGCCGGGTGATCGGCGCGCGGGCGCGTTCGGGCGAGAACAGGAAGTCCTGCAGGTAGCCGATGATGTGCTTGCGCTGGCCGTTGAGCTCGATGTACTCGCGGCCCTCGGCCACGTTGTCCAGCGCATTCTGGCGGTCGTCCAGCTGCAGGCGGTGCTGGTCGAAGTAGGCGACCTGGATGCCGGTGCCCGGTTCCGCCGTGCCGCGTTGCGGTTTCAGCTCGCCCAGCATGATCCTCAGCAGGGTGCTCTTGCCCGCGCCGTTCGGGCCGATGATGCCGATGCGGTCGCCGCGCATCACCGTGGTGGTGAGATCGTCGATCAGCACGCGGCCGCCGTAGGCCTGGTGCACGTGCTGCAGGTCGATCACCTTCTTGCCGGAGGCCTGCGCGTTGGCCGCGGTCATCCTCACGTTGCCACCCAGCTCGCGCCGTTGCGCGCGCTCCACGCGCAACGCCTTCAGTGCGCGCACGCGGCCTTCGTTGCGGGTGCGCCGGGCCTTGATGCCCTGGCGTATCCACACTTCCTCCTGCGCCAGCTTCTTGTCGAACAGCGCGTTCGCCTGCGCTTCGGCGTGCAGGCGTTCCTCGCGGCGGCGCAGGTAGTTGGCGTAGTCGCCCGGCCAGTCGGTGAGCTGGCCGCGGTCGATCTCCACGATGCGCGTGGCCAGCGCCTGCAGGAAGCTGCGGTCGTGGGTGACGAAGATCAGCGAACCGTCGAAGGATTTCAGGAAGCCTTCCAGCCAGCCGATCGCCTCGATGTCGAGATGGTTGGTGGGCTCGTCCAGCAGCAGCACGTCGGGTTTGCGCACCAGCGCCTGCGCCAGCAGCACGCGGCGCTTCATGCCGCCGGAGAGCGCGGCGAAATCGGTGTCGGCGGGAAGCTCCAGGCGGGTCAGCACCTCGGTGACGCGGCGATCGAGGTCCCAGCCATGGCGCGCCTCGATCGCGTGCTGCACCTCACCCAGCGCATCCAGGTCGCCTTCGTGCAGCAGGTGGTGATAGCGCGCCAGCAACTGGCCGAGGTCGCCCAGGCCTGCGGCCACCACGTCGAACACGCTGCCGGCGGTGCCGTGCGGCACCTCCTGCGCCATGCGCGCGATCACGACGCCGCTCTGCACGCGCACTTCGCCGTCGTCGGCTTTCAGCTCGCCGGCGATCAGCTTCATCAGGGTGGACTTGCCTTCGCCGTTGCGGCCGACGATGCACACGCGCTCGTTGCGGTCGATCGAAAGATCGACCTGTTCGAGCAGGAGGGGGCCGCCGATGCTGAAGTCGACGCGCTGCAATTGGATCAGGGACATCCGCGCATTCTAGCGGGCATCGCTACCCGGGCGGATTGCTGGCAAGGGCATTCGGCTCGGAACAATTCATTGTGGAACATCGACTTAACGAATTTATTTCAAGTCTTGCCTATGGAATTTGCTGCCGCCTTGGGTTAAGGTCGCGCCCACGTGGGGTAAGGTTGCGGTTTGTTTGCGAGGTAATCGGGTGGCCATCGAGTCCATGAGGCTGGGGCGGATGCTGGATCGTCTGCGCGCGATGCTGTTGCTGGGGCTGCTGTGCGGCCTCGGCGGTTTCGCCTGCGCGGCGCATGCCGGCTACGCGGCCATCGTCGTCGACGGCAGCAACGGCCAGATCCTGGAGCAGGTCAACGCCGACCACCGCGACTACCCCGCCTCGCTGACCAAGATGATGACGCTCTACCTCACCTTCCAGGAGTTGAAGAGCGGCAAGCTGCAACTCGACCAGTCGATGGCGGTATCCGCCTGGGCGGCGGGCAAGTCGCCCACGAAGCTGGGCCTGCGCGCCGGCCAGACCATCTCGGTGCAGGACTGCGTGCTCGGCATGATCACCAAGTCGGCGAACGACGCCGCCACCGTGATGGCCGAAGGCATCGGCGGCAGCGAGGATCACTTCGCCGAGATGATGAACGCGCAGGCCGCGCTGCTCGGCATGAGCGACACGCATTTCGCGAACGCCTCCGGCCTGCCCGACCCGAACAACACCTCCACCGCGCACGACCTGGTGAAGCTGGCGATGGCGCTGTACCGCGACTTCCCGCAGTACGCGCATTTCTTCGCCACCCAGGAGTTCGTGTTCCGCGGGCACATCGTGCGTGGCCACAACCATCTGATGTATCGCTACGCGGGCATGGACGGGCTGAAGACCGGCTTCACCGATGCTTCCGGCTTCAACCTGGCTTCCACCGCCGTGCGCGACGGCCACCGCTTGTTCGCCGTGGTGCTGGGCAGCCGCACCGCCGCGGGGCGCGACAAGCTGATGGCACGCCTGCTGGACGACGGTTTCAAGGGCGAGCAGACGCCGCCGATCCTGGTCGCCGAAGCCGGTGGCGTGCGCCCGGGCAGTCGCGCCGCCCGCATCCTGGAGGCGATCTCGCCGATCCAGACCGCCGAGGCGGATACCGTACCGGCCTCGGAACGCCGGCCTGGGCCGGTCCGCAAGGCGCGCCATGGCAAGGCGGTGGCCGTGGCCGGCTGCGGCTCGCACGGCAGTACCGCCTGCCGGCGCGCTCCCGTGCACCGCGCTCACCGTGCCGCGACCCGCCTGGCCGCCCACCATCCGCGGACCAAGAAGCAGCCGG
>Ga0310811_10007718_pt1 | contig 13793 bp, 25 predicted proteins | sample YCmetagenome_FD_207642 | JGI IMG/M metagenome (GOLD analysis project Ga0310811, IMG submission 207642) | Soil microbial communities from experimental microcosm in Duke University, North Carolina, United States - YC | ecosystem: Engineered > Artificial ecosystem > Soil microcosm > Unclassified ... | reverse complement strand
CGAGTTTACAAAAATGGCGGTGGAAACCAAGGATCGGGCCGCCGGCAAAAAATACGGCCTCGACTACGCCGAAGAGTTCCACTACATCGGGCCCGACCACTCCCTGGATGAGTACATTGCACGCCACTCGGTGCCTTTGTAGGCGGCGTCCGAACGTCGATGGCGGTCGAAACGTCCTGCATCAATGACTGAGGTAACTTGTCGGTCATGGGTGGACACCGGATAATCGTCTGCCAATGCTGAACCGACGCAAATCGCAGCGCAGAAAAATGGTGTTGCCGGTCAAGGTTTCGATCGATAGCGTCACCCACCTTGCGCATACCATCGATATCACCGATGTAGGGGCCCGGCTGGCCGCCCTCCGAACCCAATTGAAACCCGGAACCGTCATAACTTTGCAACGGGGATCGAAAAAAGCGAAGTTCCGAGTCGAATGGATTCGAGCGATCGCTTCCAACGAACTGCAGGCCGGTATCGAATCGGTGGACCCGCAAAAGAACTTTTGGGGCGTCAACCTGTCTGATCGGGAACTTGAGGCCGAGAAGGAGATGAAGGCACTCTTGACCCTTCTATCCAGTTGCTCAAAATCTGTGACGTAATGCCCGCGGCTTGCGGCTTGGAAGTCCCAACTCACAAGGCCCGCCACAGATCAGACACCAGGCAGACAGGGATAGGGCCGAAATCGCTGGAAGCAGCAGGAATATTGGTAGCGCTAACGGGAATCGAACCCGTGTTTGAAGATTGAGAATCTTCTAACGCATCTTTTATTTTCAATCACTTACGGATTCTTCTCAGCGCAGTGTATTCCTACCTGTAACCCCTTTTCAATCGGTCGGGAAAATGGGCCTAGGGGAGCCATGCCGGAATACAACGGCAAGGCGGCCCTCGACGCGGGGATAAAAGTCAGTTTGTGCAAGGTCGGCTAGGCCACGAGTCGCTTGCCCCTACGCAGAAATACCTCGAACCCTCGAAGGAAACGGAAAAGCAGCTCGAAGAAATGAAGCTGCCGTTTTAGGAGTGACGCGGGCAGTAAAAAAGCTCACTCCCTCGACATGGCAGAGTGAGCCAGCACATCCCTCTATACCTTCTGGTGGCAGTCCAGGAAATCACGCCGCCCGTGTTTTTTCCGCGATCTGGTACGTCCCTTCCCAGGTATTTTCAACTTCCACAGGTGAAGTCATCTTGCCCTTGTAGCTGCCGCCACCGGTAAGACCCTCGAGCTTTCCCGTGCCGCCGGTAAATATCCAGACACCCTCAATGGTGACTTGCCCCTCGGAAGTTGTGATCCTGCCTTCAAAAGTGCCGAAGTCGCGGTCGCCGTCAGGATGCTCGTTGACGAAGTAGCCGCGCTGCGGACCGTTGCCAGCGATCAGGTCAGCCGTGCCCCAGTAGGTGATCTCGGAGTTGTCCCACTTCACATCAGGTGATTTCTGGACACCTCTGACCGTGAGCTGGTTCAGGTCGTGGTTGGCAACGTCGTATAAAGAAATGGTTGACTGGGCGGTCGCTTTCCCAGAAAAAGAACCAGAAAGATCCGGCATGTTGCCTCCTTGAATGTGTTGGGTTTTACAACACTATCCTTCTCTATTGGTTGAGCGAGTACTGTCCGCAGGTGTGTGGACTGAAGTTTTAACTCAACGATGCGATGGCCTGTAATTTGGCGTGCCCAGTGTGGTCCCTCCAGGTGCTCCTGTCAACCCAGAGCAGACTGGAAGAAATGAAACTGCCTTTTTTAGCCACCAACGCTCTTCTTCTTCTTCGGCGTACTGAATTTGTAGTAGTTGTATTCGTCGAACGCCTTTACCAGGGAAAGACCCGGGATGAGATCCGCAGGCAGGCCCACGAGCTGCTGTTTCGCGAGTAGCATGAATTGAAAATATCCACCCTCAGTCGAGACTCCGTAGCCGCGGGCGATCTCGTTGTCCCACATCGGAAAGAAGGTGGGCGCCAAGGCGTGGAGAGCCTTTGCTGTTCCGACGGGACCAAGCTTCGCCCGAAAGACCCCGAACAACCGGGGGACTGCAGGCTCGTCCGCCTTATCGAGGGTAGTGAGCGAGCGTTCGCAGAATCCCGAAAGCGTCTGCAACTCTACGGTTAGGAGCGGCTCTAGTTCACTCCGAAGGGCCCGGGCCTCATCTGGCCGGAACCGGTAATATTGCTGGTTAATATTCTTCAACCATGCCGCTCTTGGGCGGCTGCTTGCTAGAAGAGTCCACTCGCAGATAGCGCTCGGGAAGCCCATAGATAACATCAAACAACAGGCAATTCAACAGTATCAAGAGCTTCTCGCCTCAAATGCACATGCCCTCAAGGGCTTGTCGGATTCGCTGAATACGCGTTTCCAGAGATGGGCTCATCAGAACGCGAGCGTGAAACTCGACTGGCAAAGCAGTGAGGAAAAGATAGCTATTTCTCAACCAACCGCAAAGATTGAAGCCGCGGAGGGGATATTTGAGGGGGAGCTCGCTCGATTCGGCCACGGACTTCAGCGATCATTTATCTTTGCTCTCCTTGAGGAACAGGCAGAGCATTCGGACACGGGGCCTCGACTCATTCTGGCCTGCGAGGAACCGGAACTCTATCAGCACCCTCCGCAGGCTCGGTACCTGGCTTCCCTTCTCCAACGTCTCGGCTCGCAAAATGCTCAAATCCTGCTATGCACTCACAGTCCGTACTTTGCGACTGGCAGAACGTTTGAACAAATAAGAATGGTTAAGAAGGATGCGGTAACCGGATGTGCGACGGTGGCCCACACCACTTTTGAACAGATAGCGCAAACGATTGCGGAGGCCAAAGGTGAGAAGCCCACGAAACCGGGCGGAATCGCCGCCAAAGTGGAACAGGAATTACAAGGCCAACTGAACGAGATGTTCTTTGCGTCCGTTCGTGTCTTTGTAGAAGGACCGGAGGATATAGGTTACATAAGCAGTTATCTTTCTCTTCTCGATCTGTGGGACGACTTCCGAAGCCTCGGGTGCCATCTTATTCAGGTCCATGGGAAGAGCAATCTAATCTACGCTATCGCCCTAGCGAACCATCTCAAGCTTCCGTGCTTCAGTGTCATCGATGCGGACGGCGACACGCCTCCCGACACTCCAGACAAACCAACAGGCAAGAGAGCCAAGCACGAGAAAGATAACCTCGCTATTCTTAGGCTGAGTGGTGTGGACAAGCCAATCGCATTCCCCGACGATACTCTATGGGAACGAAATGTTGTCGCCTGGAAAACTAAGATTGGCGATTTCGTTGAGACGGAACTTGGCGCAGAGACTCTCCATCAAATCAAGGAACAAGTAAGTGCAAAATACGGCATATTCGTGCACGATAGGGATAAGAATTCACTCTTTCTCGGATACGTCATGGCTGAGGCCTGGGAGCAAGGTAAGAAATCGTCAACTCTTGAAAAGCTTTGTCGGACGATTGTCGAATATGCACAATCTGTGAATGTGCCAGTTGTAAGTAAGGGGATAGCAGTTGCCGCAACCACTCCAGCATCGCTAGCTAAATAAAGACGAAATATCTCCATTTTTATGAAACCGCACGTCCGAGCCGCTATCGCATACATCGCGGGTCGCCTGATCTCAGGGGAAACCGCGTCTGCCGTCTACGACTATTCCGAATCCCGTCACATTTCAATCGGTGGCGCGATCGACGAAAAGCACGTAGGAGTCTACGACTACGAGCGCGGATGTCACGTGTCGGGCAGTGGCGACGGCTCTCAATTCTCTCTTTACCACTACGGCGAGGGCCACCACGTGAGCTTGAAGGTCGATGGCAACCGCTTTAACGGGTATGACTACGGCGAGTCGTCTCACTTTAACGGTACCGTGAGTGGAAGGTCCATCTCACTTTACGACTACGGTGAAAGTGCCTATTTTAATTACTCGATCTAAACCAATGCCCAACATAGTCGAAAACAACGCAATCAACTTCGCCACCGAGTACCTGCAAAAGCAGGGGTACGAAGTCACGAACGTCAGCCGCGGCAAGCGTCCCGGCTCCGAGCATCGGGGCTATGACCTCCTAGCCCACAAGCCCGGCGAAGACCCGATCAAGATCGAAGTAAAGGGCTGCACCCGGGAGTGGGGGATTCCCGATCCGTACGGCACCGAGTTCGATGCGGAGAAACGCCTCATCGCCGACTTCCTCTACGTGGTCTATTTCCTCGACGGCGCGCCTGCGCAACTTTGCGCCATCCCGCGGGCGGCGCTTGAACCCGAATACGTGGTCCCCAAGTCCGGCTATCGCATCTCGTCCCGCTTCAAGAACAAAAAGTCCCTCGAACCTTATTTGCGTCCGCTCTAATTCCTTCGCCAGGTCTACATCCCCGAAACCCTCACCGAGTAAAATCGGCTCAAGTGCGCGAAATATGAGCGCGTCACTGCATAAAGGCCTACAATCATTACAGCGCTACCTCATCAACAATAATCCATACGTCGAACTCTAAAAGGAAACCATGACTGAGAAACCCAGCGCCACCCTGCCCGGAACGGTCGAGAAGATCATCAAATCACCCTTTTCCAGCGAACCCGATAAAGCACAGATTGCCGTCGAAGGCGCGGATCACTTGTATAAGGAGATCCGCATTGAGAACACCCTGACGGACGAGAATGGCGACAAGGTCCAATTGAAACCGGGTGCGGAAGTGAAGGTCACCGTCGAAGCAGAGCCGGAGGTGACCACGCCTCACGATGAAAAAGGCCCGAAGGTCTCGGCGGCCTGACCCTCCAAATCAATGCGCACCGTGAGCACAGGTCACACGCTGCTCACCTCTATTTTTGAAACTGTCTAATCCAACATCTAACGGCTTGGATGAACCGCTAAACCTTTTTTCTCTTGCTGCACACAAATAGCTGCCATGTGCCGAACATCAGGAAGAGGATCATCAGCGGGATTTCCACAAACATATCTAGTCTAATCGGCGCCCTAACCGTCTTCTCCCATCGATCCATCCGAATCTCATACCCCAACACGAGAAACAGAACCGCTGCCGACACTGCCAAGTGCAGGCGCCGGACGGGCGAAAGGGCGGCCGCAAGACCGAATAAGATGCCGCCCACGAGAGAAATACCTATGATCCATTCCTCCGCATAGTAGAGCATGTGAGTATTCTAGGCAGAACCACTCTGGCAGGGAATGTTTTAACGGCCTGGTCCAAACCGCTGTTCTCAAATGTTTTTCCACAGACTAATACAAGAAAATACGCGGATTGTGATCCCAGTCACCGCATTCCCCGATTCGGGAGGAATAGTCTGCAGTCGTCAACGACTGAAAAGGTTGATCTAAGAAAAAGTGGATCGATCTGAAGTAGGCCGGGTGACCCGCTTGGTGAGGTAACTTGCAGAGCCGCCAAACCCGAAAAAATCGACTGACTCTGTGAGGAAGAGCCGGGGGTGGGAATCGTGAAAGCGGTAACTACATCAGGGGGCTGCGGCGGTGCACGCATCCACGGTGTCGGCTTCTCTCAGGAGCCAGTGGTTAGAGCGTAACCGATGCCGCAGCCCTTTTAAACGCTCGATGTCTTCGGTTTCCCTTCCCGCCCGACGCAAGGTCACGCACCACAGTGCGCCCAATCACTGCATTCTTGGAAGTAGTGCGCTACAAAGAAGCCTGGCCGGGATTCGCCGGAGGATCATCACTCGACCTCTGCATACCAAGCGGGCTTGAGCGCGGCGACGCCCGGTAGTCTCTTTGCAAGGAGTTCCAAGCCTGTGGAGGTCCGCCATGGACACGAATTTAGTCGTGTACAGCCAATGCGCAGAGTGTGAGGAGCCAGGACTATTTATAGATCCTGCAAGGTGCGCTCGCTGCCTGAGCGGGTACGAGCCCAACGAAAGCGATGACAAGGATGATGACGTTTCAGAGTCCTTTTCTCGCGTGACCGCATAAGTGACGGGGCACCCGAGCTCTTCTTTTATCCAAAGGCAGGGGAGTGAAGTCTTGGCTTCCGGGGTTCGGCTGATCAATGCGCCAGCGCACTGAAGTGCGCGCCGAGAAAATACGGCCAGACCACCAACGCGAAAACCCCTTTCCAAAAGGTCAGGTGGAGAAACCCGATCGTGAAGAGCCATCCGGCGAACCACACTGTCCCCATGAAGGTGTGGTGTTCGATTCGTATTTTCCGCATACCCTCTCCATGCGCATCTGTTCCCACGATTCCCTCCGCAAGTGCCGTACCGCAGCAGTCTACGCCTTTCACTGCACCAATCTTGGGTAATTGACTCCATTCTTCCACCGGGCGTACGTTTGCCTCAAAGGAGTCTCCCCCATGAATGCACATCCCCCGAAGAAGCTACCAACCGCGATAAACGAACCACAAGAACTCGAAGACCAAGTCCGAGAGCGCGCCTACGAACTCTACGAGGAAAGAGGCCGCCAGGACGGCCACGACGAGGAAGATTGGCTCCGCGCAAAAGAGGAGATCACCATCAAGAAATTCCGCACCGCCTCCGCCTGATTTGTGCAGACACTCCCAGCCAGAAAGTGAGGCAGGCCCCGGACACGCTCCGGGGCCTTTTGCATGTACGCTAAGGCTCCACCATCATTTGAGTCGCAAACTTGAGTTTGGCGGAGTACGATCCAGACTGGGTCTAAGTTTATGAATCGCAAGCGCGGCAATCCCAACTGGGGCCGTCCCATGCTGCCTTCTTCTGTCCTCTGCACGGAATTCGAAATGCAGGTTCGGCAATTACACCTGATGCCAGAGACCTATACCTCCTCGGCGGAGCTTAGGACCTGGTGCGAGCGAAATAGAAATCGGTTCTACATTCCAGAATGGCTCCTGGATGAGTGGGAATTCCGTGTACACGATGACCTCAGCAGCTCCGCGTAGTAAGCACCAGAGGCCGGGGCAGCCGCCTATCCCTGACTCTCATCCGCATCGCCCTCTGATCCTCCAAAGAAACTCATGGCTTCTTCATCATCAATGTCTCCGGGACGATCTACGACGGCAACAACTTCGCGTTTCGTACAGACAGCCTCACCGACGCCCAAACTCTGGGCGATGTCATCCAGGTCGCTCTCCGCGGGGTTCCAATCACACCATACCTCGATCCGAACTTTGTAATACGCCATCGGACCTCCTTTCGGCGTCGGAGTCTACTTCGCGATTTTTACTCCATCCTCGCCAAGGCGTTCGGCGCCTTTAACGAACTCGCGATACCGGGCGTTGTTTGTGTTGAAGACCGCGGGTGGCCTAAAGTCTAACTGATGCCCGAGCTACCCACACACGTCCCGTGGCGGCGTTTCGTCTGCGTTCTCCGGAAACTGGGCTACACCGCCCAGAAGGGAAAGGCCGGTGCAGCAAGAGCGTTTACAAACCCGAATCGCGTGCCTACAGTCATCTCAATGCACGAACCTCACCCCGGAAAGAACCTCGGCGCAACGTTGTTGCGAAAGTATCTTCAGAAACTTCTCCTCAATGAAGATGAGTTCATGCATCTGCTCGAAGACTGCTAGATCGGACGCGCAAACGATAATTCGTGGCCATCCGGATCGGGCATATGAAAATACCGCTCACCCCAGGACGCGTCTCGCGGACTCTCTGGCTGAAGTCCCTTTCCCCGCAGATGTTCCCAAAACGCATCCACATCCGCCACGTAGAAAATCATCCGCCCCCAGCCTGGAACCGAACGACCCTGCTCTAGATTCAGGATTAGGGTGTTTGCGTCCTTGGCGCGGAGAGAAGAAAAAGATCCATCTTCGCCTCCGTAGATAATCTCCATGCCCAAAACATCTTTGTAAAACCGCACGGAAGCCTTCATGTTCAAGACCCGAAACGTCACCGCCGAAATCTTCTCCACCGTCATGGTCATACCCAGCAGTCTACTCCCCGCATCGCTTGAATCTCCGCTCCAGGAAGCATAGCGTGGAAGAAGGAGGTGGCCTATGACGTACGTCATTGCCGAGCCCTGCATCGGGGTGAAGGACACCGCCTGCGTCGATGCCTGCCCCGTAGATTGCATCCACCCCAAGAAGGGCACGACCTACGATGATGGCCGTCCCAGCTTCGATGAAGTCTCGCAGCTCTACATCGATCCCATCGAGTGCATCGACTGCGGCGCCTGTGTGCCGGTCTGCCCGGTGTCCGCGATTTTCGCGCTGGATGACCTGCCCGAGAAGTGGAGGCAATTTACGGAGATCAACGCAAGCTACGTCCAAGGCGGCAAATTCACGCCGGCAGAGTTCGCCAAACACCAAGCAGCAAAGTAGCGTATAAGAAACTCCGGCCCGCTGAGTGAGCCTTCCAATTGTTCGGAGGCTCATTCTGTTTTTAAACCGCGCAAACCCGGAGGCTGGCCCGGCTCCGACCTATTCCGTGACTTTGTCGGCATCACGTACCGCAGGTCCGTAAGCCATTGATTTGAGACAGCATCTCCCCCCTCTCGCTCGGCATCTAATACATCAGAGGCATTTATATGAAACGCTTTTCTCTCCTGGCGATCAGCCTGCTTATGGTGTTGGCGATTTCCGCCTTGGCCGCGCCGAAACCCAGTGCCGAGAAAGCCCCAGCATTTCCGGGCACTCTCGCGAACGCACGCTACGTCTACGTTGCCTCCTACGACGGCGACCAGTTCAACCCCAACCTTCTTCCAGAAGATCGGAATGCGATCAGTGCCGTGCAGGACGCCATTCGAAATTGGGGCAAACTGACGCTCGTCTACCGGCCGTCAGAAGCAGACATCATCATTCTGGTCACGGGTCGGCCTTCCGAAGATGTGATGGCCGTGTACGACGGGCACCAAGGACCGAATGGCAATTATCTCTGGCGCGTCATGGGCCGCAACGGCCTCCAATCGGGCGAGACGCCGCTGGTGACCCAATTTGAAAAAGCGTTCGACAGCGTGCAAACGCACAAGTAAGGCCATGCGAGGGCCACAGCGCGCGAAGCCGAGTTGAAGCAAGCGAACCGCGGACGGCATACGTTGCAGACCGATCGAACCTGATCCTCTAAAATCAGTGTCGCCCGCGCCTTTCGCCTTAGAGAACTTCAAAGACGTCCGATTCGCCCCCTCTATATATAGAACGACCGCCCCAATCATCGAGTGGCTTAGAGAACGCAGCTTCCAGCCCCGACCGGTGAATCGAAATGGCGCCAGGCGCCAGTAAGACATCCGAAGTACCCAAAAGCTCCGATGCCAGATCGGGGCTTTCTATATTTATGTTGACTCCCGCCCCTTCTCGGCGCACACTTTGCCCGAATTGCCTCTCCGAAGAGCAGTTTCCAACCGTTCGGAAGCGCAACACCCCCTGAGGCGACGGGCGGCCGGTTCCTGAGCGAACCCAATTAAGCACATCAAAACAGGAAAAGCCTCCCCGGCACTCGTAGAGACGGAGCAGAATTATGAACCTAACTCGGTTTCTCGCATGCGCGGCTGCCGTTTGGCTGGTTCGTGTAGCGCTTAACTGGGCGTTCTATACCCGTGTCATAGGCCAGCAGTCGCAGCAGATCGCCGCCGCTCACCCCGGGCTTTTCCGTGAAGTCGTGCCCGGCTTGATTTTGACTGATTTGATTTTTGCGCTCGTCTTTACCTATCTTTTCGTCAAAGTCGGAGCCGCGCTTGGCGGGGGACGAATGGCGGGGGTGAAACTCGGCCTCTTAGTTGCTGTTTTGTCGCCGGTCATTGGAGGTCTCTACCAGTACTTCAGCGTCACGTACATGTGGATCGGTTTGACAATGGCGGAATCCGTTTTCCAGATAATTGCGCATGCGATCGAGGGTGCTGTGGCAGGCGCGATATATAAGGCAGAGGTTGTGCCCAAGATCGAGGCGATCAGAGCTCGCTAGAGCGGGGCAGGGAAGGTAACTGCCTGAGCGTGTGCAATTCTTTACTGGATAGAGGTGGAGAATGACACCAAGAATCTTTTGCCTTATCACCGCGGCGTTGTTCTTGCTGATAGCTATAGGGCATGCTCTTCGTCTCCTCTTCGGCTGGCATGTGACGGTAGAAAGCGTTGCCGTGCCACTGTGGATTAGCTGGATCGGACTCGCCGTCGCGACATACCTTGCCTACCAGGGCTTCCGGTCGAGCAGGTCGTAGACGAAGCGAGCTGAGAGTCTTTGGCAAGTAACCTCTACGACGAAACGAGATCTGGAAGTTGTCAAGTTCCGAACCTTCGGCAAGAAACTTATCGTCCCACATTCGCAAACCATTCGGAGTACCAATTCGCGGAACATGTTCGCTGGACGTTCACGCCCGTAGGCACCAGTAACAGGCAGGTGCTCGGTTGGAGCTTGCCGATGTCCTTTCGTTACGTCGGAGTGCCACAAGAGCTGCCCTAGAATCGACCTATTGATACGCGCCTGAAGGCCAATAGAATGGAGTGGAACATGCACACGGGCACAGAGATACAGCCGTCGGTTGGCTCATTAACCACCGACATTCAAGGTCAAATACGCCGGTTGGCGGCTAAGATGCAACGATGGATTACCTCTTTGGTTAGGAAGGCCAAGAAGGCGATGGTTTTTGATCGGTCTGCGCATTGGATTCACGACACGATTCCACCCACCGCGGTGCTTGCAGGAGCTGCGGCATTCGGATTCTGGTGGGACAGCGTCAGTGCAGCACTGTTCGCCTGCTTTGCTTTGTTTTTTCTGGCGGGTATTTACAAAGGCCTGCGGCAGCTCGTCGCGACGCTTCGATGGGAACATGACCGCATTATCGCTGCAAACTCAAACTGGAATACGTCCGGTACTGTAGAGAGAAGCGAACGGAATTTCGAGGTTGGCGCTAAGGCTATTGAGCATTTGCGACCCTGGGTGGAAGACGAGACTGCATTGACGGAGGAAAGTGCCAAGGCGTATTGCTCGGTTCTTCTCGATACGCTTGCAACCCTTCATCCCAAATTTACAGAGTGACCGTAAGATTAGGCCGCATCGAGGGTCAAGAAGTCGCGGGTCTCGGCGAAATGTCCCATCTAGTCTTGTCAACCGATTTGCGAGCCCTGAATCAACAGAAGATGCTTGTGCGTTTCCTGAGCACGATCGGATCGCAATTCGCGCAAAAGCGAAAGGAGACCCAGGCGCTCACATACATACTGCGCCTTCCTGTGAAAATCATGCAAAGCGGTCGAGCACAAACAGGAGTCGTCGCTTTTTCCCTCGAAGGGAATACAGCGAATACTGTATTGCGAGCTTTAGGCGCGCTCTCTAGTTTGAATGTGCACGCTTCATTTGCCAGTCTGCAACTTCGCGAACCCGTCTCGGCACAGCAATATCTAGCCCCTCTGCTTTGCTCTGAACTTGGCCCACCGCGCTCTCTGCGCAGCGGCGATTTTCTTTCGTCCAGCCAAACTCATCCGATGACGCTCACGCCTGGGCATACGGTACACAGTTGCGAACGCCGTAAGTGCAGCGTCGATTCCCGACAACTGTTTTGCTACTAGATCGCGTTCCTTTTTCAACTGCCTAATAATTGAAGACACGCCCGCCATGTGAGTCCCCCTCGGCACCGGATTGTAGCAGTGATTACGGCTACTGAACCCTGTTCCGTAAAGTCATCGCGCTCCCCTGTTACTTCTCAGTCTCCGTGCCTCCGTCAACATTGCCGCCAGTTCTTCGTCCGTCATGTTCTCCGCATCTGCGACGATCTCTTCGGCAGTCGGTTCGTTGGGGTCGAGCCGGTCTATCGCGGAACGGGTCTGGTACTGGGTCCACAAAGAATCTAATAGCGGAAATACCCAAGTGCGCCCGCCATCATGGGCGCGGGCGTATTCGAAAAAGTCTTCGCTCGCTTTTGGGTTGTTCCAATAGAACACGTGTGCACAGGCTTCTTCCGCGATCTCCGATATCTTTCCGTCCGCTCCGAACCGTTGAATCGCGAGGTCGTCTCCGGCAGCGCCGAGCTGAAGAAACTCATCCGCCAGATGATCGGGTAACCGCGCCTGGATGTAGAAGACGAATGCGTTGACCCGATCCGTGACAGCCATCCGCTCACACATGCGGCGTTCGTTGTCTGTTAACTGTCTGAATCGTGGACCAGATTTCGATTCGACGTAACCGGCGGCCTGTTCGATTGCCTGCTCACGAGTAAGACTGCGGCCCAACCGGAATTTCAGATTAGCCGCCCGTGTCGCTCCGCTCGAAACCACATGCCAACCATCCGACTCCAGTCTCCCGTTCAGGGAAACGTCGTCGTCCCCGATTCTTACTTGTTCATCAAAAAAAAAGATTGTCTGCGCCCAACGCCTCTCGAAGTTCTGGATCACTGGCGATGTCCTGGTTATTTAGCCAATCCATTAAACCACTGCCCGATAATTGCGGCGCTTCTTCGCCTTCGGCCAACTCCTGCACATACCCGCTGGCGTCGACATACGTGCGCACTGTCTTTGTCGGCGGTCGGCGGCCTGGAACGACATTGCCGAACCCGTCCAGATAATATTCGTCGCCGTCATCGCCCGTGACATCTGTGATGGCGGCTGCTTCCGCTTTCTTGGCCTGGATTCCACGCGCCTTGTCGGTCGTCGCCTTCCACAGTTCGCGTATTTCTTTAGTGCTGAGTTTTTCTAGGTCTGACTGATTCATTTTGACTCCGTGATGTTTGATCGCCGTTTAAGTGAAGGCACACTGAATAATTCTGGCTCCGCGATTTGCCGTTACGTCACATATCCCCATGGGTCAACTTTTGCTGGCCGCTCTGGTTCAATCTCGGCCTTTCCCGAAAACGCATCTCTGGTTAAGTGGGTATCGTTGCCGAGGAAGGGATCGGAATCGCTTTCCTTGCGGACGAACTTTTCCTGATTGGTTTCTGCCGCTTCGGCGTTCAGTCGTGATTGGAATTCGCGGAGCAAAACCGGAAGCAGTTCGCGTGCAGTCCGATTTACACGGGCTAGCATCGCCCCAGTAGTCTCGTTGAGCGGGGCAGCGTCAGCTACGACCGTGAGGAATTTTCGTGCGTCACTCGATCCCAGTCTCGCCAGCGCGTTGAGGATCGCTGTTCGGTAAGCCGTTTCGCTGTCGCCAGAGGCGTAGTCGTCCCAGCCGTTCGGGAGTACCGAAGGCTTCGCTAGTTCGGCGATCAGTCGGACAAACGTTCTATCGGTCCCTTCGATCATCGGGGTTCTTCCTTCTTCGGGGATACTGCCGGGGGCAGCGATTGCAGAAAGCTTTCCAGCTTTAGACGGAGGGCGGGGTCTGTGGCGAAGTGCGCGTAGCCTGAGACCACCACCCTGATTTTCTCGGGCTGATTTTGCGTGCTACGGATGACTATTGAGGTTTTTGAGTTTTCGAAAATTCGCTTGCAAGTAGTTGAAAGGAGTGATCGATAGCAAGAAAGAGTTGGTAGCGCTAACGGGAATCGAACCCGTGTTTGAAGATTGAGAATCTTCCGTCCTAACCCCTAGACGATAGCGCCCCGGAGAGCAGTCATTATAACAAAGCAAACCGGATGGGCTTGGGTCCGGCTGGCCCGATGGGCGGCGAGACGCCCGCCAGACAGCCGGCGGGACGCCGGCGCTACGTTGTCGTCTGCCGGCAATCACCTTTCTCTTGACAATATTCCTCTCCCGGGGCTAATTTCTTTTAGCGAATAAAAAGCGAATACGCAATTCGCAGCCTCGGCCAGCCGCCTCGGCGTTCCCTGAAAATTTTGAGGTCCTTATGGCTTCCCCACTCTTTTCCGCTCCAGCGGATGGTGCTGCTGTCTTTGCTGCAAAGAAGAAGCCGGAACTGGTCTTACAACACCTGGCGGCGTTGCCCAAGCTGGCGGGCGTGACTGCGGCCTCGCGGTTGGAGGTGCGGCCGGCGCCGGAGATGGTCTCCAGCGGGATTCGCGAGATCGATAAGCTTGCCGGCG
>Ga0310811_10007717_pt1 | contig 13794 bp, 7 predicted proteins | sample YCmetagenome_FD_207642 | JGI IMG/M metagenome (GOLD analysis project Ga0310811, IMG submission 207642) | Soil microbial communities from experimental microcosm in Duke University, North Carolina, United States - YC | ecosystem: Engineered > Artificial ecosystem > Soil microcosm > Unclassified ... | reverse complement strand
TCGCAAAGCAGCAGCATAAGCCGATCCTGATCGACTTCACAGGCTGGGCCTGTGTCAACTGCCGGAAGATGGAAGAGAATGTATGGCCGAAACCGGGAGTGAAAGAGCTGATCAGCAAGGACTATATCCTGGTGTCCCTCTATGTGGACGACCGTAAGCAACTCCCCGACGACGAACAATTCACCTTCACGACAAGCGACGGCAGCAAAAAAGCCATCCGCACCATCGGCGATAAGTTTGCGACCCTTCAGTCGGAGAACTTCAAGAACGCTTCTCAACCGCTGTATGTGCTCATCAGCCCCGACGAGAAGCTGCTCAACAAACCCGTCGGCTATACCGACAATCCCGCAACCTACGCCCAATGGCTGCAATGCGGCCTCGAAGCCTATAAACGTATTCAATAGAAAAGGCCCCTCAAGCGAGGGGCCTTTCAATTAGGCGTCATTCTGTCCCGACCTTCCGGCAAGACTAAGGGCAAGTGCTTAACACCAGATGGGGGGCCAGAATGACAAGTTCTTACAATGAAAAGGTTCCTGTTCTTTCAAACAGGAACCCTTTAATATTTTTTTAATGGATCTTTTCACACAATGAAGTTAGCGGTTGTTTCCGTTCCCCGTACCCAAAGGTAGTTAAAGATTATTAAAAAACTCGTCCTTCGTATTGCTTCGTACCTGCGAGGGACATACCATCTTTCAAATCCATCCTCAGAGTAAAAATCATTACAAGGCAATCTTTTTTTCAGACATCATTTTGCGAAGATTGATCAGGCCATAACGCATCCGGCCAAGGGCCGTGTTGATGCTGCAATTCGTCAGGGCTGCAATCTCCTTGAAGCTGAGGTCGGCATAGTGACGCAGAATGATAACCTCACGCTGGTCCTCGGGAAGCAGGTCGAGCATCTGCCGTACACGATCATGGCTTTGACGCTTCATCATCTTGGTGTCCGCACCTTCTTCTGTAAAGTGGATCACTTCGAAAATGTCACGGTCATCGCTGGTCTTGATGGCAGGGGTACGTTTTACCTTCCGGAAATGGTCAACACAGAGGTTGTGCGCAATACGCATCGCCCAGGGAAGGAATTTGCCTTCTTCTGTGTAACGGCCACCGCGGATGGTGTCAATAATTTTAATTAAAACGTCTTGGAAAATGTCCTCGGCAAGGTATTTGTCCTTAACAAGGAAAAGGATGGAAGTGTACAACTTATCCTTGTGACGGACGATCAATGCTTCTAGCGCGTACAGATCGCCGTCCCTGAATTGGTGAATAAGTTCGTGATCAGTTTTTTTGCGTAGCAATGTCATAAACTTCTACGGGTTTTAAAGGTGATAGGATATATTTTGGATTTTAAAGATGGTTCGGTTTTTCTGTGTAGAAGTACTAAGTCAATAGGCAGCGGTTATTTTTCGTTAAATGATATTCACACTCCCAATTCAAATGTGCACAAATATTGCTTGCACTAATAGGGTTTAAAGATATACAATTTTTGGAATAAACAACATTTTGGGAAATTTTTTGTTTTTTAATTCTACGAACCCCCAAATTATCAATAAAGTAAGTACCTATTTTGTCTTGATTCCAAGGCTGTTTTTATAAAACAGATATACACTCTCTCTTCCTAATTTTTTTGGTAAATTGCATGGATTTTGTTTATTGTCCACACAATAAGAAAGAACACGTCTCAAATAATATATGGGTAGTACATCTAGTAAAGTAAAGCCATCAAAGAAAGAAAAATTGATCCCTTCCAAGCCAGCCGTCGCACCAGTCGACGCTATATATATAAAAGGAGCAAGGGTCCATAATCTCAAAAATATCGACGTCTCCATTCCCCGCAACAAGCTGATCGTCGTCACCGGCGTTTCCGGTTCCGGGAAATCTTCCCTCACCATCGACACCCTGTTCGCCGAAGGCCAGCGCCGCTACGCCGAAAGCCTTAGCGCCTACGCCCGCCAGTTCATGGCCCGGATGGATAAACCAGATGTCGACTATATTAAAGGACTCTGTCCCGCCATCGCCATCGAACAAAAGGTCATTACCCGTACCCCCCGCTCCACGGTGGGCAGTATGACCGAGATCTATGACTATCTCCGCCTGCTCTTCGCCCGCATCGGGATCACCTACTCTCCCATTTCGGGAAGGATCGTAAAGAAAGACGATGTCAGCGACGTGGTCAACACCATCGCCGGGTTAAAAGCCAACGACCGCGTCCTCCTGCTCACCCCCTTCCGTCAGCACAAGAACCGCGACGCAAAAGAAGAGCTGAACATCCTCCTCCAAAAGGGCTTTGCCCGCCTGTATGTCCCGGCATCCGCCGAAACCCTCCGGATCGAGGACCTGCTGGAATTGACCGATAAGGCGTTAAAGGCAAAGCTTCCGGCACCCGGTACCCATATCCTGGTGGACAGGTTGGTGGTCAAGGATTTCGACGAAGACGATCTCCACCGGATGGCCGACTCCGTCAGTACTGCCTTTTATGAAGGAGAAGGGGAGATGCAGCTCGAGATCAACGGCGCCAAAACGCTCAGCTTCTCCAACCGGTTCGAGCTGGATGGGATCAGCTTCGAGGAACCCGTCCCCAATCTCTTCTCCTTTAATAATCCTTTTGGCGCCTGCCCGACCTGCGAAGGCTTCAGCCAGGTGCTGGGGATCGATGCCGATCTCGTCATCCCCGACAAACGGCTCAGCATCTATGAAGGCGCCGTGGCGCCCTGGAAAGGCGAGAAGCTCGTCATGTGGAAGGACCAATTCGTAAAAGGAGCAAAGAAATTCGATTTCCCGATCCACAAGCCGGTGATCGATCTCAATAAACAACAGTACAAGGCGCTTTGGGAAGGCAACGAGCACGTCCAGGGTATCAACGACTTCTTCGCCGAGGTCGAGCGCAATCTCTATAAGGTTCAATACCGGGTTCTCCTGTCCCGCTATCGCGGCCGCACCGAATGTCCTGACTGCAAAGGCTACCGGTTGCGCAAGGAAGCACTGTATGTAAAGGTCGCCGACAAGCACATCGGCGAGCTCTGCGAGATGCCCGTCAAATATCTCGTGGAATGGTTCGACCAGCTGCAGCTGACCCCGCACCAGCAGACCATCGCCAAACGCATCCTCATCGAGATCCGCCACCGGCTGCGGACCCTGATGGACGTAGGCCTCGGCTATTTGACCATGGCCCGACTCGCCAATTCCCTCAGCGGCGGCGAAAGCCAGCGCATCCAGCTCACCCGCAGCCTGGGTAGCAACCTGACGAATTCCCTGTACATCCTCGACGAGCCGTCCATCGGCCTGCACTCCCGCGATACGCAAAAGCTCATCCGCGTGCTCAAAGAGCTTCGTGACCTCGGCAATACCGTCGTCGTCGTCGAACATGATGAGATGATGATGCGCGAAGCCGACTATATCATCGATATGGGTCCCCTCGCCTCCCATCTCGGCGGCGAAGTGGTGGCGGCCGGCGACTACCAGGCGCTAATAAACGACGAAGACAGCCTTACCGGCAAATACCTCAAAGGCGAGCTGACCATCACCCCCCCGGCGATCACAAGGAAATGGAACCGCTCCCTTATCCTCGAAGGCGCCCGCCAGAACAACCTGCAGGATCTCACCGTCGAATTCCCCCTCGGCATCTTCACCGTCGTGAGTGGCGTCAGCGGCAGCGGCAAGACCACCCTGGTCAAGCAGATCCTCTATCCCGCCCTGCAAAAGATAAAAGGCGAGCCCGGCGAAAAGGTCGGCCTCCATAAAGCCCTCAAGGGCGATATCGATGCCATCTCCCAGGTAGAGCTGGTCGATCAGAACCCGATCGGGAAATCCTCCCGCAGCAATCCCGTCACCTATATAAAGGCCTATGACGAAATTCGCGACCTCTATTCAAAGCAGCCGCTGAGCAAGATGCGCGGTTTCCAGCCAAAACACTTCTCCTTTAACGTCGACGGCGGCCGATGCGACACCTGCAAAGGCGAAGGGGAACAGGTCGTCGAAATGCAATTCCTCGCCGACGTCCACCTCACCTGCGAGGTCTGCCATGGCAAACGCTTCAAGGACGAGATCCTCGAGGTCCGCTATCGGGAAAAGAGCATCTATGATGTGCTGGAGATGAGCGTCGACGAAGCCCTGGAATTCTTCAAGGACGAGTCCGACATCTATCAGAAGATAAAACCCCTCAGCGACGTCGGCCTCGGCTATGTAAAGCTCGGCCAATCCTCCGATACGCTGTCCGGCGGCGAAGCCCAGCGAGTCAAGCTGGCCTCGTTCCTTGGTAAAGGGCGCGCCCAGGGCCATATCCTCTTTATTTTCGATGAGCCTACTACCGGCCTGCACTTCCATGATATCCGCAAGCTCCTGGCCTCCTTCAATGCCCTCATCGAACAGGGCCATACCATCCTCGTCATCGAACACAACACCGACGTCATCCGCTCCGCCGACTGGGTCATCGACCTCGGCCCCGAAGCCGGCGACGCCGGCGGCAACCTCGTCTACGCCGGGGTGCCGTCAAAAATGCCAAAGACGACCAACACCGGGAAATTCCTATAAGCCTATACGCCAGAAAGCCGGGCATTGCCCGGCTTTCTGTTAATCCAACTCCTCTCTAAGTCAACTGCCAATCTCAATATTAATTCCATCCACCGCCTAGCGATCGGTATAACTCCACTTCTGCTGTCAATTGTCCTTTCTTTATAGATGCTAACTCCAATTCGCTTTGTAATACATTGCTCTGCGCCGTGATCACCTCCAGGTAGTTCGCCAAACCGTTACGGAATAGCATATTGGCATTAGTGATCGCCTGCCGCAGGGTCGCTACCCGCCGGGCGGCAACAACCTGCTGTTCCTTCAGCTTCTGGATCTTCGCCAGCGCATCGGATATTTCCCCGACGGCGATCAATACCGACTGACGGAACTGGATCACCGTCCTCTCCCGGTCCACCTTTGCCAGCTCATACTGGGTCTTCAGCTGCTTGCGCTGGAAGATCGGCTGCGTCAGCCCACCGCCGACAACCCCAAACAACGAACCCGGGATATTGAACCAGTTGCTCGCCTTGAAGCTGTTCAAACCGCCCTGCGCAGTGATCGTCAGCGAAGGGTAGAGGCTGGCCTTTGTGATACCCACATTGGCATTGGCAACGGTAAGCGCCAGCTCACTACTCCGCACATCGGGCCGGCGACTGACCAGCGCGGCCGGTACACCCGCCGACAGCGTGTCCCGAACCGGTACCGCCTCAAGAGTCGTAACCCGTGCAATGTTGCGGGGTAGGGTGCCCGTCAGGATGCTAAGCGCGTTCTCCTGCAGCAGGATCCCCTGCTCATACTGAGGGATCAGCTCGGCGGCCGCTTGCTCCTGGGCCTCGGCCTGCTGGACAGCCAGCGCAGTCACATCCCCGGAATTGTATTGCAGCCGGATTATGGCCAACGTCGAGTCGTTCAGCGCCAGGTTGGCCTTGGCGATATTCAGCTGCGCATCCAGCATCAGCAGGTTGTAGTAGCCATCGGCTACCCCTTCGACGATATTGGTCTGAAGGGCCTTTTGGGCCTCGGCCGACTGCAGGTACTGCGCCAGGGCCTTGGACTGCTGGTTCTGGATCTTGCCCCAGATGGGCAATTCCCAGCTCAGCCCGACATTGACATTGTAGTCTTCCAGGTATTTATGTCCTACGATCGCCGGGGCGAATTGACCATTAAGGCTGTTATCCGCCGGTCGGTTACGACTGTAGGTCGCATTGAAATTGAGGTCGGGCCAGTAACCCAGCTTGCTCTGCCCAAGCACCAGCCGGGCAGATTGGATATTCTGCAACGCTACCTGCATATCATAGTTGTGGGCGATGGCGCTGTCGATCAGCTGCTGCAAGGCAGGGTCCCCGAAGAAGCTCTTCCAGGGCACACTGGCGATGCTGGTCGTATCCGTCGTAGTGGAATTCCTGAATTGTCCCGGAACATCCGGCTGTGGTGTGGCCACGTCTTTTGATACTTTGCAGGCCCCAAGCCCCAGGAGAAGAGCCAGGGCTAATGATTTTGTTCTTATAAATGATGATGTCATGTTATGATTATTTTGGCTGTTCCGAACTTATTCTGCCAGGGCCGGTGTTTTCACATACTTTTTACCAAAGAACTTTTCCTGCAGGTACTGGAAAATAATGAAGAGCACGGGAACGATAAAGACCCCCAGGATCACCCCGGTCAACATCCCACCGACCGCGCCGGTACCAATGCTCCGGTTACCAAGTGCCGCAGCCCCTTTGGCTCGCATCAGCGGCATCAGCCCCACGATGAAGGCGAAGGACGTCATCAGGATAGGACGAAGCCTCAGCTTGGCCGCTTCCGTCGCTGCCGTCCACAGGTCCATGCCCGCATGTCTTCTCTGTACTGCATACTCGGTGATCAGGATCGCGTTCTTGGCCAGCAGACCCACCAGCATGATGAGGCTCACCTGCACATAGATATTGTTATCGATCCCAAAGATCTGCAAAAAGGCAAATACCCCGAATACCCCCGCCGGAATGGATAATACGATCGCAAAGGGCAGGATATAGCTCTCATACTGCGCCGCCAGCAGGAAGTAGATGAACACCAGGCTCAGGATAAAAATAAACACGATCTGAGAGCCCGCCAACTTTTCTTCCCGGGTTATCCCGGTAAATTCATAACCCCAGCCCTTCGGCAATATCTGGGCAGCCGTTTCTTCGACGGCCTTGATCGCATCCCCCGTACTGTATCCTGGTTTTGGAACCCCATTGATCGTTGCCGAATGGTACAAGTTGTTATGGCTCACGGTTTCCGGCCCATACACCTTTTTCAGGGTGATCAGCTGGTTGACCGGGACCATTTGCCCCTGGAAGTTCTTGACATAGATACCCGTAAGCGATGCTTCATTGTTCCGGTAAGGGACATCGGCCTGCGCCATCACCCGGTAATATTTACCAAACCGGTTGAAATCACTGACGAAGCTGCTGCCGTAGTAGATCTGCATGGTCTGCATCAGGTCGGCAACGGACACCCCCATCTGCTTGGCCTTGTTGTTGTCCACGTCCAGCATATATTGAGGATTACCCGAGGAAAATGTGGTAAGGGCATAGGCTATTTCCTTGCGTTGCATCAGCGCACCGATAAAGGCATTGGACATATTGCTCAACCGGTCCATCGATCCATTGGTCTGATCCTGCAGCGCGAACTCGAACCCGGCTACGTTACCAAAACCCTGTATGGTCGGGAACGTAAAGAAAAAGGCATGGGCGTCTTTTACCTGTTGGGCGACCTGCATCGTCAACATCCCACTGAGGGTATTGATGTCTTTCACCGGGCCCCGCTCGTCGACCGGTTTCATCCGGACAAAACCAGCGCCATAAGGAGAGGCGTTGGCATTCGTAATGAAGTTCAGTCCCTCTACATTATATCTCCTGTCCGTGACGGGAGAGGCCTTGATGATGCTGTCGATCTCCGCAATAGCCTTATGTGTCTTGTCCAGGCTGCTGCCGGGAGGCGTATTTACCGCATACAGGATAAAGCCCTGGTCTTCCGTCGGGATGAACCCGCTGGGTGTCCGTTGCATCATATAGTAAGCGCTGCCGGCAAGAGCGACCAGCCCAACGATAGTGATCCATTTGTGGCGGAACAGGAATTTCAGACTGCCCGCATATCGGTTCGTCATGGTTTTAAAACCCGTGTTGAAACCGGCGAAGAACCGGGCCCCGAATCCCTTCCTGTTCCCATGCTCATCGGTGGCATGCAGATCTTTCAGGAAGATGGCGCAAAGCGCAGGGCTCAGCGTCAGGGCGTTGACGGCCGATATGAAGATGGCGATAGCCAGCGTGTACCCGAACTGCCGGTAGAAGACCCCCGTCGGTCCCTTCATAAAGCCTACCGGGATGAACACCGCGGCCATTACGAGCGTGATCGACACAATGGCTCCGGAGATCTCGCTCATCGCTTTCAGTGTAGACTCCTTCACCGGCAAACCGGTATTTTCCATCTTCGCGTGCACGGCCTCCACCACCACAATGGCGTCATCCACCACGATCCCGATCGCCAGCACCAGGGCAAACAAGGTCAACAGGTTGATGGTAAACCCAAACACCTGCAAAAAGAAGAAGGTACCAACGATAGCTACCGGCACCGCGATGGCCGGGATCAGCGTGGACCGGAAATCCTGCAGGAAGATGAATACCACGATAAACACGAGGATAAAGGCTTCCACCAGCGTATGTTTTACCTGCTCGATCGAAGCATCCAGGAACTCCTTGGAGTTGTACATGATCGTAGAATGCAAACCCTTGGGCAGCTGCTGCGAGAACTTGTCAAGCAGCTGCTCGGCATTCGTAAGGATGTCATTGGCATTGGAGCCGGACAGCTGCTGGATCGCAATACCCGTCGTGGGATGGCCGTTCAGCGTGCTGTTCGAGGAATAGGTATACGAGCCGAATTCCACTCTAGCCACATCGCCCAGGCGGACCACGGATCCGTCGCTGTTGGACTTGACGATGATATTCTCATAGTCTTCATTCTTGTTTAGCTTGCCCTTGTATTTCAACACGTATTCGTACACCTCCTTGCTGCTCTGGCCAAGCCGGCCGGGAGCCGCTTCCAGGCTCTGATCCTTGATAGCGTTGGTCACCTCGACAGGCGAAAGGTTGTTGGCGACCAGCCGGTCGGGTTTCAGCCAGATCCGCATGGAATAATCCTTCGTGCCGAACGGCTGGGCGTCCGCAACGCCGGGTATCCGTTGGATCTTCGGGATCAGGTTGATCTTCGCATAGTTTTGCAAAAAAGTCTCATCATAGCTGCTGTCGGTCGAATAAAGACCGATGAACATGATGATGCTGTTCTGCTGTTTCGTCGTGGAGATACCGGCCTGGATAACTTCCGCCGGGATCTGGCTCGTGGCCTTGGACACACGGTTCTGAACGTTCACAGCGGCGATATCGGGATTGGTTCCCTGTTTGAAGTACACCGTCAGCGCCATGCTCCCGTCATTGCTGGAGTTGGAGGTCATATACGTCATGCCCTCCACGCCATTGATGGCTTCTTCCAGCGGGGTGGCGACACTGCGCGCAACGACCTCCGAGTTGGCTCCGGGATAGGTGGCCTGCACCAGTACGCTGGGCGGCGCAATATCCGGGAAGAGCGAAATGGGCAGCGTAAAAATGGATAAACCACCCAGTATAAGTAAAATGATAGACACGACCGTTGATAACACCGGCCTTTCAATAAATCTCTTTAGCATAAAATAAATTCTTCTTGTTCGTATTTCAAACCTGTCTGCTGGTCCTGTCCCCGGATGGGCATTTTCTGCACATCTTACTGCGGCATGGCCTTGAGCACGCTGTCTGCGGACAGTAATTGCGGGGTGATCACCGCGCCATCCTGCAGCCGGTCCATACCGGCGAACACGATCTTGTCTCCGGCCTGTACCCCGTTATCGACGAGGTAGTAATTGGTCGTTTTCCCGACGATGTGCAATTGTTTGCTCGCAACCTTATTGCTATCCCCAAGCGCGAATACAAAGACCCTGTCCTGTATCTCGTAAGTGGACGTCTGCGGTACAGACAAAAGACCGGAGCTTGCCTGCGGGATACGCACCTGGCCGGTAATGCCGGAACGTAACAGCCCTTCCTTGTTTGGGAAGGTGGCCCGGAAGGTTATCGCTCCGATGTTCCGGTCAAACTGACCCTCCATCAGCTCGATCTTTCCCTTGCTGGCATAAATGCTCTTATCGGCCAGCTGCAATTCGATCGGGGGCAACCCCTTGATCTTTTCGTTGATCGATTTGCCGGGGACCTGGCTGGTGAATTTCAGGAAGTCACTTTCGCTCATCCCAAAATAGGCATACACCTCTTTCACATCGGAGACCACGGTCAGCGGTTGTGCCTCACCTTTGCCGACGAGGGCGCCGGCCTTGAAGGGGATGCGGCCGATGTACCCGCTTACCGGTGCTTTCACCAGGGTATAACCCAGGTTGATACCGGCATTATTGCTTTCGGCTTCCGCCTGGCTCACCTGTGCCTTTGCGGCGTCATAAGCGGCCTGTGCGGCTTTCAGCTGTACGTCGGAGATAACTTTGTTCTGAACCAGCGGCTGCAGGCGGTTAACCTCGATGGACGCCTTCTCCATATTGGCCTTGGCGGCTTCGATGTTGGCCTCGCTGTTGTGCAGCTGAGCGTCATAAGGACGATCATTGATCTTGAATAAAGGCTGGCCTGCCGTGACATAGGCGCCTTCTTCCACATAGATCTTCTCCAGATAACCGCTGACCTGCGGCCGGATCTCGACATTCGTCTTACCTTCTACCGAGGCCGAATAGGTCAGGTAGGTCGTAGCGGCGGAATTATTGATCGGAAGGACCGGTAATGCCTGCGGAGGGGGTGCGGTCTGCGTACCCTGGGCTTCGTTACAGCTGCTTAAATAAACGGCGGCAGCTATTAAAATGGCGGAAACGATTACATACTTTCTCATAACCTTATTAAATTGTTTAATGGTGTTAAATGAAACGCTAGGAAAGGATTTTTGTTCATAATATCTACCAGTGTTAAGTAAAAAAGAAAAAATTAATGCTTCATACAGCAAGACGAGCGGGGTTCCAAGGGAAAGACAGGTGACCCGGTCTTTTTTGGACAATCGTAGATAAATTAATTTTTCAGGCTACGGGTGATGCCGGTGATGGCATCTCTTAGTATCTGCCGGTTGATCTCGTCGGAAGTTCCCTTCCGGACAATGTTGATGGAGACAAGTCCGTGAATGATCGACCAGTACGTATAATATTTGGTACAAACCCGGTCATCCTCGATGTCTTCGATCCCCATCAGCTTCGCGATCGGTTCAGCGGCAATATCATAGGGCGTGGACCCGGGAGGAAGAAGCTCATCCATTATACAACAGTTCACCTCTACGCCAAACATCAGCTGATAATATTCTTTCTCTTCAAAAGCAAAATTCCAGTAGGCCAGCCACATGGCTTCGATCTGATCTTCCAGCTTCTCGTGCTTGCCCTTCGCTTCGTTCATCCGGCAGGCCAGCAGCATAAATCCCTTCTTCGTCAGCTCCAGCAGGATGGCCTCTTTATTGGCGTAGTATTCGTAGATGATCGGCGCCGTATATTCTATCTTGTCCGCGATCTTGCGCATGCTAAGCGCCTGCCATCCCTCGTCTTTTACGATGTCGTGAGCTGCGTCCAGGATATTTACCCGCGTCTGCTCCTTTAGTCGATGAATTCTCTCCTTGCTCCCCATGTGGTTTCTTCCCGCCTTTCGGCTCCCCACCTCCCGATGGGTTTTACTGGCGTAAATTATTTAACACTGTAAAATTAGTACGAAAGTCCGGTCAATTCCAAATTTTTTTTCAAAAATTTTAGGGCTACTCGGCCCGCAAGCTCTTGACCGGGCTCACCACCGCAGCCTTAATTGCTTGAAAACTAACGGTTAATAGGGCCACTAAAAGCGCGGTCAACCCCGCCAGCCCGAAGATCCACCAGTAGAGCGGGATTCGGTAGGCAAAACCCTGCAGCCACCGATTGATTAGATACCCGGCAACCGGCGCAGCGATCAGGAACGACCAACCCACCAGTTTCAGGAAGTCCTTGGACAACAGGAAAACGATATTGCCGACCGAAGCGCCGACAATTTTGCGAACCCCGATCTCCTTGGTCCGCTGGACCGTGCTGTAGGACGCCAGGCCCATCAGCCCAAGACAGCTGATGACGATGGCCAGCACCGCAAAATTGAGGAAGAGTCTGCCGAAACGGTCTTCGGCGCGGTATTGCCGGTCAAAGAATTCATCGAGGAAAAAATAATCGAAGGGCTTATCGGGCAGCATCTGCTTCCAGGTCCTCTCGATCCCCGCGATCGTGGCGGGCAGGTTGCGGGAGTTGACCTCGATATAGAGCAGGTCACAGGCGCGGGGTTCGATCCGCATGCTGACCGGGCTGATCACTTCCTGCAGGCCGCGGAAATGAAAGTCCTTGACGACGCCGATGATGGTTCCCTTCCTGCCCCATTGATCGAATTTCCGGCCGATCGCCTCCTGCGGACTTCGATATCCGAAGAGCTTCACCGCGGCTTCGTTCAGGACCATGGAATTGGTGGTATCCGTCATAAAGCTCCGGGAAAAGGCCCGCCCCGCGACGATTTTCATCTTCAGCTGTGGAATATAGTCGAAGTCGACAAAGTACAACGCGAGATTGGCAACCTGCATGTCCCCATGTGAATTTTCGATTTGCGAGTAAGCGCCGTTATTGCCGCCACCCGGTACGGCCGCGGACATGGAGGTGGAAACGACTCCCGGCAGCCCGGACACCACCTGCTTCAACGCCAGCCTGGCCGAATCACCCCTCGTATCAAGGACCATCTTCTGGTCCTTATTGAAGCCAAGATCCTGGCTGCGCATATAGTTAAGCTGGTTGTAAACGACGAGGGTGCCGATGATCAGCCCGGTGGCAATGGTGAATTGGACGATCACAAGCGTCTTCCGCAGGATGATCCCCCTGGTGCCCGACGCGAACCGGCCCTTGAGCACTGACACCGGCTGGAAGGAAGACAGCACCAACGCAGGATAGACCCCCGCGGCAATGCCGATCAGCAGGGCGATGCCCAAAAGGATCAGCAGATCGCCGCTCTCCGCGAAAATTCCCGGGCTCACGATCTTGCCGGCGATCTGGTTGAAAGGATGGATCAATAGGGCTGTGAACACCACAGCGAACAGATAGGCGATCAGGCAAAGGATCACGCTCTCCCCTGTGAACTGACGTGCAAGCTGACCCCGCAAGGCGCCCACGACCTTGCGGATACCGACCTCCTTGGCGCGATCGGCCGACCTTGCCGTCGTGAGATTGATAAAGTTGATACAGGCGATCAGCAGGATGAACATTCCTACGATGGAGAAAATATAGACATCGGTGATATTCCCCGTTGTCGAGCCGTCCCTTGTGCTGCGGAGGTAGACGTCCCGCAGCTTTTCCAGGAAAAGAGTGGGGACCATCTTGCTTTCCTTCATTTCTCTGCCGTTCATCTTCTCAAGGAAGGCCGGGAATTTCTTCTCCAGCGATGCCGCGCTCGCGCCCGGCTTGAGCAAAACAAAGGCCTGCGGACCGTAGTTTCCCCATTGATCATCGAGGTTCCCGTCGGCGATGGTGCGGATTGAAACGATCATGCTGGCCTTGATGGTGGAATTATCCGGGATATCCTTCAGGACACCGGTAACCTTCGCGTGGATCTTGCCCCGGGTAAGGGCCAGCGACTGGCCGATGGGGTCCGCATTGCCAAAAAAGGTCTTTGCGGTTCTCTCGGTCAGCACGACGCTATTGGGCTCTTTCAAAGCCGTGCGCCGGTCTCCCTTCAGCATCGGCAGATCGAAGAGCTGGAAGAAAAGTGAATCGGCAAACGCGACATCCTCCTGCGCGAATTGCTGATCGCCCCGGTACACCAGCCAGTTATCCCTCATACCGACCCGGATCGCGGCTTCTACCTCCGGCAGATCGGCAGCCAGATGCGGCGGAACGGCCCAGGACGGCTGGTTCGCATGGATGGTCTCCGTTGGGGTCTTGATATCGCAAACAATGCGATAAATGCGGTCCGCCTTGCTGTACATCCTGTCATAGCTCAGCTCGAAGCGTACGTAGAGGAAGATCAGGAAGAAGGCAACCATGCCGACGGTCAGCCCAATGATGTTGAGGAGGGAAAAACCCTTGTGGCGCCAGAGATTCCGGAACGCGATCCGCAGGTAGTTTCGCAGCATGTGGGGGGAGTTTGCTATAAAGTACCAAAAAACCCCCGGAAGTTGCAAGGTCTACCTTAAGCGATCCGCACTTTTAACAAGCTTTTC
>Ga0310811_10007716_pt1 | contig 13794 bp, 18 predicted proteins | sample YCmetagenome_FD_207642 | JGI IMG/M metagenome (GOLD analysis project Ga0310811, IMG submission 207642) | Soil microbial communities from experimental microcosm in Duke University, North Carolina, United States - YC | ecosystem: Engineered > Artificial ecosystem > Soil microcosm > Unclassified ... | reverse complement strand
GAAACTATTATTTTCTTTTTGGCAACTACATTCGGATCGATACGAATCCAGATTCTCACGTTCAGGATGACGTGATCCGTTCCGAAGTTCAGGCCACTATCCTAATCAGCACTCCGGCATGTAAATTCGCTCGTATTTCTCGTCACTTTATTATTAAATATATACCATTACGAGGTTGAACGACTATGATTGAAGCGGAATTGAGTGAGATAGTTGAAATGTCACCTGCCGATCTTATACCGTGACGGAGTTTCAATAAAGCTTTGGAGGTGCCGGCTCGGCTCATCAATTATGTGTCCGATTTACGTCCGGATCCCACAACGCAGCATAATAATCCATCCGATGGCAGTCCTATGCCATCATCCAACTCAAATGTACATGGAGTAAGTAGTAAATTTTATGAATACTGACTAGTACTGACTCCGCGTACTTGCAGCACCCAAAATCAACGGCCAGGACTTTACTGGAGCTATCTCGGCATGTTACATACATGTGTTGTGTAGCGAGAATTGTACTGTCAACGAAATTCAATAGACAACCTCATGGCTGCTAGTTCTTCCTCTGCTACTTGAACCTCCTCGACCACCCCTAGCCTTACAGCCTGTAACACTAACAGTGCTGTTGTTGATGCTGTTAGAGTCTCTGAGCCTGAATGCTCAACGTTAAACACGTACGTCAATTGCAAATACGCTCTACCCAGGTTGCCGAGCTCACTTTGAAACCGTGACATATTGTGACTTTCAGTGATATTTGCCTGACTGCCGATTGCACCGGAAGGGATAGTGGCTGTCCGACATCAGCGCAACTATATACAACCAGGGTAGCCCTGGATGGTGAGGGATTGCAACAAGTTGTCAACAACCGTTCGAGCCAATTCTCAATGATACCTTCACATCCCCTATTCCCGCATGTCATCTTCTGACCAATACAACACTCATTGTAGTAAGGTGGGACTGAGGCTTTAATCAAGCTTCAAGCTTCAAACTTCAAGGCCCGTCTGCGAGTAGTGTTTCCGCTACAGTCGATGCGCGTGGGAGGAAGGCACTTCGTAATCCCGCCGTCTGTGACAGATGCCATACATTTTGAGACTTTATCGGCCAAGGTTGTCTGCGTAGCCCTGCAGGTTACCATCGTTGGAAATTCCCCAAGCATAACAAAAGTGTCATCCTGCATCATATATATGGTCGGTCTTCACGATTTGTATTCAAAGCTTTCCTTTCCCTTGTCAACGGGAGATATCTGATGGTGGCATTATACTACTCGAGTGGTGAGTCAGAAGTTGCTAGTATTGGATACTGTCATGTTTATCATCGTGGACAGTCGTGGGGTTGGTATCGCACAGTATCGCCATCATCTGCACCATCTTCAGACTCGTTTACAGAGGCAGAATGCATCACTTAGGGTGGGAAGATGCATGGGCGGCTTTTGCACTGATTTCAGACGGTAGAACTTCCCTTGTTCGCTGCCTTGGACAAAAAACCAACCATATCCCCTCAGTTGTTTGTCTGGCATGTATCTGGATCGACAGAGCGATAAGTGGTGAGTAGTACTTGACTTTGCATTCCAAAATAATATGTTGATACTGCTCCCAGCATGGGTCCTCACAATCGCCTTTACCAGTGTGCTGTGGTGCGCATCATAGCTCACTCGGTTACATTTCTAACTGACTAGTTCAGGGCTGCGCGCATGAGCATCATTTTCTCGCTCATCTCCGTTGCCAACCACTCGGGATCCAAGATCCACAAACAGATTACCTATCTCATCGCAATATCCTTTGCGTGTATGTGGGTCGCGCTGCTCGTTCAGAAGATCAGCATCTGCATATTCCACTCCTGTCACATGGGCAAGTCGGTGGCGCTCTCGCTTTTGATCAGTCAGTACCTATGTATTGTCTTTGGGTGCTATGATCCTCAAATCATTGGTAATTCAGCAGACGTCACTGCGGATGCTTCCCTCGTGGCTGCGCCACTTTATCTCTTGAAAAACGTAGGCCTTTCGCGTAGCAAAAAAATACTGGTCCAATCTGCATTCGGCGCATCACTTCTAATTACCGCCGTCACAATCCCTCATTCGACACTCATCCTCTACGATGTCTTTAACTCAACTACGCTCATGTTTGCGCACATCAAGGTGAGTATTTTTCTGTCTTCACACTGCTATTGCAAAATGCGACCAAAATTAGACTGCCCTCAGTCTCATCATCTGCAACCTCCTGGTGATCGTGTCCTTCTTATACTGCGTATACTCGAAAGACACATTCGACCAGTCATTCGCATCCAATGGCGTTTTCACGAGTGTTATCATGGTGCCGATGGGTAATAGCACAGATACCCTGACATCGTTTTCTTCCCATAAGGGGATGACCTCGAGACAGACAAAGGTGCAGAATGGAGGGGTCAAATCGAGGGATGAAGATGAAGGCGTAAGGGTAGTTAGCGTACCAGTATTAAGAATACCTAGAAATATTCAAAGAGCGACGATCAATTAGGAAGGAAGTTGCGGAACAAGATGGTAGCCAGGCTTTTCATATTACCGTAACGTATTATGAGTTGTGCTGAAGTGTCGTTCGTATGTATGCCATGATAATGCTTCGCAAATCTAAGCAGATGATTGCAACCTTGTCCTTCACCTGTCTGAGGTCTTATACTAGAAGTCAAGGTGACATCCGAGTCGAAAATTGAAGAGCCGGGGATGGAGGCTGTGCGTTGCTACATTTCATTATACATAACTGTACAACAGGTGCATTGCGGAATTGTTCACGAAAATAATTTTATTATGCATTCCATGATTGCAGTAGAGAATGAAAAGAAAAAAAACGTCCATGTGAGATAATGAGAACTGAGTGATATCTTGCTTCAAAGCAACAGCTGAGATGACACTGAAGCATGATGCAGATGTTCCTGTGCGCACAGGTCAGGGGCTGAGTCGCAAGATTCAGGGCCGTTTGAAATACATACTTTCGTAAGTTTCTGTCCTTCCGACAAAATGACGAGGCAAGATCGCAGGCCATTCAAACACCACTGTCTTTCAAGCCAAGAGAGAAGGGTGCGGTTCCAGAAAGACTCAAATAAGTGGTTGAGAGTGTCGTCCCATAGATTCGGAGCTCGCGCAAGATGGAACGCCCAGTATTGGCATGCATACTTGAGGGTGTGGGAAGATGATCGACTTCGTTCTAGTGCCCCATTTGCAAAAGTCACAAAGTGCTGCATTGCATGAAAGATGTTTGTGTTTGCTGAAAAAGGCCTGCCTAGTAAAGATACATTTCGTGGCAGCCTGAATGCTAGGGCTACTGGAAACATCAAGAAATCCGGCAAGTTCTTGAATTGCTGAATTGCTTGAAAGGCTGGCAGTAAAGGTAATTCTGGGATGATTGTGTATCCGTCGAGTGCTTCCAGCGTGCTCGAGAATTCTTCCATTGTCACCAGGACAGATGCAGCAGGGGTCGATTGCCATGCTTGACCATCGGGTGTCTGGAGCCACTCTCGCCCGTTCCGGGTCTGCAGCCACTCTCGTGCGCCTTGAGTCTGCAGCCAAGTTTTCCCGCTCTCGATCTGCAGCCAATCTCTTCCGCTCTGTGTCTGCAGCCAGTCTTGCCCATCCTGTGTCTGCAGCCACTCTAGCCCGCCTGCAGCCTGCAGCCAATCTCGCCCGCGTGAGGTCTGCAGCCAGTCGTTCCCGCTCGTGTTCCGCAGCCAGTCTTTTCCGCTCTTTGTTTGCAACCACTCTCGCCCACCCGGGATTTGCAGCCAGTCTTGTCCGCTTTGAGTCTGCAGCCAGTCTTGCCCGCCCGGGTTCTGCAGCCAGTCTTGCCCGCCCCAGGTCTGCAGCCACTCTTGCCCGCTTTGGCTCTGCAGCCAGCCTCTTCCGTTTCGAGTCTGCAGCCAGTCTTTCCCATCACCACTCTTCAGCCACTCGCTCGCTCCCTCGGTCTGCAGCCAATCTCGCCCACGCCAGGTCTGTAGCCAGTCTTGTGCGCTTTGTGTCTTCAACCAGTCTCGACCACTCTGTGTCTGTAGCCACTCTTGACCACTCCATGCCACCAGCCAGGTTCGCCCAGTCGAATTGTGTAGCCACTCTCGCCCACGCCAAGTCTCCAGCCACTCTCGTCCCCGTTGGGTCTCCAGGTAATCTTGTCCACTCTCTGTTAATAGCCATTCTTGCCCGTTCCGAGTTCGCAGCCAGTCTTGTCCACTCTGAGTCCACAGCCACTCGCTCTGAATCCCCTGTTGGCCTGGTACACTCTGGCTCTCTGACCACTCTCGCCCAATTGGTGTTTGTAACCACTCTCGTCCGTTAGGGGTTCGCAACCACTCTCGCCCGCTTGGAGTGCACAGCCATACTCGCCCGTCGGAGGTCTGGGCCCAATCCCTCCCGCGTCGGGTTTGCAGCCAGGCGTGTCCGTTCCGGGTCTGTAGCCAGATTTTCCCGTTCGAGGTCTGCAACCATCTTCGCTCGCTCAGAGTTTGAAACCAATGCCCCTGGCGAGTATTCTCTAGCTGCACCCGCACGATGTGGGGCTCCAGCAACCCTTCCAAATGCCTGGTCTTGAACCGCTCCTGCTTTGTCAGGTCTGCGGCCACAGTCTGCAGCCACGATCACCCTCCCTTGGTCATCAACCAACCCTTTCCACGACCGGTCTGCAGCCAGTCTTTTCCATCCTTGATCAACAGCCAGTCTTTCCCTCCTTGGGTCTGCAACCAGGCATGCCCGTCCAAGGTCCCTAGCCACGATGGAACCAAAGAGCGATCTCCTCGGAGCCATACCAGACCCATAAAACTTGAAATGGCTCCGGAGGTTGAACAATGAAGGCTAAAGAGTCTTTTAAGTGGTGGGGGTCATCGGGTTTCATTGCTTGGCTTTGCTTCTTTATGTCTGAGAGTGCACCAAGGAGAGCCGAGCTTTCTGGAATCTCCCGAATCATCAAGTCGAAGCAAGAATATGCGAGTAGAGAGTGTACTTGAGGGAGGCTGCAATTTGAGGGATTGGAAATATAGTCGCGAAGGGACGAGTGATAGATATTCACAGGGAGATTGGTGTCGGTAGGGATATCCATGAGAGACTGTAGCTAAACTAGAACCATCTCAACATCCCTGCCCTCACCAGGGCCAAGAAGTTCAGAGATTTGTGAGGTTCTGCAAGAGCGGCAACCACAGATAAATACATGTATGCCCGCTTGGGTTCTGCACATGTCGAGAGGATCCGGTTGTATAGTTCATACACCTCCGTTCCTGGGAGTAGTTCACTCGTTAGGTCGAGCATGAGCTGAGGCCGATTGCGGGGATTATTGTATCCATCATCGGTGAACTTCATCACCGCAGATGCCACAATGAAACGTCTGCTAGCTCGACTTGCCAACCGCGCAAGTTCACCTGGCGTTGGCCGTGGGAAATTAGAAATGCAACCTTGCAGCTTTATGAAGGAATACTCCAGGAATATATAGATGTCATGGTCAACATCTGCGCCATCTAACGAGATGATGGGAGTGACTCCCTCCCCAGATGTTTTCACTAGTATTTCGCAGATCAGCGGGTGTACCTTTTCTTTGCGCATCGCTTCACAGATATGTGCTTCCGAGCGACTCGTGACAAGATCTGGACCGCGGGCAGGTCAGGTTCGCGAAGAGCTTGGCCAAGTAGGGAGATGAGATCAGTAAGATCAGTTTTGGACGTGCATTCATCAAGGGCATCAACGATAAAGGCCAAAGGTGCACTGTCACGCAATCTGAATCGAAGATTCTGAAGAGGTCGGAGAAAGAGTGTTTCCATCTGATCGTGAAGGGATCTATCTGGATCGAGAATGGCAGGATCTTCGCGGATAGTTCTGATCACATCCTCGCGGATGCTGGGAAAATTCCTGGCAAGCTGGTAGACAAGCGTCGCAAAAAAATATTCAGTCGTACAGCGTTTTGTGTGCATGCGCGAGAAAAAGAAGGATCCCGCGAGCCGCTTTTCTTTCGCGCTACATCCTGTCACCGCCATCCCTCTCATCCATTCAGCTACAGTGAACGCAACAGCAGACTTTCCGACACCCGCGGTGCCGTGCAGCCAAATGAGTCGACTACCATGTTCTCGGTTGTCTAAAAAGTCATGGATGTGTTTGAGAAGGACCGTCCGGGTCCCTTCCAAACATTTTGGATGGGGCTGGCGTTCACGAGAGTCATACGCAGCACCCTTGACTGCGATTTGGGATAGCTTCTCCCAAATTCCTTCAGATGATCGATGGTCACCAGGAACTGTTGACGAGGTCACAAAGGCGGGAGAGGATATGAGATATAAATACCGACATGGATCCATTGATGAGAGGTAAGATGTTCTGGCGTCAGGCAGTCCAGTAAGTGTGTTGGCTTGTGTTGAACGTCAATGAGTGAGCAGCGAAATGATCAACAAGGCGATTGCAAGGCTTAAGAGTTGCCCGAGACAGGCTGGATGGATTTTCCAGTGCTCGCTAGAGGGTCACCGGTACTGGCGGAACCGGTGCCAGAACAAGGCCGCCGTCAAAACACCAGCGAGCGCCAACTTGGTTCCAAGTTATCCTTTCCTTGTCCATCCCACTCCAGTGACCACGAGAGATATCTGATGGTTGGTACCTAGTTTGGCTGCGTGCAAGGTTAGAGAAGATGCCGCGGGACGATGTACTGGAACGTACGATTTGTACTCAAATGTCGATCATTTGAAACCAGGCTAATGCCTAGGCCCTGAAACGACGCCCTGGCGTCAAGCTGCTCTGAGTATGCTGGACGGTGATGAGCTGAGCACTGAGACGACTGCAAAGTAGTCACGATAGAGTGGTGTCAGTATATTGCAAAACGTAAGAGCCTATAGTTTTTGTTGTACCAAATTCTTTGACTTCGACTTAGCATGCTTCGGCATGAGTTCGGCACTATACTTTGCGACACACTTTGTCACATGCACGTGATGTAAGTCGAACTCACAAGACCGCCATCTTAATGGCTGTCCGACATCAGCGCAACTATACAACCCGAGGGTAGCCCTGGATGGCAAAGGGTTCTCAACAACCGTTCGAGCCAATTCTCGATAATATTTTCACATCCCGAATTTCACTGTTCCAGGATGTCATATTCTGACCAATACAACACTCATTCTAGTGAGGTGCCAGTGAGACTGCATATTTTGGGACTCTAATCAAGCTTCAAACTTCAAGCTTCAAGGCTCATCTGCGAGTAGTGTTTTCCGCTGCAGTCGATGCACGTGGGAGGAAGGCACTTCGTAATCCCGCCGCTGTGACAGATGCCATACATTTTGTGAGATTTTATTAGCCGGGGTTGTCTGTGCAGCCCTGCAGGTGACTATCGTTAGAATTTCCGGAATCCGCAAGCCTAGAAAAAGTATCATGCTGCGTTATATATAATATGGTTGGTCTTCACAATTTTCATTCAAAGCTAATTTTCCCTTGTCTACGGGAGATATCTGATGGTGGCATTGTTCTACTCCTCTCGGCTGTGTGGTGAGTTGGAGGCTACTAGTATTGAGTACTGTTATGTTTATCATCATCCGGAAAGTTGTGGGGTTGGTATCGCACAGTATTGCCATCATCTGCACCATCTTCAGGCTCGTTTACAAAGGCAGGATGCATCATTTATGGTGGGAAGATGCATGGGCGGCTTTTGCACTGATTGCAGACGGTAGAATTTCCCTTGTTCGCTGCCTTGGACAATAAACCAACCATATCCCCTCAGTTGTTTGTCTGGCATGCATCTGGATCGACAGAGCGATAAGTGGTGAGTAGTATTTGACTTCGTATTCCAAAATAATAACATGTTGATACTACTCCTAGCATGGGTTGTCTCAATCGCTTTTACCACTGTGCCATGGTGCGCATCATAGCACACTCGGTTATATTTCTAACTGGCTAGTTCAGGGCTGCGCGCATGAGCATCATATTCTCAATCATCCCCATCGCCAACCACTCGGGATCCAAGATCCACAAACAGATTACCCATCTTATCGCAGTATCCTTTGTGTGTATGTGGGCCGCGCTGCTCGTTGAGAAGGTCAGGATCTGCAGATTCTACTCCTGCCACATGGGCAAGTCGGTGGCGCTCTCGCTTTTGATCAGTCAGTACCTATGTATTGTCTTTGGGTGCTATGGTCCTCAAATCATTGGTAATTCAGCGGACGTCGCCGCGGATATCTCCCTCGTTGCTGTACCGCTTTACCTATTGAAAAACGTAGGCCTTTCTCGTAACAAAAAAATACTGGTCCAATCTGCATTTGGTGCATCACTTCTAACTACCGCTGTCACAATCCCTCACTCTACCCTCCTCATCTTCGATATATTTAACACAACTACACTCATGTTTGCGCATATCAAGGTAAGCATTCCTCCATCCTCCCACTGCTTTACAAAATGCGACCGAAATTAGGCCGCCCTCAGTCTCATCATTTGCAACGTCCTGGTGATCGTGTCCTTCTTATACCGCGTATACTCGAAAGACACATTCGACCAGTCATTCGCATCCGATGGAGTCTTCACGAGTGTCATCATGACACCGATGGATAGTAGCACAAACATTCTGACGTCGTTTTCTTCACACAAGGGGATAACCTCGAGACAGATAAAGGTGCAGACTGGAGGGATGAAGTCGAACGATGAAGCTGAAGATGCAAGTGTGGGTTACGCCGAAGGGGGCACCAATGGTAAGAGTGGCTAGAAACATTCGAAGAGCGACAATGGATTAGGAAGGAAGTTGCGGGAACAAGATGGTAGTTGGGGTTTTCATATTACCATGGATGTATTAAATTTGTATCATGACTCTGAGTTGTACTTTCACAGGAAGTGTTGTAATTATACCGTGGCAAATGTAAGCCTGCGACCTCGGTCTGAGTACTGGAAGCCAAGCTTAGGTTGACATCCGAGTAAGAGGGGTCCCATGGGGATCATCGGCGCTGTTCGTTACGACATTTCATCATACATTGATTTTATCCCAACAGCCCTGCACAGGCTGCAGATTACGATCCCGCGACAAGTCATGTAAAATATGGACAAAGTGTCATCCCACGTCACATATATGGTCGGTCTTCACAATTTACATTTCAAGGTTACCTTCTCCTTGTTCACGCGGTGGTATTATATATACCAATACTCCTCTCAGCTGAGTGGTGAGTGGGAAGTTGCTAGTCACATCACCAAAAGTCCAAAAAGAAAATAGCAGATATGCACCGCAAAAAGGTACTCCTGCGTCACTTATACGTCTTACAGTACGGGGGATGACGTACTTGAACTTGCGGCTTGTAGTCAGACATCGATCGCTTGAAGTCAGGCAAATGCCTGGACCCTGAAACGACGCCCTGGCTTCAAGCTGTCCAAAATGTGCTGCCAGTGGATAGTAATGAGCTACGCACCGACTCGGAGACGACGACTCTAAAGTAGTCGCGATAGTGGTGGAGATTACAAGAGCCACTCGAGATCGGATGTGGTGAATACTTATTTCTGGCTTGCTAATAAGTGGTTATGGCAGTGGCCACTTCTATTACGTGTTCGGACGCGAAGTACAAACTTGAGGCAAACTCCAGGCCTCAGGCCCCAATCTTGATGTAATACATGTCACTCGACATCTTTCCACAAACCAAGTGGCATTTCATAGCAGTCAGTACGTAAGATATACCAAGTACAACAAATTATGTGTGTTGAGCAAGTCATACAAATGAGAATATAAGCCTGTGACATGAAATTCCAGATGACCCTGATCCCAGCAGGTGATATCAAAATTCTAGACAATTGGAGCGGATCGACCGCAGTGCCGTACAATATTTGGTGTGGTTAGTGGCGTGAGTGAAATGCGTATGAATCAATCATCGCAGGGTGGTGATCATGATGAGCCAGAGATAGCTCCATTGATGGCGTTGAGAAGAATGTTGTTGTAGTCGCTACCCATCTCCCATAGGGCGTAACCAGCCAGGCCAGACTGTTTAATGAAGTTGCCCTTTGCGGCTGCAAGAAAATTAGATAAACTTCAGTTGATTAGAGCGGACAAACGTACTGAAGGATTGGGCGTTGTCGTAGGCTACCATGATCTGTGTGTTGGGGTTGTAGACGTATGGCTAATAAAGGCAAGAATTAGACTGGTGAAATTCACGGACAAGGAATACATACCGTCTGGCTGCAGTTATCGAAGCGGCTGGTCATACCGGAAGCGACACTACCGTCCTTGTTCAGGAAACCGGCCTCAATGAGTCCCCAGAAGTTGAAGTCCCCAGAGGCAGGTTGGCTAACACCACAAGCGTCCGGACCGGCAGCATCCCAGCTGTCACCGATGATGGGGTTGTTGGTGTTAAAGCTAGGGTATGAGACCAACGCGTTATTCTGGACAGCTGCAGATGGGCTGATGGAGTAGCCATGTCCGTAGCCAGGCACACCAAGAACGATCTGCTTAGCAGAGAACCCTGCAGCGGTCCAGAGCTTGACGGCAGAAGTCGCAGATCCAGTTTGGTCAGCAGCCGGAGCACATGAGTCGTCTAAAGGAGAGTTGGGGCCCACAACCTTGCTGAAAGTATCGCCATACACATCGTAATTCATGATTTCTGCAGAAAAATTAACGGCTATAATTATAAGCATTGTCCAGTCTACTTACCAATGTAATCCAAAACCTGTGCATGACTGGACAGGTCAGTCGATGGGTTCCCCGTAGCATCGTTCCAAGGCTTGACAGGAGTAGCAGCAGAGAGAGTGATATTCGGCAATGCCGTCTTCAGCTCCTGGAGCGTAGACAAAAGATTGGCAGTATCCTGAGCCGACTGCGTGTTGCAAGAAAGACCGTTGGGGCTACCAGGGTACTCCCAACTGTAAAAAATGTCAACACCAATGATAACCGTATCAGATTAAATATACATACTCGAACTCGACACCTTGGAAGCCATATTTGTTCACCATGCTGACGATCGACTGGACGAAAGTCGTACGGTTGCTCGAGGACATAGACGATGAGAAATATATGGAACCATCCCAACCACCAACAGTCAATACAGGGAAAACATTCTGTTGTCTAGTAAGCCAACCATCAGCCACAAAAAAACTGTAATCATACATTTTGCTTGGCGGCAGTGACAAAAGTGACAGGGCCGCTAGGACCGCTATCACTGACGGTTATTGTAACGGTACCATCAGCAGAGGTGATAGCTCTGTACACCAAAGTGAGAAAAGTTTGCATGATGATTCCGAGGGGTAATTGAACTCACCCGAAGTAGGCTATTCTGTTGAATCCCTTCCACGTAATGTCAGCGACTGTGTAGTCGGTGTGCCAGTTAGCAAACCAAGCCATTGCGATGGAGCCACTATCAGGGTTCACGGGTGTGGAAGTAGACCCTGGGGAGGTAGCAGTAGCACTACCAGTAGTTGATGTAGGTGTAGTGGCACTAGCAGCAGATGATGATCTGAGAGAGCAAGTTGGGGCGGCAGCTGCAAACGGCAGCGCCAGCAGAGAAGCTATTGCCAAAGAAAATTTCATGACGATCAAAAGATTTTAAAAAGATGGACGTCGACAGTGAGTGAATAAAAGCGAAAGTTATGAGTAGGTGCTAGCTGGAGCACTAATTGCAATCAGGACCAAGCCTTGAAAGTAGTTGAGAATCAGACGGGGAAAGTAAAGAACGACCAGACAGCAGACGGCCCTTTTGTAGTTTTGAAACAACGTGTGGACTGAGCTTTCATATCGTGCATGATCAATGTGGCTTGACCTAAATTACACACACTTTTGTTCTTCTTTTGTCCATAATGGTTAGCAATGGCCATCCTAGGGGAGCTTTTTCTCACGCTCAACAGGCATTGTTCGATTGATCGCTTAGTGGAAATACTAATGCTTAAGTTTTAACTAACACAGGAACTATCCGTAAACGTTCTGGTTCAACCATCATCTAGAGGAGCATCGATCAATTCTTTTCGTGATCATTCATACCTGTGACCGCAGACTCTTCTAATTGTCCATTGAGAGATGGCAGATACCCAATCCATGCCAATGCGCCAAAGGACCAAAGCTTCGTCTTCACGGGTCTAACGTGCATTGTCGACTCAAAGAAGGTGCTATTCACAGGAATCGAAATGACCCCAAGGTTTGGTGCACCCCCCTAATTCAATTAAAAATCATCAGTGGCACTTGTGCAAATGTTGATCACTGTCTAGGTACCTGTCGGAGTCAAGTCTCTGCCACGGGCTCTACTGTTAGGACCGTTATGTAGCTGTCGGACTCGGGTCTCCGAGGCACGACAACTTGTGACCATGGCGTGAACTTCTTGAAGCGCGTTCTCCGAGTTCAGTTCTTTGAGCTAGTAATATTTTCATCATTACTGAGTACTGACGGACCGAAAGTTTCAGGAGCAAGAACTTGCTACGGAAGAGAGTCATTCTATTAGAAAGCTAGTCTCCACTGTCCAGTGACTGACCCAACATCGGATACGACAGTTGATATCTTTGATTTCGCCTCGCTAGTGTTACGTACTTCAGTACGACCGTACGCGCGATCATCATGGTAATAAATCTCAATAAATGGCTTTACGACGGAAATTAGTTTACTCAAGAAGCTTTCGCGACACTTGTCACTTGCACAATTCACGCTCGCGTAGGTCGCCGTCGTTCTGAGTCGAATGATCGGTTGCAGGGCAGTTGGGTCCATCACATGCTAGTCACTTGAATTATCAACGTATGTATTTATTGTTGTCGTCGGACAGTGTCCAGCTACACTTCGCGAAGCCCATCAATCAGATCCAATGTAAATTCTACGTATCAACTTTTCTAGTCATGAGAGTTAGGAACACAATATGCGGTCCTCACTATCTATGTGCTTCGCAAGAGCTACCCTTCGGTGTCCAAGAAATTTACACAGCAAGTCCTGAACGACAGGGTTCAGTATGAAGGCCAAGTGAGAAAACCGCGCCCACCAATCGCCAGCATCATCTAATCACCGTCAATACAACAGATTCGGGATGCACTGCGAACATGTTGTCAAAATACGGGGGGGAAAGAAGCGCCGACGCAAGGACTCCGCACATCTAACTGTGTTGTATCCTGTCTTCTGAGCTGCCTGCAGCAATCAGCATGTTTGTCGTTCGAGTTCATAACGAACACAGCGTCGCCCCTCAGCCATGAACATGAAACCAAACAGGCTACCTTGAGGCAAAGTTTCGACCAAGATCCTATCCACCACCTCTAACAAGTCCGATTCGTACAGCAAGACGTCTGGCTTGATGTGCCTCGATTCTTCGAGAGCGAAATAGAGATATGGCTATGGCGACGACAGCAAAAAACAGGTTGCACGCCACGAATTCGTAGAAATCAGCACGCTCTAGTGCGGGAACACGTCCACAAGGCTGCCATGCAGGAGTCTCCCCGAGAGCTCCTGGGGGCGGAGATATAGGGTATGGTTCATCGAGGGGTCTAGTTGTAGGTGTGGTCGTGTTCGAACAATGCATGAGTTGACGGTTGCCGAATGGATGGCAGAAGGGTTCATGAAGCTGCAGTTCTGTTAGTTCCCCGTCCAGCACATTCATACGTCAAAGAACATACAGCATCCACCGGACATGGTTCACACGTGCCAAATGGGCGACAAGTGACAGACCGGTTTTGACTCGGGTCAACATGTTGAGCCTGAATAATATTCACAACACATATAAGCATAAAGCTGCGCTTCACAAGTTAGATAGGTTGTGATATTTGACGTGAAGAAATACTGACAAAATGAGTTTCATGACTGTGCTCGCCGCCGCCGTATGCAACATCGTGAAAGCATGAATATGAGCAGGCGTGAGAAATACTCTCTTGGTTGCCTCATACTTAGTCGACGCC
>Ga0310811_10007714_pt1 | contig 13795 bp, 11 predicted proteins | sample YCmetagenome_FD_207642 | JGI IMG/M metagenome (GOLD analysis project Ga0310811, IMG submission 207642) | Soil microbial communities from experimental microcosm in Duke University, North Carolina, United States - YC | ecosystem: Engineered > Artificial ecosystem > Soil microcosm > Unclassified ... | reverse complement strand
CATCGCGCAGATCGTCTCCGAGCGCGAGCTGGCGCGGCGCGGGCACGACGTGGAAGCCGCCGCGGTGAGCGACGTGCTGTTCGCCGCGCTGCTCGGCACGATCATCGGCGCAAAGCTCTACTACGTCACACTGATCACACACGACTGGCACGATCTCTGGAGTCGCGGCGGCTTCGTCTTCTGGGGCGGCTTCATGGGCTCCGTGGCGTTGTGCGCGCTCACGATCCGGTTCAAGAAGCTCTCGTTCGTCCGCTTCGCCGACGTCGCCGGCATCGCCATCGCGGCGGGCTACGCGGTCGGTCGCACCGGCTGCTGGGCGGTGGGCGACGACTACGGCAAACCGTACAGCGGCCCGCTCGCCGTGGCGTTTCCGCAGGGCGCGCCGCCCTCGACCGTCGCCGAGATGCAGCACACGTTCCACGTTCAGTTCCCGGCCGGTACCGATCCGCAATCGGTCGTTTCAGTCTACCCGACCCAACTCCTCGAAGTCGTGCTTGGTCTCATCATGTTCGGCATTCTGTGGCGCATGCGCGACCACGACCACGCGGAAGGATGGCTGTTCGGCGTCTGGTGCATCCTGGCCGGCATCGAGCGGTTCATCGTGGAATTCTTCCGCGCCAAGGACGACCGATTCATGTGGCTGGGAGGACTGAGCACCGCGCAGGCGATCGCGATCGGGATCGCCGTCGTCGGAGTCGGCGTGATGACGGCGCGGAAACAGCGGACGGCACAGGGCGGGCGCTAACCGCGGAGAATTCCAAACGGCGAACGTGCCAAGACCCGGAAGTGCCAAAGAGCGAGAGTGCCAAACGGCGTCAAGGGCGAAGATGCCGAACGGCGGCAACAAGCGGGTTCGCAGTTTCCCGCTCTTTGGCAGTTCCGCTCTTGACGCCGTTAGGCACCTTCGTCGTTCGGCATTTCCGTTCTTCGGCATCTCCGCCCTTTGGCACTTCCGCGGTTTGCGCCCGCCGTTGGCACTCCGCCGCCCGCCGTCACGCTCTTTGCCGTCCTTTCATCCACCGCACGAGCGGCCCTCCCACTCTCCACTCTCTCGTCGCCAGCGAGCCCCCTCGCAGTACCTTCGGTTCCTCGACCGTGACGAAGGCATCGTTGTCCTTGGCCGCGATGATGTCGAGCACCTCGCCAAGGTGCCCGCGCTGAACGACGGAGTTGAGGATCTCGACCGCGCCGTCGCGACCAACGCCCGGAAAGACCGTCACGCCGTGCCCGCTGTCGCGAAGCGCGTTCGCGATCTCGACGCCGGCCGTTCGGCTCACGATGCGCACCGTCGCCACGCCGTAGGCGATCGCCTGCTCGAGCGACACGCCCACGAACGTTCCCATCGCGTAGCCCCCGGCGTAGCCGAGGACGTGTAGAATGCTGCCGAGGTGCTTGACCGCTGCGCCCACGGCGAAGATCCACACCAGTGCCTGGACGAAGCCGAGGCCGGCCGCGATCACGCGCTTGCCGCGGATCGCGAAGATCACGCGCATCGTGTCGCACGAGACGTCGACGATGCGGAGCAGGAAGATCGCCAGAGCGCCCCACGGCGAGGCGAATAGCGCGTCGAGGGTCATGCGTCCAAACTAGCCACGGCGGTCAGCCGCCGTGGAACTCGCGCGCCTCCGATGCTTCGCCGGCCGTCTCCAGCGTCGCGATGCGCGTCCTCAGCTGCTCGATCTCGGCGCGAAGCCGCGAGACTTCGTCCGTGAGCGGGTTCGCCGCGGAGGACGGAGCAGCGACCGTCGGCAGTGCCACCGAGCGCTTGGGCCAAAAGGTCTTGGCGACGGCGAACACGAACAGGGCGAGCAGCACGAGTTGCGCGAGCACCGTCTGCCAGGTCGGGTACAAGCCCAGCGCGTCGACCGTCGGCATTCCGCGGATCACACTGATCGGGATCACGTTGCCTTCCTGCAGCTCGCGAACGCCCTTGCCCGTGAACACGAACGCCATGTAGTAGAGGAGCACGCTCGTCACGCTGAAGAACGGACGCAGCGGAATCCGCACGCCGAAGCGATAGAACAGCGTGAAGATCACGGCCAGGCCGCAAAAGCCGGCCACGATGCCGAGGCTGATCGGCAGCGCGACGTGCGCTCCCTCGTTGAACAGCGCCTGGTAGAAGAGCGCCGTCTCCGCGCCTTCGCGATACACGGCGAGAAACGCCACGAAGGCCAGAGCCCGTCCGCCGCCGTGCTCGAGCGCCGTATTCACCTTCTCACGGATGAACTGCTGCCACTTCGCCGCTTCGACGCGCGAGATGAGCCAGTAGCTCACGGAGAACAACACCGCCACCGCCACGAGCAGCGTCGCGCCTTCGATGATCTCCTGCGTCGCGGGAATCGCCCGCAGCACGGTGCGGAGCACGACCGCCGTGAGCCCGCTGCAGACGAGCGCCAGCGCGATGCCGATCCAGATCGACCGCAGCCGTTCGCGATGGCCGGTCTTGAGCAGGAACGCGACGACCGCGCCGATGACGAGGATCGCCTCGAACCCCTCGCGCAGGATGATCAGAAGACTCTGAAAGAACGCTTCCGATCCGCTTCCGGCGGGCCGCGTGAGGTCCACCACCCGCTGCATATTCGCGTCGATCGCGTCGCGCGCGCGCTCGGCTCCGCGCAGATCGTTCCCGCGCACGGCTCCCTTGAACTCGGCGAAGAGCTTTTCCATCGACGCCACGACACCGGGGTCGCGCGCACGGGCCGGCGTCTCGATTGGCTCGAACGCCACGTAGGCGTCGAACGCGCGATCGTACGCGTCGCTCGCCCGCCCGTTGCGCGCCGCGGTCAGCGACTGGTCGAGGAGCGAGAGCGACGTGTTCGCCGCCGCGTCAGCCGAACCGGTCCTCCGCTGTGACTGCGACGCCGCGACCGCGAAGTCTTTCGTGGGAAGCGATCGGATGTAAGCGACGACGCTGCGCACCTGTTCCGGCGACAGGTTCGCCGCAGGGGGCATTGGCGTTCCGGGAAGTCCCGCTCGCACTACCGCGGCGAGCTGCGCGTCGGATCGTTCCACCTGCCAGGCCAGCGAGCCCAACTCCGGCGGCACTTTGCTGAGCGTTCGCTCGAGCGCTCCGTCACCCAAACCCGTGGCGCCGTGGCATTGGACGCAGCCCTGCGCGTACAGGCCTTCCCCTTCCGCGACCTGCGCCGGCGTCCGCCGCAGCGTCCCGAGATACATCACGATGTTCCAGCGGTCGTCCGCCGAGAGCTTGGAGGCGAACGCCACCATCGCCGTCGAGCTCACGCCGACCGAGATCTTGCGGAACATCGTCGCCGGCGTGACGTCGCGCATGACGGAGTCGTTGGCCAGCGCGGGCGGCTTTGGATTCAGCGTGGCGGCGGACGGGCCGTCGCCCAGACCACGCGTGCCGTGACAGCTCGCGCACTGCGACTGGTAGATCCGCTCGCCCGCCGCCACGTCGAGCGGCTTGGTCGGCAGCTCCAGCGCGGCATCCGCGCCAAGCGCGATCGCGAACCGCTGATTGAGGGCCGCCAGGGCCGACGGCGGCCGCTTCGCACCGACCGCGGCGATGATCGAATCGAGCAGTGCGCGCGCGGGGGCACGATCGCCGGACAGGCGAACGCTCGCGGTCCGAGCGTCGGCCAAAAAGCCCGCAGCTTCGTCGTACTCGTCCTGCGAAATCAGGCGACCGTGCTCGTCGACGCCCTTTCGGTATTCCTCGACGGCCACGCTCACGATGTTCGCGACGCGCTGGACCGGGTGATCTTCCTGGCCCAACAGCGGACCGGAGATCGGAAGCCCGACCAGTACGAACGGCGCAACGGCGCGGCCGAGCTTGATGGCTAAACTCATTGCCGAGGGAATATATCGGGATTCCAGCGGCACGTGTAGGCCGCTCAAAATGAAGTGCTTAGCGCTCGATCACGACCACCGCCACTGCGGTCGATGCGCTGTGCGTCAGCGACACCGCAACCCCCGCGGCGCCGAGCTCTGCCAGTCGCTCTGCCGCACGGCCGTGGAAGCGCAAAACCGGCGACCCGTCGTCGAGCGTCACGACCTCGACGTCTCTCCAGCCGATGCCGCGCGCGTGGTCCGTTCCGGACAACGCCTTGTACGCCGCCTCCTTGGCGGCGAGTCGAACCGCGAGATGCTGTGCCGGCTCCGGCTTGGTCGCGAGGTACGCCAACTCGCTGGGGAGAAAGAGCCGGTCGAGCATTCGTTGGCCCTTGTCGTCGTACATCCGCTTGATTCGATCGATGTCGATGGCGTCGATCCCGATCCCGACGATCATGGCGCGCCGAACATCGCTGCGTCGAGCGCGGCGTCCAGGGCGAGCCACACTCGATCGGCGGCCTCGAACGTGGTCTTGAGCGCGCCACACCACTCACGCCACACTCGGAGATCGCCTGGCACTGCTCGCGCGTTTGCCGCCGCCTCGCCAAGAGCTTGGAGCGCATGGTGCAGCGGCTCGGTGAGGTCCGTGAGCTCAGCTCCGAGCGCCCGGCGCGCGGGACCGTTCTCGCCGTACCGCTCCGCAGCAAATCGCTCGAGAGTCGTGCCGACCGCCGATTCGATCGCCCGCGCATCGAACAGCTCGATGGCGTCGAACGGGCTGCCTGCGCGCACCGCCTGGCGCCGCGCGTCCACCAACGGGGCGAAGAACCGTTGCTGCTCGGCGGCGCCGGCCAATCGCGACGTGCGTTGGCCGCGGCGCGACCCGAACGCCCGCAACGTCCGCGTGAGCTCGGGCAGTGTGCAGCAGTGCGCGAGCAGATGGTCGGCCAGCCGGGTCGCATTCACGGTCGAGAGGCGCATTCGCGTGCCATCGCGGAGCGCCAGTGAGAGCTCCTCCTGCTCGACGCCAACCTGGTCGATCGTCGACAAGGGTATGCGAAGCGCGCGATCCTCCGCCTCGCTTCGCACGAGCGTGAGCGCGTCGGCATCGATCATCGCCGTGCCTCGCCCCAGATCGGCGTCGGCCAGGTGAACAGCGAGCAGTTCCACGATCTCGCGCGAGCGATCGATCATGAAGCCAATCTACTCCCGCTCACTCTGGCCGAGCGCTTCGCCGACGATTGCGCGAACGACGTCCAGGGTGCACGACAGGTCCTCGAACACCGCTGTGGGGTCGTGGGCGAGTAGCTCCTGCACGGAGTAGTGGCCCGTCGCCACGCCGATCGCGCTCGCGCCGATTGACCGGCCGCAGTGAAGGTCGGCCGGCGTGTCGCCGATCACGACGACGTCGCGGCCGTACACGCTGACTCCCAGTTCCTCGCGCGCGCGACGCTGGGCGACGGCCGGCAACTCGCCACGCACCTCGTGATCCGACCCGTACGCCCCGACCCGAAAGCGGTCGGGATTGATGCCGGCCGCGGCGAGTTTGGCGCGCGCGCCCGCGGCGAGGTTGCCGGTGAGGAGGCCGAGCAGCACGTCGTGACGGGCCTCGAGCGCGTCGAGCAGCTCGAATACGCCGGGCATCACGCGCACCGGACGCTCGCTCGCCTGGAGTTCTTCGTGCAGGTACGCGACATACCGATCGAGCAGCGCCTGCATGCGCGCGTCGATATGATCGTCGGCGTGTCCCTCGAGCCGCATCAGCTCGCGAACGATCTGCGGGTCGGTCTTGCCGTCGAATCGGTGGTTGGCCGGACCCGTCGCGCCAAACACGTCGGCGAGCGCGCGCTGGACCGCCCGCTTTCCGGCGCCGTTCGTCAGCAGGATCGTGCCATCGATATCGAAGAGAGCGAGCTTCACGTGCGCGTCAGAAGAAGGCCGCCGATGATGCACGCCGCGCCAAGGCCCTGCCAGACGGTCGGCGTCTCGCCGAGCATCGCCCACGCGACGAGCACGGCGATGACCGGCTGAAGGTTGGAGTACATCGCGGTGCGCGTCGGTCCGATCACGCGCACGCCGCGATACCAGAAATAGTAGGCGATGACGAGCGCGAAGACGCCGCTGTAGGCGACCGCAGCCCAGCCGATGTGCGGCAGACTGCGCCACGGCGCACCGGAGATCGCGGGCCAGGCCACCGCGACCAGCGGAATCGCGCCGCCGATCATCGTGAATGCCGACAATTGCATGCCCGACACGTCGTGCGTGTACGGCTTGAGCAGTACCGTGTAGATCGCCCACGTGAGCGAGCCGGCGAGCACGAGCAGATCGCCGGTGAGGGTCGCCTGGCCGTGGTGGCCGGTCGCCGTGCCGAGCACGACGAGCACCATGCCGGCGATCGACACCGCGATGCCGGCGGCGCCGCGTGACGAGATGCGTTCGATGCCGCGAATGCGACCGGCGATGGCGATGAACGCCGGCGATGCCGCGATGACGAGCGCGGCGTCGCTCGCCCTCGTGCGCGCGATGCCTTCCACGAACAGAAACTGGTACACGCCGTTGCCGAGCACGCCGAGTCCGAGAAGGGCGGCAATGGTGCGCGCCGGCGGCAGCGGCGCACGGCCGAGACCGACGATCATCGCCAGCAGCACGGCGGCGAGCGCGACGCGCAGCCCGTTGTAGGCCAGTGGATCGACGAGCGTCGTACCGAACTTGACGATGGGGTAGTTGACGCCCCAGATGAGCGCCACCGCCACCAGCGTGATGTCCGTCAGCCAAACGCCCGGCCGCGTGGTCGCGTGGCCGGGCGTTGCCGTTTGCGCAGCAGTCGAAGCCATGTGTCGAAAAGTAGACGCGCGGGCTTTGGCCTGTCTATGTTGCACAATGCACGTCTCCTTCGCCCTCTTCGCCGACGCCGCCAATCTCTCACAAGAGGGGAAACTGAACGTGCTCGGCGTGTTCGACGCGTTGCAGGTGGCGTCGCTGCCGGCCGTTCATCCCCGGGCGCATCTCGTGGTGCACCTCAAGGGCTCGGCCGCCGATCTCGGGGCGCACACGGTGTCCTTTCGCTGGCTCAATCCGTCCGGGCAGGAGCTGTGGAGCAGCTCTGGTGACCTGAACGTCGGCGCGCCGCCTCCGGGAATCGCCGAGATGGACCTGCCGCTCATCGCGCAGCTCGACCTGCCGATGGACGCGGCCGGGCCGTACACCATGGCCATCGCCATCGATAACACGCCGACGGTCGAGATCGGAGTGCACGTGCGAACCGCGGCCCAGATCGCGCCGAACACGCTGCTGAGCTGACGCGGAGTCAGATCAGCCGCTTCGCGAACAAAAATCGCTTCCGCAGCATGTCGACCACCGGGTCATTGCGGTCGGCCAGTTGTTCGACGGCGTAACCGCCCCTGCTCAACGACAGGTGCACCATGCGAGCGTCGCCGAGCGCGATACCCACATGCGTGACTGTGCGGTCGCTCCGATCCGAGAAGAACAGCAGGTCCGCCGTGCGCAGTTCACCAATGTCGCGGCCCGCGTCCATTCCCAGCTCGGCCTGCCGCCAGGCATCTCGCGGCAACTGCGCGCCGTGCAGCGCGAAGATGCTCTGCACGAGCCCCGAGCAATCGGCGCCCCACGGCGTGGTGCCGCCCCACAGATAGCTCGTCGATCGGAAGAACTCCTGCGCGCTGTACGCGATCGCGTCGGGCGCGAGCGGATAGCGGTCGGAGCGGCGCTCCTCTTCCACCGCGTCGCCCCACACGGGCATCTCGTCGGCCGCCAGCCGGGCACGCAAGGGCAACGCGCGACGGACGCCCAGCGAATTCTCTGTGACACAGCCGAGCGAAATTCGTACGTGCCGCCGAGCGGTCGTTGGCGCCGCGTCCGGCCCCCGCAGGAGAAATCCGCCGTGAATCCAGCCGTCGTACTCGTCGGCTCCGCGAACGCAGAACCATTCGCCCTCCTGCTCGATGATCTGCACACCGTGTCCGCCCAACTGCTGTGAGACCATCGAGCTCGTCACCTCGGGCTCGGCGTGCATCGGCGCGATGGGCGTGCGAACGATCGCGTCATACGAGACGCGTGACCGGACCTCGAGCGTTTGGGACTCGACGCTCACTTCTCGGGCTGCGGTGCCGCGCCAGACTGGCGCTTGGCTTCGCAGTCGCGGCAGCGCGTGATGCCCCGCATGTCACAGATCACGCACAAGAACGTGCCGCAGTCGACGCACGGATAACCTTCCGACGCGCGCTCTTCGTGCCCGCACGACCGGCAGATCATCGCGTCGCGTTCCTGGATGGTCATGGCGTTGAAGATAATGAGCGTTCGAACTCCGGCGAGCACCGTGCCCGCGCCTACCCTCCCCCCTCAGTGCCGACGACGCGGGACGAGGAGCCGCAACGCGAGCGGCTCGACGGCGGCCGTGAACGGCGTCTGCCCCATCAATTCCCCGTCGGCCTGCCAGGACAGCACGGGTGTCGTCTCCACGCGGATGCTCCGGCCAGGGAGGTACGTCATGCACGGATCGGAGCGGAAATCGCGCCGCAGCATCCGCCAGATGATGCGAAAAGCGTCGATCACCGTGGCCGGTGAAAAAATACACGCGTCGAGCAGTCCATCGTCTGTTCGAATGTTCGGGCCGAGCGTGATCCGCTCGCCAAGCATCGCCCCGAAGTTGGCGATCATGACCGCGGCCGCGCGCGTCTCGTGCACCGTGCCGTCGACCGAAACTCTGGCGTGAAAGAACTGTCGCCTGAACACGGCGCGCAGCGCGGCCCGCGATCCCATGATCGTATACGCCAGGACGCCGAGCCGCCGCTTGAGCCAACCCGGCGTCTCGGCGACCATCGCCGCGTCGATCCCGACTCCCGCCGCGATCGCGAACCGTCGCCCGTCTGCCCCTTGTCCGTCGAGCCGGCCCAGATCGATGAGCAGCTCGTCGCCCTCGAGGAGAGCCGGGATGGCGTGCGAGATCGACAGCGGAATGCCGAGCGCGCGCGCCACGAGGTTTCCGGTGCCGCCGGCGAGCACGCCCACTCGAGCATCGATCCGCTGCTCCGCGAGCGCGCTGGCGACTTCCATCACCGTGCCGTCGCCACCGAGCACGAACAGCGCGTCGAAGTTCGCGGCGTGGCGCATCGCGAGCTCCGCCGCGTGGCCGGGTCGCTCCGTCAGCACGAGCTCGCATTCGATCGAACGGCTCGCCAACGCCTGTGTCGCGCGTCTGGCGAGCCGTCGTCCCCGGCGTGACGCGGGGTTGGCGATGACGATCGCCCGCTTGATCAGAACCGCCACGTGTGCGAGAGCGAGAATCCGAATTGCGGCGGCGTCGGCACCACGCCAAAGAACGTCTGGCCGGGCGAGCAGGTCCTCGCCTGCGTCGACGGATCGTATGTCAACTGGCCCGACACAGTCGGCTTGAAGCGGTACTCCACTTTTGCGCCCAGCGTGTTGAGTGGATTGAACGGCGTGCCGCTGGTGTATTGCGGATCGAACTGACAGAGGCCGGTGTTGACGCTCAGGAACAGGTTGTTGGCGAACTGCTTCTCTGCCCCGATCGTCGCGCCGTAGAAATAACCGCGCAATCCGATGTTGCCGGCCTGTGCGGCGCCCGACGCCTGCGTGTTGCTCGCCGAGCCGAGCTCGAACCGGAACGCGTCGAACACGGAGCCGAAGCTCCTGCGGAGCCGATCCGCCGTGTATGCGCTCACCGTCGGCGCCAGGAACGAAGCGACGACCTGCTGCGTGTTGGCGTTCGACGTGAAGTCGAATCCCGGCCGCCCCGTGAGCAGATAGCTCAGCAGATCCGACGTCGAGATGTAGTCCGCGTTGCTGGCGAAATCGATCTGTGGATATGGAAGCAGCGGACCGTGCAGGTTGACCCTGATCTCGAGGTCGCGATCGCGGTACTGCTTGACGTTGTACTGCGCGAAGATGTTCAACGTCGGATTGTCGGGCGCGCCGTTGAACGTCACCGTACCGCCGGGCAGCACCGAGAACTCTCGCTGCACCACGCCGAGGTTCAGGTTGTACGACCCGCCGACGGTTGTCAGTCCGCCTTCGACGCCGAGTCCGGGCAACGCCTCGGCGCGCGAGGCGTAAACGCGCGTCGATCCCGCCGACTTGACCACCTGGAGTGCGCCCGTCAGTCGCACGTTGGCCTCCGCCGAGCGCAGTCGGACCTCGTTCTCGGCGAGCCGCACGCTGAGACTCGGGATCCGCAGGTTCGTCCGAAGCTTCTGGAAGGCGGCGAGGCTGTTCAAGCCGGTCGTGGTCTCGATCCCTATCGTATCGCTAAAGAGGTCGGTCGTTTGCTTGCGCGCGATGTCACGGTCGGGCAAAAAGATCGATCCTTTGTCGACGAGGAGAGCGCCGGTGAGTACCGGCAAGTTGAGGTCTCCAGTCAAACGCAGCGAGTCGAGCGTCGACACCGTCAGGTCGGCGAGACTCCGCTTGTTGAATGCGTGGAAGTCGTTCGCGCCCACGGCTAGATGGAACGACGGTGGAACGTTCTTCTGGCCGGAGTTCTTGAGCCAGCCGTTCACGCTGACGATGCCCTCGCTCTGCGCGCTCAGCGCGACGCTGATGCTGTCCTGCCCAGAGGTGCTCGCCGCGCCGGAGATGCCCCCGCTGATGTTCTTGAGCGTGATGTTGCCGAGCGGTGGAACGGCGGCCGAGCCGTCGACGATTTGCACCCTGCCGCTGAGCAGAATCGGATGGAGCGTCCCGTATACGCTCAGATCGCCGATCAACTTGCCCGACACATTCTTGAGACTGCGCGACGCGAGCTGAAGGATCGACAGATCTGTCGTGTCGGCCCGCACGCGGCCAGAGATGGAATCGTTCCGCAGCTTGAGCCCGAACAGCCGGAAGTCCACCGGCAGGTTCACGTTCGCGACGAGCGCCGAATCGCCCTGTCGAATCAGCGCGAGGTTGACCGACGCGTGTCGGTCGTCCATGCGAACACTCGACACGATGCGATCCAGCTCGACGCCGTTCCGCTTTACGCCCGTGATCAACGCGTTGCCCGTGAGCAGCGGCTGCAGCTTGGTTCCGGTCACGAAAACGTCGACATCTCCCATGCCACCGACGCTGTCGACGAGTTGTGCGGCCAGCGCGAAGTCCTGCAACGGCAGACGCGAGCCGCGAAGACGCAGCGACGCGGCGCCCGTGTCGGGCACGTTGGCGCTCAGCGTCACGACGGCCGAATCGTCGTTGTGCACGAGGAGCGAGTCGATGCGAATGCCGGCTTTGTCGCGGACGACGTGCGCCGGAGCGGCGAGCCGCCACGTTCCCGCGGACGTCGTGAGGTTCGCCGTCTCGAGCAGCACGGCATTCGAATCGGCGTCGCGATTCCACGTGCCGCCCGCCGACACGGTCGGTCCATTGTGGCTCAGCGCCCCCAGCGTGAAGGTCGCGTGCGTCGGCTGCTCGGCGCGCAGCGTGCCCCCGAGGCTGTCGAGCGCGATACCGCCGAGGACCGCCGAATCGGCGCTGAGGCGCATCTGCCCGGTGGGCGCCTTGAGTACATTCTGAAGATCCAGGTTCCCGGTGAACCCGTGCGCGCTCGTGCCGTTGAAGTAGAAGTCGGTTCCAGTGAGGGTGCCGCGAACGCCGAGCGTATCCAGCGTGCCTCGCGCCCATCCCTGGAACTCGACACGCCCAGCCAACGAGTCGACGGCGCTCGCCGCCGTGGCAATCACGGTCGTGTCGCGCCGGGGCAGGAGCGGCCGTGCGCCGCCGAGCGAGTCCATCACCACTCTGAGCTGCAGCGAATCGGCTTTGCCCTTTGGCAGACCGATTCCGCCGCGCGCGAACAGCGTCGCGACGGCCGTATGAAGACGCAGTGAGTCGACGAGCAGCCTGCCGTCGGCGAAGCGCAGCCTGGCGTACGAGGGATAGACCCGCACGCTGTCGATCGTCGTGCGCTCGACATCCAGACTCGCCCCTCCCTGGAGCGTCGACGGCGTCGCACCCGCAACGTCAAGCTCGTAGTGCCCGCTGAATGTCCCTTTCGGAATGCTGGGTCTCTCCAGCAGCCCACCGAGATTGAGGGTCGCGAACTCGCCGCGCCCGTGCGCGCCGATGCCGCCGATCGTATCGATGTCGATGCGCCCGTCGAAGCTGAACTTGCCGGCCGCGCCCTCGAGAGTCGCCGCAAGCTCGAGGTCGGGCGAGGAGCCCTTGGCGCGAATCGGGCCGCTGGCGATCCCGCGAATCGGCAACCCTGGGTACGACCGCGCGAGCGTGGTGAACGACAGCGGTTCCGCGTTCAAGCCGACGTCGTAGATCATGAACGGCTCGCCGTAAGTGATCCGGCCGCTGCCCGTGATCCGCGAAGGTTCGCCGGGTCCGTCGCGGTGCGTCAGGTCGGCGTCGGAGAAGCGCACGTCGAGCCACGACGAATCGAGACGCGCCGTTCCCGACACCGTGCCGCCCAGCCGCGGAAATGTCGGGAAGAGGAATTCGATCGTTCGCAAATCGATCGCGCCGGCGTTCACATCGAAACCGTGGAATGCCGTGTACGCCGGCTTCAGGATGTCCAACTCGCCCTTGCCAGTCAGGCTCGAGGCCGCGCCTCGCACGTGCGCATCCTCGAATCGCGCGCGCAAGTCGTCGACCACGAAGTGCGTGAGCGGCCCGCCGCTTCCCTTCACCGTTCCAATGAGCTGTCCCTGCCAATCCTCGGCGAACGGCTTTCCGTTCAGCGTCCGGAGCAGGTCAAAGTCCACGGGATCGGCGCGCAGGTCGACGTTTCGAACGAGCAGGACCGATGCGCCGGTGCCGAACGACATCGCACCCGTGAGGTGCGACTTGGTGCTCTCCACGTCCATGTTCGTGATCTTGAAATCGATCACGTGCAGATTCTTTTGATCGTTCTGAATGGCGAGGTTCATCGACCCGCCGCCGCTGCGCGGCAGGTCCGGGTAGACCCAGTTGACGTCGTCGAGCGACACAGAGTCGCCGCGGATCGCGATGTCGTAGCGCGTCGGCAGGTTGCTGCCCCACCAGATGCGCCCCTTCGCGTGTCCGGTGGATGCGGGCATGTCGAAGTGCGGAACGTCGAGCGACAGTGTGTCGGCGAGGCGGCGCACGTTGGCCGTGACGTTCCGGAACTTGAACGTCGGCTCGAATTCGTCGGCCGACAGCGACGCGACGCGAAACTCCTGGCCGTACTTCTGATCGCTGTCCGGATCTGCGAGACGAACGTGCGAGAAGACCGCCCTGATGTTCCGCCACGCGTACGTTCGCGCGTAGCCGTCGTACGTCTTGGCCACGGCTTTTTCCGGATTCGTGAGGTGCGCCCGGATCACGCTGTCGCGCCTGGCGCCGTGCAGCGAGTCGTCGGGGTGCCAGGGCTGCGTCAGCAGGAACGTCGCATCCCGTAGCGTCACCGAATCGAGCACGATGTAGTCGCCGAGGCTCCGCCTGGCTTCGCTCTTTGGCTTGGAGGGTCCAGTCTTGGCGAAGATCTCCTTGAAGTTCCAGACGCCGTTCTCGTGCTGCAGCAGGTGCACGTACGGATGCTCGATCCGGGCCCGCCGGACGAGAATTCGATAATCGGCCAGGTCGCGCGGATTGTACGAGAGCGTGACGCGTCCGGTGCTGACGAGGAGCTCGCCACGCTTGTCCCGGATCGCGAAGCTGTCCACCGTGATCTGGTTCACCAGGTTGCCGCCGAGACGCCCGATGTAGACGTCGCCGCCTTTGGCCACGCCGGCCAGCAGCGGCTGGATGAAGCGTCGCACCCGCTCGCGGCCGCCCGACGTCTGCGTCACGAAGAACAGCGTGGCGATCACCACGACTGCCAACGTGCCGAGCACGGATGCGGCTACGAGCGCGACGAGCTTGCGGCGCCTCATGCGTGAGGAATGGGACTGCGTGAATCTAGAAGTTCGCGCCGATCGACAGCGTCGGCACGATGCGGCTGAAAAAGTTCGAGGATCGCGGCGGCGAAAAGCTAGCGGGACACTGACCTTGCTCCACCTGACCGTCCTTGTGAACCGTC
>Ga0310811_10007713_pt1 | contig 13796 bp, 10 predicted proteins | sample YCmetagenome_FD_207642 | JGI IMG/M metagenome (GOLD analysis project Ga0310811, IMG submission 207642) | Soil microbial communities from experimental microcosm in Duke University, North Carolina, United States - YC | ecosystem: Engineered > Artificial ecosystem > Soil microcosm > Unclassified ... | reverse complement strand
GCCTTTTCGGTACGTTAGCAAGGACACACGAAACCGTGAAATTGTAATTTCACTGAGTGAAATTTAATTTGCCCAATTGTGTGGATAACATTAGGCGCGACTCGATATTTTGTGCGTGCGAATATCATCATCTATCTCATTGTTCTTAAAATATTTTGAACGAACGCCGCGCCGCCGCGAAGCGCCGGTCTCCGCCACTCGCCCCAACCCGGTTCGGCTCCCGCAACCATAGGTTACAGGCCGTGAAGGTGATCTGGGGACGAATTGTCATAGTCGGTTGTATTTGAAATAAAACAGTTCCCTGCTGGCCGAGCCGATCTGTCCGCGGCGACTCGAAATGTTCCGTCACATAGCGGTGTTTTTGTATTACAAATTGGATCAGAACATTACCCAGACCCATTCAGCGTTAAATAACTTTCCCGAGATATTACGATGGGCAATACACGTTGGGGTTGTATTTCCATCAACCCCTCGGGGGAAGCAAATGCGCAAAGAGATTTCGCTCGACCTCTTGGTGAAAAGCCGCCTCAAGCGGTGGGGTCAGCGGCCGCCAGGTGTCACGCCAAGGCGCAAGGAATCCTGGCTGCGCGGCCGTCCCGCGGAGGACGATACGAAGCTGTCGAGTCCGTTCCTGAAAATCCCCGGCAGCAGCCGCCTGCGCACGTTGCCCGACGGGCTGTGGCTGAATTTCGGCGGCACCTACGAGGAACCCTTCGTCGACATTCTCGCGATCGAGGCCTGCAGCACGCTGCAGAACCTGCTCGACAAGCGCTCCCGCTTCGCCCCCAGCACGCATTCGATGATGTGCCTCTGCCCCCTGCCCTGGCTGCTGGCGCCGATGACCGATACCGACCCGACGCCGCGCTGGAAGACAACAGGGGTGATCCTGCACGAACCGCTGCACGACGTGTCGATCCCGGTGCGGGAAATGCGTGTGCTCTATGGCCTCAAACAGGACCATTACCGGGGTTTCGCCCGCCACCAGTTGCCGCACGCGCATGAGTTCTTCGTGCCGATGGACGCCCTCACGCAGGAGAACAGCGAGCAGAACCCGGCGCTCCAGGCCCTGATCGCCCGTACCTCGGTCACAGCGAACTTCCTCTCGCCGTAGCACCCAAATACTTTTACTGGACCGACACGAACCCGCGGCCGGACGGCGGGTAAACGTCCTGGCGTCAGGTCAGAGCGTGATGACTGTAGGCGGAATCGCCGGAAGTCTGAATCACGCGATCAAACAAAGAGCTAGAACAGCAAGCCTTTGCGCAGCATGCCGTGGACGCCCTTCTCGCCGTTCACCGTCTGCGTCACGTGGAAGTCGACCGCCAGGGAGCAGAACTGATACGCTTCCTGCCGCGACAGGTTGGTCCGGCTGGTTATGAATGCAATCATCTGCCGAAGCGCCGTCTTCATCGCCACATCCAGATCCTCGTGCATGCCCATCGAGATGAAATGCGTCGCCGTTTCCGCCCGCGGATAGGTCAGCAGCGGGTCACGCGCGCCACCGCCCTTGTGCAGCGTCAATTCGAACGTCCCGGTCAGGCAGATCTCCAGCGCGTTGATGCAGACCTCGCCATCCCCCTGGACGCCGTGCCCGTCGCCCGCCGAGAACAGCGCGCCCGGCGCCCAAACCGGCAAGAACAGACGCGCCCCCTCGCCCACTTCCTTGTTGTCCAGATTGCCGCCATGTTCGCGAGGCTGGACGGTCGAGATCGTGCCGTAAGCCGGTGGTGGCGCGACCCCCATCACGCCGAAGAACGGCGCCAGTCTCAGCTCCGTCCCCCAGGGCAGCCTGCAAGTGCGCTTAGCCCGGTCGATCGGAATGTGCGAGAGGAAGGTCTCGGGAAAATCCTCGGGGATCGTCCCGGCCAGCGGACGGAAGCCGCAATAGCCCCAGTCGCAGCCGAATTCGATCCTGGCGATATGGACTTCCAGCATATCCCCCGGTTCCGCGCCGGCCACGGCAACGGGACCGGTGATCAGATGCCCCGGCGCACGCGGAATCCCTGCGGCGTGGATCGCCGCCAAAGCCGGCGGGATAGTCAGCCCTGACCCCGCGGGGGGCATCACCTCCGGCCCGCCGGAAACGCACTCCAACACCACGATGTCTCCCGAGTTGACCGTCAGCAGCGGTGGGAAACTGGCGTTGAACACGCCCCAGCGCACGGTGTCGGGAGTCGACGCGAGACGATGGAGCCCCATCCGGCCAGTCCTTCTGCAAAGGGATCGAACGCGGCGATGCGAACACATCGTCCGCGGACGCACAACCGGCAGGGTCACACCGTCCCACGTCCGTGCAATCGCCGAGCGCCAACATCGCTCGGGGACTTATTGCGGACCGGCGGGACCGCTATGCGGGGGCCGCATCCTGTCCGCGAATTAATGTGCAGTTCAATGATGATTGCAAGAAAAGCGGCAACCGATGCTTCAACCCAACGGAAAGCTCGCGGGCTGGGCCAACCGGCATCGGAGCACCTGCTCCTCGAAACCGTGTCGAAACGTCTGCGCGCGACCCGGACGCAGGCCCACGCGTTGCTGCTGTCGTGGCCTCCTTCGCCCGCCTTTACGCCAGCCGGCTACGACTTGCGCTTCAGTTCTTGGCTGATTTCCTCTGCAAGACCCGGATTTGCCCGGCGAATCTGACTGGCGCGCAATGTTGCGGCCAGACTGCCAATTGGTTGCATTTCCCACGCTTCGAGGAACAGGAGGTCGGCCTCCAGCCCCGCAACGTTCGCCGATTGCAATACTTTGCGCACAGCCTGGGTATAGGGAGGTTTTCTTGCGTCGGTAGCGGACAGCATTCGAGTTTCCCAAATAAAATATTGCACCGCACAAGACTTCACGTCTCTTCGTTTGCCGCAGCGCAGCAAAAGGGACTTGAAAGTCTTATATCAGGGCGCTGCTCAATTAGTCACGGCCCAAGTGATTCACCACCCGTACTTCGTGAAAAAGCGGTGAACAATTACGACCCGTAAGCGGCCGGCGTTACGAAAGAAAATTCTATCTGAAATCAACGAATTCACGTGCTCGTGAATTGCATCGGGCGTTAGCGCGCAGCCGCCGAGAGAAGCCGACCAGAGGCCCCGCCATGCGGGGCCCCCAGACGAACCATCAGTGGTGAACCATCAGTAGCGATAGAGCTCGTGCTTGAACGGCCCTTTCGCCGGGATTCCCAAATACTCGGCCTGCTTCGCACTCAACTGCGTCAGCGTCGCGCCGACTTTCGCCAGATGGAAAGCCGCGACCTTCTCATCGAGGTGCTTGGGCAGGGTGTAGACCGTCGTCGTCCCGTATTGACCCGCCGGCGCGTTGAACAGCTCGATCTGCGCCAGCACCTGGTTGCTGAAGCTAGCGCTCATCACAAAGCTGGGATGGCCCGTAGCATTGCCAAGGTTCACCAGCCGGCCTTCGGACAGCACGATCAGCCGCTTGTTGTCGGGGAAGACGACCTCGTCGACCTGAGGCTTCACGTTCTCCCACTTGTAGTTGCGCAACGCATCGATCTGGATCTCGGAATCGAAGTGGCCGATATTGCAGACGATGGCGCGGTGCTTCATGGCGCGCATATGGTCGATGGTGATGACGTCGACATTCCCGGTAGCGGTCACGAAGATGTCACCGACCGGCGCGGCGTCGTCCATGGTGACGACCTGGTAGCCCTCCATCGCGGCCTGCAAGGCGCAGATCGGATCGACCTCGGTCACCATCACGCGGCAGCCCGCATTGCGCAGAGACGCGGCCGACCCCTTGCCCACGTCGCCGAAGCCGTTCACCACCGCGACCTTGCCCGCCATCATCACGTCGGTGCCGCGCCGTATGCCGTCCACCAGTGACTCGCGGCAGCCATACAGGTTGTCGAACTTCGACTTCGTGACGCTGTCGTTGACGTTGATCGCCGGCGTCAGCAGCTTGCCCGCGCGCGCCATTTCCCACAGCCGGTGAACGCCCGTCGTGGTCTCCTCGGAGATGCCTTTCACATCCTTCAGCATCTCGGGGTATTTCTGATGCATCAGCAGCGTCAGGTCGCCGCCGTCATCGAGGATCATATTGGGGGTCCAACCGCCAGGCCCCTTGATGGTCTGCTCGATGCACCACCAGAACTCCTCCTCGTTCATGCCCTTCCAGGCGAAGACGGGAATCCCCGCGGCGGCGATGCCGGATGCGGCGTGGTCCTGGGTGGAAAAGATGTTGCACGAGGACCAGCGGACCGTGGCGCCAAGGGCGGTCAGCGTCTCGATCAGCACCGCGGTCTGGATGGTCATGTGCAGGCAGCCCGCGATCCGCGCGCCTTTCAGCGGCTTGGACTTGCCGTATTCCTCACGGATGGCCATCAGGCCGGGCATTTCGTCCTCAGCCATGGAGATTTCCTTGCGGCCCCACTCCGCGAGGGAGAGATCCTTTACCTTATAGTCGTTGAATGCGTCGGCCATCGGCTGTGCTCCTGGAAAGGTCGCGGGGTCATATAAAGATATCTGCATGTTTGCAAGACAAGGGTCACGGCATTCGATTTCATCTGCGTGACACTGCTACGTGTGGGGTGGTTTTGGCCCCGCGAAAGCCTCACGCGGAGGCGGCCCGCAAGCGGGCCTTGAACGGAGGAAGGTCGAGCGCGCGGAGCCTGCGTTTCACGGCCGCGGGGCACGCAGGCCGATTCACCCTGCGATCATCGCTCGTTTAGAGCGTGATGATATCGCTTTCGCTCAGCCATCCCACTCTAGCTCTTTGTTTGATCGCGTGATTCAGACTTTCGGCGATTCCGCCTACAGTCATCACGCTCTAGGCGCTTCGCGCGGTGCGGCGACGGCCAGCAACTCGTTAGGCAAGTGGAAGCGCCGGCGGACACTGTCCCCCGGCGCTCCTGCAACGACTCTGTGGCCCTCGGAAACCCTCTATCAAGGCGGCGCAGCCGCCGGCTCCGTGGTTTGTTTCACACCCAAGCCGGCAAACCGCAACCAGCCTACGGCAGACGCGCAACCCTACTCCGCCGCCACCAGATGCGGCACAGCCGGGGCCAACTGGGTCTGCACCAGGTCGGTAAACCGACCGCCCTTCGCCAGCAGCGCCTGGAAATCGCCCTGTTCGACGATCCGCCCGTCATCGAACACCAGGATCTCGTCCGCGTCCCTCACCGTCGACAGCCGGTGCGCGATGATGAACGTGGTCCGCCCGGCCATCAGGGTCTTCAGCGCCTTGCTGACCCGAGCCTCGGTGGCGGCGTCGAGAGCGCTGGTGGCTTCGTCGAGGATGAGGATCGGCGGATTCTTGAGAAGGGCCCGCGCAATCGCCAGGCGCTGGCGCTGACCGCCCGACAGGGTCGTGCCGCGCTCGCCGATCATCGTCTCGTAGCCGTGGGGCTGGCGGATGATGAACTCATGCGCGTCGGCCATGCGGCACGCCCGCTCGATGTCCTCATCCGATGCGTCCGGGCAGCCGACCAGCAGGTTGTCGCGGATCGTGCGGTTGAACAGCAGGCTTTCCTGGAACACCACGCCAATGTGGCTGCGCAGACTGTCCAGCGTCACGTCGCGCAGGTCCTGCCCGTCGATCGTGATCCGGCCGCCGGTCGGGTCCCACATGCGCTGCAGCAGCGACATCGCCGTCGACTTGCCCGCGCCTGTATGCCCCACCAGGGCGACCGAGGTGCCCGGCCTCGCCGTGAACGCAAGGTCGCTCAGAACCGGAGTGCCGGTGTTCGGATAAGAAAACGACACGTTCTCGAACTTCACCTCGCCGCGCGGCGCCCACAGGGCTCGGGCATTGTCCTTCTCGGGCACGTTGCTGCGCGCATCGAGGGTGCGGAAGAAATCCTCCAGCGCCGGCAGCTTGAAGAACAGCGAGGAGACGAAGGACGCGGCCGTTTCCAATCGGCCGATCAGCAGCATGGCAAAGCCCATGAAGCTGACGATCTCGCCCACGCTGGCCTGCCCGTTGATGTGCAGCCACGTGCCCACCAGCACGATGGTGATCACGGCGATCGTCGAGGACGCGCGCGTCATCACGTTCACCAGGGCCCACCAGTTCAGCACCGGGAACTGGTGACGGATCAACTGGGAGGCGATGTCGCTGAACAGCTTCCCCTCGGCCGACAGGCGGGTGAAGGACTGCACGACCATGACGTTCGACAGCGCATCCTGCGCGGTGCCGGCGAGCGAGGAGTTCAGCCCCTCCACCTTGCGCTGCGCCATTTCGGTCTTCTGCACGACGATGGCGGTGAAGATCAGGAACACGGCCACCAGCGCGATCAGCACCAGTGCCAGGCGCCAGTTCAGGAACAGCGTCAGCGGCAGCAGCACGGCGGCGGACAGAATGGTGGACAACTGATCGCGGAAGAATACCAGCCAAGTGCCGAACAATCCGTCAGTGCCCGACAGCATTCCCTTGATCAGGCGGCCCGAATGAGTATCACCATGAAATGAAAGCGGCAGTGCGAGCACATGTTGGAAGTATTTCCCCATAGACTTGATACGGTGCCGATGCGCCAGCCGCTCGGTTTGCAAAGACACCGATATATTGCCGAGAATGCCGCCGATGCCGACGCCGACCCAGATGGCCAGCAACACGCCGCCCTGGTGCCAAAGCTGGTCGCGCCCGATCTGATCGGAGCTGGACAGCAGGTTCACCACCCGGCCGAACAGCACGGGATCGAGGAATTGCAGGCCCGCGACAATAAGATTGGCGAATGCGAGAAACCCGGCGATCCGAAGATCGCGGCCCAAAAGGCCGATCACACGGGCATAAGTCTTCAGAAAGCGCATCAAGCTGTCTCCGCGCGGAAGGGTGACTTCCGCTTCGCGACGCAAGATGGCGAACGCATGTGGCATGAAATGGGCAAAAACCAGGGCAAGATCGTGGCTCGCGAAAGGGTGAAGTACAGTCGTTCCGATACTGCATTCGACTGTCGATCACGCTTGCGTTGGCAGATCGATATCAGTCCGACGTGATTTCATCTTCGTGGCGCCTTTGGGCATGTTGATTCGGCGGCATGGCTGTTCCGCTGTGCGACCGGTATGACTGAAATCGGGGGACGATCGAATCTCCCTTCGCCGGCGCGCGGAGGATGCCAATGGTGATCATTGCGATCAAGTGACGAATGAATGAACACCGGCGCGTGAAGTATCTCTGGAGCAGAGGCGAAAGATGACAATTTTCAATTGGGCGAGTGCAGCGAGCGGCGACTGGAACACCGCGGCGAACTGGTCGCCCGCTACGGTGCCGAACGACGGCGCCGCTGACGTAACGATCGACGTCCCGACGGCTGTCGCGAACGGTTACACCGTAACGATCGCCTCTGGAGAGTCGATCACCGTCAATACGCTTTCCTTGAACATCACGAATAATTCTACGGCCGTCAACACGGACCTGCACAACGCGGCGGTCCTGGAAGTCGACGGCACGCTGACGTTCGCCCCGGGTTCGGCCGGCACGATCGATGGACCGTTGCAGAGCGCCATGGGCATGAACGGCGGGACGATCGTCAATGTCGGCACGATCAATGCCTTCCTCCAGACCCAGAACAATGTGCTGCTGACCGGCACCAACGGCCTCTACATCACCAACTGGCTGCAGGCCCAGGGCGGCACCGTCACCATCGATACCTCATCCATCGCGGAGATCACGGGCAACACGCTGTTCGACGGCATCTTCGAGGCGGCGTCGGGTGCGACCATCAATCTCGGCGGCACGCGGGAGCACAATATCGTCAATATCCAGACGGTCGAAGGCCCGCCGCTCATCCCCGATGGATGGACCGAGCTGTTCCTGGACGACACGGGGACGTCGATCAATGAGTGGAATGGCACCGCATACGTGTCCATCGAGACCTCGCTGCAGGACATCGGCGCCCGCGGGACGATCGACCTGCTGCGCGGACGCAACTGGACGACGACCAACACGATGTCCATCGACGGCGGCCTGCTGAACAACCAAGGCGGCACCTTCACCGCCGCCGCGCTCAACATCAACTCCGGCATCGTGCAAGGCAACGGCGTCATCGCCGCACCGGTCGCCAATAATTCGACCCTGATGGTCGAGGGCGGCACGCTCACGGTCAACGGCGCGCTGACCGGCACCGGCACGGTCGCCTTCGATACCGATGTGGAGGCCGGCACCATCGTCGCGGGCGGTGCAACGGCCGTCCTCGGCGCGGTGTCCGCCGGCCAGACCATCGTGATGAACGGCGACGACACGCTGGTGCTGACCAATCCCGGCCAGTTCCTGGGCCACATCACGGCGGGCGCGGGCGACCATATCGCCGTGACCGGCGTGACCGTGACCAGCGCCGTCGACAACAACGGCACGCTCGTGCTCAGCAACGGCGGCTCCGTCGTCGCCAGCCTTTTGCTGAACGGCACCCTTTCGCCGGGCGCGCTGACCGTCAACGGAACCGTCGTCACCATCGGCACCGGGCCGGTCAATACCGGCACGATCACCCAGTCGAACGGCGCCATCCCCATCGCCAATGGAGACACTGACACCGTCAACGGCACCGGCAATACGATCACCGCCGGGACCAATGTGGTATTGGCCATCGTCGGTGCGTCCAACGCGGTGACCGCCGGCACGGGTGGCAACTTCAGCTTCGATGGCGCCGGCCAGACGCTGAACGCCTCGAACGGGACCGTCACCACCACGACCGCCGGGTCCTCGGTCTCCGTGAACGGCGACGGCAACACGATCGGCGCATCCTCGGCGGCGGGCAGCGCTTTCGGGCTGAGCGGCACCGGGAACATCGTGAACGCGTCGGGCGTGACGGTCTACGCGGCCGACAACGCGGCCTTCACGGTGACGGGCACCAACGACGTGATTGGCCTTTCCGGACCCGGATCGGTCAACACGAACGGCAACACGATATTCCTGGCCGGCAACGCCGCGCTGGGGCTGACGGGCAGCAACAATGCCATCGGCGGGCCGGCTGGCACCAGCGTGACGCTGAACGGCACGAACAACGCCGTCTACGGTTCGGGTATGACGATCACCGGGGCGACGGGCTCCAGCGTGTTCGTGGCCGGCAGCGGCAATACGGCCAACTTCGGCGGTGTCGGCGCCATCGCGATGTCGAACGGCACGATCAATGCCACGGGTTCGTCGGCGTCGATTTCGATCGGCGGCGACAACAACGTGGTGAACGACCCGTTTGCCGGCAGCGTGATCGGCATCGCCGGCAGCAACGAGACCGTCACGGCCTCCGGCATTACCGTCTATAGCGGCGCCAATACATCGATGACGCTGATCGGCACCAACGACGTCGTCGGAATGTGGAACAGCAACCGGCTGGTGATCGGCAATCAGTCGAACATCGCCTTCGTCACCGGCGCCAGTAGTTCCGACATCGTCGTCGTCGCCGCCGGGATGCAGGCAATCTACAACTTCAACGCCGGGGCCGGCGACCGGATCGACCTCTCGCAGATCCTGTCGGGCGCCTCGGTCACGGCCGCCTCGCTGGGATCCTATGTGTTCACCAGCAGCGAGAACGGGAACACGTCGATCGGCATCATCGGGCCGCATGGCAACGATACTCTGGTGCTGGCGGGCGCCGGGTCGCTCAGCCTGCAGCAACTGACGAGCCAGAACGCCTTCATTCTGCCGACTTAACCGGAACGAGCGTGGCCCTGCCCACCCGCAAGGTGGGCAGGGACCTTTCCGCCCCTGCTATGGCCGACCCTGCTATGGCCCCCTGGGCCGCCCCCCCTGGGTGGGCCCCCCTGGGTGGGCCATGTCATTTCGATCCCTACCCCGACTTCTTCGATCGAGTTCGCGACTTCCGCTTTGGCGCCGGGGTGGGCTGGACCTCCCCCTGATCGGCCAGACGGTCGGGGAACTCGCCCAGGTTTTCCTGGATGGCGGCTTCCTCGACCCCGGTTTCCCGTATCGACTCAGAATGGGACTGCGGGTTCGGCAACTGCCCTGCCCCGGCGCTGTCCTCGATCGCGATCAGCTCCCGAGCGCGTTCCCAGAATTCCACATCGCGCCCGTGCGGTTTTCCTTCGACCTCCCACAGATGGTAGGCGCGTTCGCGCACGCGGTGCTCGCGGTCGGAATCAACCGCCAGCGGATTGCTGGCGGCTTTGCGGGATGGTGATTTGGACATTGAAAGACCCTCGGTCGCAGCCAATGGGCCTTTCAACGCTACCGCCTTCCCCCGCGTTCCATCTCGAACCCGAGGCTCAGCCCCGATATCCCGGCCCTGGGGCTCAGCCCCGATATTCCGGCCCCGGGGCTCAGCCCCGATATTCCGGCGTTGCCTGCAGCAACGGGAAAGCGCTGTGCTGGTGCGGGTCGGCGACCATCGGCGCGTTGCGGAAAACGAAACCGGGATGCAGTTCCTTCAGCGCCCGGGCGCCGGACAACGCCATGGCGACGCCGAACTCATGCTCCAGCAGTTCCAGCATCTTGTGCACGCCGGCCTCGCCGTCGGCCGCCAGCGCGTAGCAATACATCCGCCCCATCGCCACCGCGTCGGCGCCCAGGGCGATCGCCTTCACGATGTCGGTGCCACGGCAGATGCTGCCGTCGACGATCACCTTCGCCCGCCCGCGCACGGCGGCCATTACCTCCGGCAGGATGTCCATCGAGCCGCGGCCATGATCGAGCTGCCGCCCGCCGTGGTTGGAGACATAGACGCCGTCCACCCCGTGTTCGCAGCACAGCGCCGCGTCCTCGGCGGTGCCGATGCCCTTCAGGATCAGCGGGATCGCGTGCTTGTCCTTGAAATGCTTCACATTGTCCCAGGTGAACCCGGCCTGGAAGTTCTGCCCGGTCGCCACCGCGCGCCATGGCTTGACGAACCGGCCCGCGATGTCGCGCTCCCGCCGCGAATAGGCCGCGGTGTCGACGGTGATCGCGAACGCGTCGTAGCCGGCGTCGATGGCCCGCTTCGCCACGTCGTCCACCCACGCCAGGTCGCCGCGGACATAGAGCTGAAAGATCTTCGGCCCCGGCGCCGCGGCCGCGGCTTCCTCCAGTCCCGGATGCGTGACCGAGGACACCATGATCGGGATGCCGAACGCCGAGGCTGCCCGCCCGGCCGTGGCCGCGCCGCCCGGATGGAACGACTCCAGCGAGCCGACGGGCGCCAGGATCACCGGCATCCGCAGCTTCTGCCCGAACAGCGAGGTGGTCACATCGATTTTCGAGACATCGACGCAGACCCGCGGCCGCAGCGCCAGCGAGTCGATCGCAAGACGGTTGCGCCGCAGCGTCGTCTCGGTCTCGGTCGCGCCGACCAGATAGCCCCAGATGTGGTTCGACAGCTTGGCTTTGGCGGCTGGGATGAATTCATGCAGGCACTGAAAATCGCCCGTCGGTTCAAATAGATGCTTGGCTTCGGCCTGGTCCATGGTTTCCTCCCGATCACGCGCCGCTTGGCATGGCGCGCATCAGGCATCGCCCAAGCGGTGGGCGCAAGAGCGGATCAGGCCGGCAGGGTTGCTTTCTCAACATCCCGGCTGCGCTCCGGACGGGTCTCCGGCATGGCAATTGCCAGCAGCACCAGCCCGGCCGCACCCGCGGCCCCAAGGCACAAAAAAGCCGCCGGATCGCCAAACCGCTCGGCCACGAATCCTGCCATCGTGGTGCTGAAAATCGCCCCCAGCGAACTCGCCAGGCCCAGCGAGCCGATGGCGAAATTCAGATAGCCGCTTTGCTTGGTCACGTCGGCGGCGATCAGCGGCAGCATCAGGCCGATCACCGCCGCACTCACGCCGTCCAGCGCCTCCATCGCGACGGTCGGAAGCGCTCCGGGCAGTGTGGCGAACAGGACCGCGCGCAGCGGCACCGCCGCGAACCCCACCAGCAGCACCGGGCGCCGGCCGATCCGCTCCGCCAGCGCGCCGGCCCAGGGCGAGAACACCGCGACGATCACCTGCGGCACGATGATGCAGGCCGAGACGATATAGCCCGGCGCGTGGCCGTGCCGCGTCAGGTGGTTCAGCGCTGCCGGCAGCAGTCCGGCATTGGCGAGCTGAAACAGCGCCAGCGCCACGGCGAACAGATGCAGCGCCGGTTCCTGGAAGATCGACCAGGACGGATGCTCGCGTTCCGCCGGATGCAGCAACGCCGAGTGGTCATCGGTGGGATCGACCTCATCGGCGGGATGGATCAGCAGCAAAGTGGCCAGAGCGGGAATGACCAGGGCGGCGGTCACCAGGAACACGGACCGATTCGATTCTATGGAGGCCGCGAAACCCAGCAGCGCAGCCGATCCTGCCGCCCCCAACGAGGCATAGCGCACGTTTTGGCCCAGGCGGCTGCTGAAGTTGTCGTGCCCGCACAGGGTCAGCGTCAGGGCGGCGATCGCCGGCGTCAACACCGTGCTGGTGGCGGAATGCAGGATCTCGGCGCCCCAGACGGCATGGCGCGACGGAACCAGAGCAAGCAGCACTGCCGCGCCGCCCAGCCCGATCAATGCACCGGCGACGGCATAGCGTTTGCGGTGAATATGATCGACCAGATAGCCGCCTGGCACCTGCGCAAGCAGTTGCGCGGTGGTGCCGATGCTGAGGGCGATGCCGATCGCCTCCAGGCTCCAGCCGTTCTGCGTCAGCCAGACGGCGATGAACGGACCGAACCCAGCCTGGATCGCGGCCGTGAAGAAATTGAGACCGTTCAGACCAAATCTGCTGCGCATACGTTGCCTTGATGGCACGTCGCCGCGGCGCTTCCAAGAGTGACTGGTTTTTAACGTCGGTGCGGATAACTGAACAGGAGGTCAGCCTGCGGTCATCGCGCTCTACGCCCCCGCATCGCCGATCAGCGCGTCATGCACCGTCTGCCAGCTTGACGCGTCCGGCGCGCAGATCAGCCCGCCACCGGTGTGTTTCGGCAGATAAGCCGACCCATCGAAATGCGCGCTGTAACCACCGGCCTCCTGATGGATCAGCCAGCCGGGCGCATGGTCCCACGGCATCAGCCGGTTGTAGAATATGACGTGGCAGAACCCGGCGGCGGCCATGCGATACTCGTGCGCCGAACAGCGCAGCCAGGTGGCGGAGCCCAGCCGCGGCAACGCCGTCAGCACATGCGTGCGCAACGGCTCCGGCAGATAATTCGTGCCGACGATCGCCTCCATCCGCGCCAGGGGTGCGGCCGCGGCGACGTGCAGCCGCTTGGGGTCATGGCCGGGCCGCGACAGCCAGGCGCCCTGCCCCTTGAACGCATGCACAGTGTCGCCGCAGATCGGATCATGGATCACGCCAGCCTGGATCGTCCCCCGCGTGATCGCCGCCGCCATGACGCCGAACAGCGGCAGGCCGGCGATGAAATTGCGCGTTCCGTCGATCGGGTCGACGGCAAACGCCAGATCCGCCTCCGCCAGACGGTCCAGCAACGACGGGTCGGCCGCCGTCGCCTCCTCGCCCACGATCACCGCACCGGGAAACCGGGCGCGCAGCGCCGCAGAGATCGCGCGTTCCGCTGCCTCGTCGGCCTCGGTGACGGGATCGAAGACCGAGGTCTTGCTGCGCACGTCGCCATCCCGCAGCGACTTGAAGCGCGGCAGGATCTCCGCTCGCGCGGCATCGGTCAAAATCGCGGTGAGAGCGCTGACGTCATCGGGGGTAAATTGCATCGTGTCGGCCTCGACAAGTGTGATCCGGGATGCGGCGTCCCGGCACGCGACGGACTGCGGAGCGGCTGGCCTGCATCGCCGGCACGTCATCGCAGGAAACCGTTGGGCAGGAAACCGTTGGGCAGGAAACCACTGGGGGGTGCCATGCGCCACCGCGCCAGTCTTGCAGCCGCCACGGCAACATCATGCCATTGAGATGGAGGGTGGTCCTCGGCCCGGGTGGCTCGTTCCGGAA
>Ga0310811_10007712_pt1 | contig 13798 bp, 11 predicted proteins | sample YCmetagenome_FD_207642 | JGI IMG/M metagenome (GOLD analysis project Ga0310811, IMG submission 207642) | Soil microbial communities from experimental microcosm in Duke University, North Carolina, United States - YC | ecosystem: Engineered > Artificial ecosystem > Soil microcosm > Unclassified ... | reverse complement strand
ATCGGTAATCTCACGCTCGGCGGCAGCGGCAAGACGCCGACCGCGCTGTTCGTCGGCCACCTGTTCAAGCAGGCCGGGCTCAACCCGTTCGTCCTTTCGCGCGGCTACGGCGGCCGCGAGAAGGGCCCGTTGCGCGTCGATCCGGTGAGCCACGGCGGCGGCGATGTCGGAGACGAACCGCTTCTTCTCGCGCGTCATCTTCCGGTGATCGTGACCGCGGACCGCGTGGCCGGTGCGACGCTTGCTGGCGAACAGGGCGCTGACATCATCATCATGGACGACGGATTTCAAAATCCGTCGCTGCAAAAGGACTTTTCGCTGGTCGTCGTCGACGCCCGGCGCGGCATCGGCAACGGCAAGGTGTTTCCCGCTGGCCCCCTGCGCGCGCCGATCGAGACGCAATTGAATTGCGCCGCAGCGCTTCTGGTCATCGGCGAAGGCCATGCCGCGGACACCGTTGCCGCCATGGCTGCCGCACGCGGATTGCCGGTTTTCACCGCCCGCCTTGAAACCGAACCCAACGCGACACGCGCGCTGCAGGGCCGCCGGGTTCTCGCCTTCGCGGGGATCGCCGATCCGGAAAAGTTTTTTGCAAGCACGCGCGCCGCCGGCATCGCGATCGCCGCGCAGCGTGCGTTTCCCGATCATCACGTCTATCGCGCCGCCGACGCGGAAGCATTGTTCGCGCAGGCCGAAGCGGAAAACCTCATCCCGCTCACGACCGAAAAAGACATGGCGCGGATGCAGGGCGATGAAGAGGTGGCGTTCCTCGCCAAGGCGTCGCAGGTGCTGCCGGTGACGCTCGCCGTAACACAACGCGAGGCGTTGCGCGCGCTGCTTTTCGCGGTGCTCGCGCGGGACTAACCCTGCGCTTGCGGCGACTGGCGCTGCATCACGGCTTGCGGTGAGGCATACGGCTCCTGCAGGTCGACGCTCCAGTATTTGAGCTCTTCGAGCGGAATGGCGACGCCGGTGACAGCACAACGCACGAAGGCGCCAGGCTTGATGATCCGGTAGTCGCCATCGAGATAGCGAAGCTCCGCCTCCCCTGTCATCGGCGAAGAATCGAACGATCGGTTGAGCACTCTGGCGTCTCCTGCTGGCCGGACGAGGCCGAAAGCATGATGGATAATTCGGTCAACAGCGGGGCGGGCCGCCGCGAGGCCGCAGCCTTTCGACACCTGCTATCAAATGAGCAATTTGTAATGTAGCGCCTTGTGCGCAGCTTCGAAACCCATCATCGAAGGCTATGTCGGCGGCGGCGCGGATGCTAAATTGGCAGCCTGTTTCCTGGATGTCCCATGCGCATTCTCCTGATCCTCGCATGCCTGTCTTGCCTGTGCCGCCTCTCCGGCACGGCCGAAGCCTATGAGCAGGTGAAAATCCCCTCCGCCAACGGCGAACTGACCGGGGTGCTCTACAAGCCCGACAAGACCACCGGTCCGGTACCGGCCGTGATCGCCCTGCACGGCTGCGGCGGCCTCGGCACGCACAAGAAGCCGATCGGCGCGCGCTTTGCCGCATGGGGCGAGCGGCTGTCTGCCGGGGGCTTTGCCGTCCTGTTTCCCGACAGCTTTTCCGGTCGCAGTCTCGGCAGCCAGTGCAGCGTGAAAAAACGCAAAATACGCGCCAATCGCGAGCGCATCGCCGACGCCGATTCCGCCCTCGCATGGCTGGCCAAGCAGCCCGGTATCGATCCCCAGCACATTTCGCTGCTGGGCTGGTCGAACGGCGCGACCGCGGCGCTGGCGACCGTGCGCTCCTCGCCCCGGCCGCACCCGCAGCCGGATTTCCGCTCCGCAGTCGTCCTTTATCCCGGATGCGGGTTGTTGCTGCGGTCGGCCTGGTCAAGCCGGGTTCCAACGTTGATCCTGCTCGGCGGCGCCGACGACTGGACATCCGCGCGCACCTGCGAGGCTATGGTCGAAAATGCCCGGGACCGCAGCGCCCGCGTGCTGGTCAAGGTCTATCCCGGCGCCTACCACGACTTCGATCGGCCCAAATACCCTGTGCGCCTGCGCACAGGCGTCGCCAACAGCGCCAACGGGTCAGGCCGGGTGCATCTTGGAACCAACCCTGCTGCGCGCGCAGACGCCTTGAAGCGCGTGCCGGAATGGCTCAAGCAATAGCCTGACATCCACCCCCTAGAGCGTGATGCCGAGTGTTTCCGGACACCCATCATGTTCCCCCCAAAGAGAGGGCCCGATACGGCATGGATACCGACGTTTTGATTGCGGGCGCAGGCCCGACCGGACTCACCCTGGCGGTCGATCTCGGCCTGCGCGGCATCCGCTGCATCCTGATCGAGCAAAAGGAAGCGCCGCAATTCCTGCCGAAGATGGAGCGCTGCAACGCCCGCACCATGGAAATCTACCGGCGCATGGGACTGGCCGGCACCATCCGCGCCGCCGGTCTGCCGCGCGAGTGTCCTATGGACGTGTTCATCGTCCTCACCGTCGTCGAGCCGCCGCTCCTGCACCTGCCCTATCCCTCCGTCGCCGAAGCGCAGGACGAGATCGCCGCGTCGCGCGATGCCTCATTGCCGCTCGAGCCCTATCAACTCGTCTCGCAATATACGCTCGAGCCGTTGCTCAAGGCCGAGGCGGAAAAGCTCAAAAGCATCGACGTGCGCTACGGCCACGAACTCGTGTCCTTCACCCAGAACGCGCAATCCGTGACCGCGACGGTGCGCGACCTCAAGGGCGAGACGAAGACGATCACGGCAAAATACATGGTCGGCTGCGATGGCGGCGCCAGCGTCGTGCGCAAGCAACTCGGCATCAAGCTGCAGGGCGAAGGCAACCTGCTGCAACTGCGCCAGGCGCTGTATTATTGCGAGGACCTCTACGAGCGCATTCCGATCGGGAAGGGCCGCCACTATCATGTCGCCGACAATCAGGCCTCGTTCCTCATCGTGCAGGACTCGACAAAACATTTCACGCTGCATGCCATCGTCGAGAAAGATGAGGACATGGCGACGCAGTTCGAAAAGGTCGTCGCCATGCCGGTGAAATACGACATGCTCTATGTCGGCCAGTGGAAGCAGAATCTGCTGCTCTCCGACCGCTATGCCGAGAACCGCGTCTTCATGGCAGGCGATGCGGTGCATCTCGTGATCCCGACCGGCGGACTTGGCATGAACACCGGCGTCGGCGATGCCGTCGACCTGTCATGGAAGCTCGCCGCTACGCTGCAAGGCTGGGGCGGCCCGGGTCTGCTCGCGTCATATGAGACCGAGCGCCGCAAGGTCGGAAAGGACAATGTCGGCGCCTCGACCTATGCCTCACGCGGCCGCCGCGCCTGGCGTTCGCAATGGAAGCCGGACATTCGCGACAACACGCCCGAAGGCGCCGCAACGCGCGCCAATCTCGCCCACATGGCCGATATCGAACAGCGCAAGACCAATGAAATGATCGGCGCCGAGCTTGGCTACAACTATGCACATTCGCCGCTGATCGCGCGCGAGGACGAAGAGCCGCCGTACGATTACATGGAATATACGCCGACGACACTGCCCGGCGTCCGGCTGCCACATGTCTGGCTCGCGGATGGCGCCGCCATGCAGGACAAGATCGGCTACGGCCACGGCTATACGTTGTTGCGTCTCGCACGATCGCCGGCCGATACCGGCGGCCTGCAAAACGCCTTCACCGAACTTCGCGCACCGCTGAAAGTGCTCGACGTGCCGGACGCCCGCGCGCGCAGCATCTATGGCTTCGACTACTTCCTGTTGCGGCCGGACATGCACATCGTCTGGCGCGGCAACGCACCGCCGGCCGACCCGGCGGCGTTGGCGCGGCAGGCGACCGGGCACGCCTTGAACTAGGGCGCTTCCGACCCATTCTGGACTTTTGAGATGTCCACCGCAGGATTCCACAGCGGTTCAAGCCATTCACCAACCTATCGAGCGACAAACATGACTGACGCACTTGATTACACGCCGCCGGAAGTCTGGGTCTGGGAGAAGGGCGACAGCCCCAATTGGCGCTATAGCAATACCAATCGCCCAATCGCGGGCGCGACGCATGAGAAGGCGTTGCCGCGCGGAAAGCATCCGCTTCAGCTCTATTCACTGGCGACACCCAATGGCGTCAAGGTCACGATCATGCTGGAGGAGTTGCTGGCCGCCGGTCATCCCGGAGCGGAATATGACGCTTGGCTGATCCGGATCGGTCAGGGCGACCAGTTCGGCAGCGGATTTGTCGGAGTGAACCCCAACTCCAAAATCCCCGCGCTCATGGACTATAGCGAGCAGCCGCCGCAACGCCTGTTCGAATCCGGCTCGATCCTGCTCTACCTTGCCGACAAATTCGGGGCCTTCCTGCCAAAGGGTCGCGGCAAGCGCGCCGAAGCGCTGAACTGGCTGTTCTGGCAGATGGGTGCAACGCCCTATGTGGGCGGCGGCTTCGGACATTTCTATGCCTATGCCCCGGCAAAGATAAAATACGCCATCGACCGTTTTGCGATGGAGGTGAAACGCCAGCTCGATGTGCTCGACCGGCAGCTTGCCGACAATCAGTTCATTGCCGGCGACGAATATACGATCGCCGATATGGCGATCTGGCCGTGGTACGGCAACGGCATGTTGAACGGCGCCTCGTACAACGACCCGCGCAAATTCCTGCAGACGCACGAATATAAAAACCTGACGCGCTGGACGAAAGAAATAGGCGAGCGCCCGGCTGTCAAGCGCGGGCGAATGGTCAACCGCGCCAGCGGGTCACCTGAAGAGCAGTTGCACGAACGACATCACGCCAGCGATTTCGAGACCCAAACGCAGGACAAGATCAAAGCGCGGGGGTAACCCCCTCGGCGCCGCCTCAACCGGGGGCTGACGCCCTTGCCTATGCCGGCAGGACGACGACTTTCGTCTTGACCGGCGTTCGTGAATAGAGGTCGATCATGTCCTGACTTAGGAGGCCGACACAGCCGCTTGTGATACCCGTGCCGATCGACTCGGGCACACTGCTGGCGTAGATCGTATAGAGCGTGTAAGCGCCATTTTGATAGAGATAGAGTGTGCGGGCGCCGAGTGGGTTGTCGAGGCCGCCCGGCATGCCGCCCGCGTATTTGGCGGCCTCGGGCTGGCGCTGGATCATCTCCTTGGGTGGTGTCCAGGTCGCCCATTCGGCCTTGCGCCCAACATAAGCGTCACCGTTCCACAGGAACCCGGCGCGGCCGACATTGGCACCATACCGGGTGGCAGATCCTTCGCCCTCAATGCGGTAAACGTAGTATTTGCTGGGATCGACGATAATCGTACCAGGCGCTTCCTTGGTGTCGTAGCGAACGGTCCGGCGAAAATATTTCGGATCGAGCTTGCTGACATCGACCGCCGGGATCGGGAATTTCTCGTTGGGAACCGGCCCGTAGACCTTCGCCGCTTCGGCGAGGCTCATGCCGTCGGGTGTCGCGCAACCGGCTAACCCCAGCGCGCCAAGACCCATGGCAGAGCCGAACAGAAACGACCGGCGGTTTATCAGTCCCGACCGATGTTCGAGCAGAGCGATCTCTTTCATCTTGCCGGCGTCGGCATTCCCACCGTCCATGATCATGACTTTGGACTCCCCCTGTCAGGCTGCCCGACGTACTCCGGCATACACCCGCTGAACGTCTCGCTGAGCTGAGATTGCCGGTACACGGCTCGACAGGCAAGCTCGGGCTTTCGCTGCGCAGTGCTCGACGTGCACCAAAGCCGGCAACGGATGGAATGTTTTGGGAGTGTGGTCAACACCGCTTCCGGGTGGTTGTTCGACCTCCCCTGTTGATGCTTTTCACACATGGCGCGGCGGGTTCACGCCCTAAAACAAATCGCCCTGCCCGGCCGGTCCGCTCTTTGGTGGCTTCGCCTGCGCAGCGGGCGCCTTGCGCGAAGGCGTCGCGGGCTGCGCCGCGTCGCCGCTTTCTGCGGGACCGCCGATCAGACGTCCTTTGCCGGCGACAGCATCGACGCGGCCGTCGGCAAACTCGATGGCGATGCTTTGCCCCGCACCGATAGCGGCAGCGCTGCGTAGCGGCGCGCCCGCTTCGTCGCGCACCAATGCAAAACCCCGCGCCAGAACGCCGCGATAGGAGAGTGCATTGAGCAACGTGCCCGCGCGTTCAACTCGACCTTCGCGCTGTTCCCGCAAATGTTTCATCGCAAGAGCAGCACGGCTAGTTAGACTCTCGAGCCGTTGCTTATCAAATTCAACCGTGCGCTTGAGCGTCGATGGATTGAGCCGTGCCGCAAGCCGCGTGAACCGCGTATGGTGCTGCTGCGCGTTGGCGAGCAACGCACGCGGCAGACGGTCGGCGGCATTGTCGAGCCGTTGCCGCGGCAGCGCCAGCAGCATGTCCTGCGCCGGCAGGGCGCGCGCCGCCGCACGCAACTCCGTGCGCCGCGTATCCTGATTGCGCCGCCACGCCATCGCCTGCCGCCGCACCAGCGCGTCGATCCGCGCCATGATCTCCGCGCGCACCGGCACCGCAATCTCCGCCGCCGCCGTCGGCGTCGGTGCGCGCCGGTCGGCAACGAAATCCAGCAGCGTGATGTCGGTCTCGTGTCCGATCGCGGAAATCAGCGGAATCAGGCTTTCGGAGGCCGCCCGCACGACAATCTCTTCATTGAACGCCCAAAGATCTTCCAGCGACCCGCCGCCACGCGCCACGATCAGTACATCCGGCACGGGAATCGCGCCTCCCGCCGGCAGCGCATTGAAACCGCGGATCGCTTCGGCAACCTGCTCTGCCGCACCATTGCCCTGCACGCGCACCGGCCAAACCAAAACCTCGCGTGGAAACCGATCGGCCAGACGATGCAGGATGTCGCGGATGACCGCGCCGGTCGGCGAGGTGATGACGCCGATCACTCTTGGCAGATATGGCAGGAGCTGCTTGCGCGCTTCGTCGAACAGACCCTCGGCGGCAAGCTGCTTCTTGCGCTCCTCAAGCAGCGCCATCAACGCGCCGAGGCCCGCCGGCTCGATCGTGTCGATGACGATCTGGTATTTCGACTGTCCGGGGAACGTCGTGATCCGTCCTGTCACCGACACTTCGAGGCCGGCTTCCAGCTTGATACGCAGGCGTGAAGCCGTCGTCTTCCAGATCACACCGGCAAGGCACGCGCGGTCGTCCTTGAGGTCGAGATAGACGTGCCCGCTCGAATGGTATTTGACGCCGCCGAGTTCGCCGCGCACGCGCACATAGCCGTAGGCGTCCTCGATCGTGCGCTTGAGCGACGTCGAAAGCTCCGAGACAGTGACTTCCGGCAGATTGATGCGCGGTTCGCTCGACGAGGCGGATTGGTCTTTTGCAGGCATTTTTTGATCTTCGATTCGGATACTTGTGGAAGATAGCAGGGCTGCGGCGGCGAGTCCGCGAGGCGGTCCACTCAGCGCCGCGGGCGCGAGACCACGATCGACGCCGTCGCCGCCGCGAGCGTACCGGCGATGATCATGAACACGCCACCGACCCCGAAGGCGGTCGCGATGAGGCCGGCGAGCGTCGGCATGCCCACCTGGCCGAGGCGATTGCCCATGATCCGCAGCGTATTCGCGGTTCCCCGCCCGGCCGCACCGACGAGATCAATGGTGCCGGTGATGCTCAGGGTCGATGCTATGCCGAGCGTGAAGCCCACGATGATGACCGCCGCCACAAGCACCCACATCGGCACCGGCAAGGCGAGCATCACAAATCCGATCGCACCGCCGAATGAACTCGACACCATCAGCGGATGACGGCCAACGAAGCGGATCATGCGCGCATAGAACAGCCGCGAGACGATCGACGCGCAGGCGCGGACGCTGAGCAGAAGACCAATGTTCTTCACGTCGATGCCGCGCTCGATGCCGAGGATCGGCAGATAGACCACGATCAGATCGATGGCGGTCACGCTCATGACGCTGAGAAACAAAACCGCAAGCAGCCCCGGCGTATTCAGGATGGTGCGTACCGGCACCACGGGCGCATCGCGGTTCTCCTTGCCGGGCTCCACGCCCGGACGAATGCACATCGAGACGATGAAGACGACCACCGCGAAACCGAATGCGATTTCGAACAACAGATGCGTCGGTGGCACCTTCGACGCGCCGCCAAAATAGCCGATGATCGCCGGACCAAGCGTCGTGCCGACCGCGCCGGACACCATGTAGGTGCCGAAGACGGAATCCATCTGTTGCACCTGCCCGCGCGCGCACCGCAGACACAGCATCTGCTGGCTCGCCATCAAAAAGATATGCCCGATGCCAAGCGCGACGTTGCAAAGAAAAAGCGTCAAGGGCGAGGCCGCGAACGGAAACGCCGCGCATACGCCCAGCAGCAGGGTCGAGCCGATCCAGAGCGCCCTGGAATCATTGCCGCGGTCGATGAATCGGCCCACCGAAACCGCGAAAATGATCGGCAGCAGCGCGAATCCGGCCGTGATGACACCCAGCCAGATAACCGACAGACCAAGGTCGACGGCACGGTAAGATGTGGTGATGCGCGTGATCGACACCGCGACCTGCACGAGGGCGGTATTGACCATGAGTGCGGAGAGCAGCAGGAAGTCGGTTCCGCTCGAGGCGGTTCGTTGACGCAGTTTGTTGAGCATTGCCCGCAATCTACGGACAATCGCAGAGAAGCAAAAGAGGCTACCTGCAAGTTGGGGTGCAATTCCTCCTTCGGTTCGCGAGCATGCGTTCCGCACAAGAAAACGCGGGTTTCACAAGCCGACTTCACAATCAGAAATCACGACGCGCCTTCAGTGATGACCGATGGCCGTGCGCGCCGCCTCCACGACGTCCTTCGGGGCCTGAAACATGTGCACGACCATGTCCTGCAGCGCGGCGCCCTCCACCAGCTCGATCTCCAGCTTTTTGGCATTGGCCTCAGCGGTAAAATCGGGATCGCGCAACGTCGCGCTGAAGGCCGCGCGCAACGCGGCGACGCGGTCGGCTGGCACGTCGTGGGGCGCGGCGAACGGCCGTCCCATGGCCTGCATGGTCAGGATGAGGTCGAGCGCTTGGCGTTCCTTGTCGTTGCGCGCCAACTCCGTCACCAGCGGAACATTCGGCAGCTCCGGATGCTTCGCAATGGCGAATTGCAGCACGATGTCGATTTTTTTCTCGCGCAGCCAATCGGCCTTCGTCGCCTTGGCGGCCGACCATGTCCAGCCGCAGCGGCCCTGCGTTTCGCCGCGCTCCATCGCCAGCAGCAGATCGTTGACGCCGGGATAGCCGGTCACGATCTTGAAATGCGCGCCGAGCAGGTTGTTGAGGATGGTCGGATAAATATCGGATTCCGAGCCTGGCGCGTTGGCGCCAAAAACGATCGGACGCTGCATGAAATCGGCGAGCGATTTGACGCCGAGACCATGCCAGACCGCGCAGATGCTGACCTCGTTGTTAGCGCTGCCGATCCAGTTCAGCCGCACCGGATCGTATTGCGCGCCCTGGCGGCCGAGCAGCTTGTCCATGGCGATGCTGCGGGCGAACATGCCGAAGACCGTGCCGTCGCGCGGCAGCACGTTGTAGAGATCGTTGACGAGCGTCAGCGATGCCGCGCCGGGCCGGTTGCGCACGAGAAAGCTCGGATGCCCGGCGAGATGCTTCGGCATATATTTCGCGAGCAGGCGCGCATAGACATCGTAGCCGCCGCCCGGCGGATAGCCGACATAAAGACTGACCATCTTGTCGCGATAAAAATCCTCGACGTCATCGGCGCGGGCTGTCACCGGCCCCGCCAAGAGAGCGATCAGGAGAGACGCAAGCACAAGGAGCAAACGCAAAGATTGCATGAGCAAGGATGTCGTGGACACGGATTGTGTGTGCATGACTATTTCTTGCTGCCGACGATCTCGCGCGCCCGCTCCACTGCAGGCGCTGACAATCTATAGATGCCCGCCACGGTTTCGGTGAGTTCGTCGGCGGGGATCGGATCAAGATCGAGGCTCTGCTTGTCGAGCGCGGCCTTGAACTCCGGATCGCGCATGGTCTCGCCATAAGCCTTGCGCACGGCGGCGACGCGGTCCTGCGGCACATCCGGACCCATGAATCCCGGATAGCCCGCCGCGCTCGGCGCACACAGAACGAGAAGCACCTCACGGTCCTCCTGCGTGCGCGTCAGGTCGAGCGCCAGCGGCACGCTGTCGGGAATGTCCGGCGCCTTCCTGGTGCCAAGCTGCACGATGACATTGACGATCTTGTCCTTGACCCAGTTGACGCTTGGCCCGCTATTGAGCGAATTCCAGGTGAATCCGACCTTGCCCTGCACTTCCTTGCGCGCCATCGCGAGATCGACGGCCCCGACGCTGGGATAACCGGTGACGACGCGAAATTTCGTTCCGATCAGCGCATTGAGCGCGCGCGGAAACACCGCCGTGTCCTGGTTCGGCGCTGTCGCGCCGAGCACGACCTCTTTCTTCATGGCGTCCTGGATGGTGCGCACATCGGTCGCCGCGTTCCACACCGCGCCGACGGAAACGGTGCGCGACGGTGAGCCGATCCAATTGAATTTCGTCGGCACGAATTGCACGCCGTCGAGTTTCAACAACGGCGCAAGCAGGAAGCCGCGGGTGATGAATCCCATCGCGGTGCCGTCCTGCGGTGCAATCTTGTAAATATAATTGGCAGCCTTGATGCCGCCGGCTCCAGGCATGTGCGACAACACGATGTTGGGATGGCCGGGAATGTATTTCTTCAGGAACGGCATCATCGCGTTGGGATAGGCGCTGACCGCGCCCGCACCAGAACCGGTGCCGATATACAACGTGATCGTCTTGCCGCGGTAGAAGTCCGCGACCGTTTCGGCGTTCGCTCCATGCGCGGAGAAAACACCAGCCGACGCGATGAGGAGGATCGCCGCGGCTGCGTCGACCGTGCCAAAACCCTGATAAATCGTCCGGGGGGTGCTTTTACAGAGCGCCATTTTGCCTCCCTTTTGCAGCCTCGCTCTTGCATGCGGCGAGGTTCTTCCTGAATGCTCAATACGAACGGGCAAGAAATCCGTACGCCAATGTTCCCACAATCACGAACCAGAGCAAGATAATAACTGACGCAGCCAAAAAGCTGCGTGGCCGCTGGGCGATCGCCTGCGCACGCACGCGCAGATCCGCGACGATGTCGGGCGGAATCATGCGCAAGACGAGCCAGACGCCGAGCGGGACGAGGATCAGGTCGTCAAGCAGCCCAAGAACCGGAATGAAATCCGGAATGAGATCGATCGGACTGACGGCATAACCGGCGACGGCGAAAGCGAGCAGTTTGGCGAGCCACGGCACGCGCGGATCACGCGCTGCGAGCCAGACGATGATCACATCCCGCTTGAGCCGCGCAGCCCATCGCCCGAGCCGCGATGTCGTCCGTGATGTTTCGGCCTCAGACAAGAACAACGGCTCGTGTGACCTTGCCGGTCGCATCGATCGTCACGCCGTAGTCGCGCATGGCGGTTGCCGGCGTAACGTAACCGGCATCGACGTCGCGCTGGATGGCATCGAGCGCGCGATGCTGCGGATCGCCGTAGCCGCCGCCACCACCGGTCTCGACGCACACGAGATCGCCCGTTTTGAGCGCATAGCCCTTTTCCTTGGCGATCTGCTTGCGCTCGCCGGTCTCGCCGTCAATGACGATGAACTGGCCCGGCATCGCCGCGCCGCCGCCCTGCACACCCCACGGCGGATATTTTGTCCTGTCGAGATTGGTCTGCAGCAGGCACGGCGCGAGTACGCGATAGACCTTGCGGAATCCAAGCCCGCCGCGGAATTCGCCGGGACCGGCGGAGTCCTCGCGCAGCGAAAAGGATTCGATGCGCAGCGGTAGCACCGCTTCCTGCAATTCGAGCGGGATGATGCGCGTGTCGCCATGCGCCATGGTGCGAAACGGCCCCGCCCCGTCGTGAGTGGCGCAGGCGCCCCAGCCGCCGTGGCCGCTGTCGTGGCTGTCGAAAAACGAATTGTCCGCGCGCCGGCCATGGAAGCGCACGCCCGAATGGGTCGCGAAATGTCCACCGGTGACGCGATCCGGCAGCGCCTGCTCCATGGCCTTGATGACGGCATCGATCACGGTGGGAAACGGCGTCGAATAATTCCCCATCGGCGCGGTCGGCTCGGCGCTGAGGATTTTTCCGGGCGGCAGGATCAGTTTCAGCGGCCGGAACGTGCCTTCGTTCGCCATCTCGCCGGCGCCCATCAGATATTTGAACGCGACGCGCGCCGTCGTCTGGCCGCCGCCGAAATAGCCGGAATTGATCGGACCGGCCGCCTGCCCGGCAATGTCCGAATAGTCGATGGTGAGTTCGTCACCCGCGACGACGACCTTGACCTTGATCGGCAGCGGCGTCTCGCTCGAGCGGTCGTTGTCGAGGAAGGTCTCGGCCTGATAGGTGCCGTCGGGCATCGCCCGGATCATGGCGCGCGCGGCCTGCTCCGACTGGTCGAGGATCAGGTCGACCGCCTCAAGGAAAACGGGCACGCCATATTTGTCTGCAAGCTCCGTCGTCAGATCGCGCCCGAGCAAACAGCCCGCCAGTTGCGCTGCGATGTCGCCGAGCAGTTCGTTCGGCATGCGCGTATTGTTCTCGATGATGCGATAGACCTCTTCGATCGGCTCGCCCTTCGACCACAGCTTCACGCTGCGCAACTGCAGCCCTTCCATGAAGATGTCTGTCGAGCGCGGCACCGAGCCGCCGATATCGATCCAATGCACATTGATCGCGAAAAAGCCGATCAGCACCGACCGCTGAGGACCGGCGAAGATCGGCGTGTACATCACCGTGTTGTTAAGATGCTGGCCCTGCACCGCGGCGTGGTTGCAGAGCACGACGTCGCCATGGTGCAGCCGCTCCTTGCCATAGATTGTCAGGCCGTCGCGCACCGCCATGCCGACCGAGTCGGCGACGAAAGGCGGCATGCCGCCGGTGCATTGCGCGATCAGTTGTCCGTCGGCGCCGGACATGCCGACGGCAAAGTCGTTGTATTCGTAGATATAGGGGCTGAACGCGGTGCGCTTGATGTTCGCATCGATCTGGTTGGCGATCGAAACGAGGCCGTGGCGGATCACCTCGAGCGTCACCGGATCGATGGCTTGTCCGGATTCTTTTTGTCGGTTTTGCTCAAGCATGGGGCCCCTGTGGTTCGTGTCTGCGCCAGCATTATCGGTGTTTCGGCCGGCGCGGCAAGCACACGTCCGTGGTCACAAATAAGAGAGGCCGGGAGGGCCGCAAAGCCCCTCGCCCGCCGCCCTGCGACACGATAGACTGACCCCAAGAAAACAGCCAAGTCTCGATTGTCCTGCGCCGCGATGCGCGCAAGATATCAAGCGACAAGCCGAACGGGAGGTCCATCATGAACGTCGTCGACAGAACGATTTCACGCCGCGCCATGCTTGCCGGTCTCGGCGGGCTCAGCTTCTGCCTCGCCATCGGCAATGACGGGTTGCGGCTTCTCACCGAGGCGCAGGCGCAAGCCGACAAGACGGCGTCGATGTCTCCCTGGGTGCGCATCGCGCCGGACGACACGATCACGATCCTCACGGCCGGGGCGGAAATGGGTCAGGGGTCGATGACCTCGCTGCCCCTGATCCTGGCGGAGGAACTCGACGCCGACTGGGACAAGGTGAAGCTCGAATGGGCGCCGGCCGAAGTCGACACCTACGGCTACATCAACGGCAAGTCGCGCGACATGTCGATCGTCGGCAGCCGTGCGGTGATGATGTATTTCGACCAATTGCGCATGGCCGGCGCGCAAGTGCGTCGCGTGCTCATCGACAATGCAGCGGAAAAATGGGGCGTGAACGCCGCCACTTTGCGCACCGAGCCGAACGCGGTCGTCGATCCAGCATCC
>Ga0310811_10007711_pt1 | contig 13798 bp, 12 predicted proteins | sample YCmetagenome_FD_207642 | JGI IMG/M metagenome (GOLD analysis project Ga0310811, IMG submission 207642) | Soil microbial communities from experimental microcosm in Duke University, North Carolina, United States - YC | ecosystem: Engineered > Artificial ecosystem > Soil microcosm > Unclassified ... | reverse complement strand
CCAGCCGCCTCGTTACACGGTCAGATCTTCTCGACCTGGCCGAATTCCAGTTCCACCGGCGTCGCGCGGCCGAAGATCGACACCGCGACCTTCACGCGCGAGCGGTCCTCGTCGACCTCTTCCACCACGCCGTTGAACGACGCGAACGGGCCGTCGGAGACGCGCACGTTCTCGCCGATCTCGAACGAGATCGACGGCTTCGGACGCTCCACGCCCTCCTGCACCTGTTGCAGGATGCGCTGGGCCTCCGCTTCCGAGATCGGCATCGGTTTGTTGTCGGTGCCGAGGAAGCCGGTGACTTTCGGCGTGTTCTTGATGAGGTGGTAGACCTCGTCGGTCAGGTCCATCTTCACCAGCACGTAGCCGGGAAAGAACTTGCGCTCGGCGTTGACCTTGCGGCCGCGGCGCACCTCGACGACGGTTTCGGTCGGCACCAGCACCTGCTCGAAGTGATCCTCGAGATTGCGCTGCTTGGCCTGCTCGCGAATCGACTCGGCGACCTTCTTCTCGAAATTCGAGTAGGCGTGCACGATGTACCAGCGCTTCGGCCGGGTCGACGTCGTGGCGGCGGCGATGTCGCTCATTTCAAAAAACCTTAAATCCTCAGCTTCCGATGCCGAGCACGAACGTGACGGCAACACGCATGATCTGATCGGCGACCAGGAAGAACACCGAGGCGATCGCGACCATGACGAAAACCATGGCCGTGGTGACCATCGTCTCCTTGCGCGACGGCCAGGTCACCTTGCGCGTTTCCTCGCGCACCTCCTGGAGAAACTTGAACGGAGACGTTGCCATTCTCGATGCAGTCCTGTCGCAGCCAGTCGTTAACCGATGCTTCCTGAAGTCCATCCCGGCCGGCCGGGCCCGCGGCGCTCAGGCGATCCGAGCGGGCCGGTTATCGCCCTATCCCCGCCTGGCAGGAGCGGAGGGTCTCGAACCCCCAACCTTCGGTTTTGGAGACCGACGCTCTACCAATTGAGCTACGCTCCTCCGGAAGCGGATGCGGCGGACCATACAGGGCCCGCCGCGCGGTTGTCATGCATTATACCCGCGCCGTTTGCAAGCACGCAGAAGCGCCCGGATGATGCCTGCCCCGGCCGCCCTTTGACCGGCGCAGCCTCGCCCTGTACGACCGGGAAAATTCATGATTTGCCGCGCCTTGCGGCCGAGTGTTCGACCGATATGGCCCCTCCGCTCCTGCAACTCAAGGACATCGCCTTAACCTTTGGCGGAACGCCGCTCCTGACGGGCGCGGAACTCTCGGTGTCGCCGGGCGAGCGCGTGTCCCTCATCGGCCGCAACGGCTCCGGCAAGTCGACGCTGCTGCGCATTGCCGCCGGCCTGAGCGAGCCCGACCGCGGCACGGTGTTCGTGCAGCCGGGCGCGCTGGTGCGCTACCTGCCGCAGGAGCCCGATTTTTCCGGATTCGCCACCACCCGGGCCTATGTCGAAGCGGGGATGAAGCCCACCGATGACCCCTATACCGCCCGCTATCTACTGGAGCAGCTCGGCTTCACGGGCGACGAGGATCCGGCGCATCTCTCCGGCGGCGAGGCACGGCGGGCGTCGCTTGCGCGCGTGCTCGCCCCCTCGCCCGACATCCTGCTGCTCGACGAGCCGACAAACCACCTCGATCTGCCGACCATCGAATGGCTGGAAGCCGAGCTTGAAGGCAGACGCGGCGCGCTGGTCATCATCAGCCACGACCGCCGCTTCCTCTCCAACCTGACGCGCGCCACGGTCTGGCTCGACCGCGGGGTCACGCGCCGGATCGAGCGCGGCTTTGCCCATTTCGAGGAATGGCGCGACCAGCTGCTCGCCGAGGAGGAGCGCGAGCAGCACAAGCTCTCGCGCAAGATCGCCGCCGAAGAGGACTGGATGCGCTACGGCGTCACCGCGCGGCGCAAACGCAACATGCGCCGCGTCGGCGAGCTTCAGGCCTTGCGCGAGCGGCGCAGGACGCATCGCGGCGTCGCGGGGCAGGCGAACCTGACCGCCGCCTCGGCCGCGCCCTCCGGCGTGCTGGTGATCGAGGCCGAGACAATCGCCAAGGCTTATGGCGAGCGCCCGATCGTTGTGGATTTCTCGATCCGCATCCAGCGCGGCGACCGCATCGGCATCGTCGGCCCCAACGGCAGCGGCAAGACGACGCTGGTCGGCCTGCTCACCGGCGCGCTGGCGCCGGACGCCGGCAGCGTGCGGCTCGGCGCCAATCTCGAAGTCGCGACGCTGACGCAGCATCGCGATAGCCTCGATCCGAACACCACCGTCGCCGACGCGCTGACCGGCGGCGCCGGCGACACCGTCATGGTCAACGGCGCGCCAAAGCACGTCGTCGGCTACATGCGCGACTTCCTCTTTGCACCGGAACAGGCTCGCACTCCGCTCGCCAAACTTTCGGGGGGCGAGCGCGGCCGCCTGATGCTGGCGCAGGTGCTGGCAAAGCCGTCGAACCTGCTGGTGCTCGACGAGCCGACCAACGATCTCGACATGGAAACGCTCGACGTGCTTGAGGACATGCTCGCCGACTATCCGGGCACCGTGCTGCTGATCAGCCACGATCGCGACTTCCTCGACCGGCTGGTCGGCGGAGTCGTCGCGCCCGAAGGCAACGGCCGCTGGCTCGAATACGCCGGCGGCTACTCCGACATGCTGGCGCAGCGCGGCGCCGACCTCGCCCGCGCGCCTCGCAAGACCGAGCCCCCCAAAACGGACCGGCCGGACGCGCCCGCCTCCGAGCCTGCGGCCCGGCGGCGCATGACGTTCAAGGACAAGCACGCCCTCGAGACCCTGCCCGCCACAATCGCTCAGATGCAGCAGGAGGCGGCCCTCCTTCAGGCTCGCCTGAATGATCCGGATTTCTATGTAAGAGACCGCGCAGGCTTCGAAAAAGCGACTTCAGCCCTCGCCGATTTGCAGCGGCGGATCGCGGCAGCCGAGGAGCAATGGCTGGCGCTGGAGATCATGCGCGAGGAGATGGAGACCTCGCCGGCGCGCTAGGGGGACCAGACCAAGGGAGGGTCTAAGCCAAACGCCTTTCTTGATTACATCACGGCGGACCGGCATCCTCGCCTCGGACCCGAACCGCCCGGTTCGCGGTTAAGGCCGGGCACCCATATCTACGGTTGAACACAAACTGGAACGGGAACTCGCCTTGCAGCCCATCGATCGCCGTCCCTCATCGATTTTACCGATCATGCTCGCCGGCGCCCTCCTCGGCGCCGTCGCCGTGCCGGCTCTCGCCGCCTCCGGACCGTTCGCCTCGCTCTCGGGCTCGTGGGCCGGCAACGGCACCATCCAGCCGGGCAACGGCGCGACTGAACGCATCCGCTGCAACGCCAATTACCGTCCGCGCGGCTCGAGCGGCCACGAGGTCGATATCGACTTGCGCTGCGCCAGCGACAGCTACAATTTCGACCTCAATGGGCAGTTCGCCGCCGACGGCGGCAACCACATCAGCGGTCAATGGACCGAGCGCACGCGCAACATTGGCGGCAACGCGATGGGGACCGCGCGCGGCGACCGCATCCAGGTGCACGTCGAGAGCGGCGCATTCGCCGCCGATCTGTCGCTGGTGACGCACGGCCATCGTCAGAGCGTCGCCATCGACTCGCCCGGCGGCGGGCAGCCGATCAAGGCCAGCATTACGCTCAGCCGGCGGTAAGCATCAAGGCGGCCGGGGGGCCTGACGGGGACGCCTCATGGAATACCGTGCCCGCTACGCCCTGATCGGCGCCTTCTCGCTCGTCTGCCTCCTTGCGGCCTTCGCGTTCGTCTACTGGATCAAGAACACCGGCGGGCTCGGGCAGCGCGCGATCTACGACCTGCGCTTCGAGCAGTCGGTGTCGGGGCTCGGCCCCGGCGCCGGTGTCCTGTTCAACGGCGTGCGCGTCGGCAGCGTGACCGCGATCGCGCTCGATCAGGACAACCCGAAGCGCGTCACCGCCACCATCTCGGTCGAGCCCTCGACGCCGATCCGCGCCGATACCAAAGTCGACGTCACCTTCCAGGGGCTGACCGGCGCCACCGCCATCTCGCTCACCGGAGGCTCGCCCGGCGCGCCGAAGCCGAAGGGCGAGAACGGCCGGCCGCCGCTGCTTTCCGCCGGAGAGAATGTCGGGCGCAACCTGACGGAAGCGGCGCAGGCCACACTCGGCCGGCTCGACGCAATCCTCGATCAGAATGCCAAGCCGCTGAATACCGCCCTCGCCGGCATCGCAGAGTTTGCCGACATGCTCGGCAAGAATTCCAAGCGCATCGAGAATCTGCTCGGCGGGCTGGAAAGCCTGACCGGCACCGGCGCGGCCAAGACAGGTCCGGCGGTCTACGATCTCGCGGCGGCGAGCGGATTTCCGGCAGCCGAGAAAGCGATCGCGGCTCAGATGGTCGTCGCCGATCCGAACGCGATCATTCTCTACGACAGCCAGAAAATCCTGATCCGCGCTGCCGACGGCACCTATTCGACCATCGCCAACGCGCAATGGGCCGACAACCTGCCGAAGCTCGTGCAGGCGCGCATCGTGCAGACCTTCGAGAACGCGCATCAGCTCGGCCAGGTGAGCCGGCCGATCGACCAGCTCAACCCGGAAGTCCGGCTCGAACTCGGCATCCGCAGCTTCTATCTCGAGCCTTCGCCGTCGCCAAAAGCGACGGTCGAGATTACCGCACGCCTCGTCAGCGACAAGGGCGCGGTGATGGATGCACGCGCATTCGCCGCAAGCGTGGAGGCGCAGGGCGCCGATGCGAGCGGCGCGACCGCGGCGCTCAACCGGGCCTTCGGCGACGTTGCGAGGCAGATCGTCACATGGACGGTCGGCAAGCTCTGACGGGACACACGCGATGATGACGCTCTACCTGGCGCCGGGCTCGAGCTCGATGGCGCCGCATATCGCCCTCAACGAAGCGGGCGCGCCGTTCGACGCCGTTCCGATGTCGTTCAAGTCGCGCGACATGGACAAGCCCGCCTATCTGGCTATCAATCCCGAAGGCAAGGTGCCGACCTTGGTGATCGACGGCCGGGCGCTGACCGAGGTCGCCGCGATCCTGTTCTACATTGCGCGGACATTTCCGGACTCGAGGCTGTGGCCGGACACGATTGACGATCAGGCGCACGCCATATCCTGGATGTCGTTCACCGCGGCGACGCTGCATCCGGCGCGGGCGATCGGCATCGACCACGCCAAGCGCGTTTACGCGATCGCGGAGAAACGCCTCGGCGCGAGCAAATGGGTCGCCGGCTGCTACTCGATCGCCGACATTCATCTCTTCCGGCTGTTCTGGCGATACAGCAACTCACTGCGACCGCCGCGCGAAGAGTTTCCGGCGCTGTTCGCGCATTACGATCGCATGATGGCGCGCGAGGCCGTCAAGCGCACGATCGCCGCCGAAGCCACCATCGGCTACGAACTGCCAGCATGACTGCCTGACGTCTTCCACCGGGATGAGGCCGCGGGTGCGGAACTGCCGCGGCGGCGTGTACACTCACCGCCACGACTGATTCGTGGTTTGGAATAGAATGTCCATCGATTCTCCCGTCGCGGACGATCTCATCGACGCTCCGCAGCACAGTGCCGGTCCCGCGCGCGTTGGCATCGGCCTTTCTCCCGGCATCCTGCACGGCATCCCGCCGCTCCTGTTCACAGCGGCCGTCGTCACCATCGGCGCCGGCGTCGTCGCCGCTATCATGACCGACGCCAATCCGGCGCTCGCGATCCTTGTCGGCTACGCTGCTCTCGCCGCGACGATGGCGCTCGCCCGTGGCGCGGCGGCGCCTGCTCAACCCGAGACGATCAAGGTCGAGAAGGCGGAGCCATCGGTCGCCGAGACCACCGCCGCCGCATGGAAGCTCGTTTCCACCTTTACCGTCTCGGATGCGTCGCGCTTGCTGTGCAACGTCGAGCCCGGCGCCGCGGCGACGCAGGAGTCGATCGCCTGGGGCCGCGCGCTGATCGACGCGATCAGGAGCGGCGGCCTCGCGCTCCCGCCCGGGGCGAGCGACCGCGAGCGCGAGAACCCGCATTACATGACGCAGGTGACGCGCGAGGCGCTCAATGCGTGGGCGGACGGCAAAGGAACGGCGCCCGCATTCCTGCGGCACTGATCACGCGCGCCATTCGCTCGGCGAACGTCCGGAGAATTTCTTGAACGCGCGGCTGAACGCGGCTTCCGAATCGTACCCGACCTCCTGCGCCACCGCGGCGACCTTGGCGCCGCGTTGGCCGAGCCGGCGCGCCGCCAGTTGCATGCGCCAGCGCGTCAGGTACTGGATCGGCGCATAGCCCATCATCTGCGTGAACCTGTTCACCAGTCCCGAGCGCGACGCGCCCGCCTCGGCGGCAAGCTCTTCCAGCGTCCAGGCCCGCGCCGGCTGCGCGTGCATCAGCGCCAGCGCGCGCCCGACCAGCGGGTCGCGCAAGCCCGACAGCCATCCCGTATTGCCGCCGCCGAGATGATCCATGTGGGCGCGGATCGCCTCGATGAACATCAATTCCGACAGCTTGTTGAGGATGCTCTGCGCGCCGGCGCGGCGATCACCGCTCTCGACCGACACCAGGCGCAGGAAATGCTCGAGCAGGCCGTCCGTCGCAGCCGACGTGCCGCGCCCGATGCGCATGAAGCGCGGCAGCGCCTCGATGAGCGGGTTGAACGGGCGCAGATCGCAGGTGAAGAACCCGCACATCAGCCGTGCTTCAGCGTCGCCGCCGGTTCCGGTCCGCAGCTTGTAGGGCAGATCGCTGTCGTTGTCGGGACGGCGGTGCGCGTCGAGATCGGGCGGCGCGCGCATGCCCGGCGCGCTCGAGACGACGTGCGGCTCGCCGTGCGGAATGACAGCGATGTCTCCTTCTTCGAGCCTGACCGGCTCAAACGGAGCGCCGTCGACGATCGAGATCCAGCACGAGCCGCGCGTGAGCACGTGATACTCGATCGCGTGCTGCGCGCCCGGCCTGACGGCATCGGCGATCTGGGCCGACGGCGGCGCCTCCGCCACCCACGGCGAAGTCGCGGTGACATCGAAGAACACCGCGCCGGTCAGGCGGACCGCCGAGAGAACTTCCGATAGCACGTCGGCCGGCATGGCCATCAGCCTCGAGATGGTGAGACAACGGGATCGCACGCTAGCACGCGCCTGGCCGCCTCACGCGGATTCGTAACAGGTTTGGACGCGCGAGCAAGAAATCCGGTAGCGCAGTCATTCGTCCCAGGAACGCCCGGCAGTAACACACGCTCCGCGGCGCGGCCACGCGGCCGCACGGCATACACCCATCACCTGGAGACCGACATGACCACCATCATCGACTGCCTGCCGGCGCCCGACCTCAAAGCGATCAAGACCAAGCAGCAGGCGGCCTGGTCTTCGGGCGACTACGCCGTCGTCGGCGCGACGCTGCAGATCGTCGGCGAAGAACTTGCCGAGGCAATGGACCTGCGCGCCGGCGAGAAGGTGCTCGACATCGCCGCCGGCAACGGCAACGCCACGCTCGCCGCCGCGCGCCGCTGGTGCGAGGTCACGTCGACCGATTACGTCGAGGCGCTGCTGGCGCGCGGCAAGCAGCGCGCGCAGGCGGACGGCTTCGCGGTGACGTTCCAGAAAGCCGATGCCGAGGCCCTGCCTTTCGCCGACAAGTCCTTCGATGCCGTGCTCTCGACCTTCGGCGCCATGTTCAGCCCCGACCAGAGCCGCACCGCGAGCGAGATGTTGCGCGTGTGCAAGTCCGGCGGCCGCATCGGCCTCGCCAACTGGACGCCGGACGGCTTCATCGGACAGATGTTCAAGATCATCGGCAAGCACTTGCCGCCGCCCGCAGGGATGAAGTCGCCGGCGCTGTGGGGCACCTGGGAGTGGATGGAGAAGGCGTTCCGCGCCGAAGCCTCCGACATCGTCGCCGAGCCGCGCAACTTCGTGTTTCGCTACCGCTCGCCGCAGCACTTCCTCGACGTCTTCCGCCAGTACTACGGGCCGATGCTCAAGGCTTTCGAGGCGCTCGACGAGCAGGGACGCAAGGCGCTCTCCGCCGACCTCATCGCGCTGATCGGCCGCCTCAACCGGGCGAACGACGGCGCCATGGTCGTGCCGGGCGAGTACCTCGAAGTCGTCGTGACGCGGCGCTGACAGCGGAGCACACGACCATGCCCGTCTACGTCATCGCCGACATTAAGGTCACCGACGATGCCTGGGTGCCGGACTACGCCGCGACGGTGCACGACATCGTGCATCGCCACGGCGGCCGCTACCTCGCGCGCAGCGGCAACGTGACCACGCTCGAAGGCAAGCCGCTCGATACCAGCCTGATCGCGCTGATCGAGTTTCCATCAAGCGACGCCGCGCACGCCTTCGCCACCGACCCGCTCTATGCGCCCTTCGCCGCGGCGCGCAGGCGAGGCAGCGACAGCCGCCTTCAGTTGATCGACGGCACCGATCTCGCCGGCACAATCAGCTACCTGCCGAAAGCCTGAAAGCAACACGACACGGACGGACCAGATCCGATGAAGCGCTTTGTGATCGAACGTCATATTCCCGGAGTGGGCCGCCTGAACCAGGCGCAGTACAAGGAGCTTGCCGCGACATCCAATGCGGCGGCCGCGACACTCAAGGGCCAGGTGCAGTGGGTACAGTCTCAAATCACCGCGGACAACACGTTTTGTGTTTATCTCGGCCCAAGCGAGGACCTGATCCGAGAGCACTCGCGCATTGCCGGCTTCCCGATCACGCGGGTCAACGAGGTCGTCATCGTCATCGATCCGATGACCGCGTTTTCTTGAAGCGCGGCTTCGCTCCACCTATTCTCTCCCGCCGCTGCATCGTGCGACGGCGGGACACGAGGACCGGCCGATGATCGAATGGTTCGAGGATCTCGCTCTGGGCATGCGGTTCAAGAGCCCGGAGAAGAAGGTCACGCGCGACGACATCGTCCGCTTCGCCGCTGAGTTCGACCCGCAGCCCTATCATCTCGATGAAGCCGCGGCGGAGAAGACCGCGCTGAAGGGGCTTGCCGCGTCGGGCTGGCACACGGCGGCGATCGCCATGCGGCTGTTCGTCGAAGTGCGGCCGTTCGGCGCGCACCCGCTGCTCGGGATCGGCGTCGATGAGCTGCGCTGGCTCGCGCCGGTGCGGCCGGGCGACGTGCTGCACCTCGAAGGCGAGGTGGTCGATCTCACGCCGTCGAAGACCAAGCCTCAGGGACTGGTCCGCATCAAGTGGACCGCGTTCAACCAGCGCGGCGAGCCGGTCTATACCTTCACCCCGATCGGCGTCGTGCCGCGCCGTCCAAGCAATCCCGGGCATGCCCCGAACGGGCCGCAAGCCGTTGACCCTCAAGCATAAACCCGGCGTAAAGCTATGACGCCGGCGGCTGAAATCCCAGATAATCAAAAGGGTTAGTGGCAGGAGGGCCAACTCTCGTTTACGGTGGCGAACAGCTTGACGCTACCCGGGAGCAGTCCGGCTCATGAATGCGGCCAGTGCAGTCGATCCCGGCCGAGATCTTGGCTTTGAATTGTTGTGGCGAGACGCCGAGCGGGTCCTCTACAGGGGCTCGCGCGAGGACCCTCGCCACCGGAAAGTCCCGGTTCTGGCTGTGTTGCCGTCCGCCGCTCATCCGCAGCCGGACAGCCTCGACCGCCTCGCTCATGAATACGAGTTGAGGGAAAGCCTCGACAGCGTCTGGGCCGCGAAGCCCCTGGATTTCGACCGGGACCGCAGTCTCCTTTTTCTGGAGGACTCAGGCGGTGAGCCGCTGGCCCGGCTCGCCGGGGAGCCGATGGAATTAGGCCGGTTCCTGCGGCTTGCCATCGCGCTATCCGGCGCCGTTGCCCGGCTGCACGCGAACGGCCTCATTCACAAGGACATCAAGCCCGCGAACGTGCTTGTCGGCGGCGAGCCCGGCATGGTGCGGCTCACGGGTTTCGGGATCGCGTCGCGCGTGCCGCGCGCGCGGCAATCGCCGGGACCGCCCGAGGTGATCGCGGGGACCTTCGCCTACATGGCCCCCGAGCAGACCGGCCGGATGAACCGTTCCATCGACGTGCGCAGCGACCTCTACGCGGTCGGCGTAACGCTGTACGAAATTCTGACGGGCGCTCTCCCGTTCGCGGCAGTCGAGCCGATGGAATGGATCCATTGCCACATCGCGCGCGAGCCGCCATCGCCGGCCGAGCGCCTGCCCGCGATCCCGGGCGCCGTCTCCGCCATCATCATGAAACTGCTCGCCAAGGCGGCGGAGGATCGCTACCAGACCGCGGCCGGACTCAAGGCCGACCTGAAGCGCTGCCTTTCCGAGTGGCAGGATGGCGGGCGTATCGCGCCGTTCGCGCTCGGGGCCGACGACGCCTCCGGCCAACTTCTATTCCGGGAGAAGCTGTACGGCCGCGATACCGAAATCGCGCGGCTCGCCGCGGTTTTCGATCGCGTGCTGGCGCACGGCGGCTCGGGGCTGGTGCTGGTGTCGGGTTATTCCGGCATCGGCAAGTCGTCGGTGGTCAACGAGCTGCACCGCGCGCTGGTGGCGCCACGAGGGCTGTTCGCCGCCGGCAAGTTCGACCAGTACAAACGCGGCATCCCCTATTCCACGCTGGCGCAGGCGTTGCAGGGATTGGTGCGGCAACTCCTCAACAAGAGCGATGCCGAGCTCGCCCGCTGGCGCGGCGCGCTCACCCAGGCGCTCGGCACCAACGGCCAGCTGATGGTGAACCTGGTGCCTCAGCTGGCGCTCGTCATTGGCGAGCAGCCGCCGGTATCCGATCTTTCGGCGCCGGAGTCACGAAGCCGCTTCCTGCTCGTGTTGCGACAGTTCCTCGGCGTATTCGCAACTTCGGAGCACCCGCTGGTGCTGTTTATCGACGATCTTCAGTGGCTGGACTCGGCTACGCTGGAGGCGTTCGAGCATCTCGCCACGCACCCCGAGGTGCGTCACCTGCTCCTCGTTGGCGCCTATCGCGATAACGAGGTCGGCTTCGATCACCCGCTCAGACACCGGCTCAAGACCATCCGCGACGCGCGCGACGGCGTTGAGGAGATGGTGCTGGGCGCGATCCGCCCCGAGGATGTTGTCTCGATGACGGCCGACGCGCTCGGTGCCGAGCCGGCGGCCGTGGCGCCACTCGCCGAGATCGCGTTCGAGAAGGCCGGCGGCAATCCCTTCTTCACGGTCCAGTTCGTCAGCGCGCTGGCCGACGAGGGCCTCCTCGTGTTCGACGCGCAGGCTGGCGCATGGCGCTGGGACATCGACCGCGTCAGGGCAAAGAGCGTGGGCGACAACATCGTCGATCTGATGATCGAGCGCCTGAGACGGCTCCCCGAGGCTTCGCTTGGAACGCTCAAGCGTCTCGCATGCCTCGGCAACAGCGTCGAGATCGGACGATTTCGGGAGGTGATCGGCGCCTCGGAGCAGGAGATGCAGACGCTGCTGCACGAACCGCTGCGCGCCGGCCTTCTGCTCCAGGTCGATACCGCCTGCGCCTTCGCGCACGACCGCGTGCACGAGGCGGCCTACGCGCTGCTTCCCGATTGGGAACGAGCCCAGGCGCATCGCCGTATCGGCGCGCACCTGCTCGAAGCGCTGAGCGAGAGCGAGTTGGAGGCCGAGATATTCGACGTCGCCGGCCACTTCAACCACAGTGACACCGCAAACGCCGGCGCAACGGAACGGGCGACCGCGGCTGCGCTCAACTTGCGCGCGGGACGGAAGGCGAAGGCCTCGGCGGCGTACGGAGCCGCGTGCGACTATCTCGCCAAGGGTGGCGCCCAACTCGGAGAAGAGGGCTGGACGTCTCACTATCCGCTTGCCTTCGCGCTTGCGCTCGAGCACGCCGAGTGCACCTTCCTCGACGGCGACTTTGACGCCGCTGAAGAGATGGCGACAAGCGCCCTGGCGAATGCGCAAACAGGCGTGGACAAGGCGGCGATCCACAGGCTGAGGATCGAGTTGCACGTCGTCAGATCCGACAACGCCGGCGCGGTGCAGAGCGCGCTGGCCGCCCTGCGGCTCTGCGGCATCGATTTTTCACCGCATCCCGGCCGCGAGGAAATAGAGCGCGAGTTCGCCGACGTCTGGAAGAATTTGGACGGGCGCCCGTTCGAAAGCTTTGCCGGGCTGCCGCCGATGACCAATCCGGAGATGCTGGCCGCCATGCGGATTCTGGCCGAGCTCTGGGCGCCGGCCTATTTTACGGATTTTAATTTGGCGATCCTGGCGGTCTGCCGGATGGTCAATATCAGCCTTGTCCACGGCGCCGCCAACACGTCGAATCACGGATACGCCTTGCTCGGCCTGCTCATGGGGCCCGCGTTTGGCCGCTATCACGATGGCTATCGGCTGGCCAGTTTCGCCGGCGAGCTGGCCGAGCGGCGCAATGTGCTGCTCGAGATGGCCCGCGTCGGCAATACGGTGGCGTTGGCGGCGTCATGGACGCAGCCCCTCACGGCCGCGATCGACTGCTGGCGCAGGGCATATCGCAGAGGCGTGGAAGCCGGCGACCTTTACTTCAGTTGCTTCTCCGCCGGGCATATCGGGACCAACCTTCTTGTGCGCGGCCACAACCTTCAGCAGGACGCGGACGAGTGCAAAGCCTACCTGGAAGCCGCGCGCCGCACCGGCTTTCGCCACGGCACGGATATGATCGTGTCGAGCGAGCGCGCAATCGCCTGCCTGCGCGGCCTCACGCGCGGCCTGACGGATTTCAGCGACGCGGAGTTCGACGAAGGCGACTTCGCCGCCACGCTGGCCGACTCTCGGATCATCGTTGCCACCTGGTACTACTGGACCCGCAAGATCATGCTGCATTTCCTCGCGGGCGACTATCGCGGGGCGCTGGCGGCGGCCGACAAGGTTCAGCCTGGACCATGGCTGAAGATCATCCAGGTCCAGCACATGGACTATCATTATTACAGCGCGCTCGCCCTTGCGGTCCTGATCGGCGAGACGCCAGCCGGCGATCGCGGCCTGCTGCGCGAACGCATCGATGGGCATCACGCGCAACTCAAAGCCTGGGCCGAGGAAACCGGCTCGCCGACGTTTGCCGACAAGCATGTGCTGGTCGCGGCCGAGCTTGCCCGCCTGGAGGGGCGCGACCTCGAGGCCCAACGGCTTTACGAAGAGAGCATTCGTCTCGCCCACCAGAACGGATTTCTGCAGTACGAGGCCGTGGCCTACGAGGTGGCGGCGGGGTTTTATGCGGGCCGCGGCTTCAGCAGGATCGCGCAGTTCTATCTGAGCGAGGCACGCTACCGCTATCTGCGCTGGGGCGCCGACGGAAAGGTACGCCAACTCGACGCGCTGCATCCGTCCGTCTCGGAGGAGCGGCCGCCGTCCCGGCTGGTCGGCACCACCGTCGCGGCGATGGAGCAGCTGGATCTCGCGACCGTCATCAAGATCTCCCAAGCCGTGTCCGCGGAGATCGTGCTCGACAGGCTGATCGATACGCTCATGCGAACGGCGATGGAGCATGCCGGCGCCGGACGGGCCGTGTTGATCCTGGCCCGTGGCAGCGACCACCTGCTGGAAGCCGAGGCGCTGGCCAGCGGCGACGCCGTAACCGTGCATCGGCACAACACCACAGTGAGCGAAAGCGCCCTGCCCGAGCCTGTCGTCCAGTACGCGATGCGCACCGGGGAGACGGTGATCGTGGGCGACGCATCGGTGGAGCCTCAGCTCTCGGCCGATCCTTACATCGTCCGGCACGGCGTCCGCTCCCTCTTGTGCTTGCCGCTGAGGACGCAGGCCAAGCCGACCGGCGTGCTCTACCTCGAGAACAGGCTTTCCGCTCAGGTATTCACCGCCAACCGCATCGCCGTACTCAA
>Ga0310811_10007710_pt1 | contig 13798 bp, 11 predicted proteins | sample YCmetagenome_FD_207642 | JGI IMG/M metagenome (GOLD analysis project Ga0310811, IMG submission 207642) | Soil microbial communities from experimental microcosm in Duke University, North Carolina, United States - YC | ecosystem: Engineered > Artificial ecosystem > Soil microcosm > Unclassified ... | reverse complement strand
CTGCTCACCCTCGCGCTGCCCGGCGCGGTCTACCTCTACCAGGGCGAGGAGCTGGGTTTGCCCGAAGTGACCGACCTGCCCGAAGAGGTGCTGGCCGACCCCCGGTGGGAGCGCTCGGGACGCACCACGCGCGGGCGGGACGGCTGCCGGGTGCCGCTGCCCTGGTCGGGCACCGAACCGCCGTTCGGCTTCTCCGCCACCGGATCCTGGCTGCCCCAGCCCCCGGCGTGGGCCGCGCTCACCGTGGCGGCGCAACAGGACGACGATGATTCGATGCTTTCCTTGTACCGCAAGGCGTTGCGCCTTCGCCGTGCGGTGCGCGGCGAGTTCGCCTGGCTGGACTCGCCGGCCGGAGTGCTGATCTTCCGGCGGGGCCGCGACTTCGTGTGTGCGGTGAACTTCACCGGTGCGCCCGTCACGATCGACCGGGGCGGCGAGCCGGCGCTGAGCAGCACGGGCATGATCGGGAACGTCCTGCCGCCCGAGTCCGCCGCGTGGTGGGATGGCTAGAGTTCTTCGGGTGACTTCCGAGCTGTCCACTTTGGCAAGTCATGCGCTGGCGCCCGCCGTCAAGCTCGCCGCCTGGGTGGGAAAGGGCAGGCAGATCACCGCGAAGGGGGTGCCGCGCCCGGCCGATCTGCCCGCCGTGGCGGCGGTGCTGGGGGTGAAGTCGCCGGGAAAGGTGCGCAGCGCGGCGGATGTGGCCTCGATTCACTGGCCGTGGGTCGCGGCGGAAGCGGCCGGGCTGATCGATCTCGGCGTCACCAGCGCGGTCGCCCGCAGCGTGGACGGGGATGACGGGGATCCGGCGCGGCTGTGGCTCACCGGGCTCGACGCGGTGCTGCGGGCCGAATCGCACGACCGGAACCGCCGGGGAGCGCTGACCCTGTGCCGGGCGGTGCTCGCCGTGCTCGCGGCCGGCTGGCCCCCGGACAAGGTGGAACCCGCCGTGCGGGACGTGCTCGACGAATACGAACCGGTGGACGCGGCGGCGGTTTCCCAGGCTTTCCGCCAGACCGGCGCAGTCCCGGTCGACTCGGCGGTCGCGCTGCTCACCGCGTTCGGGGCGGTCGAGGACGTGCGGTTGACCCCGCTGGGCGAGTGGGCGCACGAACGGTTCGAAGAGCGTGCCCCGGAGGCCGTCACTCCGGCGCTGCGCGCGGGTGTCCTGCTCACCCGCCTCGCCCCGCTGCCGGTCGACGAGGCATGGCGGCAGGCGCTGCGCTGGTTCGGCGACCGCCGCCCGGTGGATCGCGCCGCGCGGTTGCTGCATGCGGCGGAGTTCGCCGCGCCGGTGGAACGGGTGGCCGCGGTGGACGTGGTCGCGGGGTTCGGTGACGCGGTGCTGCCCGCGTGGCGCAATGCCCTGCGGCAGCGCAATCTGCGGCCGCACGCGCTCGCCGCGCTGGCCGACTGGGGCCAGGGGCCCGGCGTCGACGAGGCGCAGCGGCGCTGGCTGGTCACCGAGTATGCGCTTTCCGCGCGGGCGAAGGGCGGAATCGAGGACGCCTATCACTATGTGCGGGACAGCGGTGGCCTCGGTGTGGTGGCCGGCGGGGACCATCCCGGCGCCGGTGAGCTGCACGAGGCGCTTGCGCGCTTCGCCGCGTCGGCGCGGATCCGGGTGCACCAGCTCAAGATCACGCGTTCCCCGTCGTGGCGGCGGGTGCTGGTGCCGGCCGGGGTGACGCTCGGCGCGCTGCACGAGATCGTCCACGCGGTGTTCGACTGGGCGAGCGTGGAAACCGATCCCGATGTCCACGCCTTCGACGCGGACGGAGTCCGGTACGCCGATCCCTTCCACGGCTTGGCGGACCACCGCGACGAACACGAAATCCGGCTGTCCAGCGTCCTGCCCCGGCCCGGGACGAGCCTGCGATACCTGCACGGCGCGCGGGAATGCGGGATCGCCTGCGAGCGAATCGTCGATCCGGACTCCACTGTCCGTTACCCGGTCTGCGTCGCCGGTCATGACTACGACGAGGACGAGCTGAACCGCCGCCTCGCCGGGCTGGGCATAACCCAGCCGTGACTCCCCCGCCCGGTTCAGGGCCGGGAAAGCCGGTGGAGGACGAAGTCCCGCAGGCCGTCGAGATCGGTGTCCACCGCGATGTCCACCCGCGCCACCTCGCCCTCGGCGCGCTGCCCGGTCGCCCTGCGGTCGACGAGCGTGGCACCGCGGCCCGGCCCGAGCGTGCAGTCGATCTCGATCGGGAAGGACTCGGTGCGCAGGATGCCGGGACGGATCGCCTCCGCCACGGCGACCGCGTCGTGCAGCGCGATTCCCTCGAAGCCGAGCACCTTCCGGTAGGACGCGCGATAGTCGGGGGTGAGCGCGTCCAGGCTCGCGCCGACCGGCCCCGCGGCGGCGAGCTTGGCCAGCCACGCGGCGTCCACCGCGCACCGCAGCGTCAGGTCCAGCGGCACCAGGACGGTGGGCACCTCCTCCTCGACGAGCACCCGCCGCGCCGCTTCCGGGTCGCTCCAGATGTTGAACTCCGCGACCGGTGTGCTGTTGCCGTGGCCGAGCCCACCGCCCATGATCACGATCCGGGCGATCCGGTCCCGGATCCGCGGGTGCGCGGCCAGCAGCAGGGCGATGTTGGTCAATGGCCCGATCGGGGCGATGGTGACCGGTTCGTCGGCGGCCTCCAGCAGGGACACGAGCAGGCTCACCGCACCGGCCGGGTCGGGGCCGCGTGGGGGCTCCGGCAGCCGCGACGATCGGCCGGACAGCCCGTCGGCCCCGTGCACGTGCGACGCCCGGCGTCGTGGCGGGTGGACCAGCGGGCGGTCGGCTCCCGCCGCGACCGGCACGTCCGCCCGGCCGCACAGCGCGAGCACCCGCAGCGCGTTGCGGGTGGTGGCGGGCAACGGCACGTTGCCGAACACCGTGGTCACCCCCAGCAGTTCCACGTCCTCGCTCAGTGCCGCCAGCGCGATCGCGAACGCGTCGTCCACGCCCGGGTCGGTGTCGATGATCAGTTTCGTGGCCACCCCGCCAGCCTCTCTCTTCGGTGGTGAACACGGTGTCACCGGCCCGTCGCGCGGCTGGTGAAACGCCGTTTAGGCTCAAACTATGACATCCATGTGGGGCGCGTCCGTGCTTTCCCGGGCGCGAGCCTGGTGGTGGGGTCGCCGCGATCCCCGGCAGGCACGGTTTCTGACCGCGGACTCGCTGCGCTGGGTGGTCCGCAACCGCGCGTACACGCCGTGGTATCTCGTCCGGTACTGGCGCCTGCTGAAGTTCCGGCTGGCCAACCCGCACATCGTCCTGCGCGGCATGGTGTTCCTCGGCAAACACGTGGAGATCCACTGCCGGCCCGGTTACGGGCGGATGGAGATCGGGCGCTGGGTGCACATCGGGGACGGCAACGCGATCCGCTGCCACGAGGGTTCGCTGCGGATCGGGGACAAGGCCGTCTTCGGTCGCCAGAACACGGTGAACTGCTATCTGGACATCGAGTTCGGGACCGCCGCGCTGGTCGCCGACTGGGTCTACATCTGCGATTTCGACCATGTCACCGCCGACATCACGCGGCCGATCAAGGATCAGGGCATCGTGAAGTCGCCGGTGCGGATCGGGCCGGACACCTGGATCGGCACGAAGGTGTCGGTGCTGCGCGGCACCCGCATCGGCCGCGGGTGCGTGCTCGGCGCGCACGCGGTGGTACGCGGGGACATCCCCGACTTCGCGATCGCCGTGGGTTCCCCGGCCCGGGTCGTGCGGGACCGGCGCGCCGACTACGAAGCCGACGCCGAACGCCGCGAGGCCGTCAAGGACATGGCCCGCAAGGCCGATCAGGCCCTGCACAAGCTGCTCGGCGATTCGTGACGGAGCTCGCCCGGTCACAGACCTCTCGGCCCGGACCGGCATTCGGGGCATGCTGAAGGCATGGTCGAAGCGGACACGGCGGAACGGATAGCGCGGATTTACCGGCGTTTCGCCGAAACCGAGGCCCCAGGCCGGTCGGCGGTGTACGCGGAGATTTCGGCGAAGATCGCCGAAGACCCCGAGATGATCGCGTTCCTGGCCGGGATGCCGCCGACGAAATGGCAGCCGAACCTGTTCTACGGTGCGGTCCAGTACCGCACCGGGCCGGTCCGGGACTGGCCGGGATTTCGCGCGGCGGTCGCCGCGGACGGTCCGGAGATCCGCGCGGTGATGAGCCGTCGTGCCACCCAGACCAACGAGCCGTCCCGCTGTGCCACGTTATTGCCCGCGCTTTCCGCGCTACCGCAACCGATCGCGTTGATCGAGGTCGGCGCCTCGGCGGGGCTGTGCCTGTTGCCGGACCGCTATGGGTACGACTACGACCAGGAGGGGGTTGCCCGGCGAATTCCGGGCAGCCTGGTGTTTCCCTGCCGTGCCAACGCGGCCACCCCGGTGCCCGACCGTGCGCCCGAGGTGGTCTGGCGCGCCGGCCTCGACCTCGATCCGCTGGACCCGGCCGACCCGGACGACCGCGCCTGGCTGGACGCGCTGATCTGGCCCGGTGAGGAGGAACGTCGTCCGCGCCTGCACGCGGCGCTCGAGATCGCGCGCGCGGACCCGCCGCGGGTCGTGCGCGGTGACCTGCGCGCGGACCTTCCCGCGCTGGCCGCCGAAGCGCCCCGCGACGCCACCCTCGTCGTTTTTCATACCGCGGTACTCGCCTACCTGCACCAGGACGTCGCGGGCCGCCGGTCCTTCGTGGATTCCGTGCGCGCGACCGGTGCCGTCTGGCTGGCCAACGAGGTGCCCCAGGTGCTCCCCGGCGTGGACCCGGACGCGGTGGGGGTGCGGCCCGGCGACTTCGTGCTCGCCAGGGACGGGCGGCCGGTGGCCAGGACCGATCCGCACGGCACGTGGGTGGAGTGGCTCACCCCTGCCGAGCGGGCGCGTGGATGGCCAGCGCCGTCACCGTTTCCCTGATGCGCCGCCGGGTCTCGGGATCGTGGACCAGGCCGTCCTCGCCGACGAGGTCGCGACCGACCGGGATGTGCGGACAGGCCCCCTCGGCGAGCTCGACATCGAGGTAGCCGAGCACGACCCGCAGTGACTCGTGCGCGTGCTTCGCACCGGTGGGGGCCCAGGATGCGTTGATGAACGCGACGCGCTTGCGGTACATGGCCTCCGCGCCGACCGACCAGTCGAGCAGGTTCTTGAACGACCCGGGCAGTGCCCCCGCGTACTCCGGTGTGCAGAACAGCACCGCGTCGGCTTCCTTGAGGCGCCCGCGCAGATCGGCGACCGCCGGGTGCAGCGGTTCGCGGTCGTCGTCCGGGTTGAAATGCGGGAGGTCGGTGAGGCCGTCGTAACCGTCGACCACCACGCCGGGCGGCGCGACGGCCGCGACGGTCCGCAACACGGCCGCGTTGGTCGACCCCGCGCGCGTGCTGCCGCAAATGGTCAGCAGCTGGAATGTCGTGGCCACAGAACAGATCCTAGTCCCGCTTCGAGTACTGGCCCGCCGGGAGGAAAGCCTCAGCCCGCGGGGTAGAAGACGAACAGCGTGCAGCCGGTGGTGGTCGCGGGCACGTGCCACGATCCGGCCGGGGCGTGCAGGAACGTCCCGGCCGGGTAGTCGCGGGCGCCGTCGTTGAACGTGCCCGTGACGACGTAGACCTCCTCCGGTCCGGGCTCGTGGACGTCGCGGTGCGGCCACGCCGTGCCCGGGTCCATTTCCAGCAGCTGGGCATGCGCGCCGGCCGGTCCTGTCCACAGTGCACGCTTTCGGATCCCGGGGAAGAGCTCGCGGACCGGGGAATCGTTGACAGCTACGAAAGTGTAGCCCTCCTGAGCGAGGATCTCGGGGTGCATGTCTTCCACCTTGCCGCTCGTCGGTCGAACGGGACAGTGCCAACGAAGACACCCTGGGGTATTTTCCTGCCATGCATCGAGTGGTGGCCTTGGTGCGGCCGGTGCAGTCGACGTTCGAGCTGGGCTGCGCCGTCGAAGTCTTCGGCACGGAACGGGCCGGCGTGCCGCGGCACTACGAGTTCGAGGTGTGCACCGAGACGCCGGGCGCGGTGCCGACGTCGGCCGGGTACGCGATGCACGTCTCGAAAGGCCTTTCCGTGCTCGCGTCCGCGGACACGGTCCTCATCCCGGGTTGGCTGCCGGTCGAGGCGCCACTGTCCGCCGGCGTGCGCCGTGCGCTGTTGCGGGCACACGAATGCGGAGCGCGGCTCGTCACGATCTGCTCCGGGGTGTTCGCGCTGGCCCGCACGGGACTGCTGGACGGCCGCTCGGCCACCACGCACTGGGCGCGCGTCGCGCAGCTGCGTCGGGAGTTCCCGCAGGTGCGCGTGGAGCCGGACGCACTCTACGTGGACCACGGCGATGTCGCCACGAGCGCCGGTGCGGGCGCGGGCATCGAGCTGTGCCTGCACCTCGTCCGAAAGGATCACGGGGCCGCGCACGCGGCGCTCGTCGCGCGGCACATGGTGATGCCGCCGCGCCGCGACGGCGGCCAGGCGCGGTACGCGCCACCCCCGCCGCCCGAAGACGCGTTGGGCGGTCTCCTCGAGTGGGCCGGCGCACGCCTCGGGGAACCGTTGTCGGTGGGCGACATGGCCGCGCACCTCAACGTCTCTCCCCGCACACTGGCCCGGCGCTTCACCGGCCGGCTCGGCACCAGCCCGGGCGCCTGGCTGCTGGCGCGCCGGGTGGCCGAGGCGTGCACCTTGCTGGAGGAGACGGACCTGCCGGTGGTGGCGATCGCGGCCCGAGTCGGGCTCACCTCCGCGGTCAACCTGCGCCGTCGCTTCCGTGCCCTGGTGGGCACGACCCCGGGCGAATACCGGCAGACGTTTCGGGCCTCGTGATGCTTTCGGTCCCGGTCGGGCCCGAGTTCACCGTCCGTGCGCCTATCCCTTCGGCACCGCCGGGTAGGGCCCGAAGGTGCTCGTGTTCTCGTCCACGGTGAGCTGCTTGCCGATGGTGGGGAAGGCCCGCTGTGGGCAGGCGGGGCGCTCGCACACCTTGCAGCCCATGCCGATCGGCGTCGCCGCGTCCCGGTCGTCGAGGTCGAGCCCGGTCGAGTAGACGAGCCGGTGCGCGTGCCGCAGCTCGCAGCCGAGGCCGACGCTGAACATCTTGCCCGGGCTGCCGTAGCCGCCGATGTTGCGGCCGACGGTCCGCGCGACCCAGAAGTAGCTCTTGCCGTCCGGCAGTGCCGCGATCTGAGTGATGATCTTGCCGGGGGCGGTGAACGCCTCGTAGATGTTCCACAGTGGACACGCGCCGCCGACCCGGGAGAAGTGGAACCCGGCCGCGGACTGCCGTTTCGACATGTTCCCCGCCCGGTCCACCCGGACGAAGGAGAACGGGACGCCGCGCGCCTTCGGCCGTTGCAGGGTGGACAGCCGGTGGCAGACCGTCTCGAAGCCGACTCCGAAGTGATCGCAGAGCCGCTCGATGTCGTAGCGGTAACTCTCGGCCGTGGACAGGAACGCCCCGTAGGGCAGGATCAGCGCGCCGGCGAAGTAGTTGGCGAGCCCGACCCGTGCCAGCGAGCGCGCGGCAGGCCCGGAGAACGCCCGCGAGTCGGCCAGGCCGGTGATCAGCTTGTCGTGCTCCAGCAGCGCGATCTGCGAGGCCATCCGGAACGACCGCTGCCCGATCCGCAGCGTGGGCGCGAGCCGCAGCACCCGGGCCGCCGGCTCGTACCGGTGCTGCTGGCCGGTGGCCTCGTCGATGCCCTCGCTGGTCACCTGGACGCCGTAGCGCTCGCCAAGGTGGTCCTGGAGCGCCCGGTGCACACTCGCGCCGCGGCGCAGGCCCATCCGCTCGGCCAGCCGCTCCGCGCGTTCGTCGAGTTCGGCGACGTAGTTTTCCCGCTCGTAGAAGAAGTCGCGGACCTCTTCGTGCGGTAGCGGCGCGGCGGGACTGCCGTGCAGTCCCATGCCGTTCTCGGTGACCAGCGCGGCCATCGTTTCCACGGTGTCGCGGTAGCTGCGGTGCAGTCGGACCAGCGCCTGTGCGATCGCGGGCAGGTTGGTGGCCAGATCGGTCAGCTCGCTCTTGGTCGCCTCGACGCCGAGCGCCTCGTCCAGCAGGACTTCCCGGACGTCGGCGACCAGGCGCGAGGTGTCGTTGCCGGCGAAGAACTCCGTGTCCACGCCGAAGGCTTCGGTGATCCGCAGCAGGACCGGAACGGTCAGCGGGCGCGCGTTGTGTTCGATCTGGTTGAGGTAGCTGGGCGAGATCTCCAGCAGGCGCGCGAGGTCGGCCTGGCTCATCGCGCGGCTCTCCCGCAGGTGCCGGAGCTTCGCGCCGGCAAAGGTCTTGGTCATCGCGGCTCCTTCTCCGGGACCGGTCCTGCTGCCAACGAGTTGTTCGCAAGCTTCGCCGGATCCTACGAAAACTTGGCCGAAATTGGCAACTTGGATCTGTAGCGCCGTTTATGCAGCTCATGTCATGGTCGAGTGACGCAAGCGAACCATCGCAAGATTCGCAAACGACGAGGGAGTGCCATGGCACAGGAAGCCGAACGGGCCGCCGCGCAACTGGCCGAGCAGTGGGCCGCCGACCCCCGGTGGCGGGGCGTCGAACGGACTTACGGCGCGGCGGACGTCGTCAGACTGCGCGGCAGCCTGGTCGAGGAGCACACACTCGCCCGGCGCGGTGCCGAGAAGTTGTGGAAGGCGCTGCACAGCGAGGACTACGTCCACTCGCTCGGCGCGCTGACCGGCAACCAGGCCGTCCAGCAGGTCCGCGCGGGCCTCAAGGCGATCTACCTGTCGGGCTGGCAGGTGGCCGCGGACGCGAACCTGGCCGGGCAGACCTACCCCGACCAGAGCCTGTACCCGGTCAACTCGGTGCCGGCCGTGGTCCGCCGGATCAACAACGCGCTCGGCCGGGCCGACCAGATCAGCTGGGCCGAGGGGGACACCGGCATCGACTGGTACGCCCCGATCGTCGCCGACGCCGAGGCCGGTTTCGGCGGGCCGCTCAACGCCTTCGAACTGATGAAGGCGATGATCGCGGCCGGCGCGGCGGGGGTGCACTGGGAGGACCAGCTCGCTTCGGAGAAGAAGTGCGGACATCTCGGCGGCAAGGTGCTGATTCCGACCAGGCAGCACGAGCGCACGCTGAACGCGGCCCGCCTGGCCGCCGACGTGCTGGACGTGCCGTCGCTGATCATCGCCCGCACCGACGCGCAGGCCGCCACACTGATCACCAGCGACGTGGACGAGCGCGACCGGAAGTTCGTCACCGGCGAGCGCACCTCCGAGGGGTTCTACAAGGTGCGCAACGGCATCGAGCCCTGCATCGACCGCGGTCTCGCCTACGCCCGCTACGCCGATCTGCTGTGGATGGAGACCTCCGAGCCCGACCTCGAGGTCGCCCGCACCTTCGCGGAGGCGATCAAGGCCGAGTACCCGGAGCAGCTGCTGGCCTACAACTGCTCTCCGTCGTTCAACTGGCGCAAGCACCTCGACGACGCGACCATCGCGAAGTTCCAGCGTGAACTCGGCCACATGGGATACAAGTTCCAGTTCATCACGCTGGCCGGTTTCCACGCGCTGAACCACTCGATGTTCGAGCTGGCCAAGGGATACGCGGGCGAGGGGATGACCGCCTACGTGGAACTGCAGGAGCGCGAGTTCGCGGCCGAGGAGCGTGGCTACACCGCGACCCGGCACCAGCGCGAGGTCGGGACCGGCTGGTTCGACCTCGTTTCCACCGCCCTGAACCCGGACAGCTCCACCACCGCGCTCAAGGGCTCCACCGAAGAGGCCCAGTTCCAGGCCCACTGATCGGCCCGACCTCCGGAAGGTTCGCCATGTCCCACGCTGTGCCCGGCACCCGTCTCCGGGTGGCCGGCCCGCTGGAAGAACGCTTCGCCGAGATCCTCACGCCGGACGCGCTGGAATTCGTGGCGCGGCTGGACAACGCGTTCGCCGGCCGCCGCCGTGAAGTGCTCGACGCACGCCGTGAGCGTCGCGAGAAGCTGGCTTCCGGTGAACAGACCCTCGACTTCCTGCCCCGGACCCGCTGGATCCGCGGCGATCCTTCGTGGCACGTCGCCCCGCCCGCACCGGATCTGGAGGATCGCCGCGTCGAGATCACCGGCCCGGCCGACCGGGAAAGCGCGCTCGCCGCGCTCGACTCGGGGGCCAGGGTCTGGACCGCGGACCTCGAAGACGCCACCGCACCGGCCTGGTCCACCATGATCGGCGCCCAGCTCACCCTGTCCGACGCCGTGCGGCGCACCCTCGATCGCGCGACCGAAGACGGGAAACGGCGGACGATCGGCGACCACCCGGCCGCGATCGTGGTCCGGCCGCGGGGCTGGCACCTGGTGGAGAAGCACCTGCTCATCGACGGCCGCCCGGTCTCGGCGAGCCTGGTGGACTTCGGACTGTACTTCTTCCACAACGCGCGCCGCCTGGCGCGCGGCAGTGGTCCGTACTTCTGCCTGCCGAAGCTGGAAAGCCATCTCGAAGCGCGGCTCTGGAACGACGTTTTCCTGCTCGCACAACGGGAACTCGGCATTCCGCGGGGCACCGTGCGGGCCACCGTGCCGATCGAGACGATCACCGCGGCCTTCGAGATGGAGGAGATCCTCTACGAGCTTCGCGAGCACGCGTCCGGGCTCGCCGTCGGCCGGTCCGACTACCTCTTCAGCATCATCAAGACCCTCGGCACGCTCGGCGCGGACTACGTGCTGCCCGACCGCGACCAGGTGACGATGACGGCACCGTTCCTGCGCGCCTACACCGAACTTCTGGTGAGCACGTGTCACAAACGCGGTGCGCACGCGATCGGCGGCGTGACGGCCTTCCTGCCCGGAACGGACTTCGAGCACACCACCGCCGCGGTCGAACAGGTGCGTCGCAACGCGGAACGCGAGGCGGCGGAGGGGTTCGACGGCTCGCCGGTCGCGCATCCCGACCTGGTCGCGGTGTGCGAGGAGGTCTTCGACGGGACACTCGGTGGCTGGCCGAACCAGCTCGGCAGGCCACCCGAGGACGTCGCGGTGCCGGCCGGGGACCTGCTGAACGTGGCGAGCGCCGGCGGTGAAGTCACCGAGGAAGGCGTGCGGGCCGACATCGCCGTCGCCGTGCGGTATGTCGACGCGTGGTTGCGCGGGACCGGCGCCGTCGCGATCGGGCACTCCCGGGAGAGCGCCGCGACCGCGGAGCTGGCCCGCTGCCAGGTCTGGCAGTGGATCCACCACGGCACCAAGCTCGCGGACGGCACCACGATCACCGCGGAGCTGGTCCGCGGTCTCCTCGACGAGGAACTCGCCGGGATCCGGGCCGAACGCCGTCGGCAGGGTGGGAACGGCGGCCGGCTGGACGACGCGCGCGCCATCTTCGAGGAGACCGCGCTCGGGGAAGCGCTTCCGGGCTTCCTGACGACCGGTGCCTACGCCCGCTACCTGACCAGCACCTGAGGTGCGGCAGATCCGGTTCAGGGCTCGAAGACGTTGCCGGTGGGGATCTTCGGGCGGCCCAGTTCCTCGTGCTCGGTGAAGCGGGCCCGGCGGTAGACCTCCGCGGTGGCGGTGGCGATCCGCGCCCAGTCGAAGTCCGCGGCGAGGCGGGAGCGCGCCGTCCAGGCCCGGCGGGCGGCCGCCTCGCGGTCGCTGAGCACGGCGTTCACCGCGGTGGTCAGGGCCGCCACGTCGCCGGGCGCGAACGCGAGACCGGTCACGCCGTCGACCACCACCTCGCCGAGCCCGCCCGCGGTGGAGGCGACCAGCGGAGCCCGCGCGGCGGCGGCCTCCAACGCGACGATGCCGAAGGGTTCGTACCGGCTGGGCAGCACGACCGCGTCCGCCGCGGAGAGCACGGCGCGCAGTGTGCGATCGGGCAGGTGTCCGGCGAACTCGACGGAGGAGGAGACGCCGAGTTCGCCGGCCTGCCCGATCAGCTCGTCCCGGTGCCGGCCCTGGCCGGCCACGACCAGCCGGGTCCCGGGGTGCGCGCGACGGATCTCCGGGAGCGCGGCGATCAGGTCCTGCACGCCCTTTTCCCATTCGAGCCGGCCGAAGTACAGCAGCAGCGGCGCCCCGTCCGGGGCATAGGTCCGCCGGGCGTGCGCGATCTCCGCCGGGGGCACCTGCCAGCCCCGTTCCTCGATCCCGTTGTGGATCACGGTGATCTCCTCACCCGGGATCTCGAACAGTCGCGCCACTTCCCCGCGCATGGCCTGGGAACAGGTGATCAGTTCGTCGGATCGGTTGGCCAGCCACCACTCGACGGAGTGGACCTGCTGGTTGAGCGGATGGGAGAGCCAACCGGAGTGGCGACCGGCCTCGGTCGCGTGGATAGTCCCCACGAGGGGAGCCCGGGCGGTTTCGGCCAGTGCGATGGAGGGATGGGTGACCAGCCAGTCGTGCGCGTGCACGACCTCGGGCTGCCAGCTGCGGAGCAGCTCCAGCCCGGAGCGGATCATGGCATGTCCCATGGCGAGGGTCCAGGCCACCAGATCGCGCTCGAACGTGACATGCAGGGGGTCTTCGGCGACCCGGATGACCCGGACGCCGTCGACGACGTGGTCGGAACCCGGGTGGGTGCTCGCGTCGGTGCCCGCGTCGTGCCGGCACAACACGACGACCTCGTGTCCGTCCCGGGCCAGGTGCCGGGCCAGGGCGTGCACATGGCGGGCGAGCCCGCCGACGACGACCGGCGGGTACTCCCAGGACAGCATCAGCACGCGCATGACGGAAGGTTACTCACTGGTCAACTAAGACCAGAACCACCCAAACAGCCTCGTGACGCGGTTCGTGACATTGGTCACCGTGGGACCCGGTGGGTTGTTTGGGGACAAGCGCGGTCGCGGGTGAGCCGTCCACCGCGGAACCGGGCGAATGCGAAACCGAGAGGGGTGGGATGTCGTGCGAACGACGAGGTTCGCGATAAGCGCTATTGTCGGGCTCGTTATGTCACTGGCGGGAACGACTCAGACGGGCGCGGCCGGATGGTCGCCGAAAACACCACCATTGAGCACTCCGTGGACGAACCAGGTCAATCCGGGTAACGCGCTGCCGGACTACCCGCGTCCCCAGCTCGTGCGATCCGAGTGGCAGAACCTCAACGGGCTCTGGGACTACCAGGGCTCGGATTCCTCCGGTTCCTCCGGTTCTTCGGGCTCCGAACCGATCCTCGTTCCCTACCCACCCGAGTCGGCGCTGTCCGGGGTCGGCAGGCACGACGACGTCATGACCTACCGCCGCGCCTTCACCGTGCCGCCGTCCTGGCACGGGCAGCGGGTGCTGCTGCATTTCGGCGCGGTGGACCAGACCGCGACGGTGTGGGTGAACGGTACGCGGGTCGCCACGCACGAGGGCGGGTACACCGAGTTCAGCGCGGACATCACCGACGCGCTGAAGCCGGGCGCGCAGGAGATCGTGGTGCGCGCCGAGGACCACGACGAGGCGGCGCCGTTCCCGGTCGGCAAACAGAGTTCGCACCCGGGCGGCATCTTCTACACCGCTTCGTCCGGAATCTGGCAGACGGTCTGGCTGGAGCCCGTGCCGGCCGCGCACGTCGACCGTCTGGACATCACGCCGGATCTCACCGGATTCACCGTGACCCCGCGCACTTCCGGCGTCAGCGACCAGCGCGCCGAGGTGGTGGTGCACGACAGCGGTGGCGCCGAGGTCGCCCGGGCGGAGGGACAACCCGGACAGCCGCTTCGGCTGCCCGTGCCACAGCCACACCTGTGGACCCCGGACGACCCGTACCTCTACGACCTCACCGTCCGGCTGCTCGACCCGGCCGGCACCACGGTCGACGAGGTGCGCGGCTACGGCGGCCTGCGCACCGTCGGCCTGGTCGACGATGCCCAGGGCCGGCC
>Ga0310811_10007708_pt1 | contig 13799 bp, 12 predicted proteins | sample YCmetagenome_FD_207642 | JGI IMG/M metagenome (GOLD analysis project Ga0310811, IMG submission 207642) | Soil microbial communities from experimental microcosm in Duke University, North Carolina, United States - YC | ecosystem: Engineered > Artificial ecosystem > Soil microcosm > Unclassified ... | reverse complement strand
AGCGCGTCGCCGTCGGCACGCATGTCGCCGATCCCGTCGCCGTCCAGCACCACCGACGGGGCCGGCGGCACCGCCGGACCGTCACCTGGCAGCAGCAGCACGACGAGCAACCCCAGCAGCCACCAGCGGCGGCGTGACGGCGGCGCCTGCACCGGCGCCGGCCCGACGGGGCCGGGGACGTCGAGGTCGATCACCGCATCATTTTCAGCTCGGATGCGGTACCAGGTCGAGCGCGGCCTCGACGGCGATCTCCTCCATCCCGTACAGGAACGCCTCCGCGTCGCCGGGCGAGACGAAATGGGTGTCCATGAACAAAGTGATCTGCATGGTGTCCGGTACGTCGTCGATGTGGACGAACAGCCTCTCGAAGGGATCGTCCTGCCGGATCGTCCAGCGGAACGTGGTGTGGCCGCCGGAGAGCGCCTCGCGAATCTGCTGCGGGGCCGGAGTCGGGCCGGTCGAGGCCGCGCGTGTGTTGATGCGGCGGTCGTTGTAGAAGCAGGCGATGTCGAAGTCCGGGCCCCGGTCGCGGGCCACGCTCGCGATCAGGTCGTCCAGGTGTACCGGATGGAAATAGGCGTGCTTGTAGGCCGTCATCGCCGCCCGGCGGGTCCGCGTCAGGACCTCCGGGAAGGGCGCCCCGGCGACGTCCAGCGCGCACAGGCCGCTTTCGGCGACGGTGCACACCACGTCGGCGAGTCCGGCTCGGAAGCGGTTGTTCACCGTGGGGCGGAACACCACCGGATTGATGCCGGTCATCCGGTGCAGCGCCACCCCGTAGACGGCCATCAGCACCGGCGAGGCGTCCATGCCGGCCCGGTCGGCGATCGCCTGCGTCGCCAGGTGCAGCGCCAGCGACCTGAACTCGCCCCGCCAGTGGTGTGGCTGCCGCCAGTCGTCCGAACCGGCGAACCGGCGCATCGGGATGGTCCGCAGCAGGCGTTCCCAATAGCGCAGCGCAGCCTCGTTCTGCCGCACACCGGCCGGCGAACGCTGCCAGAGGGCCTGCTCGAGCGGCTGCATCCCCTTGACCGGCGTGCTCACCCGGGCGTCGAGCTCGGCGATCATCAGCGCGGCGCCCGAACCGTCGGTGACCAGGTGGCACAGGATGATGACCATATGCGTCGGCAGGCCCGCCCGCAGCACCACGCCCATGCGCACGGGCCACTGCGTCACGAAGTCGTAGTCGGTCTCCTGGTACCGCCGGCTCAGCCCCTCGGCGATCTCCGCCGGGTCGTCGTCGCCGGCGTCGACGACGTCCAGCGCGATCTCGCCCGAGCCGGAGACCACCTGGGACGGCCGGCCGTCGTCGTCGAAGCGCAGCCGGGTCCGCATCGTCTGGTAGCGGCTCATCAGGTAGCGGAGGTTCTCCACGACGTCGGCGAGGGTGGTGCCGGCGGGCAGCGGCGTCGCGCCGCCCATCGGCAGCCAGGAGTTCTGGCGCCGCATCGCCATCCACAGGTCCAGCTGGCCCCAGGACAGGTCGTCGACGCCGGAACCCTCGCCCTCGAAGGCGACAATGATCTGTTCTGCCATGCCACCGCCCCTTCCGTGATGCTGCGACGTCCATCGATCAGCCGGGCCTAATCGTACAGAGTCTTAACAGATAAACGGATCGCCATCGTAGGCTGTGGCCGTGACGGACTTCCCGCGATTTGATGTACCCCGATTCGATGTACCCGGCCGGGTCGCGCTGGTGACCGGGGCGGCGCGTGGGCTCGGGCGGGCCATCGCGCTCACCCTCGCGCACGCCGGCGCCGATGTGGCGCTCGGGCTGCGCGACATCGAGGCCGACGCCGGACTCGCGGCCGAGATCCGCGAGCTGGGCCGGCGGGTGCTGCCGCTGCAGATGGACATGACCAGCACCGCGCAGGTCGGCGCCGCGGTCGACGCCGTGGTGGAGCGCTTCGGGCGGCTCGACATCCTCGTCAACAACGCCGGGATCGCGCCCGAGAACCCGGCTGAGGACGTGACCGAGGAGGACTTCGACGCCACGCTCGCCGTCAACCTCAAGGGGACGTTCTTCGCCAGCCAGGCCGCCGGGCGGGTGATGATCCGGCAGCGGTACGGCCGGATCGTCAACGTCGGGTCGCAGGCGGGCGCGGTGGCGTTGCCCGGCGAGGCCGTCTACTGCATGACCAAGGCGGCCATCGCCCACCTCACCCGGTGCCTCGCCGTCGAGTGGGGGCCGCACGGGATCACCGTCAACGCGGTCGCGCCGACGTTCGTGCACACGCCCGGCACCGAGGCGTACCTGGCCGATCCGGCGCACCGGGCCGACGTGGTGGAGCGGATCGCGGCGCTGCACCGCATCGGGGAGCCGATGGAGGTGGCGGGGGCGGTGCTGTTCCTCGTCTCGCCGGCCGCGTCGCTCATCACCGGCGAGGTCATGCTCATCGACGGCGGCTGGACCGCCCGCTGACCCGGTGGCACCGGCCGGGCCGACGAACCTGCCGGGCCGTCAGCCCGCGGTGAGGCGGAAGATCGGCCAGCCGATCTCGGTGCTCCATCGGGCCGGGTCGTCGGTGTCGCGCGGGCCGACGAGGTACGTCTCGTGGATCGGGCCGGCGACGGCCAGCGCGTGGTCGACCACCCAGGCGCCGAGCCGGCCGTAGGTGACGTCCACGTCGTCGTGCGGGCCCGGGTGCACGGCGACGGCGAGCTCGGTCGCCGGCAGGTCGAGGACCTCGATGCGGCCGGACCCGTGCGGGGCGCGGACCGGGCGGTACACGGTCATGGCGCCGGCGCCCTCCGTGAACAGCTCGTTGGCGTAGCGGCCGCCCGGCGGCCCGGTGCGCTCGGCCGGCGGGTACGCGGCGTCGAGCTCGGCCATCGCCGCGTCGTACCACTGCAGGGAGTCGGCCAGCCGTACGTCGGCGGTGATGGCCGCCACCGTGCGCGCGGCGACCGAGCGGAGCTCGATCTGCAGCCCGGGATCGTCGGGGCGTAGCAGGTGGCGCAGCGCGACGACGGCGCCGCGGGTGCGGTCCAGCGCGTCTTCCAGGCGGCGCAGGTGGCCGGTGATCAGTTCGGTGCGGGTCCGCGGGTCGTCGGCGGCGATGATCGCCTTGACCTCGGCCAGCGGTACGTCGAGCTCGCGCAGCCGGTGGATCACCTGAGCGTGCGGGATCTGGTCCGGGGAGTAGTAGCGGTAGCTGGTGTGCGGGTCGACCGCCGCCGGCTCGAGCAGGCCGGCCTCGTGGTAGCGCCGCAGGGTCCGCACGCTCAGGTGGGTCACCGTCGCGAACTCGCCGATCGTCAGGCCCGCACGCATGCGACCCAGTCTGCACCTTTCTCGAGGGCTGACACCCTTGACCCTCTCCCAGCGAGAGGGTCGACGGTAGACCTATGCACGCAATCGCACGAGATGAACTGCCCACCGTCGTGACCGAATACCTCACCGCGCACCAGGCGCGCGACCTCGACGCGGCCGTCGCCTGCTACACGCCCGACGGGGCCGTGACCGACGAAGGGCACACGTATCGCGGCCCCGACGAGATCCGCGCCTGGCTGTCCCGCGCGGCGAGCGAATACACCTACACCTCCGAGGTCGTCGGGGCGTACCGGATGGATGACCGGAACTTCGACGTGGTGCATCACCTGGAGGGTGACTTCCCGGGTGGCGTGGTCGACCTGCACTTCCGGTTCGCGCTGCGGGACGGGCGGATCGCCGGGCTGGTGATCGAGCCGTGAGGACCTGGTTCATCACCGGTGGGACCCCGGGCGGGTTCGGGATGGCCTACGCCGAGGCGGCGCTCGAGGCCGGGGACCGGGTGGTGCTGACCGCCCGGCGGACCGGGCCGCTCGACAGCTGGGCGAAGACCTTCGGGGATCGTGTACTCGTACTGCCCCTCGACGTGACCGACGCCCCCGCCGTCCGGGATGCGGTGGCAGCGGCCGAGGCCCGCTTCGGCGGCATCGACGTGCTGGTCAACAACGCCGGCCGTGGCTGGGTCGGGTCGGTCGAGGGGATGCCCGACGCGGCCGTGCGCGACCTGTTCGAGCTGAACTTCTTCGCCGTGCTGACCGTGACGCGCGCTGTGCTGCCGGGGATGCGCGCCCGTGGTACCGGCTGGATCGTGAACATGTCCTCGGCGGCCGGCCTGCGCGGCGTGGTCGGGTTCGGCTACTACACCGCCGCCAAACACGCGATCGAGGGCCTCACCGCCGTGCTGCGCGAGGAGGTGGCAGAGTTCGGCATCCGGGTGCTGGCCGTCGAGCCCGGGGCCTTCCGCACGCATGCGTACACGGGCTTCGCCGGCGAGCCGCTCCGCGAGCCCGTCGCCGCCTACGCGCCGCTGCTGGAGCGGGTCCGCGCCGCGATGATCGACCAGGACGGCCGCCAGCCGGGAGACCCGGCCCGCGGCGCGGATTTCCCGGTCGATCCCGACTGAGGGCGGGCATGCCCCCTCGCGGTGGAGGGGGCCGGTCAGGCCCGCTGCAGCCGCGGCGCGTTGTCGATCTCGCCGTACTCCAGGCCGGTGGCCGGGTTCACCATCTGCCCTCGGCCCTCCTCGTCCGGGTCGAAGTCGTCCGGGTTGCGATCCGCGGCCCGCTGCCACTCCAGCCGCGTCGGCAACGGGCCCACTTCGGACCCAGCCGTGGTCTGGTCGTACACCCGCTCAGCCATGACCGCTCTCCCGTCGGTTGGCAATGAGTTCGCATTCGGACTACCCGGGGGCGGCGGCGCAAACCCGCAGCCGCTCACCTTCGGTACACGACTCGCTCCCACCGGCTGGGTGGCTTGAGCGCCTGGGTGGCCTGCAGCGCGGCGGTGACGGTCGTGTCCGAGGTGGTCAGCTTGAGTGCGCCGGCACCCGCGCCCACTGCGAGGCGGGTCGGCACGGTGGCCGGAATTTCGATCCGGTAGGTCAGGCCGGGCCAGCCGAGCACATTCACGTCGCCGGCCGGGGCCAGGGATGTGGTCCTGTCCCGGAGTCCCCGGACGGTCGCCACGACCTGGCCGGCGCGCACGACCTGGTACTTGTGCAGCAGGCCGGTCGCGGCCTGGATCAGGCGACGGCTGGCGTCGAAGGCGTCGGCCATGTTCGGGCCGGCTCCGAACACCGCGCCGAGGACCCTGAGCCGCTGTCCTTCGACGGTGATCTCGGCCGCGAAGAGCAGGCAGCCGCCGGACTGATCGGTGGAGCCGGTCTTGATGCCGACGATCCCGTCCTTGCCGAGCTGCGTGTTGACGTTGCGGACCAGCCCGACGTCGGGGAGCGTCGCTTGCGGCATCGCCACGATCTGGGCCAGTACCGGCACCCGCATTGCCGCGCGGGCCAGGATGACCTGGTCGGCGGCGGTGCTGACGGTGGCCGGGTCGAGCCCGGCCGGGTCGGTGTAGTGGGTGTTCGCCATCCCGAGCTGCGCCGCGGTCTGGTTCATCTCGGTCGCGAACGCGGCGCTGCTGCCGGCGTCCCACCGGGCGAGAATGTGGGCGATGTTGTTGGCCGAGGGCAGCAGCAGGGCCTGGAGGGCTTGCCGCACGGTGAATGTCTCGCCGGCCGCGACCGGGATCAGCGACTGCCCGGAGGCGAGCTGGGACGGGTAGGCGGCGGCCTCCTCGGCCGAGACGGTCAGCGTGGGGCCGTTCTCATCCACGCGCATGGGATGGTGCTGCAGGACGACGTATGCCGTCATCACCTTGGCCACGCTGGCGATCGGCACGGGTTTGGCACCGCCGGAGCCGCCCAGCCGGCCGAGGCCGTCGATCTCCAGCGCTGCCTGACCCGCCTGCGGCCACGGCAGCACGGGCGCGGCGCCGGGAATCTCGTACATCTGCGGAACGGTCTGCGCGATCCGCAGCGCCGGCACCGGGCGGCTGAGCCTGAACGCGACGAATCCGGTGATGGCCAGCAAGGTGGCCACCACAGCCACGGCCACCCACAGCCATCGACGACGAGCCGGCTGCGGCGCAACGACCGGCTCCGGCTCCACACTGGTACTGGTCAATCCGAACCCCCACGGACGATCGCTCAAACGTCAAGCCGCGGTATGAACGCGGCGTTCCGCGCTACCCGATCCGACCGCTGGCTAACGTCCGAAGCGGTACGTCGACGCCCGGCGGTCCGGAAGCTGGCGGGGTCAGAGGGTGAGGTGCGCGTCTACCTACCGCAGGTGATTGAGAATCCGCAGCCACAGCGGGTTACCCCGGCGGGCGGTCTGCATCTCCGCCTGCCGCGACGCCTCGACCGCGGCGAAGCCGTAGGTGCGCATCCGTTCCTCGTACGCGCCGATCGCCGTGACGACGTCGCCGCCGCCGGTGATCGCGGCGCACAGGTTCGCCGCGTCCAGCAGCGCCGTGTTCGCGCCGGAGCCGCGGGCCGGGCTCATGGCGTGGATCGCGTCTCCGAGGAGGGTCACCCGGCCGGGCGTCCACGCCGCAACGCGTTCGGAGCTGCGGACCCGGATGTAGAACGTCTCGTCGACCGCGGCCCCGGCGAGCAGGGCGCGCAGGTCGGGGTGCCACGACCGGATCGCCGCGCACGCGACGGCGTGCAGCGCCGCCGCGTCCATCCCGGTCAGCTGCGTGTCGGGCGCCGGGAACCGGTCGCGCTGTGCGGACACGCCCCACATCAGGTAGTCGCCGACGGGGCTCAGCCGCGCTCCCGGCGCGATCGCGGCGGCGGCCTCCGCAGGACGCGACCGGAACTCGACCATCCCGGCCGCCAGGCCGACGTGGCCGCCGACGACTGCGGTGAACCCGTCGTGCATGGCGGGCGGGACGAGCCGTCGCACCGCGTCGTCGAGCGGTGTCCTGCCGTAGATGACCCGCGCGCCGGTGTCCACGATCGACGCGCCGGGCAGCAGCGTGCGGCGGACCGCCGAGTTCACGCCGTCGGCGCCGACGAGCACGTCGGCCCGGACGGTCGAACCGTCCGTGAACCGCAGCGTCACACCGTCCGGGTCCTGCTCGTATCCTGCGACTTCGCGGCCGGCGTGGACCCGGTCCTCGAGCCCGGTGCCGAGTATCTCGCGGAGGATGCCGCGGTCGGCCGACGTGCTGAGCGTCGCCGGGTCGTCCGGGTCGCGTCCGGGATTGCCGTGCGTCTCGTGCAGGACGCGAAGCCGGGCGGAGAGCACGGTGAACTTCGTGCCCGGCCGGCCCGTCGTCGCGAGGAACAGCCGGAACAGCTCCGGTGGCAGGCAGCGCTCGAGCGCAAGACCGGCGCGGGAGTCCATGTGCAGCCGATAGCCCTGCCGGCGGGCGTCGGGCGCGGCGTCGCGCTCGTAGACCTGGGCGTCGACACCGGCCCGCACCAGCCCCTGTGCAAGGCACAGCCCGCCCAGGCCGGCGCCGGCCACCGCCACCCGCAGTCCGCTCATCAACCTGCCTTCCGTCCCCGGACGGTAGCCACCGTGGTCAAGTACCCGGTGACGGCGCCGACCGCGGGCCGCCCGGAAGATCGCTTGCCAAGGGGCCGCAGCGTTGGCACACTGCTGCGGCACGTCACACGGGGGAGGACCAAATCATGGATCGTCGCTGTCTCATGTCCGCGGTGTCCGCGGTGCTGGTGGCACTGCTGGCGGGTTGCGGCACAACGGTGGTCGCCGACGGCGACCTCGTCGACGACTGGGCGATGCTGCCGGCCGCCAAGGTGCCGGTCCCGGTGGCGGGCGCCTGCTACACGAGCACCGAGGTGCGCACCACCGACATGCGCACTCCGGTCGCGTACGGCAAGCCGGTCGGCTGTACCGAGCCGCACATGAGCGAGACGTTCTACGTCGGGGCGATCACCGGCTCCCTCGCCGACGCGAGCGAGCCGCCCAAGGGCGAGGCCCTGAGCGAAGCGTTCACCACCTGTAGCAAGCAAGCCGTCGAGTTCCTCGGCGACGACTGGCACAACGGCCTGCTCGACCTGATGGTCATGCCCCCGACGACCACCCAGTGGCGCGGCGGCGCGCGATACCTGCGCTGCGACCTCGCCGAGATCAAGAGCGACCGGGACATCGTCGCCGAGCGCAGCACCAGCCTCAAGGACGCCTTGCGCGGCGAGCGCCCGCTGGCCCGCGGCTGCGGCAAGATGGTCCTGAACGGCGACGACTGGAACGACCTGCAGGCCGTGTCGTGCACGGCCCCGCACGACGCGGAGTACGCCGGCACCTTCCACAGCACCACCCGCGACTACCCGGACACGCTCGACAAAGGCCGCGTCGCGGTCGGCAACGGATGCTTCGCCATGGTCGCGAAGTACACCGGCACCACCGAGGCCCAGCTCGACCGGATGAGGACGTTCTGGATGGGCTGGTGGCTGGGCGACGAAGACGCCTGGGTCTACGGCGACCGGATCGCCCGCTGCTACGTGTTGGTGGAATCCACCAAGCCGATCACCAAGTCGCTCAAGGGCAACGGTACGGCGAAGATCTGACCGAACCCCCGTTCCGAACGCCGGCGGCGGGGCCATGTCACAAGACAGACGCCTGCCCTGTCATAGCTGCCGACAGCGAGAGACAGGGGACGATGGTGCGGACGATCCTGATCGTCGGCGGTGGGTACGCCGGGTTCTACACGGCCTGGAAACTGCAGAAGAAGCTCCGCCGGGGCGAGGCGCGCGTGATCGTCGTCGACCCCCGGCCGTACATGACCTATCAGCCGTTCCTGCCCGAGGTGGTGGCCGGATCGGTCGAGGCGCGGCACGCCGCCGTCTCGCTGCGCCGGCACCTGAACAAGAGCCGGCTCATCGCCGGGCGGGTCACCAGGATCGACCACGCGCACAAGACCGTCACCGTGCGCCCCGCGGTGGGCGACTCCTACCCGCTGGCCTACGACATCATCGTCGTGACCGCGGGCGCGGTGACCCGCACCTTCGCGATCCCGGGTGTGACCGAGCACGCGATCGGCATGAAGCACGTCGAGGAGGCCGTGGCGATCCGCGACCGGCTGCTGACCGCCTTCGACCAGGCCGCGGGGCTCCCGCCCGGCCCGCTGCGCCGGAAGCTGCTCACCGTCACGTTCGTCGGCGGCGGCTTCTCCGGCGTCGAGGGCTTCGGCGAGCTGCTGGCGCTGGCCAAGGCGCTGGCGCGACGCTACCCCGAGCTGAGCCCGGACGAGGTGAGCTTCCACCTGGTGGAGGCGCGCGGCCGGATCCTGCCCGAGGTGACCGGCAAGCCCGGCGAATGGGTGGTGCGCTCGCTGGCCCGGCGCGGCGGGCACGTGCACCTGAACGCCCAGCTGCTCTCCGCGATCGACGGCCACGTGGTGCTGTCCACCGGCGAGGAGTTCGACTCCGAGCTGATCGTCTGGACGGTCGGCAATGCCGCGAACCCGATGGTGCACAACCACACCGACCTGCCCATCGACCAGCGCGGGCTGCTCGTGGTCCGGCCCGACCTGCGGGTCGGCACCGACGAGGCGCCGGTGCCGGACGCGTGGGGCGCCGGCGACGACGCGGCCGTCCCCGACCTCGCCGCGGACAGGCCCGGCGCGGCGACTGTGCCCAACGCCCAGCACGCGGTGCGGCAGGGCAAGCTGCTGGCCAGGAACCTGATCGCCACGCTGCGCGGGCGCGAGCCGAAGCCGTATCTGCACCACAGCCTCGGCGTGGTCGCCACGCTGGGCCTCGGCCGCGGCATCTTTCAGTACCACGGCCTGGTCATCAAGGGCTTCCCGGCCTGGCTGATGCACCGCGGCTATCACGTGCTGGCGGTGCCGACCTGGGAGCGGAAGTTCCGGGTGCTCGCGGTCTGGGCGACCGCCGCGCTGTTCGGCCGTGACATCGTCTCCCTCACGTCGGTCCAGCACCCCCGGGAGGCGTTCCTGGCCGATGCCGGCCCGCGCGTGGACGCCGGGTCGCGCTGAATCCCGCGAAGCCGCGCGGCTGAGCCTTGTACTGGCAGTACATGGTTGCGAACCGGAAGCGGCGTCAGCGTTGCGGCATGAAGAAGGTAACCATGCACAACACCGTTGATCTGACCGGACGGCTCGCCGTCGTGACCGGAGCGAGCAGCGGCGTCGGACTCGGCCTGGCGGCCCGCCTGGCCGCGGCCGGTGCCGAGGTCCTCCTGCCGGTCCGCGATGAGGCCAAGGGCAATGCCGCGCTGAGCCGTATCCGCGCCGAGTCGCCCGGTGCCGACGTGTCGCTGCGCGAGCTCGACCTGGCCTCGCTGCGGTCGGTGGACGCGCTGGGCGACACCCTGAACGCCGAGGGCCGTCCGATCCACATCCTGATCAACAACGCCGGGCTGATGACGCCGGCCACCCGGCACGCCACCGCCGACGGCCTGGAGCTGCAGTTCGGGACCAACCACATCGGGCACTTCGCGCTCACCGGCCGGCTGCTGCCGCTGCTGAGCGCCGGCCAGGCCCGGGTGACGACCATGACCAGCAGTGCGGCGCGGCACGCCAAGCTGAACTGGGCGGACCTGCAGAGCGAGCGGGCGTACGCGCCGGTCCGCGCGTACAACCAGTCGAAGCTCGCGAACCTGATGTTCGCGCTCGAGCTCGACCGGCGTTCGCGAGCGGCCGGGTGGGGCATCGTCAGCAACGCCGCCCACCCGGGCACGACCCTGACCGGCCTGTACGCCGCCGGCCCCAACCTGGGCCGGGACAAGCCCGCTCGGCTCGAGGCCGTCATGCGACGCCTGGCGAGCTGGGGCGTGCTGGTCCAGGGCGTCGAGCGGGGCCTGCTCCCGGCCCTGTACGCGGCCACCGGCACCGAGGCGCAGGGCGGCCGCTTGTACGGCCCGGACGGGTTCGGCCAGTTCACCGGCGGCCCGGCCGAGCTGGAGCTCTACCGCCCGGCACGCGACCAGGCCGCGGCCGCCCGGCTGTGGGACGTCTCGCGGCAGTTGGCCGGCATCGAATTCGCCGCGGTGTGAGCGCGGTGTGAGCATGGACCGCGCCCTGCTGGCCGAGTACCTGCGTACCCGTCGCGAAGCCCTGCAACCGGAGGACGTCGGCCTGCCCCGCGGGCGGCGCAGGCGCACGCACGGCCTGCGCCGCGAGGAGGTCGCGGTGCTCTGCGACATGTCGATCGACTACTACAGCCGCCTCGAGCAGCCGCGCGGTCCCCACCCCTCCGAGCAGATCCTCGGCGCGCTCGCCCGCGGGCTGCGCCTGTCCATGCAGGAGCGCGACCATCTCTTCCGGCTCGCCGGCTACGCCACTGCGCGCCGCTCCACCGACGACCACGTCAACCCGGGGATGATGCGCATCTTCGACGGCCTGCGAGACGCCGCGGCGCAGGTGGTGAGCCCGCTCGGCGAGACCTTGCTGCAGACCCCGCTGTCCGCCGCCCTGGTCGGCGACGAGAACGTCCATCAGGGCCTGCGGCGCAGCCTGCACTATCGCTGGTTCACCGACCCGGCGACGCGGCTCCTGCGGCCCGCGGAGGGGCCGCTCATCGTCGCGGACCTGCACGAGTCGTACATCCGCGACGGCCGGGACTCCCGGGCGGGCGCGCTGGTCGACTCGCTGCTTGCGCAGAGCCCGGAGTTTGCCGCGCTCTGGCGCGAGCATCCGGTGGCCGGCCGCTACTGCGGCCCGGTCCGGCTCGTACACCCGGAGGTCGGGCCGATCGACCTGCACTGCCAGCGGTTGATCGACCCGGACCAGGCGCAGCAACTGGTCGTCTACACCGCGCAACCCGGCAGCGAGAGCCACGAGAAACTGCAGCTGCTGAGCGTGATCGGCGGGCCGGCCCCGGACCGGGCGTCACCGTATGGCTGAGCTGCCGCAGGACGGCCGGTACGGCACCGACGGCAGGTGGGCCGCCCACTCCTGGGGCGTGAGGCTGCGGCCGGTGCAGAGCCGGGCCCGGGCGGTGGCGACGTCGAAGGACCAGCTGATGATCCGGCCGTCCTCCGCGCCGGAGACCAGGGCACCGGCGGCGGTGAAGGCGAGCCCCCGCACCCGTGCCCCGTGACCGGTGAGCGTGACGAGCGGCCGGCGGGCGGCGAGGTCCCACACGACGACGGTGTGGTCGTCGCCGGCGGAGGCGAGCCGGCGGCCGTCCCGGCTGAACGCGAGGACCTGTACCGGCGCGGTGTGGCCGCCGAGGGTGGCGAGCTCCCGGCCGGAGGCGGCGTCCCACAGCTTGACGGTGCGGCTGTCGCCGGCGGTCGCCACGACGGTCCCGTCGGGGCTGACCGCGATGTCCTGCACGGCGCTCTGGCCGGTGCCGTACCGGCTCAGCTGCCGCCCGGTGCCGACGTCCCAGACGTTGACGTAGCCGCCGGCGCTCGCGCCGAACAGGCGGCGGCCGTCCGGGGTGAAGGCGAGCGAGGTGACGATGCGGGAACCGAACCTCGAGGTGATGTCGGCGGGCCGGTCGAGGTCCTGCACGTTCCACAGCGACTGGCCGAGCGTGGCGGCGGCGAGCACGGTGCCGGTGGCGTCGAAGGCGATGTCGGTGGAGACCCCCGCGCCGGTCGCGGTCAGCGGCGGCGCCACATGCCGCTGCTGGCGGACGTCCCAGATCGTCACGAGGTTGGTGCGGGTGACGGTGGCGAGCAGGTGCCCGTCGGGGCCGAACGCGACTGCCTGGACCTCGTCGGGGTGGCCGGCGAGCGTGCCGATCGGCTGCCCCGCGCCGTCCCACAGCCGGACCGTCCCGTCGGTGCCGGCCGAGGCGACGACGTTGCCGTCGGGGCTGGCCTTCACGTCCTTGACCTGGGCGGTGAACCCGCCGAACGGCTGGCCGGCGAGGTCGTGCACCACGATGGTGCCGTTGAAGCCGGAGGAGGCCAGGAACGTGCCGTCCGGGCTGAGCGCGACGGAGGCCGTCTCGGTGCGGCCCCGGTCCTGGAACGTCTGCAGCGGCACGCCGCGCCGGTAGTCCCAGACGGTGACGGCGCCGTTCTCGTCGGCGACGGCGATCGTGTCCCCGGCCGGCGCGGAGATCGTCCACGCGTAGCGGCCCGCCAGCGGCAGCGGCGGCAGCGGCGCGGGGCGCCCGCTGCCGAGGTCCCACAGGTGGACGCCGCGGTCGTCGGCGGAGCTCGCCAGGACGTTCCCGGTGGCGCCGAACGCGACGGAGAAGACGTGCTCGGCGGTCAGCTCGGCCACGACGGCGCCCGTGGCCACGTCCCACACCTTCGGTGCGTCGTGCCCGTCGGCGGAGGCGAGCAGCTTCCCGTCGGCGCTGAAGGTCAGGGACGTGGCGGGGTTCGCCTGACCGGCGAGCACGGTGCGGATGCCGGTCCGCAGGTCGCGCACCACGATGCCGCCGGTCGTGGTGGCCGTGGCGAGCCGGGTGCCGCCGGCGCTGAACGCGATGCTGGAGCCGGAGTCGGGCTCCTCGTACCGGCTGACCGGCTGCAGGGTCGTGGTGTCCCAGACGATGACGGTGCCCTTGGTCCCGTCGATGCCGATGGAGGCGAGGCGGGTCCCGTCGCCGTTGAAGGCGACGCCCGCGGCCCGGCCGGTGTGGCCGGACAGGGTGGCGACCCGGGTGCCGCGGACCGGATCCCACAGCCCGATCGTGCCGTCGCCCACCGCGGCGGCCAGCAGCGCGTGGGCCGGGCTGAACGCGACGCCGTACACGGACGGTCCGCCCGCGTTGAGCTCGGTGCGCCGCGGCGCCACCGCCGCGCTCAGGACGCTCCCTCGCGTCTCGACGCTCGGGTGCAACCGCTCGGCCTCGGCGGCGAGGAGGCCGGCCAGCTCGGGATCGGTGGGTAGCAGTGACCGGGCCCGCAGCGACACCTCCTCGGCCAGCGCCGCCAGCTGCTGCCGCCGGGCGTCCTGCCGTTGCCGGACCGCGACGCCGCCGCCGAGCAGCGCGAGGACCAGCAGCCCGGCCATGCCCGCGACGAGCCGCTTGAGCAGTCGCGCCTGGCGCCGGGCGCCGAGCTGC
>Ga0310811_10007706_pt1 | contig 13800 bp, 12 predicted proteins | sample YCmetagenome_FD_207642 | JGI IMG/M metagenome (GOLD analysis project Ga0310811, IMG submission 207642) | Soil microbial communities from experimental microcosm in Duke University, North Carolina, United States - YC | ecosystem: Engineered > Artificial ecosystem > Soil microcosm > Unclassified ... | reverse complement strand
GACTCACTCCGCGCGAGCGCAGGGCGTAATACTGCATGTTGTCGATGGCCGGTTGTTGGGCAGCGCCCTGATTGACGGCGTAGCCATACTGCGGAAACATCGAATTCCACACCTCGTTCGAATACTCCACGTAGATGCCTAGCGCGGCATCCAGACGCGCTTTGAGCGTCTGCGCAAAGGTGGTCGCATAGGCGTCGTCGCTCTGGTGCGGCATGTTGAACCACGGATGCGCCCCCATCCGATTGGCCAGTGCGATCATCACCTCGATGGGGACCCCGGCCGGTGCGGACCAGGTATGGAATGTCAGCGGCGTGCGCTGCGACCCATTGGTCACCTTGCTGCCGTTAGTCGCCATCCAATCCATGAAGCGCAATACCGAATAAGCCCGCAGGCGGTCTGCGAACACCGGGTAGAACAGGATGCTGCGGTGGTAATTGTCAAAGGACAGGAAGCGTTGCTGGCCGCAGTCCGACGCCACAGTGACATGAGTGAACGGATTTCCTTCGCAAATGCCACCCGGCATGATGATTTCAATGTCGCGCAGGTAATTGGCAGGATTGGTCGTCTCAATGGACATGTAAATCCCATTGTTGTCCGGTGTGACCTGAATCAGAACGACTCCTGGTTGCTGCGACACCACGCGGGCGGCGAACTGGAATGTCAGGGTGCCTTCGCCTTTATAAGTCACCCGGTATTGCCCAGCCGGATAGCGATCACCGATTTCGCGAAGCATCAGTTTCTTGGCGACCTGACCAGCTGCAAGCGAACGCACCCAGCCGTCAGCATCCAGGTCCAGGGCCTGGCCATTGTCCCAGTGCGTACTGTCGCCTGAAATCCAGTCGGTGGAGGCCTTCATCACATCAAGGAATGGCGCCTGTGGGGACCAGGGCGTGACCGGGTCAAGATTGGTGCCTAGTGCGGCACGCAGTCGCGGCGGGCGCCCCGCAGCCTGGGTGGCACGCGTGCGCACGGCCGCAGGAGAGGTGTAAGCCAAGGTGCTGACCAGCCACTCTGTGCCGGCGGCGGCGCGCGCCAGCAGACGATAACTGTAGGTGTCTGCCAGGCCCGCAAAGTCCATGGCGTTGGTATAACTGCCAGCATCCAGACTGACCACGGGAATACCGGTTGCGGTGCGTTCGACACGATAGCCGATGGCATTGGTTTGCACCGGCCATTCGAGCAGCACTTCACCATTGCCCTGGTCTCGCGCTGATAGTGTGGCCGCTCGTGTGCCCGTCGCAGCCTTGGTTTCACGCTTGCTGTCTGTGGTTGAAGCATTCGGGTAAACAATAGAACCAGTCCGGGGCGACGGCTTATAGCCAAGTTTATCTTCAGCGTTTGTTGCCAAAGCAATTGCAACCATTACTAATGCAAATGCTATTCGGAATCTCCAGGCAGGAGCATGGTCGGCTGTGCGGCGAACCACTGATACGAACGACAACGCGTGTGCGAAGTCATCGATTATGAATGCTATCGTTTTCCATGCATTCACCCTTCGCACCATGTGGTATGTCATGGCCGCATAGGGTATTAATCCGCTTTCTTTGCGCCAAGCGATAGATGCACCGCTACCTAGATTCGATGTTTGTGGCATAGATAAACACAACACAGATTCACTATGTCGGATCACGGGTAAACGCTGTTCTTGGTCGTCTTTATACATGCTGTGTCTTACCTGATTGATTTACCGCAAGGCGCGCCAGTTTTTTCCACGGCGAGCAATACTTGCGAGTTCCCGCAGGACGGGAGTGCGGTCGTACCATTTGTTAGAAGCAATGTCACTGCGCGAACTGCGTTGGCCGCCGAGTGACCGAGATGCCATCAACGTAAGGACGTTCGGGTGGCGCATCCGGAACATCGAGTAAGCACCATCGACGTGCATCGGGCCGCCATCTGGATGGCCTGGCACGCGTGTGAGGCATGCCCGAAGGTAATCATGGAGCGGTGTGATGATTGACATGTTAAGTGCGTAGAAATGCAGGCACTGCATGGGTTGACTGCTGGACTTCCAGGTCGGCGCGTCAGGATTGCCGCCGGCAGGTTCGGCATGCCCAAAGTATGCGATGTCCCATTTGACACTCCTAAGGCCCTCGAGCATCGCTGCCTCGCTTTGAGCGAATTGGGGGGCGATCGAGAGATCGTCTTCCATTACCAAGATATTGGCGAGTCCGTCTCGTCGTGCTTCCGACAGGATACCCAGGTGGCTCATAAAACATCCGCGGGCGCCGAGGCTCGGAAAGAGTCCGGTATCGGTTGGGCGTATAGCCGGAAAAAAGCGAATACGCTTGATCCGTGAAGATATGTTGTGTGTGCAAAGCTCACGTTCCATCTCCAAGCGGCGGTCCGTCCGTGAAGGAAGGTTAATGATATAGATGCGTTCAAAGTAATCGGTAATTTTCATGCTTCAGGCCATCAATCGATGGGTTATTACCGCTTGCTTTCAGCGGCAAAGGTGTAATCGGTGATTACAGACCGATACAGGGTCAGGATGCGATCCACTTTGACTTCCCAGTCAAAGTGTTGAATTACCCTTATGCGAGCGGCTTTACCCATAGCAAGCCGTTCGTCTGTCGATTTCGCCAAACGAACCAGCGCGATCACCAGATTGTCAGTGAACGCGGGCCGAGATGTGGGTGTCACAAGAATCCCGCACGTGTTGTCGATGTAATCGGCGGGACCGCCCCAGTCCGTAGCGATTACCGGAATTCCCATCGCCATTGCCTCCAACACTACTGCACCACCGCACTCCATTAGGCTGGGTAAAACCAGAGCATCACACTTTTGCAACTGCGCGGCGCAATCTGACTGAGACATCCAGCCAAAGAATCGCACCTTGCCCGCTTCTACTGTAACGTCATCGGCAAGAATTTCCAGTTCATGGGCAAGTTGCGTCAGACGAGAGCGCTCGATGCCATCGCCCAGAATGGCAAGAGTCATCGGCGACTCCGCGGCTGCGCGCTTGAAGGAATGCAGGAGAAGGTCCACTGCCTTCCAATCGACGAGGCGACCAACGAAAACGTAACGGGTAAAGTTTGATGGCGAGCCCTGTTTTGTGCAATTTTCGGGTCGCCAGAGATTCAAGTCGACGCCGTTTTCCACCATGGTTTCGATGCGCGGGCAGACGCCAGACGGTAATGCCTTGCGCGTGCGGTTGTTGGCAACCAGCAGCATGGCGGCCTGACGCTTGCCAGGCAAAAGCCAGTTCATCGCGGTAGCGAACCGCCGCCCGATGGCGATGGCGACGCTTTCAGCATGTCCTTGCATATGCCGAAATGAGGGTGGATAGTCGATGCCACCATTCATTGGACCAATAATCACAGGCGCTCCCATGCCATAGATCAGCGACGGCTCTTTCGGCGAAACGGGCATGGGCTGATGTACTATCGAAATTTTTTCTCCCCGCACCAACCGTCGCACAACCCGCCGTTGGGCCAGTTGAGTGAGAATTCGCATGGCGAAGCCGATCGTGAAGGTGGACAAGCGGGTGGGTAACAATCGACTCAGTTGCCATAGCAGGCGGTGCCCTGCGGTGTCTGCAACGAAGATCACGCGGCCTTCGTGCTGCGGAAACAGGGTTTCCAACTCCACGCGGGTGCGCTCATGCACTACCAGCCACGTTGGAATTCCGCGTCGCCGGAGTAGGCGATAGTAAAGTAGGGGTAGCGCAGCTTCCCCGCCAAATTGGGCAGACGCATGCTCAGCGACAATCAGTACGCGCATATTCGCGTCGACAAGATCTTTATCTTCGCCGGGCTTAGACATGGAATTGCCACGCGTCGCCGTCGAGAAACGTTGAGTGGGATGCCGTCGCGCAATGCAGACTATCCATTGACGATAACCGCCGGCACACCCACGGCCGTTTTTCCGCTCGGTACATCTTGCAACACAACCGCGTTGGCGCCGATACGCGCGTGGTCGCCAATTTCAAAGGATCCCAGAAGCTTTGCGCCGGCGCCAATATCGACATGACCACCGATGTGCGGTACACCGTTGCCTTGGCGTCCTATTGTAACTTGTTGAAAAATAAGACAATTTACTCCTATTGTTACCGCTGAATGAATGACGATCCCGCTCGGATGCGGCAGCAGCAGGCCACCGCCGATCCGGGTACGTATCGGGATATCAGCACCAGTCACAATTCCCCAGAAGCGGTGACGAACTACTGCAATCTTGCGGCCCATCACGTGAAACGGATTGTTTGAGGCGGCGTGGTGCTGATAGGCACGAATACTCGCTAATAGCGATCGCGACGGATCCCACGAAAAAAACGCCTTCCGCTCGCGCATCCAGTCCGGAGTTTTGGCAGAAATTTCAGAAGCTTTGTCGCAGCGCATCTTATTATTTCGTGCCATACCTTAACCATGTCTGCACCCGCCATAGGAAAAGCGGGTTGCCAACAACATAGCGGCTGAACAATCGCTTTGGCTCGTGGGCTAGCCGATATGCCCACTCGATGCCGAGCAGTCGCATCCATGCTGGCGCACGTCGCACCTTGCCGCCGAGGAAATCGATGATTGCACCGCCGCAGACTATCAACGAGGACAAGCCGGCGACGGACCGGAGGGCGTGCGCCACACGTTCCTGCTTCGGCATACCCATACCGAGCACGATCAACTCCGGTTGTGTTGCGAGCGCCAGACGCCGATAAAAATCGATTTCGTGAAATCCGTCCTCGTGTGAGACGACCCGTACGCCCAACTTGGTCTCGCAATGCTTCGCAGCGGCTCCTAGGTAAGGTTCCTCCGTGCCCCACATCGCAACACGGCGTCCGTGAAACGAGGCAAGAATTTTGGGGATGAGATCGGTACCGTTCATATTCAACCCTGCTTCCCATCCACGCCGGTGGTACAACAGCGCCATGCCAGATCCGTCCCGTAGCAGAATATCGGCATATATCAACGCATCGAAAAATGCCCTGTCGCTGACAATTGAATTCATCCCGTACGCATTTACAAATCCGAGTACGCGCACGCCGTGACCACAGGTCAATTCGCCAAGTAAGGCCTGCTCATCGTGCGGCGCAGGCAAGATCCGGATGGCACCGACGATTCGGCTCCAGCGCTTCTGCCAACCGCTGCTGCGCCGGATCAACGGGTATCCCTTTTTGAACGCACCCACTCGACCTGCCTGCCGACAAAGAATTTGAGGTAAACTGGAATTTTCCCGAGTGCATAAAAAGGTGCGTAAGCAAGATGAGCAAGTGAGATGACCCGCTGACCATAGCGGCCCCAGGATAACAGCACTGACAAACCCAGCAATACTAGTGACGTCGCTGCCAGCCACATGGGCCGGTCTCGACCCGACGTTGCGTAAAACAGCACACCGGCGACACACGCTACCAGCACCAGCATCAGCAACAACGCCAGCGGCGGCACGCACAGATCCAAGGCCAGCGCTAAAAGACTACCGTTGCCATGGCGAATTGCTTGCAAAACCGTTCGCGGGGCGACACTGAGAATGACGCCGAGATGACCATGCTCCCACCGCATTCTCTGACTGGCAATTCCGTCCACTGAAGACGGAAAGTCACTCGTGACGAGTGCCTCGGGACAAAACAATGCTGGCATCCCTGCTCGTGCGAGATCGATGCCGAGCTTTAGATCTTCGACGATATGCCCGCTGGCGAGTTCTGCAGTAGCGATGACTGGCCAGGGGAATGCCATGCCTGTGCCCATGAGTTGACAAGGGAGGCCTAGCCGGTGGAAACCGATCGGACGGACCTGGTTTTTCACCAGGAAGGCAAACTCGGCGATGTGTGTTTTGAGGCCGGATCCCGGCGGCGCGTACATCAGATAAAGAGCCTGAACGGGTCGCCCCGTCTCTAAACTTATTTTTGCCAGGCGTGTAATGGCATTGCCTGCAACTTCGCAATCTCCGTCAATGACCAGGAGAACTTCCGGCGGATTATGCGTCAGATGGCGCACAGCGAAATCGAGTGCATAGCCTTTACCACGGTGTTCACTGTTATTCCGTTCAATCACTTCTGCCCCAGCGGCGGCGGCGATACGCGCCGTATCATCCGTGCAGTTATCGGCCACGACCAGCAAGCGGTCGCCTGCGGCGAGCTGCGGCACAATCGAGCACAATGTATGGACGATCAGCAATGCTTCGTTGTGCGCGGGTACTACGACCGCAACAGCAGGGCGCCGGCCTCGTGGCATTTCACGCGCGTGGTGCGCCGGCAATGCGCCCAGCACTTGGATGAAAAGTACGGATACCGGCATCAGCAGCGCCACGGCCATTATGCACAACAGCGTTTCGATCAGGATCACGGGCGTTGCACTTGATGGATATGAACGGTGGGCAACGAGTGGTCACATACGTACGAAATCAACGTCAGGGTGTGCGTTTGTGAATTGGCAAGCGCATTGGAGGCGGTATCTGCATTCGTGAATGCCGGATCGCGGCTTGCAAGCGACCGGAGCACTTTGCGATCAGTGAGCACCGGAAATCGCCTCGCGGAATAATCCGGCCAGTTTGGCTACTTCGGTATCGATGGAATGACGCGCCAACGCTCGCAGATGGGCCGCGTTGCCCATGACTGTCAATTCTTCGATGGTACGCGATAGGAAATCTTCCATGGTAACCACGAGTTCATCGATATCGCCAGCGGGAAACAGCCAACCGTTTTCGCCGGAGCGGACCAGTTCGGGTATGCCTGCAACGTAGGTCGTAAGCACCGGGCGGCGCAACGCCATGGCTTCCATAATGACGACCGGAAGTCCCTCGGCGAAGCTTGGCAGGACCAGCGCCCGCGCTGCGAGGATTTCCTTGCGCACCTGATCGCTGCTGATCCACCCGGTGATTCGTATCTGATGGCCGAGGCTGTGCTTCGCAATCAACTGCTCGAGCTCGCTCCTCATTTCGCCGTCGCCGGCCAGTACCAGCTCGACGCGTATGCCCTTTGCCGCAAGACGACTCACAGCCTCGATCAGCAACAATTGTCCTTTTTGCGCGCACAGACGACCGACGCAGACAAGGTGCGACGCTGCGGGTGACGATACGTGTGCGACTTCGTGAAATGCCGCTTCCAATCCGCAATGCACGATTTTTACCTTCGGCCAGTGTGCGTGCTCAACCCAGCGATAGAGTTGGCTGCGCCCATACGAACTAATCGCCACGACAAAGGCCGAGCGGCGTATTTTTTCGCCGATGCCGAGGAATTGCGGTTGGTCGAATTCTTCTGGCCCATGGACCGTGAAGCTGTAGGGGGGGGCGCCTAATGCATGCGCCAGCATCACGACTTCCGTTGAATTGGTGCCGAAATGGGCGTGTATGTGCAGTGCTTCAAAAGATTTCAGCCACGACGACATACGGCAGGCTTCGGCAAGATAGGCCAGGTGAAAAAGCAACGGGCGCGCAGCGTGCCATCCCATGCGCAGCGCCAGCCCGAGCGCGATAAAAAAGCGGCCGGGCGACGTGACCAGTGTCCAGAGCGATGCAAGCAGCAGGGGCAATATGCCGCCTTTCAGAACGTAATGTGTTTGCGTGCGCTCGCGCTCGTCTTCCTTATCAACCAATTCTCCGTCCCAACCACGTAATGCAATGCGCAAAACGTCGAAACCCTGACGTTCGAGTGCAAGTATCTCCCGTCGGATAAAACTGTGACTCACCTTGGGATACTGATTGATAAAGTAGGCAATTCGTAAACGCATGGTTAGCCTGTATTTGTTGATGCGCTACTTGTACTCGATCAATCGGGGCTGACCGCCGGCATATCGATGAGCCATAAACTTCAACTGACCGAGCATTTCGGGAAACTTGCCTAGCACCAGAAATGTCGCTCGCAACCAGTTTTCGCGAGTGGAGCGCTTTCCGCGTAAGGCAAGGCGGATGATCTGTAAGGGATAAATTGCAAGCAAGCTTAATCCCCAGGCACTCCAGGATGTGACGCCGGCAAGCATGGCCAGGGGGATGCCCGCACCCCAGATCCATATGCTGTAAGATTCACGCATGCAGTGCCGCTCGGGTGGCGCACCATGCATATCGGCACCCTGTGCAAAAGCATAGCCACCCCGCAGGTTGCGTTGCCACCATTGGCCAAAGTGCAGTATGGCGGCATCGTGCAAGGTCATTTCCTCTGCCAGGTGCCAGATATGCCAACCCGCCGCTCGCAGGCGCACGCAGAGTTCCGGTTCCTCTCCCGCAATCAGTCTGGCACAGTAACCCTTCATGCTGGCGAATGCGTCAACGCGCATCATCGCGTCGCCGCCGCACGCTTTGGCTTCCCCCGCAGGGCTATCCCATTCGATATCACACAGCATGTTGTATACAGAGCGACCGGGATATCGCTCGCGCCGCCTCCCGCAAACTACCGCAATATTTGCATGTGCATCCAGAAATAGCGCCGCATCGTCGAGCCATCCCTTAGCGATCTCGCAATCACCATCAACAAATTGCACATAACGCAAATCCGGCACCAACTCGACCAGACGTCGAAATCCTTCGTTACGCGCGCGCGCGGCTGTAAACGGGGTGCTAAGGTCCAGCGCCAATACCGAAACGCCGAGATTGCGTGCCACTTCTATCGACCCGTCGGTCGATCCGGAGTCCACGTATACAACCACGACAGCTAGACATGCCGCGGATCGCAGACACTGCTCCAGCCGCTCACCCTCGTTACGCCCGATCGCGACCACGCCGATGGTGTTGGGACTGAGCGAGTTCTCAGGCATGGGCCGCCCCCCTGCTTCTGGCAACGGCCGGTACGCCGACGACTGTGGCGTTATCGGGTACACTGGTAATTACCACGGCGTTGGCTCCGACCAGAACGTTGTTGCCGATCGTGATGGCTCCAAGAATCTTTGCGCCGGCACCGATATCAACATTGTTGCCAATCACCGGGGCGCAAGGATGCTCGGTATGCTGCAGGCCGACTACCACGCCATTCCGGATTCGACAGTTGTCGCCGAACTTCGCATAGCCGCTGATGATAATTCCGCCGAAGTGGTCAATGACAAAATTACGCCCGATTTCCACTTCGCACGGCAATTCGATTCCGGTAATGATCTGGATGCCTTTGTAGAGCATCCTATAGATCATCGAGAATGGTTTTCTCAACAGCGCAGGACGTATGTCATAGCGCCAGCGGCCGAAGCGGTAGATGAGCAATGCCCAGAAACCTTGCGCGCCCCAACGGCCGTCATGCGCCCGCAGGTCATTTTTTATGTTTTCGAACATGGTCGCTTCATCGCGTCGAACATGTGGCCCACGTGGTGCGTCTGAACAGCGTCCATACGAGCGCCGAATGATTCGTGTGGGCGGCCAGGTGTGTTGGCGATCGGCACAGCAGCAGGCGTTTCAGCAGGATAAGGGCGTCTGCGCAAAACGTTAGCAGCACGTGACTCCAAACGCCGGCGATGCCGTGGTTTTTCCGGAAATACAGCAACTCGCTTTCGATCTGAATTGTTTCAATCTGCCGACCACTAGTGGTTACCGTGCTTTCGGTTTTTGCGCTTTCGCCGCCGATGTGGATGACAGTGGTGTCAGGGTAGAAAACCACTTCCCATCCGGCTTGCTTGGCGGCAAGGCAATGATCCACTTCTTCGTAATAAAGAAAGTAACGCGGATCAAACAGGCCGATCTGATTGATTACTTCCCTGCGAACAAGGTAATAACAGCCGGGCACCCAGTCGCACTGTCGGACCGACGCATGGTCCCACGCCATATCGTCGACCATCCGTACGCGGGTGAATATGCGATTGAGACCTGTGCGTCCGAGGAACAGATTCCATGGTGTCGGGAAATATCGTGCGCTGGGTTGCAGCACGCCATCGCGCCCGACCAGTCTTACGCCAAGTATGCCGCAGCGCGGGTGGGTGTCCATGTAAGCGATTGTTTTATCGAGCGCATCCTGGGCGACAAAGGCGTCGGTGTTGAGCAGAAGAACATAGCGACCTTCGACTAGATTGAGCGCCTGGTTATTGGCGCGGCCGAAGCCGACGTTCATGTCATTGACGATGAGGTGACAAGTGGGAAATTCGCGGGTGATTAGCGCGACCGAGTTGTCCTTGGACGCGTTATCGACGATCGCAATTTTTAGCGACATCCGCGCCGCGGCGGTTTGCAGCCTGCCGATGGCATCTTGTAACAAACCTTCGGTATTGAAGTTCACGATGATCGCGGTGAGGTCCATGGGTTTACCGGTCATCGGCTAGGATAAAAATACATCACGCGTTGTTTAACAAGAGCCTGCTCAACGTTCGCATCAAAGGCGCCACGCCGATTGCGGATCATGTCGGCCCAGGGCAAATGCTCGGTTTCATGCTGCAGACGTCGTACCCGTTCAGCAACTTTTGAAATGGGGCGGGCTGGAACACCGCCTACGATATCGCCTGGCGCTACGTCGCAAGTCACGACGGCCCCGGCCGCGACGATCGCGTTTGGGCCAATGGTGACACCGGGAAGAACAATGGCACCATGGCCAACGAACACATCGTCGTTAATCACGATTTTGCCGACGGATTCCAGCTTCACCCCGTAAGCCCTGTTGAGCATGGCAATCGACCCGTCGTGTCCAATCAGGATGCAATCTGCCAGTACGACATTGTTCCCAATGCTTACATAGGCCGGGTCAGTGACGACAACACCATGATTAATTTCGCAGTTGTCGCCAACTGCATGCAATCCCCCCCATTTTTTGAGGTAAATCGCATACTCGGCGCCGTTAGGGCAGCTATAACGCAGGTACAAACCACGCAGTGAGCCATGCTCACACGCAAGATAACGCAGCACTCGTTTTAACATCGTACTGAGCATGTCGATATTCCGGGTTTGTTGTGCTGGTGATCGTTCGCAGACCTGGGTATCGAGGCGACAGCGGTGGGCGATCGCGCAGGCTTATTGGCGATCAGCACCAGTTCTTCGCCGCAGTCCGAAGTCCCGCCGCGCAGTCGTCTGACCTCCTGAAACAGCCAAAACCAGTATTTCACCAGCGTGCGTGAACATGACTGGGCCGCATCGTATTTGCCGACGCGAATCCGCTCGCTGCTGCGAAAAATGTAGCTGGCGCCTTGCGCCGTTGAGAAAATTGCTGGCGGATGAATTCCGCAGGAGGCCGCCAACGAATGCAGCGTGTGTTTAGCAAAGAGAAATAAATGGCGGGGCGGTTCGAGACCCTGCCAATGCTCGCGGTAGATGTGATGGCCGAAACTGGTCGCATTCGGCGTGACCAAGAGCAGTCTGCCTCCTGGTTTCAGGATACGCCAGCATTCCAGCATAAACGCCTTGGGATCCCGGAGGTGCTCGATAACGTGTCTTGCGGTCACCGCATCAAAGCTGTCATTAGGATATGCAAGCGCTTCCAGTTGTCCTACGTCGACCCGGAATCCGTGATTTTGTGTGGCGGCCGTGGCGGCATGTGGATCGACATCCGTGCCGCGTACGGTCCAGCCCAGAGATTGCATTCCTGCCGCAAAGTCTCCGTTTCCACAGCCTATATCCAGAAGCGCAGCGGCCGGCAGGTCGTCAAGGAATCCATATTTGAGTCGCAAGCGTTCGGGTTGCAGTCCGAAGAGACGTGCGGCTTGCCGGTCGAGAAATTCAAATATTCTGCGCGAAATGTTGTCCGGACCAAACACATCATGTCCGGCATGCGTGTAGTAGGTTTTGTAGGCAAGGGACAGGTCTTCAGCGACTATCATGGGATCCTGCCAGACGAGGCCACATGTTTGGTTGCGACATTTCCGCAGTGACCATTTTCCAGGGATGCCGTACTGGTGATCGACGAGTCCGAAATACAGCAAATCTCCGCTGCTGCTGCACAGTGCGCAGATCGGATGCGGCTCGACGCGTATATCGCCGATCGAACGTGCCGTCGCGGTTGGCATGTCCATTATGCTGCTCGCAGTGTTGTGAGTATCGTTATAGCGTCACCACACAGGAATCCGATCGGGAATGCGATGAGGACCAACAATTCGCGTCGAAAGTCGTTTAGTCCGAGTTTTTGATTAAAATAATAGACGAATGGCACGGTCGCCAGTCCATGCAGCGCTATACCCCATATGGCCGCCTGCATGCCGGCAACGTAATAAAACGCGGGCACCAGGATGAACAGTGACATGAAGCGAACGGTGTTGATGATTGCTAAACAACGCGGCATACCCAAGGCGAGGTAGATCTGGTGGGCGACCCCGTAGCGAACCGTGAATAGCGACAGCGCCAGTACCTGCAGCATGCCGCCGGCCGCTGAATAACGGGAATCGTAAAGCAGATCGATTGCCAAGTGACCAGCTGCGAACAGTAGTCCTGCGATGAAAAGCAGGAACAGATCGCTCAGCACGCGCAACTTGTAATAGATGTCACGCAATCTCTCTGAATGGTTTCTGGCGACTTCGCTAAGCGTGGGAAGTGAGACGGTGGCGAAAAGTCGGCTCAGCAGCCCCTCGACTGAGCCTACAATCAGGACTGCAATCGCATACAGGCCTAGCGTGTGTGCATCGACATATCCGCCCAGCAGAATGCGGTCGCCGTTGATGGCGAGGATGCCCACGGCGGACGAGACAAATATCCACTTCCCAAAACCGATCAATTCGCGGAGGGCTTTTTTTTCGGAGCGAAACCGGTTTGGCGCGCCGCTTATCCAAAGGTGACTCAGCAAAGTCGTCGTCAGTGTGGCCACCAGCCCGCCGGCCACCAGCGCCCAGATCGAACGGGTTGCAATGCCAGCAACAATCATTACCGTCAATGCCGCAAGTTGGGAGACCACTTCGATCTGTACAATCCGTTGTTGATTAAATTTTCGGTAAGCAGTGGCGATCTTTGTGGAAGCAAATCCGGAGATGACTGCCCCGATAGAGCTCACGGCAATGACCAGCGGCAGCACGGCCGAAGCATAAACAGATTGGGCGGGAAACATCCCGTACAGATTTGCGAAGTAAAGCGCAATGGAAAGCACGAGCGCGATCAACCACAGGATGCCACCACGAATGATCTGAATCACCCAGGCGGTATCAAGGAACGCGGGGTCATCGCCGCGCGGGCTTTGCACAATATTCTGCTGCAGTCCGATGTCGGACAGCATGCCGAGAATGACGGTGACCATGATGGAAATTGCCATGACGCCAAACATTTCCGGCGCCAATAGCCGTGTCATGACCAAATTACTGCCAAGGCGTATCGCCTGGCTGAGTCCGTAACCTGCAAAACTCCATCTGCCGGCGCGAAACACCCGCTGTCTTAGCGTGGGGAGCGCGTGGTCAGTCATCAGATTGCTGATGCAAAGGTTGATGGAGCACCTGCACGCAGGTTGCGATTTACCGTATCAGCACATCCGCGCTTCATAATTTATGACCCGCGGACCTGCTTCCTATTGCAGGAAAGCTCCTGATGTTAATTGCAATTGCCTTGGTGCTCGTTGGTTGTGCGAGCACCGATGTCTTTGCAAGGACAAGCATACGTGCGTAGGCAACGCCGAGTCCGGCCACCGACCAGTAGATCACTGGAATGACAGTGATGCTGCTGACGGTAGCGATGGTGACCAGTATTCCCATCAGCGTGGCAAACAACCCTTGGCCCAGCGAGTAAGACGCATCATTTCTGTCGGCCAGTTTTTTCATACCTCTAAAAATTGCAAACGCGACTGAAAGGAAGAATCCTACAAACAGTGAGAGGCCCACCAATCCGTTCCCCAGCCCGACCGCCAGATAGGTGTTGACGATGTCGACGATGCCCTCTCCCTGTCGCAGATCTTGGATCGCAGGCGAATAGAAGTAATCGAATGCGCCGAAGAAAGGATTCTGCAGAATCACCTGAATGGAGATTTCTGCCAGCCGCTGGCGATAAGTAATGTTCTCCGCGCCG
>Ga0310811_10007705_pt1 | contig 13800 bp, 21 predicted proteins | sample YCmetagenome_FD_207642 | JGI IMG/M metagenome (GOLD analysis project Ga0310811, IMG submission 207642) | Soil microbial communities from experimental microcosm in Duke University, North Carolina, United States - YC | ecosystem: Engineered > Artificial ecosystem > Soil microcosm > Unclassified ... | reverse complement strand
ATCATAGTGATATCCATCATAGGGAAATCAATCAGAGTGGGAGTCGATTTGGGAATGATATCCATCACAGTGGGGGTGGATAACTGACCAAATCATTATCAACGAGACTACAAAGAGATGTTTTGCAGTCAGGCCATGGTGGCTGAGAAGATCGCAATGTGAGATTCTCATTCGAGTGCACTGTCAAACATTCGTTGTGCTGTTAACAGTGGTACAGGCAAGTATCGATGTGAAATCAAGCGGAAGGTTTGGGTCTAGGGATGAGGCCCTGGTCGACTCCGCAACCCAGTGTCTGATGCTCGTTTTCCAGTTGTCCGCCTTCTGTCGCTTTTCGAGATGTAAGACTGCATGCTCGGTGAGAGTGACCCCACTTGAACTGGGTGACCGTTTACGTTTGTGATCGCCTAGTAGATGTTGATTGTTATTCTTATATATATATTTCTGGGTAAATCAGACTAGTGCGTACCACCATATCCAGAGCGCGTTTTCGACCGCGTGTTACGTCCGTCCGTCTGACCAGCGTCACTCTGTTCTCTCTTCCTCTTACCGCCCGTTTCTGACCCCTCCCAAGCCTTCGCAGCTGCTCTCACATCCGGGTCCACGAAAAGATCCCAAGTGTCACATAGGAGCGTAAGTCGTTGTTTAAGTTCCTTGGCGTCTGACTCCATAGGAGACCCTTCTGTCTGTTGCGGATAACGATGAAGAACGATCTGATCTATCTGATCTCTTTCGCACTTGGGCCCTGCATTTATCACGGTAAACGGAGGCGCGACATGACATTCAAGTAATGGGAGGTCAAGTAAGGGTATTGATGAATAATCGATCTGCGAATGAATGGATCTCTGCAGGATATGGATATGAGGGTGTATTGCGTTTTCGTTTTGAACCTCCACTGCACAATAGTAAATATTTTGGTCATGGGTTGGCGACACTATGAGTAACTTGATTGTAAGTACCTTCGACCGGAAATATTTGCTAACATTTAACGTGGGGTTTTTCCTCGACTCGATAACTGCTGTGACATGACTGTTGACTTCTCCAAGTGTGTGCATATCCGGCAGTAGAAATCATCCATTCCTATCAAAATATACATGCCAGTCCGGGCTTACTGTGGGACAACGTCAGAATTCAAACTGACAAAATAGGCAACATGGTGTACAATAGAACATGTTTCTCCTACTGTCAACATGAAAATGTCTATATTCTAAGCCGAGGCAATATTCATAGAGTGTGAACTGAAGAAACGTTAGCATCGCGTATTTCGTAGCTTATAGAACTACTCACATCATCGCTTTTGCTCCTGCGTTGAATGATATGCGCTATCTGGAGAATTAAGGCAGAATCTCTCAGCGTGACAAGGCAAAGGCAATCGCCATAGATCTTGTGACACAATTTCTCGAGTTCGTTACGCGCTCTGCGAGAAAGCGATGAATTAGGTTCCGAGCGACTGGTAGGGGTTGAATAGATGGTGATTGTACTTTGTTTTGTGGGGGTACCGGTATATTCGTCATTGCTACTTTCTTGGAGATCTGGACTTTGATTTACAACGCAATCCGAGTCGCTATCATCGATATCAGCGCAAGATTATTCAGGATTCAACATACCGTCTCCACAATTCCAATGCCTCTTCTCAACCACTTGTACCAACTCTGCGCCCGCAGGGGATAACACAATTCACGCAGTATGTGTTCGTTCGAGGTACGCCCACCCAAAACGCCCGCGACGCTCACATCAGTAATGAGCTTGTCGGGCTGCGCCAGGATCGTGTTCTCGATTCCGATGGGAGACTTGCATCGCTGACATTTTGAGCGTATCCGATAAGGACGGAGATCAGTACAATGTGAAACAACTTATGTTTATGGATGGGGCAGTTTGCCTTGGTGCAGTCTTCGAAACTGCAAATAGGACAGATTGACTCTAAGATAAGTGGGTATATCATACTCGTCAAATCGACTTACAAAAGTACCTAGTCCTCATTGATCCGCATGTGGTCGCCTGTGCGCACCCATCCATCGACAAATGTTTCACGAGTGGCCTTATCGTTTCTCTTGTGCCCCAGAACCGCAGAGCCTCCGCGGACAAGAAGCTCGCTTTGCTCGTTTGGGCTCGCAAGGGACCCGTTGGGATGGACAACGCGGGCTTCAACACTGAGGATGAGAATTCCGGCAGAGCTAGGCTTGTTTTGGGTGTACCCATTAAGCAAGCCAGAGATAGGCTTCATGGTGATGGTCATTGTCTATCTCAGACAACGACGTCAGTGAGCTGGAAGGAGCACATGAGGAGATCACTTACGAATTCGGACATGCTGTAACCTGTGAAGATTAACAGTAGCACCAGGGGTTTGCACACGATACGTGGAGGACGCACCTTCAGTAAATCTTGGTATGTCTGTGAAATGGGCGGAAATCTGGTCAGCGAGCTGGGGCAGGAGGTACGCGGCGCTGCTTGCGAGTGTCTTGACCGACTTCATATCAGCCGTTTTGAAGCGTGGATGGTGAACGAGCTGGTATAGAAGGGAGGGGACGAGGAATATGGTTGCGATGTAGTATCTACATCGCAGCTCCAGATGAGTACCAGAAACACTACAGGACACGGTAAATGCTCTCGGTACTCACTTACTTCGAGACGCTGTCAAAGAATATATTGATGTCCCAGGGAGCATGACAATCGTGGAGGGATTTAAGAAGCTAAAGAAACCGGTTGTGTAAAGGCCGAGAGAGTGATAGAGTGGAAGGGCAGCGAAGGTTACCTGCAGCCAATAAGGCCTCAGGGATGTTCCATACTGGTGGCTAGCAGGGAAGTCAGGGAGACGAAGAAGGTAGCGCCAGAAGACATACAACCTGAGTTATAGTCATTTCCAGACCGTTTACCATTGTTGACAGAGTGGTAGCAGTGATGTTTACATGGGATGTGATGATGGCTGTGTAATATGGTCAGACGGTGAGTTCATGTTTCTGCGATTCGAAACCGAGACCAGCGGCAAAAAGAGACACATACCTTTGGGAGGACCGCTTGTTCCACTGGAACAGATTAAGTAGGCCAGAGTGTCGTTGGTAGCATGACGTACTGGCAGACGTGAAATACCATTCTTTCGAGCAGAGGGGATGAGCTGATCGTAGCTTGTATAGCCTTTGTTCCCTCCTTCTAACATGTAAATCCGATTTGCTGGGAGACCCGAAGTCAAAGCGAGCTGCAGTGAGGAGGGACTGGTAAAGATCATTGTCAGGGCAGAAGTAGGTGCAGCGAACAGCAGCTGTACAGGAGTGGGATCAAAGGAAAATGAAAATGAAAGGACTGCGGTTGTTGTACTGGGTGCTGCAAGTGTCGTTGACGCAGCTAGCTTGGCAAAAAGGTTGGGTATACAAGGTAAGCGTAGCCTAATAAAGACCCTGGCGCTAGAGGGACGTTAGCATTGAAGCTGAGGCCAAGGCATATAACACTCGCCAGTGTGGGAGACTCAGCAGAAGAAGGAGGGGACTTTGTGTCCATCACCTCGTTGACGTATAGCAAATAGAAATAACGATGCAGCAAGGAGGTGAATATAATGATTATCGGGCACAGCCTGATGCTGTAGCCTTGACCGTGAGAAGAGCGGAATTACCACGTTAGACACTTTATCGGGCCACGTGAAATTGACGCGGTCGTGACGCGCCTCTGACGCGGCTTATGTGACGCGGCACCGTCACAAATTCTATGGTGGAGATTATGCTCAAATACCATCTTATGTCGCTCGAAATGAATTCCAAACACTTTGAAACATCAGCATATGAATATCTATCTGCGTACAGGCCCTAGAGTGCTGCATTCACCTCTCACCAATTTTACAGTGCGTGTCCTCTGTGTTCGTATTACTTTGGAATGTGCATCCCGTATTCGTATTGCATTAGCTCTAACCATCGATTTAATGTTTATTTCCAGACAGCAGTGTGAAGTGTTATCTCCCTATGCCAAGCCTCGACTCCACCTTGTCGAGTCTGATGCAGCCTCTGTACTCTGTACTACCATGTCAAGCCCCAACCACATCATGTCAAGCTTCAGTCAGGCTGGGTCAAGCACTACTCATACCACGGCAAATTCTCCCAACATCTTCGCAGCTTTTGTACTGATATAAACCTGCACACTTATCTATGCCGCGTCAAGGCTCACTTGCATGCCGCGTCGGTGCCGCGTCACAGGCGCGTCAAAGCAATTTGTGCCGCGTCAATGCCGCGTCACAGTCGCGTTACAGTCGCGTCAAACCTCATCCATGCCGCGTCACACTGCACAAGCCGCGTCAAACGCCACCCTGAGCGTCAGCCTCAACTCCTATGGTCTAAAGAAGAATTGGTATCGGGTAATCGGAAATCTATATATACCATGCCTTTTGTGAGTGATTTAGGATATGGAGTGCACTTGTTTTAACTATCCTCTAGGAACTAATCAAACATATATTCAAATTTTTCTATCCCGACGAGAGAGATCATTCAAATCATCCAGATCAACTGCTCGGTGTTGGGAGCCTTATTCCCTGCTATGACCGCTCGGGTGCGCCGTTCCACTGATGCTCTTTGCGAACTCAAATACAACAAGTAGAACAGGTAATATATTTGCCTATCTACCGGTCTCTGTGCAGACCACTCGGCCGTCACATGCTTTAGGTGAGTGATGCTTCCATTTCTCTTTGCTTACCTCTCTTACACTATAGCTAAACATAGATGTTATAACGACGACTCCTGCAAATACTCGTATCTCAACATTCCTAACGAATGGGTTATGGGAAGAGATTACAGCGACACTGAGCTTGAAGTAAGGAAAAGATTACCTATTCTGTTCAATGAATCTCTAATTGGTGTGATTGACAGCGTGGTCCCTTATTCAGCGACAACTCTGATGCTACGTCTGCAGACGAGTTGTCCGGCGTTGTAGCTCCTTCACGATCGGCTGAAGAAGAAATTGCGCCCGTGAAATGTCACACTTCGCTGCCAGCTGAAGAATGTGCGCCAGTTAAACGTCGACGTGCTTCGAAGAGGGTCCAGAGAGAGAGGAAAAGAAACTAGTCACTGGCTGAAGTAGATAGTAGTATGGGTTCTCGATGTGAAATACTGGCGCGTCAGTGACCGCATCAAGGCTCGTTAGTGTGAAGGAAATAGCCATCAGCTGATACAGCTAGTAGTATGTGACTCTATAGTGAATAAAATTGACGAAGGAATCGTCATGAACCCATACAACTTGATGTGTGAGTCGAATAAATGTAGAACATAGGAACTCTTGCATTAGCACGTCAGTGGCCTCGTCAATGTCGCGTCACACCGCGTCACATGCACGTCACGACCGCGGCAGGCGCGGCAGGACCGCGTCAAAATAGCTACGCCCCGCTTTATCCGAAGCTGAAGGCCCTTTCAGCCTGCAGGAAGCCTGATGGCCCATACACACATGTATGTATTTCATAAGTAACTTAATGAATCAAGCGTGTCGCATGATGTTCAGCGATACTGGAGCTTCGCTAGCCCTCGCACAACACACGTTCTTGCATGCCCAATCATAACTTGAAGATGTTTAATTGGTTAGCGCTGCCTCGAGGTTTGCGGTCAAGGGTATTCGGGTGCTTGTGTATTCATTTCCCTCAGGTTGATTCACTGTTTGTGCAATGAGCGAAGACCACAGGCCGAAACGTCCTTCAGAGCCCTCTGAATCCAGAGAAGCGACTACTGGCGAGAACTCGGTACGTGCTCATGGGTTCACTGTCGACGAGCGCTAATAATATTGTCGGCCGTTGACACATTCTTCATCCCTTCATCCAGAGCCAGCCCCGTAGCGGATTTCGTCAGGTTCTGCGGACATTTAAGAAGAATTTCACTAAAAAAGTTTCTGTACGTCGACCTTGAACTTCTGCTGAGGGAGCTAGAATATAGCTCATATATATTGTGCAGAAACGCTTCAAGCGTTCTCGCCCTTAAACGCCTACTGCCCAGAACGCTGACCATGAAGGTGCTTCGTCGAATCAGAATATTGAGGTAGGTGGTCATTATTGTAATCATGAACTTATCTGAGGTCCACCAAGGAAGCATCGCGTCTGCATCCTTCTGATGGTGACAAGCCAGCCACACCTGAGAATCTCAGTGGTTGTGTGAACCAAGAGGCATCCGTAGAACCTGCTTCGAAGGTATTTACGCCAAACCATTTCCTTTTCATCTCTAAATTTTGGTGGGTGCACAGGTTCTGGTTGCTTCCTCTGGCGTGGAAATTCCTGATCCCCAATCGGTTGATGCCGGACTTCGAGATGCGCATAAGGGTATGAAAAGTATGACACTACTTGGGAAACATAGCACTACTGCGGCATCCGCAGTCAAGGATGGCCCAGAGGATCTCGACGCCGCAGACAATTTGCAGACCACATATCTTCATACACTCAGATTTTTGACACTGTCGTTGGGGAGCTTGCGGATGTATGGGCCACTCTCCTATGTGGGAAGCGAGCTAATTGAGTTGCATAGTTACATTCTTACGCAAATGTGGTGCTGGGTGTGCTGTCTACTGCATCCAAAGTACGTGTAGTTTTGCCCTCTTTTTCAGCAGCTGTCGACTCTATGCAGATTATTCTCGCTCAAACGGTACGGGACCAATCAGTACAATCTCTTCTCGAGAGATTAGAACAAATTTACGACTTCATGTCGCAAAAGGATACTCTTGGTCTGATTTCATCCAAGCGCCATATTGCAGGACGGATTGCCCAGCAGACTCTGAAGTGCGCAGGTTTCATCAGGGACTATTCGGAGAAGAAAGGTTTTTGTAAGTCTTGAGCTATTGCACTCTGCGCATTGTGAATCTTATACCATTATCACAGGGAAGAGACTCGGGAAAAATGCTGTTTCGGGGATGGATGATCTAATTACACGGTACAACAAGGCTTTGGATGAACTTATGCAACATTTTCGGGATCAAGCTATTCGGGACGTAGCCGACCTTGTGCAGCGTACGAGTAAGAATTCGAACTTGCTTCTGATGCTACATCCGCTCATACCCCTTCAGCTGACGAACTGGGCGACAAACTGAATCTGAGCGGTATGCCTTACGCAGCAGGCGCGGGACTAGATACCACGAAACATCGCCTACCAGGGACGTGGACGGACATTCTCTCCCAGATCACTGAATGGATTAGTGGAGATGCTGCTGAGCGTGTGCTGTGGCTATCTGGCCCTGCAGGCACGGGGAAATCAGCCATCGCTCACACAATCGCCAACTGGTTCGACGACTTGGGAGGGCTTGGTTCTTGTTTCTGCTTCGACCGGGACCTTAAAGCGGACAAGTGCCATGAAAAAGTCTTCTCCACCATCGCTCGCGACCTCTCTGACCGTGATCCGGAGATGAGACAAACATTGGCGCATGCAGTCGAACATGCAAATTCGCTCAAGAACACTACAGATGTCATCCAGCAGTGGCGCAAGCTGTTTATGGAACCGCTTAAGAAGTTGTCTGAGTAGAGCATGGGCCCGGAGCCTGTATTGATTGCCATTGAAGCACTAGACGAGAGCGGCGGGGTCGAGACATGGCATCACCTTCTCCGCATACTTGCTGGTAAACTTCGGGGCCAAGATCTTCCCCAAATCACCGAACTCCCTCCTAACTTTCGGATTCTCGTCACCTCTCGCCCTCTTCGTGATATCGACGATGCATTTCGCGGTGCTCAACATATTCTACGGTTATCCATGGACGACATCCTAGAAGTGGTTGCAAGGAGCGACATCCATACTTTTGTGTCTGAGAAGCTGAAAGAGCTGCCAGATTTCGGGCACAAAGATTTCGCAGTCCTCGCTGATAAAGCTGGTGGACTATTCGAGTGGGCGCGTCTTGCATGCAAATACATTCAGGAACCCCCTCCTGGCTCATACCCAAATGAACGCTTCAATGCTGTCGTGTCCCATGATCAAGGGGAGCGGACAAACTTGTTATATGATATATATAGCTTCATTTTAGGAGAATACATAGGGAAGGATAGATACACAAAAACTGAGTATCAGCGGGCGCTAGCGAGGTTCCATTCTGTGATGGGACAAATACCTGGCTCAGCCGAACCCCTCCCTTTAGATGCCCTGAATGCCATGCGGAGCCGTTTTCCAGATGACAAGGAGCAATATAACGTTGAAGTCGTGGTAGCACATATGGGATCCCTCCTGAGCGGCACCACCAACAAATCTAGTCTCATCCGACCCCTTCACGCATCCTTCCACGAATTCCTGACACACAAATCATCTAGCAGAGACTTTTTTGTGGAGATATCGAACGCGCAGCTAGTGATGCGGAGGTTCAGTTCTGAACCGCGGTTCGAACCGGACCTTTCATGAACTGGACTGCGGTCCAGTTCAACGTTCAGAGTATAGGCTGAACTGGACCGATGGTCCAGTTCAGCGTTCAGCATTCCTTGAACGCATTGAAAGGGTCCGAACGGGTCCGAACCTTTTTGAACTGCTTCTATTTTAGGCCACTCACACATACGAGATGACATCACCCACACATGCAATACACTGAACACGACATGATTACTCAAACACGACCGTTGATTTGTGCGACTTTTTCGCTTGGAATCCGATTTGCAAGGACCATGCCACACTGCCAAGGTCCGTGAAGGTTTATTTGCCTACCACTAACGAAAATGTCACAAAGGAAGCACCTGATAAGGTATGGAGACTTTGGTTAATTTGGTTTAGTGCTAATGTATTTGTTGACGTGTCGTTTTTTTTCTAGGGTAGCTACATGAATTCTTTGGCACTCATGAACTGGATGGAAGTTAAAATAGATCAAATTCGAAGTAAGCTCAACTCTCTTCACATTTCCCCCCTCACAACATGGCTGACCAGTGTGGCCTGGGTGCAGATGGAACTCTCCTCGATGCCAGTCAAATCCGATGGTACAACGATCCCGACGATGATACTCCACTGCCAGTGCTTCCCACTGCACGGCGCTCAACTCGTGTCCCACGCCCTGCACCTAAGCTTGTTGACCCCAACAATGCTGTCTTGCGCAAACGCAAGGCTAGCAGGTCAGTGGTCACAAGTGAGGGCTCTGAGGAGGAAAGTGAAGGAGACCAGGATAATGGGGTAACTACGGATGCAGCTACTGACATGGATCATGAGACGGATATCGACGGCATCACCCCCTCCGAGTCTGAGTCAACATATCAAAAAACGAAAGAAATGGGTAATGCGGACCGCCAGGTAAGCTAAAGTCTAAGTGTTGTCTTTCATATGTTAAGCTAATTATTTTTGCAGGGCGCAAAGCGGTGCAAAAGCGATTTGACTGCAGACGTCCGGACCATATTCACTCGTGAGGCCAAGGCCATGAATCCTGATACCAGCAAGGAAGAGACTGGCCATTGGTGTGAGGTTTGCAAAGCGAAAGGAGTAACACGCAAATTCTGTTTTTTAAAGGGCAGTGTTACTTCACTGCGTGCTCATATACGCAGGTAAGTATTCTTTTGTCCACCTGTTTTCATAGCTTGATTCATATTATCTTCAATCTAGACACAAGGACCATGTCAGGATTTACAAAGAACGCTGCAGCAAGCATGGTGTCAAGCCACACAACCAAGCCCTCCCTTCGGATGATCTAGTATGGTATGTCTTTTAATATATTTTGCATTGCATGCCACTCAGCTGAGTTCCAACCCCCTAGCTCAAATCAGACAACCTTAGACCATACCATTGCACGAGAACAGCGTGCACCAACATTCATGACTGCTGGGCTTCTAGACTACATTGTTGAACTTATTGTCACAGAAGATGAAGCCTTCTTACTGGTGGATAAGGGTACATTCCGGCGTCTTCTCACTTATGCTCGCCCAGGCCTGTCTGACAAAGATATTCCCCATCGTGATAAAGTGCGGGAGGAGATTCTTAGGCGGGCTAAAATGGTGGAGTCACGTATCCGTGAACGTTTGAAAGACATCGATGGGCGCATTTCCTTTACCTTTGACACGTGGACGTCAGAAGCCAGTGACCCATACTTGTCAGTCACTGGACACTACATCTCAGCACCAGCCAATGCCCCATACGAGTGGGAGCTTCAGAGTGAGCAGCTTGCATTTACTGCTATTGAAGGGAATCATTCTGGGCGAAATATTGGCAGCATACTTACTTGAGTTGTGGACCATTATGATTTACGCAACAAGGTAAGCAAATACTACAGCCCACGCTGCCTCACACTCACCCAATTTGGACTTAGATTGGGTGGTTCACGGCCGATAATGCAACGAACAATGATACAGCCATTGAATTGCTTGCAGAAGCCATTCCTGAAGCCGAGATCGATGACTATCATGAACGTAGGGTCCAGTGAGTTGTATTTCCTATGGAAAACATATTTTTACTTAACTTTACTATACAGGTGCATGGAACACGCTATTAATTTGGCAGCGGCCCATTTCGCAAAGGCCATTACCTCAACAACAAGCTCACAAGTTGACAAAGACTTGGAAGATGACATTTCTAACATGTCAGACGCACTCAGTAAGGCCCTGGCACTCATTGCACAGGTATGTAAGCTTGTAGTAATATCTAAGCACCGAAGTTGATGTTCATTTATTAGGTTCGAAAATCACCTCAAGCCCGGGCCTTTTTTCGTAGATCCTGCGCAGAGACCAATGTACCAGTCCTTGAGCTGGTTCAGTGGGTCCGCACCCGCTGGGCATCACTCTTCGCATGTCTTGATCGCCTGTTTCTGTTACGGAAGGTGAGTGTAATCTAGTTTGTGGTTATGATTCTGCAGGTTGCTGATGATGAGCAGGGAGTCAACCGATTTGTTCACCTTGCGGATGACAGTGACGAAGTGCCCAAGCTGCGCAAGCGGCAGTATGCAGACTTCAAGCTGACTAACAGTGACTGGCTGCAGTTGTCACTTATACACGAAGCTCTTCAGGTGTGTAGGAACTACCCATTATAGTACTTACTTCCATCTCATGACAATAGGAACCTGCGGACGCAACTCAAAGTTTTTCAAGCTCAAAGCACCCGACAGTTTGGCGAGTGATTCCCGTCTTGGAGTTCCTGCAGCAAAGCTGGAAAAATATGGTTGCCGACGAGAAGTTCTTGAGTATATCTGACGCATTAGAAGCAGGCCTCGAGAATTTAGATAAGTGGACACAGAAAACTGATGACACAGACACATATTTCATTTGCTTGGGTACATGACTCCTACGTCTTGCTGATTTTCTCTTTTCTAATTTTGCTTGCCATCAGTCCTTGACCCGAATTACAAACTGGAGTATGCACGATCCCAATGGAATGATGATGCCTTCAATGAAGGTGTCAGAAAACTCGAAGCTGGTGTAAGTTCATGCTACATAGGCCTGCATGCATCATGATTGCCGCTAACACTAGTCTAGTTCGATAAATATTACATTCCTGTTGCAGATGCATGTCAGCCAACACCTACGACATCATCCTCTAAGTCCAGGCCTACGCAATACGGCCACTCATGGATGCGCTCAACAATTCTCGCTCGTCGATCATCCGAACACTGCATTGCGAATCCTCGTCAAGAACTTGCCACATATTTGACGGCTCCATTGGAAGATGTGGGAGATGTTGTCCGTTGGTGGGGGGTAAGTTATATCCATTGTATCGACTGGTAGTTAATTACTGACGCACCTACCAGCATCATTCTGTAGCGTACCCAACACTCTCCCGCATGGCAAGAGATTACCTTGCAATTCAAGGTTCTGCCACTCCATCAGAACGGGCCTTTTCAAGCGGCAGCATCACAGATCAGAGTCGACACAACCGGCTCACGCCCGATGTCTTCGAGGCACTCCAATTGTTAAAGAGTGCTTATCACGACAGGCATATCCAGGCTGCAGCTGAGGCTGCCACTCGTGTTGAGCCCCTCGCTCATGTAACTGAAAATGACCTTTCTGTTATCCTTACTGATCTTTAGTTTTGCTTTGCATTAGTTTCACTTGGTCTTGCTTCATAGTAGTATACCAGTACTCCTTACTACTACTAGCTATAGTACAATCGAGTAAATTTACAATGCGTTCGACGTTCGAACGCTGAACCGGACGTGAACCGGACACCGTGAACGCGCTCACAGCGTCCAGTTCAGCGTTCAGCAAAATGATTGAACCGAACGCGAGGTCCGGTTCAGCGTTCGCAAAATTTCTTGTTGAACTGGACCGAACCAGACTTCCACAACACTACGCGCAGCGCAATCTTGCTTTTGCGTCACTTCGTGTGATGGAACATGACCTTCGCTTCAATATGTGTAATTTAAAGTCTTCGTACCTCCCTAATAGCGAAGACACGGGGCTGTCGGATCAAATCGCAACATGCATCCCCTCGCATCTGTCCTATTCCTCTCGATATTGGGCTACGCACGTAGGAGCAACGGAATTCGACACGGAGCTTGCAAAGGAGATAGGATCATTCTTTGAGCACGAGTGGCTGCTCTTTTGGATTGAATCACTCGGGCTTCTCAATGCACTCAGCGTTGCAGTTGGTGTGCTTCCACTCATTTCCCAATGGCTGAAGGTGAGAACAGAGTCCGTGGTGGTGTGAGGCGAAGTGCTTACGCGCAAACACAAGGCCAATCCGGGTATGAAAATGTGTTGTCCACTGCAAAGGATGTGCAGAGATTCGTCCAACTGTTTGCTGGGATGATTTTGCATAGCACGCCGCATCTGTATGCATCAGCGCTGCCATTTTCGCCCCTCAAGACCACGATAGCCAGAAAGTTTACTGCAAGGTTTCCAAACACTCTCGTGTTATGAACTGGACAACTATTCAGACCGTGATCAGTGGCCACACTAGTTCGGTTTCGTCAGTCTCGTTCTCCCCCGATGGCACTCATCAGGAAAACCCTCCCGTGCAAAATTAGCAAAATTAGATCTAGTTAGAGAAAGTTGGAGAAAGTTATCATAGTTGGACAGATTAGAAGGCTAGCCAATGCTATTTTACCTCATTTCAATTAGTGAAATTTTGTCGCCAAGCTAGAAAAATTAGAACAGTCTAGGCAAACTTGGGCGCAGCTTTTCGATACCCTTACATTGACTTGGTCAAAATTGAACAGTCTTTTCACACTTGACAATTGCAGTAACAAATTGATGATCATTAAAATTGGGTATGAGTTGAGTAACATACAAGAAAAACGAGCGTATGACAAGGGAATGATGATTAGATTTACGAGACCAGGGGTATCAGTTCAGTAAAATATGAGAAAACAAACATATGGCAAGGGAATGATGATTAGATTTACGAGACCAGGGGTATCAGTTCAGTAAAATACGAGAAAATTGAATGCATGGCAAAGGAGTGATGATTAGATTTACGAGACCAGGATGTCAACAAAATTCACTCGTCCTCCATACCGTCCAAGTCCAAGAATGAGAGGCTGTCATCCTGGTCATAGGCTCCAGTAACGCTATGACGGAAGCGATTGTAAACAATAATAGATCAGCAAAGTGCCAGCAACTTGGACATAGACTTACAGGATTTCCTTGTATATATCAGACATCATCTTGTGAAACTTGATGGGCGCCTTGTTACAGAGACTCCCCAACAATGACACATGGTGGTTGTAGATATCTAAAAACTGATTACCAGTGAACTTAAAGTCATCGCTTGACTTGTTCCGCTTTGTGAGTAGGGTAGCACGATGGAGCAGGATGGGAGCGCTGAAGCCTGGACAAAGCAGGAACCCTGCTAGATGATGATTCTGCTACACTACTCCTTGCGCCAACTCTAACCTCTATGCTGACTAAGCTCTGGAATCTGCCGAGAGACCTTCTGGTGCGCGGTGGCTACCCTTGGAACCCCTAGTCCATGCGCCCTC
>Ga0310811_10007704_pt1 | contig 13802 bp, 15 predicted proteins | sample YCmetagenome_FD_207642 | JGI IMG/M metagenome (GOLD analysis project Ga0310811, IMG submission 207642) | Soil microbial communities from experimental microcosm in Duke University, North Carolina, United States - YC | ecosystem: Engineered > Artificial ecosystem > Soil microcosm > Unclassified ... | reverse complement strand
TGAAATCGTTGAAGCAGGCGGGCCTCGTCGCCGAGCGCGCCGAGGGCCGCAACGTCTATTACCGCGCCGCGCCGCAAGGACTCGAGCCGCTGGTCACCTGGATGGACCATTACGGCGTGTTCTGGCGCGAGCGCTTCCAGAACCTGCGTGACCTGTTGAAGGAGATCGACCCGTGAGTACAGCCGCGTTGAATGCCGAGACCAAAGACATCGTGATCGACGAGGTGCTCCCTCATGCGCCGGGGACTGTCTGGAAGGTACTGACCAGCGCGCAACTGATCGCACGCTGGCTGATGAAGCCGACCGGTTTCGAGGCTGTCGAAGGCAAGGCCTTCACGTTTCAGACCACGCCGGGCGGCCACTGGGATGGTGTCATCCATTGCCGCGTTCTCGAGGTCGTGGCTGGCAGACGCCTCGTCTACGCCTGGAGGGGCGGCGACGAGCGCAACACCGGTTACGGCGCGCCGCTCGACACTGTCGTGACGTGGTCCCTCACCCCTGTCGAAGCCGGCACGCGAATTCAGCTCGTTCATGCGGGCTTCGTCATGCCCAGGAATGAGAGCGCCTACACCGTCATGAGCGGCGGCTGGAAGAAGGTGGTCCGGCAGCTCGACGAAATCAGCGGCGAAGACCGTTAAGGAGGCATCACGATGGACAAGCCCTACACCGGCGGCTGCGCCTGCGGCGCGATCCGCTATTCGATCACCGGAGAACCCCTGTTCTCCAACCATTGCCAATGCCGGGACTGCCAGCGCGAGAGCGGCACCGGCCACGGCTCCTACGCCACCTTCCCGCGTGCCGGCGTCACGGTGACAGGCGGGGCCAAGACCTGGGACATGACCGGTGACAGCGGTAACGTGAAGACGCGCGCGTTCTGTCCCGCATGCGGCGTGGCCGTCTATATGACCTTCAAGGCCATGCCCGACATATTCACCATCCGTGCGGCCAGTCTCGACGAGCCCGCCCGCTACAAGCCACAAGCGATCACCTACGCCGTGCGGTCATATGATTGGGATCGGCTCGGTCCGGATCTGCCGAAGTTTGAGGGCATGCCTCCGGGGTAGCAACGCGCTGCGTCATTGCGAGTTGCTCGTGACAAAACTGCGCAGCAATTTGCACTTAAGCGACAAAGCAATCCAGAAAGCCTTCGAGGAACGTTTCTGGGTTGCTTCGCTGCGCTCGCAATGACGATGCGGAAGCGGTCGATCAACCCGTTAACTGTGGAACTTCAGTCCATCGACGATTTTGTCGATGACTTTGCGTTCTCCGCGCATAGCGATGCCGACGAGATTGAGATCGGCGCGAGCAACCACCCTCACCGCTTCGCGATTTGCGGCATCATGCGTGGTCTTGAACATGTCCTCGGTATAGACCGCAGGCATGACATTGCGCGTGAGCGCACGATCGAGCGCGCGTGACAGCGCTGCACCATCTGCACCATAGATCAGGATCGGCTGGCCGATCAGTGCAAGGTATTTCGTGGACGAAGCGTCCTCATAAGCATCACCGATGCACTCCGGAAAGGCAGCAGCGACGCCGCCCGACAAGAACGATGCGACATTGAGCTTCTGCCAAGCCTGAAGATCGTTGCGAATGACAACGGCAATCTTTGTATCGAACTGCATGAATTCTCCCAACACTCATCCAAGCGTCGGGAAAGAAAAGAAAATTCCGCACGCCAAGATTATGACTGTGAATGTAACGCGGATTGGCCAATTGAGCACAGCGCAGAAATTTCAATCGAGGATGCGACCGGCAACGCTTCTCTCCGCAGGGCAAGTCGGGTATATCTCGGCGCTCTGTCACCGAACTGTCATAAACTGCGCATGTCCGAATCTGGCGCGATCAAGCAAGCCCTCGACCCGGTACAACGGCTTGCGAAAGCCGACGGACATCCGATCCCCGAGAACGGGAAAAAATCCAGCATCTTCGTCGTTCCCGCTGCTGGTGATGCGCCTGGATCCGCATTCCCGGACAACGCGTCGTCCGTTCAGGGCCACCTGTTCGCTGATGAAGCTCGTGCGTCGGAAGCTACGTCTTCCCTCGATGCTGCAGCTCACGCGACCGAGATCGAGCTCAAGCTGATCGTTCCGTCCGACCGCCTGGCGGATTTCAACAATGCCCCCATCATCGACGCAAATGCGCGCAACAAGGGAACGCGCAAGCATCTCAAGGCGGTGTACTACGACACGCCCAAGCGTGCGCTGCGACGTAGCGGATTGAGCTTTCGGGTTCGTCGGAGTGGCGCGCGTTTCACGCAGACGGTGAAAGCTGAATCCGCCAATGATCCGCTGCGACGCGGAGAATGGGAGGCAGCCGTCCCATCGATGGCGCCGGACATCGCGCTGGCACTCCCCTTCCTTCCGGAGAAGCTTCGCGCCGATGTCGCGCGTCATCCGCTCGAAGCCGTCTTCACCACGGACATCCGCCGACATCAGCGCCTCGTCGACCTGCCGTCCGGCACCATCGAGGTCGCCTTCGATCACGGCCATTTGACGTCAGGCGATCGCTTAATGCCGGTCAGCGAGATCGAGCTGGAGCTCAAGAGCGGCAGCCCGTCCGCGATCTGGGGGCTTGCGCTGCGGCTCGCCGAGCATGGCTCGGTGAAGCCGTCGATCCGGTCCAAATCAGCGCGCGGCTTCGACCTCGCGGCCGATACGCCGCCAAGGCCGCCGAAACCGCCAAAGCTTCGTCTTGATGCCTCGGTATCGCTCGATGAAGCTTTCTCAGAAATTCTGCGTTCCTGTCTCTTGCATGTGCTGCAGTCGCTGCCCGCCGCCGAGGATGGTCGCGATTCCGAAGGAATGCATCAGCTTCGCGTCGCGCTGCGGCGCCTGCGGTCCGCGCTCGATTTGATGCGGTCGGTGGTGTCGCTGAGCAAGCTCGACCAGATGCGCGCCGAGGCGAAATGGCTTGCGACAAGCCTCGCCGGCGCGCGTGACTGGGACGTGTTTCGGCAGGAGACGTTGCGGACCGTCGCCGATGGCTGTCCATCGGTCGAGGGCTTCGAGACGCTGGGTGAGCTCGCCGAGGAACGCCGCGTGGCCTGCTACGATCAGGCTCGTCTCGCCCTCGCCGACCGGCGCTGCCAATATTTCGTGATCGGGCTCGGTGCCTGGATCGAAGCACGCGGCTGGCGCAGCGAAGTTACTCCCGAAGGTCTGGCTCAACTGGCACAGCCCGCGATCAGTTTTGCACGCAACATCCTGTCGACGCAGCATGCGAAGGTGCTCAAGCGCGGGCGCAAGTTCAAATCGCTGCCGACGGAGGAGCGGCACCGCGTCCGCCTCGCTGCGAAGAAGTTGCGCTATGTTGCCGACTTCCTGCTGCCGCTGTGCGGCCAGCGCAAATCCGCCAAGCGCTTTTCGCGCAGGCTCGCCGACCTCCAGCAGGAGCTCGGGATCTACAACGACATGGCGACGACGACGTCGCTGCTTGCTGAGGTCAACGCGGGAGCGACTGGCAGCGGCATGGCTGCGGCGGCGATCGCCGGCTGGCAGGCCCATGCCATGGTCGGCATTGAAACGCGTCTGATCAAGGCTTGGTCGGAGTTCACCAGGGCCAAGATGCCCTGGTCGATCGACGCGCCGGAGCAATCGGTCAAGCTGGTGCAGGCCAACGCGGGATGGCTGCGCTAGCTTGGATCAGCCCTTGGCGTCGCAGGCCCAGGCACGTATGACGCATTCCTTGCCGCCATATTTGTAGCATTCGCGGGTGGCGGCATTGAGCGTGGCCGATATCTTCGGTTTCACGGCGTAGCCGTAAGCGCCACAGGGGTTGGCCATGTCGACCGACATCGCCGCGCAGGCGCGCTTCATCGTCACCGTTGTGCAGTCGCCCTTGCACTGCTTTTGAGCAGCCGCACGCGCTTCGTGCTCGGCGCGGTAGTCGTAGGCCTGGCCATAGGCGCCGCATTTGCCGACGGCGAACGCGCCGGCCGCATGGGCTTCGGTGATATGACGGGCGCCGGCGACACAAATCGACAACCCAAAGAAAAACATCGCGCAACGGCGCGCGACGACGTTCGAAATCATGGAAAGCCCTCACCCCCAAGGCAGGTGCGGAGGACTCTAAGCGGCGGTCGTTTCCAGATGGTGAACGAGGCGTTGAAATCGGAGGATTGCGGTGGGCTATCCGCGTCGTGCTGCTTCCAGCGCCTGAGGCGTGTCGATGTCGAGAAAGGCACCCTCACCGTCGACCGGTACCTCGGCGACTGCCTCCGTGTGCTTGGCAATCAAATGCCGCGCCCCGATGTCGCCGTCGAGCGTCATCAATTCCTGGAAGAAGCGACGCGACCACAGCACGGGATTGCCGCGGCGGCCCTCGCTGACGGGCACGACGATAAGATTGCCGCGGTCGGGCGCAAATCCGTCGATCAGGCGATCGATCAGGCCGGCGTCGATCAGCGGCATGTCGCCGAGACATACCACGGCGCCGTCGCTGGTGTCAGACACGGCCGCGATGCCTGACTTCACCGAGCTGGCAATGCCGCCGGCGAAATCCGGATTCTTGACGAAACGCACCTTCAGGCCCTGCAGCGCCTGCTCGACCAGCTCGGTCTGGTGGCCGGTGACGACGATCACCTCGGATGCTTTCGAGGCCAACGCCTGCTCGGTGGCGATCCGCACCAGCTTCTTGCCGTCGAGTTCGGCGAGCAGCTTGTTCGGTCCGCCCATACGGGTCGAACGTCCCGCCGCCAGCACGATAGCGGCAACCTGGCTGTTGCCTTCGATCTCGGGCTTGGCCCGCGGCTGCGGCCGCGTGACGATCTCCATCAGGAGACCACCGACGCCCATGCCCATCAGCTCGGAGCGCGTCACCTTGATGCCGGCGAGCAGCCGCATCAGCACCCAGTCAAACCCGTTCTCGACCGGCGAACGCGCACAGCCCGGCGCACCCAGCACCGGCACGTGGCCGGCGCGCGCGATCAGCAGCAGATTGCCGGGATCGACCGGCATGCCGAAATGCTCGATCTCGCCGCCGATCTCGGTGACCGCCGCCGGGATCACGTCGCGACGATCGGCAATTGCCGAGGCGCCGAACACGATGACGAGTTCGGCGCCAAGGACGAGCAGCTCCTTGATGGCGGCGGATAGCGCGCGTTCGTCGTGCTGCACCCGCCGCTCGGCGATGATGCTGGCGCCAGCCGGGGCGAGCCGCTCGGCGGTGACGCGCAACGTCTTGTCGACCACCTTGGATGACAGGCCCGGCAGCAGCGTCGAGACGATGCCGACGCGCTTGATGACGTAGGGCGCAATCTTCAGCACGTCACGGCCCGCGGCCTTCACCGCGGCATCGCGCAGATTTCCTTCAACGCCGAACGGGATGATCTTGACCGTGCCGACCATCTCGCCTTCGACCACCGGCTTGTAGGCGGCGAGCGTGGCGAAGGTGATGGCTTCGTCGATATTGTTGATGCGGTCGACCGCCGGGCGGTCGATTACCAACAAGCCAGGGCGCGCGGCAAAGAGATTGGCGCGGCCGGTGAAGGCGCGCTCGACATGAATGCCCTCGCCACCGATCGCGAGCGCAATGCTGGCGGCCGCGACGTCCTCGGAGACGTCGCCCTCCTCCATCCGCACCACCACGACGTCCTTGATGCCGGCGCGCGTCAGCGCCTCGACCTCGGCGGGCCCAATTGTCGTGCCCTTCTTCAGCACCAGCGGGCCCTGACGCAGGGTGTGGACGGTCACCCCGCCGATCGCATCCTTGGGGCTCGCCGGGCCGAACTTCATGCCGCTTCTTCTTTTTGTTTGGGTGGCAGCCGAAGCACCGCCGTGATCTCGGCCATGATCGACACCGCGATCTCGGATGGCGAGACGGCGCCGATCGCCAGACCAATCGGCGCGTGGATGCGTGCGATGTCACTATCCCTGGCGCCCTGTGCCCGCAGCCGGTCGCCGCGCTTGGCATGGGTCTTCCGCGAGCCAAGCGCGCCGATATAGAAGCAATTGCGCTCGAAGGCGTGCAGCAATGCGGGATCGTCGATCTTCGGATCGTGCGTCACCGCGACGAAGGCGGTGTAGGCATCGACATTGAGCGGCGGCAGCGCCGTGTCGGGCCATTCGGCGACGAGCGGAATGTCGGGGAAGCGCTCGGGGCTCGCGAAAGCCGTGCGCGGATCGACCACGGTGACGTCATAGCCGAGCGAGCGGGCCAGCGGCGCCAGCGCCTGGCTGATATGGACCGCGCCGACAATGACGAGTTTTGCGGTCGGCGCATAAACGTTGAGGAAGAGCTTCTTGCCGCCAGCCTCGACATTGGCGCTCTTGCCCATGCGCAGCTGCTTGTCCAGCTCGGCACTCAGCGGGTCCTTGGCGAAATCCGCCGCCTTCACCAGGCGCTGCTCGCCGCTCTCGGTGTCGGTCACCAAAATCACCGGCCGGCGCGCGGCGCGCTCGGCATTGAGTTCGTGCAGGATTGCGAGCTTCACGGCTAGCCGACCTTCTCGACGAAGACGCGGATGGTGCCACCGCAGGACAGCCCGACATTCCAGGCGGTCTCGTCGGCGACGCCGAACTCCAGCATCCTGGGCTTGCCGCTCTCGATTACGTCCATGGCCTCGGTGACCACGGCGCCCTCGACGCAGCCGCCGGAGACGGAGCCCAGGAATGTCCCCTCGTCGTTGATGACCAGGCTCGAGCCCGCCGGGCGCGGCGCCGAGCCCCAGGTCTCCACGACCGTGGCAAGCGCGACGCCACGTCCGGCCTTCTGCCAGTCCTCCGCCGCCTTCAGAATATCCTCGTCGCGATCGAGCATGGCTTTGCCTCTCAGGCTGCGGGGCGGATCAGGCTGCGGTGATGCGGCGGGAGCGGCCGGGACAGCGTGGTGATCAGCTCCTGGATCGAACTCAAATTATGCACGGGGCGGAATTCGTCAACGTGCGGCAGCATCATTTTGATGCCCTGGGCCTTGGCCTCAAAGCCGCCGAAGCGCAGCAGCGGGTTCAGCCAGATCAGGCGCCGGCAGGAGCGGTGCAGCCGGTCCATCTCGAAGGCGAGCCTGGAATCGGCCTCCCGCTCCAGTCCGTCGGAGATCAGCAGCACGATGGCGCCCTGGCTCAGTACGCGCCGCGCCCACAATTTGTTGAAGTTGTGCAGCGAGGCCGAGATCCTCGTGCCGCCGGCCCAGTCCTCGACCGAGGCCGAGCAGCTCGCCAGCGCCTCGTCGGGATCGCGCTGGCGCAGTGCGCGCGTCACATTGGTGAGCCGCGTGCCGAACAGGAACACCGAGACGCGCTTGCGCGCATCGCCGATGGCATGCAGGAAGTGCAGGAACAGGCGGGTGTATTCGCTCATCGAGCCGGAGATATCGAGCAGCGCCACGATCGGGGCCGGCTTCTCGATCCGCCCGAGGCGGTGAATGTCGATGATGTCCCCGCCGGTGCGCAGGGACGCGCGCAGCGTGCGGCGCATGTCGAGCCGCAGGCCGCGCGGATCGGGCTGATGCCGACGCGTCAGAAGCTCGGCTTGCGGCAGGTGCATCTTCTCGATGGCCCGGAGCGCTTCCGTGATTTCGGCCGCGCTCATCTGCGCAAAGTCCTTCTTCTGAAGGATTTCCTTGTCGGAGACCGACAGGCGCAGATCCTGCTCCTGGTGCTGCGGCGTCTCGGTCATGTGCGGCTGCGACATCGCCTCCTGCACGCGGCGCGCGCCGGCCTGCGGCTTCTTCTTGGCCTGCTCCGGCAGCGGCACCGAATCGAGCATGTGCTTCCATTCCTCCGAGGCACGGAAGAACAGGTTGAAGGCCTGCTTGAAGATCAGCGCATGCTCGTGGCGCATGACGAAGATCGACTCCAGCGTGGTGAAGACGTCGGCGCGGTTGCCGATGTCGATCACCTGCAACGCGCCCATGGCATCGATCACCGCGCCCGGCCCGACCGGCATGCCCGCAGAGCGCAGCGCGCGGGCAAAGCCGACGATGTTGTCGGCAAACTGCTCGGTCTGCTCAGGGGCAAGGTGGTTGATGGCCATGGTCTCGTATCCATCCCCTCGTCATTCCGAGGCACGCGAAGCGTGAGCCCGGAATGCATTTTTCCGCAATCCCTGCCGCCTGATGGATTCCGGGCTCGCGCTCACGCGCGCCCCGGAATGACGAACTAATCGCTGGTCGCTTCCTTCAGCACCTTCTGCAAGGTGTCGCCTTGCATGCGGGTGATGTCGTCCTGGTATTTGAGCAGCGCGCCCAGCGTGTCGCCGACCACTTGCGGGGTCAGCGAGCGGGCATCGAGCTCGGACAAAGCGGTCGCCCAGTCGATGGTCTCGGCGACACCGGGCGACTTGTAGAAGTCCTGGTTGCGCAGCGCCTGCACGAAGCGCACGACCTGCTGCGACAGCTTTGCCGAGATGCCGGGCACGCGCGACTTGACGATCGCGAGCTCGCGGTCGGCCGCGGGATAGTCGACCCAGTGATAGAGACAGCGCCGCTTCAGCGCGTCGTGGATCTCGCGGGTGCGGTTGGAGGTGATGATGACGATCGGCGGGCTCGGCGCCTTCACGGTCCCGAACTCCGGAATCGTCACCTGGAAGTCGCTGAGGATTTCCAGGAGATAGGCCTCGAACGCCTCGTCGGCGCGGTCGAGTTCGTCGATCAGCAGCACCGGAGGACCTGCCACGTCGGGCTCCAGTGCCTGGAGCAACGGCCGCTTGATCATGTAGCGGTCGGCAAAGATGTCGCTCGACAGCTGATCACGGTCAGTGTCGCCGGCGGCTTCCGCCATCCGGATCGCGATCATCTGCGCGGCGCTGTTCCACTCATAGACCGCGGACGAGACGTCGAGGCCTTCGTAGCATTGCAGGCGGATCAGCTTCCGTCCCAGTGCCGCGGACAATACCTTTGCGATCTCGGTCTTGCCGACGCCGGCCTCGCCTTCGAGAAACAGCGGCCGGCCCATGCGCAGCGAGAGATACGTCACCGTCGCCAGCGACCGCTCGGCGAGATAGCCGCGCGAGGTCAAAAGTTCGAGCATCGCATCGACCGATGCCGGCAAGGTCGCTGAAGTCATGAAAGAGCCAGTCTCGCTACGCCCCTATGAGGGACAACGTTTGGCCGAGGCGTGAGGTTCACTCATTCCTTGGCGTTGGCGGCGTCGAGGGCACGCCGCGTCAGCACGCCGATGAGATGGGCGCGGTATTCGGCGCTGCCGTGGATGTCGCTGTTCAGCCCGTCCGCCGGCACCTCGATGCCATCGAGCACCTTGGACGAGAACCGCTTCTTCAGCGCTTCCTCAAAGGCCTCGACACGGAACACGCCGTTCGAGCCCGCGCCGGTGACGGCGACCCGCACGTCCGAGGGACGCCGCGCCACGAACACGCCCACCAGCGCGTAGCGCGAAGCCTGGTTGCGGAACTTGATATAGGCGGCCTTCTTCGGCAGCGGGAACATCACCTTGGTGATGATCTCGTCGGCTTCCAGCGCGGTCGAGAACAGGCCCTGGAAATACTCCTCGGCCTTGAGGCGGCGCTTGTTGGTGACGATGGTCGCACCGAGTGCGAGCACGGCGGCCGGGTAATCCGCGGTCGGATCGTTGTTGGCGAGCGAGCCGCCGATCGTGCCCTTGTGGCGTACGGCGGGATCACCGATCTGGCCGGCGAGATCGGCCAGTGCCGGGATCGCCTCGCCGACGATGGCGGAGGTCGCGACCTCCGCATGCCTCGCGGTGGCGCCGATCACCAGCGAACGGCCCTTCATCTCGATCGCGTTCAGCCCCTCGATATGAGAAAGGTCGACCAGATGCGGGGGGCTCGCGAGCCGCTGCTTCATGACCGGAATGAGCGTGTGACCGCCGGCGATCACCTTGGCGTCTTCGTTCTTCACCAGGAGATTGGCGGCCTGCCGGACGGTCCCGGGGCGGTGGTATTTGAATTCGTACATGGGGGTGTCCTGATCGCGGAGGGCGCGCGGTTACGCGAGATCGGATTTCGACATCGCCTTCGCGCCGGCGGCGATCGAGGCGACGATGTTCTGGTAGCCGGTGCAGCGGCAAAGATTGCCTTCCAGCTCTTCGCGGATGGTGTGGTCGTCGAGCTCATGGCCCTTGCGATGCACGATGTCGATCGCGGTCATGATCATTCCGGGCGTGCAGAAGCCGCACTGAAGGCCATGATGCTCACGGAAGGCTTCCTGCATCGGATGCAGCGGCGCGCCATCGGCCGCCAGTCCCTCGATGGTCTTGACCTCGTGGCCGTCGGCCATCACGGCAAGCGTGGTGCAGGATTTCACGGCCTTGCCGTCGAGATGCACGACGCAGGCGCCGCACTGCGAGGTGTCGCAGCCCACATGGGTGCCGGTCAGCCGCAGATTCTCGCGCAGAAACTGCACCAGAAGCGTGCGCGGGTCGACATTGCCGGTAACAGGATTGCCGTTCACGATGAGGGAGATTTTTGCCATAAGCACTCTCTATCAGCGCCCCGACGGGTCCCGTCGAAGCGGTTCTTTTTTATAATTATTCCAGCCCATCATATGGGCCATTATGGCCGGGGGCAACATCGCCCCAAGCGCAAGGTGCCATGACGAAAGTGAGGGCGTTCAGCCCTGTACCGCCTTGGCGAAATTCGCGAAAAACTCGTCGGCCAGCTTCTTGGCGGTGCCGGCGATGAGGCGCTGTCCGAGCTGTGCCAACTTGCCGCCGATCTGCGCCTCGACGTCATAGGAGAGTAGCGTGCCGCCATCCTTGTCGGCGAGCTTCACCGCAGCGCCGCCCTTGGCGAAGCCGGCAACGCCGCCCTCGCCCTCGCCCGATATCTTGTAGCCGTTCGGCGGGTCGAGATCGCTGAGCATCACCTTGCCCTTGAAGCGCGCGGAGACCGGGCCGACCTTCATTTTTGCGGTGGCGCGAAAACCGCCGTCGTCGGTCTTTTCCAGCTCTTCGCAGCCGGGAATGCAGGCCTTCAGGACCGCGGGATCGTTGAGTTTTTCCCACACGGCCTCACGCGGCGCCGCAAGCTGGACTTCGCCGTTCATTGTCATGGCCATGGGGCGCCTCCCGGGATCTCATTCAGAATAATATTGCTCAAGTAACGCACGAAGGCCGCAAAGGAAAGAGCAGCCGCCGGTCACGTGCAATGCATATTCGCACCTGCAAAATGCCTTGTTCGGCCGGCGTGGGATTGGCACAGCCGGGGCAAGGTGATTAGGTCCCGCGCAACATGAGCACAGCCCTCTCCCACCTGCTTGCGCCGATGCTGTCGAGCGCGGCCATGCGCGCCGCCTGCGACGACCGGTCCACCCTGCAAAACATGCTCGATTTCGAGGCAGCCCTGGCCCGGGCCGAGGCCGCCACGGGTGTGATTCCCGGATCCGCGGTGAGCCCGATCGAAGCGGCCTGCAAGGCCGATGCCTTCGACACGGCTGCTCTTGCCGAGGCCGCGACCCGATCGGGCAATCTTGCGATTCCCCTGGTCAAGATGCTGACGGCCAATGTCGGCAAAACCGATAGCGAGGCCGCGCGCTACGTGCATTGGGGCGCGACCAGCCAGGATGTGATCGACACCGCGACCATGCTCACGCTTCGCGCCGGCATCGATGCGCTGGACGCCGACCTCAGCCGCGCCATCAAGGGTTTTGCTGCGCTCGCCCGTGCCCATCGCAACACGGCGATGGTGGCGCGGACGTGGCTTCAGCACGCGTTGCCGATGCCGTTCGGATTGAAGGCCGCAGAATATGCCGCGAGCCTCGCCCGCAGCCGTTGCCGCCTGCGGCGGCTCCGCCGCGAGGGCCTCGCGCTGCAATTCGGCGGCGCCGCCGGCACGCTCGCAGCCCTCGGCGACAAGGGTCTCACGGTCGCCGAACGGCTGGGGCAGGAGCTGAGCCTGCCGCTGCCTGAGGCGCCCTGGCACACCCATCGCGACCGCATCGCGGAGGCCGCTTCAAGCTTTGCAATTCTCGCTGGCAGCTGCGGCAAGATCGCGCGCGACGTCTCGCTGATGATGCAGACCGATGTCGGCGAAGCCTTCGAGCCCGCCGGCGAAGGCCGCGGCGGCTCGTCGACCATGCCGCACAAGCGCAACCCGGTCGCGGCCGCAAGCGCACTCGGCTGCGCGACCATGGCTCCGCAGCTCGCAGCGACGATTTTGGCAGCCCAGGTGCAGGATCACGAACGCAGCGCCGGCCCCTGGCATGCAGAGTGGCCGACACTGCCCCAATTGATGCTGGTCACGTCAGGCGCACTTGCCGCCATCGTCGACATCGCCGAGGGCCTCGACGTCGATGCCGCGCGTATGCGCAGCAATCTCGATGCGACGCATGGGTTGATCATGGCGGAAGCCGTCACCTTCGCGCTGGCCGGCAAGATCGGCAAGAGCGACGCGCATCATCTGATGGAGGCCGCGAGCAAGCGCGCGGTTGCCGAGAAGAAACATCTGCGCGAAATTCTTGCCGCCGATTCGCAGGTCACTGCGCATCTGACGCCTGAGAAAATAGCGACACTATTCGAGCCGATGGCCTATCAGGGGGCGTCGCAGGCCATGATTGACCGGCTGCTCGACAGCCTCGACCGCGAATAGATACGGAGACGCCGCATGCCGATGATCGATGCCGACGGTTGCCTGATCAACGTCTCCGTCGAGGGCCGCGACGGCGGGCCGACGCTGATGCTCTCCAACTCGCTCGGCTGCACGCTTCAGATGTGGGAGCCGCAGATGAAGGCGCTGACGCAGGTGTTCCGCGTCATCCGCTACGACCGCCGCGGCCACGGCAAGTCCAACGTCGCGCCCGCCCCCTACACGATGGAGCGCTTCGGCCGCGACGTGCTGGCGATCCTCGACGACCTCAACATCGAGAAGGTGCATTGGTGCGGCCTGTCGATGGGCGGCATGGTCGGGCAATGGCTGGGCGCGAATGCGCCTGAAAGGTTCGGCAAGCTCATCCTCGCCAACACGTCCTGCTACTATGCCGAGCCGACCAAATGGCTGGAGCGCATCGACGCCGTCAAGAAGGGTGGCATCGCAGCAGTCGCCGACGGCGTGATCGCAGGTTGGCTGACGCAGGATTTCCGCGAGCGCGAGCCCGACATCACCGCCAGGATGAAGGCGATGCTGGTCGCGACCCCTGTCGAGGGATATCTCGCCTGCTGCGAGGCGCTGTCGACACTCGACCAGCGCGCGCTGCTGCCCAAGATCAAGAGCCCGACGCTGGTGATCGCCGGCCGCCACGATATGGCGACGCCGATCTCGGCGGGCGAATTGATCCGCTCGAACATTCCCGGCGCCAGCATGACCATCATCGACGCCGCCCACATTTCCAATGTCGAGCAGCCGCACGCGTTCACCGATGCGGTGGTGGGATTCTTGACGCAACGCTAGTCACACAACGCCGTCATTGCGAGGAGCGTAGCGACGAAGCAATCCAGACCGGCTCCGCGGACCCATTTCTGGATTGCTTCGCGACGCTCGCAATGACGGAGAGGAGGAAAGACCATGGACGACCAGAACCGCCGCGATGCCGGCATGAACGTGCGCCGAAAAGTGCTGGGCAACGCCTGGGTCGACAAGTCGATCGCCAACCGCAACGCGTTCAACACCGACTTCCAGGACATGATCACGCGTTATGCCTGGGGCGAGATCTGGACGCGTCCGCATTTCGACGAGCGGACGCGGCGGGTGCTGGTGATCGGCACCATGGTTGCGCTTGGGCAATGGGATGAATTCCGCCTGCACGTGCGCGCGGCGCTGGCCGAGGGCGGCTTCACCCCCGACGACATCAAGGAAATCCTGTTGCAGCAGGCGATCTATTGCGGCGTTCCCGCGGCGAACCACGCCGTCAAGGAAGCCTCAGCGATTGTGCAGGAGCTCGGCCTTATCAAAG
>Ga0310811_10007703_pt1 | contig 13802 bp, 9 predicted proteins | sample YCmetagenome_FD_207642 | JGI IMG/M metagenome (GOLD analysis project Ga0310811, IMG submission 207642) | Soil microbial communities from experimental microcosm in Duke University, North Carolina, United States - YC | ecosystem: Engineered > Artificial ecosystem > Soil microcosm > Unclassified ... | reverse complement strand
CACCCGCCCGTTCAGCCGCGGGGCGGTGTCGATCCGTTCCTGCACCGGAATTTCCAGCAGGTGCTGATACCAGCCCGGCACCGGGTCGGGCGCGGCGACACGCGAGGCTGTGCGGACACGTTCCTGCTCGATCATCTCCACCCGCACATGGCGGTTGTCGTCGAAACTGTGGACCAGCCGCTCGAGATAGAGGTCCTCGCCCTCGCGCGGCAGTGACAAGAGCGCGTTGTCGACGATGCGGTCGCTCGCCTCCAGCGCCTTGCCCATTTCATTGTCGACCGAGCGGCGGGCGTGGCCCAGCGCCACTACTCCCAGCACCGACAGGCTGAGGGCCAGCGCCAGGATGATGGAGAGCAGGAATTGTCCACGCAGGGACATGGGGTTCTTCCAAAAAGCGCAGCATCTTAGCCGCTGACGGGTAGAATGTGACATTCGGGAAAAATTCCCGCGTCCGGCGGGAAATCGGGAAATTGCGCCCCGCCCGTCCTTCTCCTAAGCCCTTCGTAAAACAAGGGGAAAGCATGAAAATCCGCGCCCTGCTGCTGGCGGCCCTGCTGCCTGCGCCCGCATGGGCGCAAGCTCTGGCGGCGGGAGAAAGCACCGAGCATGTGGTGGTGTATGGCACCCTGCCCGACTCCGACATCGGCCTGTCATCCGACCGGGTGCCGGGCGCACTGCAAAGCCTTTCCGCCGGCGATCTCACGGCGCAGCGTGGCGGAACGGTTTTGTCAGCGCTGGGAGCGCAAGTCCCCGGCGTCAGCCTGAGCGATGCGCAAGGCAACAGCCTGTTCCAGAATCTGCGCTTCCACGGCTTCGACGCCTCCCCGCTCCAGGGCACGCCCCAGGGCCTGGCCGTCTATCAGAACGGCGTGCGGCTGAACGAAGCTTTCGGCGACACGGTCAACTGGGACGCCATTCCGGCAAACGCCGTGGCCCGCATGGATGTGTGGAGCGCCAATCCGGTGCTCGGACTTAACGCGCTCGGTGGCGCGGTCAACATGGTGATGAAGAACGGCTTCACCTTCCGGGGCGGTGATGCCTCGCTGCAGGGCGGCTCTTATGGCCACGGCATGGCGGCCGGTGAATGGGGCGTGAGTGACGGGAGTTTCTCCTTTTATGGCTCGGCCGAAGGCGTCACCGATGCCGGCTGGCGCTTTCATTCCCAGTCCAACCTGGCGCGGCTCTATGTCGATGCCGGCTGGCGCTTTGGGATGAGCGAAATCCATCTGGTCGCCTCGGGCGCGGCCACCAGCCTGGGCGTGGTTGGGCCGACCCCGGTCGAACTGATCCAGCGCGATTCCAAGTCGATCTATACTTTTCCCCAGACTACCCGGAACACGATCGGCAGCCTAGCGCTCAACGGCAAAACCAGACTCGCCGATAACTGGCAGCTTGAGGCCTCCGCCTATGTCCGCAGCCTCAAGCAGCGCCATATGGATGGCAATGACGGCAATTTCGAACGTTGCTCCAATTCCTCGTCTTTCCCCAACAAGATTTGCCTGCAGGATGATGACTTCCCGCGCCCGGTGCCCTTCACGGGGACCGCGGCGCTGAACTTCCGCAACCAATTCGCGATCCTGGACCAGAACAATGCCAGCATCGCCTTCACGCCCGGCACCTTCTACGGCACCGTGGACCGCAGCTTTACCGACAGCACAAGCCAAGGCGCCACCCTGCAGACAACCGCCGATGCGCCGCTGTTCGGCATGACCAACTATTTCACCGCCGGCTTCAGCGTGGATGCGGGCGCCGTTGGCTTCCGTTCCGCCAGCACCCTCGGCCGCATCTTTCCAAGCCTTTATGTGGCGGTGGATCCGTCGCTGGCGGGCTCGGGCAGCATCATCCATGCCAACGGCAATATCGGCTATGCGCCGGTCAATCTGGGCGCCACCACCACCTATTATGGCTTCTATGCGGTTGATGCGCTGGATCTGACCGACGCCCTGACCCTCACCGCCGGCCTGCGCATCAATGCCGCCGACATCAACACCCGCGACAGGAGCGGGCTTGCTGCCGAACTGAACGGCAGGCATGGCTATGGCCATGTCAATCCTTTGGCAGGGCTGACTTATAAATTGAGTGACGCCTTCACATTCTTCGGCGGCTATTCGCAAGCCAACCGCGCGCCCACGCCGCTGGAACTGGATTGCGCCAGCCAGACCCTGCCCTGTCTGCTGGAAGGATCGCTGGTGGCCGACCCACCGCTGCAGCAGGTTGTCGCCCATACTTATCAGGCAGGCATCCGCGGCAATGCGGGTCTTGGCGACGGCAAGCTCGACTGGAGCGTCAGCCTGTTCCGTACCGACAGCAACAATGACATCGTGGCCCTGGCCAGCACTATCGCCGGCCGCGGCTACTTCACCAATGTACCTTCCACCCAGCGCCAGGGCGCGGACGTGAGCGCGCATTATGCGGCGGACGGCTGGTCGGCCTATGCCAGCTATTCCTATCTGGATGCGACCTATCAGTTTACCGGCACGCTGGCCTCGCCCAACAACCCAAATGCCGATGCCGGCGGCAATGTCATGGTGACGCCGGGACGGCGCATTCCGCTCAATCCTTCCAACACCCTGCGCGCCGGCGGCAACTTCGATGTGATGGAGGAGGTGACCCTCGGCGGCGAACTCGCCTTTACCGGCAGCCGGTATTTCGACGGCGATCCGTCCAACCTGAACGCCAAGCTGCCTTCGACCATGGTGGTGAACCTGCGCGCCGCCTGGCAGATCACGCCGGCCTGGCAGCTGTTCGGCACGGTGGACAATCTGTTCGACAATCGCGATGCGCTGTACGGGACCTATTTCGATCCGTCGGACACCACGGGCTTAGTCACCCCCGCCCTGGCCGATCCGCGTACTTTGACCTTACGGCAGCCGGTGACGTTCCAGTTGGGATTGCGGTTGAAGTTCTAGGCACCACTCTCCGGCTGGCGCTGAACGGCGCCGATCTCTATATGGGCGCCATGTTGCGCCTGACCGACATCAAGCTGCCACTGGACCACGCTCCGGAGGCGTTGAAAGCCGCCATCCTCAAGAAGCTGAAGCTCCCGGCGGACCAGCTTCTCGACTGGCAGGTGTTCAAGCGCGGCCATGACGCCCGCAACCGCAACGCCATGGCCTATATCTACACGGTGGACGTGCGGCTGAAGGACGGAAGCCGAGCCCCGAAGAACTTCAGACCGGCGCCGGACATGGCATACCGCCCGGTGGCCAAGGCGCCGGCTGCTTTCCAGCGCCCATTGGTCGTCGGCGCCGGGCCTTGCGGCTTGTTCGCCGCGCTGATCCTGGCGCAATCGGGCTTCCGGCCCATCATCCTGGAGCGCGGCAAAGCCGTGCGCGAACGGACAAAAGACACCTGGGGCCTGTGGCGGCGCGCGGTGCTCAACCCGGAATCCAATGTCCAGTTCGGCGAAGGCGGCGCCGGCACCTTTTCTGACGGCAAGCTCTACAGCCAGATCAAGGACCCGCGGTACCTGGGCCGCAAAGTCCTGACCGAATTCGTCAAGGCCGGCGCGCCGGAGGAAATCCTTACCGAGGCCCATCCCCATATCGGCACCTTCCGGCTGGTGACCATGGTGGAATCCATGCGCGAGACCATCGAAGCCTTGGGCGGAGAATACCGTTTCGAGAGCAAGGTCACCGACCTGTTGCTCGATGCCGACCACAAGGTACGTGGCGTGAGACTGGAAAACGGCGAGGAAATTGCGTCATCCCATGTGGTGATGGCGCTGGGCCACAGCGCCCGCGACACCTTCGAGATGCTGTATGACCGCGGCGTCGCCATCGAGGCCAAGCCTTTCTCCATCGGTTTCCGCATCGAGCATCCGCAGGGCATGATCGACAAGGCGCGTTATGGCCGCTCCATCAAGCAGCTTGGCGCCGCCGAATATCGGCTGGTGCACCACGCCCAGAATGGCCGCGGTGTCTACAGCTTCTGCATGTGCCCGGGTGGTACGGTGGTAGCGGCGGCGTCCGAACCCGGCCGCGTCGTCACCAATGGCATGAGCCAATATTCCCGCAATGAGCGCAACGCCAATGCGGGCATCGTGGTCGGCATCACGCCCGAAGTGGATTATCCGGGCCATCCCCTGGCGGGCATCGCTCTACAGCGGCGTTGGGAAAGCGCAGCTTTCACCGCCGGCGGCAGCTCCTATCGCGCCCCGGCGCAGCTGGTCGGTGATTTTCTGGCCGGCCGGGCTTCAACGGCGCTGGGAGAAGTCATCCCGTCCTATCGGCCTGGCGTGACACCGACCGATCTTTCAACCTGCCTGCCCGACTATGCCATCACCGCGATGCGGGAGGCGTTGCCGGCTTTTGGAAAACAGATTCCCGGTTTTGATCGCGCCGACGCGGTGCTGACGGGTGTGGAGACGCGGACCTCCTCCCCCATCCGCATCCAGCGCGGCGATGATTTCCAGAGCCTCAACACGCCGGGTCTTTATCCGGCGGGCGAAGGGGGCGGCTTTGCCGGCGGCATCCTTTCGGCAGGCGTAGACGGCATTCGGGTGGGCGAAGCCGTCGCCCTGTCCATCGCCAAAACCTAGAGCTTGGCGGCCGAAAGGATGGGGCCGCTGTTTCTCGACTGTACGAGTATGGCGGTGCGCCAGACGGGGTCGCCGCCGGCCGGGATAGCATAGCTCTGCGCCGAACCCGACCATGTGCCCAGCCGCACCAGCGCGCGGACAATATTGCGGTGAGGCAGCAGCAGGCCGCTATTCTCGCCCGCGCCAATATCCACGTTCAAAACCCTTGGGTCATAGCGCACCAGCCAGACGTCGGCAGCCGCCGCGGTGGCCGCAGCCACCTTGACCTGTCCGCCACTGACTGTGATGGCCGGACCCTGCAATGGTGCGGCCTTACCGATGGCCGCCAGCAGTTCATTGCGCTTGGCGCCCACCAGGTCGCTACGACCGTTGATGACCACCTCCGGCGTGTATGCGCCGTCGCCAAATACGCGCCCATAGGCATATTGGCGGGCGGTGAATTCCTGCCTGGCGAACGTGTCCTTCCATCCCAGCCGGTCCCAATAGGTGACCGAAAAACTCAAGGCCAGCAGATCGGGGCGATCAGCCAGGCTGTTCACATTGGCGATGGCGGGCGGACAGGACGAACAGCCTTGGCTCTGGAACAATTCCACGACGGTGGGCGCTGCCTGGGCAGGCAAGACCGCCAGAACGAAGGCTGCGGCCAGGACGGAGGACTTCGTCGGGATGCTCATGACATCCCATTCGCTGCACCGCGCCGTCCGGTTACACAATCAGGCTGCGAGGAATTCCGAGACAAACGCCGTCTTGGGATTGCGGCGCACATCGGTAGGCGCGCCATACTGCTCGATGCGGCCATCCTTCATCACCGCCACCAGATCGGCCACGGCAAAGGCTTCTTCCTGATCGTGGGTGACAAAGACGGTGGTGACGCCGGCATGGTCATGGATACGGCGCAGGTCGGCGCGCAGCTCCTTGCGCACCTTGGCGTCCAGCGCGCCGAACGGCTCATCCAGCAGCAGCATGCGCGGCTCGATGGCAAGCGCACGCGCAAGCGCCACGCGCTGGCGCTGGCCGCCGGAAAGCTGGCTGGGATAGCGGTCTTCCAGGCCGGGCAGCTGCACCAGGTCCAGCAGGCTTTTCACCCGGTCCCGGATTTCACTTTTGGATGGACGCCTGGCGCGCGGCCGCACCTTCAGGCCGAAGGCGATATTGTCGGCCACGGTCATGTGCCGGAACAAGGCGTACTGCTGGAAGACAAAACCGGCATTGCGGGTGCGGGCGGGCATATCCAGCCAGTTGAGATCGGCAAAGCGCACCGAGCCGCTGTCGGCAAACTCAAGTCCGCCCAGAATGCGCAGCAAGGTGGTCTTGCCGGAGCCGGACGGCCCCAGCAGCGAGACAAATCCGCCTTGCGGCGCCACGAAGCTGGCGCCGTTCAGCGCCGGGAAGCGGCGGAATTTCTTGGAGACGGAATCGACATTCAGGGACATGGGGTTCTCCTAGAGACGATGCACGGCAGCCAGCTCGTCGGCATAGCGCCATTCCAGCAGGGATTTCAGGGCAAGGGTGATCAGCGCCAGCATCGCCAGAAGGGCCGACACGGCAAAGGCGCCGACATAATCGTAATTGTTGTAGAGCAGCTCGACATGCAGAGGCATGGTGTTGGTGACGCCGCGGATATGGCCGGACACCACCGAGACCGCGCCGAATTCGCCCAGGGCGCGGGCATTGCAGAGCAGCACGCTGTAAAGCAGGCCCCATTTGATGTTGGGCAAGGTTATGCGCAGGAACGTGCCAAGCCCCGAGGCGCCCAAGGTGGCAGCGGCTTCTTCCTCATCGCGGCCCTGATCCTGCATCAGCGGGATCAACTCGCGCGCCACAAAGGGAAAGGTGACGAAGATGGTCGCCAGCACGATCCCCGGCAGGGCGAACAGCACATGGATGTCATGCCCGACCAGGTATTTGCCCAGCCAGCCCTGCATGCCGAACACCAGCACATAGATCAGGCCGGACACCACCGGCGACACCGAGAAAGGCAGGTCGATCAAGGTGACCAGGAAGGTCTTGCCGGGAAAATCGAACTTGGCGATGCACCAGGCGGCCGCGACGCCGAACAGGCTGTTGAGCGGCACCGCGATCGCCGCGGCGATCAGCGACAGGCGCACCGAGGCCAGGGTATCGGGCTCGGTGACGGCGTGGAGGAAGGGACCCACGCCTTCCGCAAAAGCTTCCTTGAACACCAGCACCAGCGGCAGCAGCAGCAGAATGCCGATGAAGCCCACGGTGATCGCGCCAAGCAGCGCCTTCAGCCACAGCGGATCGTCGGTGGGGCGCGAGAAATTTTTGCTCATCTGCGGCTCGCCGACCAGGCCTGCAGGCCATTGAGGGCCAGCAGCATGATGAAGCTCGCCGCCAGCATGACCACACCGATGGCGGCCGCTCCTGCATAGTCGAACTGTTCCAGCTTGGTGACGATCAAGAGCGGCGCGATTTCGCTGACCATGGGAATATTGCCGGCGATGAAGATGATCGAGCCGTATTCGCCCACGCCGCGGGCAAAGGCCATGGCGGCGCCAGTCAGCAGCGCCGGCATCAGCATGGGGATTACCACTTTGGTGATGGTCTGCACCCGGGTCGCGCCCAGGGTCGCGGCGGCTTCCTCGACCTCATGGCCAATCTCGCCCAGCACGGGCTCCAACGTCCGCACGCTGAACGGCAGCCCGATGAAGACCATGGCCACCAGCACGCCCCAGGGCGTGTAGGCGAGGCGGATGCCATAAGGCACCAGCAGCGAACCAAGCCAGCCATTCGGCGCATAGAGGGTGGACAGGGCGATGCCAGCCACGGCCGTCGGCAGGGCAAAGGGCAGGTCAATCACCGCATCCAGCACCCCGCGCCCCGGGAAGCGATAGCGCACCAGCACCCAGGCGACGATGAAGCCGAACACAGAGTCGACCAGTGCAGCCAGCGCCGACATGCCGAACGACAGGCGTAAGGAGGCCAGCACCCGGGGAGTGGAGATGGCCGTCCAGAACCCGTCCCAGCCCAGTTCGAAAGGCCGGATGATCAGCGCCAGCAGCGGGATCAGGACGATCCCGGTCAGGTAGAACAGGGTAAAGCCCAGGGAAAGGCTGAAGCCCGGCAGCACATGCCGGGAGCCGGGCAGCGGGATTTTCAGTCCGATCGCGCTCATGACTTCTCAGAGAAACTCCCGGACCGCCAAAACGGCCCGGGACAGTTGGGGGGAATTCCAGAAAAGCCGAATGCCTATTTTCCGGGCTGATAGATCTGATCGAATATGCCGCCGTCGGCGAAATGGGTGGATTGGGCTTTCAGCCAACCCCCGAAATCGCCATCCACCGTGGCCAGGGGGATATTGGGAAACTGGCTCTTGTACTTGGCCAGGATTTCCGGATTGCGGGGCCGGTAGAAGTCCTTTGCCTCGATCTCCTGCGCCTGGGGGGAATAGAGGAATTTCGCGAAAGCTTCCGCCGCGGCCCGGCTCTTGTGCCTGTCGACATTCTTGTCAACCACCGCGACCGGCGGCTCAGCCAGAATGGAGCGGCTGGGATAGACGATCTCATACTGGCCGGGCGACTCTTTCAAGGCCAGGTGCGCCTCATTCTCCCAGGACAGCAGCACATCGCCGATGCCGCGCTTGGTGAAGGTGGTGGTCGAACCGCGGGCGCCGGTGTCCAGCACCGGCACATGCTTGTAGAGATTACCGACGAAATCCTTGGCCTTTTGCGCATTGCCGCCCGGCGCCTTCTCGGCATAGGCCCAGGCCGCCAGATAGGCCCAGCGCGCGCCGCCGGAGGTCTTGGGATTGGGCGTCACCACCTGGATGCCCGGCTTCACCAGGTCATTCCAGTCCTTGATCTTCCAGGGATTGCCCTTGCGCACCAGGAACACGATGGTCGAAGTGTAGGGCGTGGAATTGTCTGGCAGGCGTTTCTGCCAGTCGCCAGGCAACAGCCCGGCATTCTTGGACACCGCGTCAATATCGGCGGCCAACGCAAGCGTCAGGATATCGGCCTGAAGCCCGTCAATCACAGCGCGCGCCTGTGCACCGGAGCCGCCGTTTGAGGTGTTGATGGTGACCTTGTCGGCCTTGTAGCTGGCGGAAAAGGCGGCGCCGAGATCCTTGTAGAGCTCGCGTGTCGGGTCATAGCTGGCATTGAGCAGGGTGACGTCAGCCTGCGCAGCCGTGCCGGTCAGGAGGCCGGCAGCGATCAGAAGAGAAAAGAGACGCTTCATCGGTTGTTCCTTCAAAATTGGATCTGGCTGCGCAGCGCGATGGCATTGGACGAAATGTCATTGCCGGGCGCGTTGACGTGATTGACCTGCAAATTTTCGTAATTGAGCTGGAATTTTATGGCGTTATTTGGGTACCAGTTCAGACCCAGGGTCCACACATCCTGCTTGCCGCCGGGGATTCCGCCGTTAGCGGCCGTCGAGAAGGGCAGAAAATCCAGATCAATATCGCTGTAGCGGGCGGCCACTTCCCACGCCCCCCATCCACCCGGGGTGCCCAGCGGTTTAGCCGGACGAATGTTGCGGAAAGTCGCGGTGATGGGGTCGTAAGGATGCTGCTCACCCGTCAAGGAATAGGTTGCGAAAGCATACCAGCCCGTGAAATGCGGATTGGGAAGAGCCAAGCGGCGGTCGATCTCATAGCGAAACCAGCCGCCCTGGCCGTAGAAGCGGTCATACGTGCCCGCAGTTTCAAAGCCGAATTCGCGCGCGGCTTTGGCATCTATATTGCCAGTATCCACCGTCTTGCTCGCGTCGACCGCGACTTCCGGACCATTGCTGAAACGAAGAACGGTCGCAACCGGACCCGCGCCGCTCGACGTTGGGTCGGCAGGCTTCAGCACATCGGTAATGTGCCCTTCGACAACCCATTTGACTAATGGATCCGAATAAGCCAGCCAAGCTGCCCGACCGATCACAGCCTGCTGAGAATCGAAGGTACCCACTGCAGCACCCGTCGTTGTCCCATCACCGCTCTTCTTGCCTGTGTAAGAAACCGACACCAGGTAGGTGTCGCCCTGAACGTAGATGCTCGCTGCTTCGCGGCTAGGTGCGCCTGCCAGATTGCGCGCAACGTCAACCGCAGAAGCGCGCTCGGGGAAAAATAGATCGCCCGAACCGGTCTGATCTTCCTGACCTTCGCCCGGCGTATAGGCGCCGACGCGGAAGAGGAACGGCCTCAATCCGTCATATTCGATATAGGCGTTGTAGATATAGCCGCGATTTTCGACGCCGTATCCGCCGAAGTCATATATGAAATTGTAAGACCAATCATTCAGTACGGTACCTTGGAAGCCAAGCTGGGCACGGCGGAAGTTGGTGCCGCTGTTCAGATCAACGCTGGGAGGATTGCGTCCCTGCGCGAAATGCCCAATGTCGAACTGCACCAGTGCGCGCAGAGCCAAGGTATAAGCGCCATCGGACGTGGCAACAGCCAACCGGCCATTATCCAGGCTCACCTTGTTCTGAGCGGTCAATCGGCTGTTGAGATCGGCATACTGGTCGGAGGTGCTGCGCTTCAGGTCCAGAAGCGCGGCGCTGTTATCGGTCGCGCTTTGCCCACCCTTGATCTCGGCAAGCTGCAGTTGGACGTCGCGTAGCTGCTGTTCCAGGACGCCGATACGCGGATCGGGCTGCGGGACAGGCGGGGTCGGCTTTTTTTCGGCGGCAAGAACAGGCGCCGCAAGACCTATGAGCGCCGTGCCCGCCAGAAGAGAAGCAATCCAGAATCCGCGCATGAAAACCCCGTGAGATCATCCCACCGGCCCCTTCGAGACCGGACGCGCTCATTAATTCCTCTGAATCTCTATCAAGTCAATAGGGATTTAGCCCTTTTCACCTGCCCCATTCCTAACCCGCTTTGTTGGATAGCTATAAAGCGCCCGAACGGCGCAATTGTTGCGCGGCCGCCGCCAAATTCCGGGATTCCAGGATTTTGGCGGTGGCATCCCGGGCGGCCAAAAGGGCCCTGCGGATGGCGCAGACTTCCTCGTCAAAACAGTCGTCACACTTGCGATAGGCCATCACACTGACACAGGGACTGAGCGCCAGGGGCCCGTCCGTCACCCTCAGGACATCGGCAAAGCTGATGTCCTTGGCCGCCCGCCCCAGCGAATAGCCGCCTTGGCGACCGCGATGGCTGCGCACAATGCCGGTCTTTTTCAGCTCCAGCAGGATGGCTTCCAGGAATTTGCGGGGGATTTTTTCCTTTTCCGCGATCTCGGAAATCTGCACCGGTCCCGTCTCTCCCCGGCCGGCCAGGTACAGAAGGGCACGCAAGGCATAGCGGGCTTTCTGGGAAATCATGGTGATTCAATACCCTATAGACCCTATGGAATATAGTGCCTCCCCTACCCGCTGCGGCGGCGCCCTGAGACAAGCGGCGGAGGCGATGCGACAGCTTGCGACAACCCCGTCGGTGCGCGAGGCGCGTTTGCCGCTATAATCCTGACAAACCATCAGAAAAACCTGCCCAAACGGCAATGCGCGACACTTTTTCAAAAATGCCCGCCCCATGACCTGGCTCGTCAAGGTCGCGCTGGACCGGCCGTATACATTCATCGTCATGGCCCTGATGATCCTGATCTTCGGGCCGCTGGCCGCTATCCGCACCCCCACCGACATCTTCCCCAATATCGGCATTCCGGTGCTGGGCGTAGCCTTCAACTATTCGGGCCTGTCGCCGGACGAGATGGGCTCCCGGATCGTGGCGAGTTATGAGCGCTTCCTCTCCAACAATGTGAATGACGTGGAGCATTCCGAGAGCCAGTCCATGCCGGGACTGGGCATCATAAAAATCTATTTCCAGCCCAATGTGGACATCCGCCTGGCCACGGCGCAGGTGACCTCTTCCTCCCAGACGGCTGTCCGCATGATGCCGGCCGGGACCCAGCCGCCCTTCATCATCAATTACAGCGCCGCGACCGTGCCGGTGCTGCAGATGGCTTTTTCCTCCAGTTCGCTGTCGGAACAGCAGGTGCTGGACTATTCGCAGAATTTCGCGCGTCCCCGCCTGACCACGGTGCCCGGGGCGGCCGTGCCATTTTCCTATGGCGGCAAATTCCGCTCGGTGCAGATCGACCTTGATCCTCAGGCCATGCAGGCGCGCGGCCTGTCTGCCGCCGACGTGCAGAACGCCTTTGCCAGCCAGAACCAGATCACCCCGGCGGGCAACATCAAGATCGGCAGCTTCCAATATGTAGTGCGGCTCAACAATGCCGCGGACACGATCGAGGCGATCAACGACATGCCGGTCAAGACCGTTAATGGCGGCACGGTCTTCCTGCGCGACGTCGCCCATGTGCGCGACGGCAATTCGATCCAGCAGAATATCGTGCATGTGGACGGCGCGCGTGCCGTGCTCTCCACCGTGCTCAAGAACGGCCAGACGTCCACTATCGATGTGGTCAACGGTGTCAAGAATCTGCTGCCGGTGCTCAAGACCCAGCTGCCCGAAGCGCTCAAGATCGACGTGCTGACGGATCAGTCGCTGTTCGTCAAAGCCGCGATCAATGGCGTGGTGCGCGAAGGCGTCATCGCTGCCTGTCTCACCAGCCTGATGATCCTGTTCTTTCTCGGCAGCTGGCGGTCAACCGTGATCATCGCCACCTCCATTCCGCTTGCGGTGCTCTGCGCGCTGGTGGCGCTGTGGGCCACCGGCCAGACCCTCAACATCATGACCTTGGGCGGGCTGGCTCTGGCCGTGGGCATCCTGGTGGACGACGCCACCGTGACCATCGAGAACATCAACTGGCATCTGGAGCATGGCAAACCGGTTTATGACGCCATCATGGACGGCGCCCGCCAGATCACCCAACCGGCTTTCGTCTCCCTGCTCTGCATTTGTGTTGCCTTCGTGCCGATGTTCTCGCTGCAGGGCGTGGCGGGCTTTCTGTTCGTCCCCATGGCCATGGCGGTGGTGTTCGCCATGATCGCCTCCTTCATCCTGTCGCGCACCCTGGTGCCGACCTTGGCGCTCTATCTGCTCAAGCTGCATTCCGAGGAACATGCCGCGCTGGGCAACAACATGTTTGCCCGGCTGCAGAAGCGCTTCGAGCAGGGCTTCGCCGACACCCGCGAGAGCTACCGCAATCTTCTGGCCCTGACCATGACGCGCCGGCGCGGCTTCGTCTTCAGCTTCCTGGGCGCGATTCTGGCTTCCATGATCTTGATCCCCTTCCTGGGCCAGGACTTTTTCCCCAGCGTGGATTCGGGCCAGATCACTCTGCATGCCCGCACCCAGCCCGGCACGAGAGTGGAGGATACGACCCAGATCGTGGCGAATATCGAACGCGAGATCCGCCGCGTCATCCCCAAGGCGGAGCTTGGCACCATCGTGGACGTTGTGGGCCTCAACCAGAGCCCGACCAACATGATCTACAACAATACCGGGACGGCGGGCCTGCAGGATTCCGACCTCTTTATCACCCTGAACAAGAACCATGGCCGCACGGCCGATTATGTCCGCACGTTGCGGGAACGGCTGCCAAGAAAGTTCCCGGCTGTCACCTTTTCCTTCCCGCCGCCGGACATCACCAGCCAGATCCTGAACTTCGGCGCGCCGGCGCCGCTGGATGTGCAGGTGACGGGCACCAATCTCGAAGAAACGCAAGCTTTCGCGCTGCGCCTCCTGCGCCAGATCCGGCAGGTCTCGGGCCTGGTAGATGCCCGCATGCAGCAATCCAGCAGCCAGCCGCAGCTTCAGGTTGATGCCGACCGGGGCCGGATGGCGCAACTGGGCCTGACCGAACGCGATGTCACCAACGCATTGGCCACAAGCCTGGCGGGCACGTCGCAAACGGCGCCGAACTTCTGGCTCAATCCCAAGAACGGCGTCTCCTATTTCATGACGGCGCAGACGCCGGAATACAAACTCGACTCGCTTGAGGCGCTGCAGAACCTGCCGGTCACAGGGACCAGTGGCAGCGGCGCGCAAGTGCTGGGAGGGCTTTCCAGCATCAGCCGAAGCCAGAGCCGCACCCTGGTGACGCATTACAACATCCTGCCCACCATCGACCTGTTCGCCACCACCCAGGACCGCGACCTTGGCGCGGTCGCCAAGGATGTGCAGAGGGTGATCGACGCCAATGCAAAATATTTGCCGCGCGGCGCTTCGGTGATCCTGCGCGGCCAGATCCAGACAATGGACACGGCCTTTTTGGGCCTGTTCTACGGCCTCTTGGCCGCCATCGTGCTGATCTATCTTCTGATCGTGGTGAACTTCCAGTCCTGGACCGATCCGTTCGTGATCATCACCGCCCTGCCCGCGGCGCTGGCCGGCATTGTG
>Ga0310811_10007702_pt1 | contig 13802 bp, 31 predicted proteins | sample YCmetagenome_FD_207642 | JGI IMG/M metagenome (GOLD analysis project Ga0310811, IMG submission 207642) | Soil microbial communities from experimental microcosm in Duke University, North Carolina, United States - YC | ecosystem: Engineered > Artificial ecosystem > Soil microcosm > Unclassified ... | reverse complement strand
ATACCGCCCTGTGTTATCCTGTACTTTTTTTATATATCCTTGCACTTTTTTAAGATTTCTGGATAACTTCCTCCTATATGTGGATAATTAATTCGATAAAAATTTTGACTAAAAAACCTTACGTAAGGCGGGCGGGTTCGGTGGAATGGTCGTATAATTGTATATATCAATTTGAAACTAAAATTTGCATTTATGAAACATGACTTTTCTGACTACGTACAAACATTATCAGGCTATCCTATTAAAGAAGTAAGATTTAACTCTATTCCTGGCTTGTGGCTTGGTCTGGTAAAAGACCCTAAGAGCTCTTTTCCTGATCGCTTCGTTACCTGTAGCTGGTCTAAAAGCGGTAAATGCACTAACGGTTTAAGACCTGATTTAAATCTCAAATAGTATGAAGAAGGATAAAGTAATCATTTACATCGACCCTGAACTTCAATGAATATAGCTATAGCATTACGTCATGCAAAAGAGGGCGGGATGAAAATTACACACCCTTTTTTCTCAAGTCATGAATATATTTACTTTGATGCTGAAGGAAATCTTTTAGATGAAAACGATTTGATTTTGAATGAGGATTCATTTTGGCTCTATAGGCGGTCTGTAGATTGGCATTACGATTGGGAATTTTACGACGAAACAAAATGAGAAACCACACAAACAAACACAGGTTTGACTTTGGAATTCTGCAATCAAAAGAATTGCGCGATATGATAGGTAACAAGTGGACTTCTTTTTCTTATTATAATTCAGGGTGTGATTGCATTGAATTCTTAGATGTTAAGTATAATTTTAAAACTGCTCGCTGCGAAAAAAGATATTCTAAATTAGTAAAAATAAACTCCATAGATTATTGCGTTGATAGAGCGATTAAATGTATTATGGATACAAATAAATTTATAGGAAATCACCCCGACGCATGGAAACCCTAATCGACAAAAAAGACCTAAAGAAATTCCAGGAATTTTTCGGTAATAAATTAGTGCTAAAAAATTATCTCTGGTGTGATATTACTCAGAGCGAGAAAGCGCGTGTAGAAATAATTATTTCTTATAGAGGAACGCTAGGGGATATTGTTCAGGATATTTTCTGGAAAGGTGTTATGATTGGAAAAGAATTGCAGTATTAATATGAAACCACGATACAGAATTATATTTAACACCATTCTTAAAATGGGCGAAGATGGAAAATTATTTTATGTAGACCGTATAAAAGAAAATAATAATACTTATTTGTTATATACTAAACAATTTTGCACTCACAATCAAACTCAAATTTGGTTTTATAAATTAATTAATCAGCTATGAAAAAAGCAAAGCGAAATTATTTTAGATCAGGAAGATTTATCTTTATAAGTGGTTTTGACAACTCAGAATTAAATAAAATTATTATTACATTTTTGGCTTTCTATAATTTACAGATTCTATTCAAAGACGTTTACGGCGATATTTCTGAGTATGAATATTGCATAGAATTTGACAATGAAAGCATGGCTATTAATTTAGAAAAAAGATTAAAATTAATTATTTAAATTATGAAATACTTCAAAATAGAAATCTATTCTAAAAATCTTTACGATTGCTTTCTAGTTAGCACGGTTAATGAGGTTCATATAACTAACGTAATTAATTATTGTGATTTAATTTATGCCTCTATGGGATTTCATTATTCAATTACTGATATAACCGACCAAGTTCATGCCTGAAAAAATAATTAATAATTTCACTTTCACAGACCCGGATAGTAACGTAAGCTCTCATTTGAGAAAGAATTATTCTGAGGTAAAAATTTTCTTTAATAAAGAAGAGAAATATATCAGATTAATTTCGGACGATGAACGAAAATTAAATGCTGTGTATATAATTTTAACAACTGCAAATAAATTAATTTAATATCATGAAAAAGAAATACAGTATAATTATCTGCTATTTAGTAGACGAAAATGGCAGAGGGTATAAAAAAGATTATGCCCAAACAGAAATTGAAACCGAAGATATTTTAGACTCACTTGCTAAAGTGTTTATGAAGCTCGGGATTTCCGATCGGCATGTAGTATCTATTAATTTAATCGAAATTTAATTATGACCGAACAGCAAAAAGAATTAATTAAAAATAATCTTCCCGCTGAAGATTACGAGAAAATAAAATTCGTTATTTACTATTATTACGAATCGCAAACAGCCTATTTAATTCCTTCTACTTATTTACCAGACAAGGAAGTTTGTAAGGCATTAATTAAAATTGAACAGGAATTATTTATTGCTGATAAGGAAAATAAATTACTGAAGTGTAGGGTTTATGATTTCCAAACAGAAGAAATTGTTTGTAATTATTTAGACAGAGAATTATTATAATGAGACTATCTGAAATTTCTATATTTCCTGATGATTTAAATTTAAAAGGTAATGCTGAAAAAAGAATTTACAGAGAAATTTCTGTGAATGGTTTGCAGTTTTTTTATCTTGACGATTTAATGCCTAGCAGAACGAAGATTTCCAGTGCGCAAAAATATTTAGAGGCTAGAAATTTTTTAATTAAATCAGGAGTATTAATTTCGGTATTCGATTTAGACAAAGAGTTAAGCATTTATTCTTTTGGGATTTCCAGAAAAATAAATAATACCTTCGATCCTTTCAGACCAAAAGGGAAACTGATTAATATTACCTATCAGGATTATTTATTTACTTTCCGAAAAAATAACGAGTCCGGCGCAAGGGAATATGTTTCTGAAAATAAAGCCAAAGAGGTATGGCTGGAAAATTATAATTCCTGGCTTATAAATTATTATCCATTTATTAAATATAGATTCTAATGAACTTTAAAAATAAAATAAAATCACTTCTTAGCAGAAAGGAAACCTTTGAAGTAAAATTTATTCTGGAAATTTCCGGCCAGAAAATGCCTTTAAAGGTAAGGCAAAAAGGGAGAGATTATAAGGATGCGTATAACAGCATGATTAAAAGTGTAAAGTTTTACCCGCAACCTGAGTAGCACTATGCAACAATTAAGTTGAATATAAATGTCAAAACCAAATTTAAATGAAAAGCCAGTACAAGGTACTGAGCTTTCAAAAAACAACGACGTACAAGGTGTGACCGTTGCAAAACAAAACGAAGAAGCATCAAGAATGATCGCTAAAACAGATAACGTAAGCAATGAAGCTATTTCGGCAATCCTTTCGGACGATTCATTCTTTGAAGGTGAAGGTACAAGTACGCTCTCTGAATATCTTAGGAAAGAGATTTGGATTGGAGAGTTGAAAGACAAAGAGGTTAAGATTGTTTTCCAAGGCGCAATGTCAACTTCTAAAACTGAAGAGAACGGAGACGAAGCGCAAGCGGTATTGTTTTACGCTGATCTAGGGAAAGGAACGGTACTGTACAAGTGTGCTGCTACCAATCTGGTAAAGGGCCTTGTAGACGGCGGCAAAGGTCTTTATAAGGTGAAGTGCAAAGGAGAAAAGAAGAGAGACGGAAAGCAAGGTACTTTCATTGACTTTGAGGTTAAACGTTATCAGAAAATTAATTAGTCAAATCTAAACAACAAGTCCGGTGAAATTCCGGATTTGTTTTATCTCATGAAATTAATACATAGAATATTTGCCCTTGTGGTATTAGCTTTTATTTGGGCTAGCATTTGCTTTATTCTTCTGAACGGAATGCCTGTACGCATTGCTTACCCTGTGATCATTATAGGGTCTGCGATATTCTTGTTTGTGATATTTGATCGTAATTTCTGGAAGTAGAATGAAAAAAAAATCAACTAAAAAAAATAAGGCCGCTCCGGGCGGTTTTATTTTTGTAGACCCTGTCTACTACGGCGGCAAAAAGACGGCGCAATACTTCAAAGACCTTGCGAAAGAAAAGGCGTACGTAGCTTCTCAATTGCACTTTGAAATTACAGGCTCGAAAAGGCAAGGCGATATTAGATTGCATGTGTTTGACAAGCAAAGCGGCGATAGGCTCGATACAAAAAAGTTCGCGAATTACTTCCAGTTAACAGAGATCGAGATTAACCACCTGTTAAGCCGTGACGTTCAAAAGCTAGGACTGGATAGGTATTTTCAGTTCTTCCAAAAAAATAAAAACTTCTACGAGCTGGTAGATACAAGGGATTTGGATATTCTAAAAAAATACGGGGCTGTTTTTTACAACGGCTCTCATATAAGTGTCTCAACATTGTTAAAAAAAATAGCCATATACGAAGATAGAATTGAGCGGGAATTTTATAAATTTATGCTTAACATTCAAGTCGATGGAAACGCCGCCTACATAGAGCTTACAAATGAAATTATTAATGTATCTAAGCAGTCTACCATAGATTCGCACGGGTATACGGATGAAGAAGGTAATTTTATTTTATTTAAAACGTAGATGGCAAAGAAGCGAAAGAATTTTAATTTGTATGTAGATAGCTTGAAAGATTCTTTTGAAACATTCAAGCTATTACTTTCTAAAAACTCCCAGACAATTATATTCAATGGTCAGAAATTATTTTTCGCTCAAAAAAAAATAAATCCTAAAATTTTTCACATCGTAAAAAAAATAAAAAGTGAGACGCTTGACGGTTTTCTTTCAAAAAATAAATTATTCAACGATCGCGAATCTCGCGCTGGTATTCGTTACTATCATTACAATAATGTACCCGAGAAGCTGGATAGGTTTTATTATATTGATATCTCAAGCTGTTATATTTCCATTCTTAAAAATCACGGGATTATTTCTAGTAAATTGTTTGATGAAATTAACCAGCTCGAAAAATCAGACAGATTAATTTCGCTAGGAATGTGCGCCTACGAACCTTATGAAATTAATTTTATAGAAGGTGTTCAGGGCGTACCGGAGCGGGTGTATAATATTTATTCCCCTATTTTTTATTACGCCTGTAACGAGACTATGAAATTAATGGATAAGATTATAGAATTACTGGAAGGTAATTTTTTATTTTATTGGGTGGACGGTATTTTTTTTAAGGATATAAAGTATTATTATTTAATTTCTGATTTTCTAAAAAGCAATAATTATCAATTTTCTTTTGGTGCATGTAGTAATTTTAAATCTTTTAAGAAGAAAAGCCATTATTATTGCTATTTCCTTCAGTCGCAAATCAAAAAGAATAACGGGGAAATTGTTCATAAATACAACTGGAAAGAATATTCAATTCCCTATTATTTTGAAGATATGAAAGAAAGGCGGGAAAATTATAATTTGATAATTAGAGGGGAATTTGATAAATTAGTAGAAAATTATAAGGAACAATTAAAGAATAGAAATTCAAATGATTAAAATTATGAAAAATATTATTTCACATTCAGAGAAAAATAATTCTCTGATCATATTTATTTTAAATTAAACAATCAAAAACATGTTCAAAGGAATCTCAATGTCACTAGTCACTGATCTGTTGCAAGGTAACATTAAACAGGACGAAGCTCTTGATAAAATATTCAAGCCGCTTATGATGGAAGCAAAAAATAGAACGATGGTAATCGAGCTGTCCTTAAGAGAAGGCGCAAAAGAAGGCTCTAAGAAGCCGGAAGATTACGCGGTAACTACTGCATACTACACAGAGCAATTAAGTGTTCACAGAGCCGCCGAAAAGCTAAAAGTAAGCCAGCTTATCGACGAGCATATGATGTTAATTGATAAGTATAACGAACTGTTGGCAGAAGTCGAAAAGCTTAGAAAATTTAAAAGTTTAAAATAAGAAAATAATGGGAACCGCAAGCGCAGCAGAAACATTAAAATCTTTTTTTGATTTTGATAAATTCAAAACAGAAAATAGTTTTTCATTTCAGGAAACTCCTATTGAAAAAGTTGTTACCGAGAACCCGAAACCTTCAGAGGATTTGCTCCCTGAAACGCCTTTGAGTAAAGAAGAAAAGCAAAAGGAAAAAGCAGAACAAAAAACAGATGCAAAGAAAGATGAGAAAGCTCCAGACCCTGCCGCTAATATCAAGGCCTTGGTCGCTTCGATCAACCCCGAACTGGCTCTTACTATGTTTGATGTTATTGTTTCAAGAGCGTTCTCTGTTGGTACTGGCTGGTTCGGCTATCAGGGTGTATCTTATAAGGATTATAAGCTCGACGAATCGGAAAAAAAGACCTTGGCGCCATTCTTTGAAATGTACGTTGTGGAGTGGCTTAAATCGCTTTCTCCGCGCGATGTATTTGCTATTGTAATTCTGTTTATTTACGGCGGCAAAGTAATGACGGTAACAAGTAATAAACCAAGAAAAAAGAAAGCTCCTAGAAATGAGAAGAAAAACAGCGGCTCAGAAAGCGATTACAAAGAAGCAGAGAGCGAAGAAACAGATTCCAGCGACACTACTCCTATACGCTACAACAAAGACGGTTCTATTGCAAAAAAAAGAGGCCCTAAAGGACAAGGAAAATGAAGGAACACAAACAAAGTAAGATCGGTTTTCTTACTGTTTTCGTAGGTCCTACGGGGTCAGGGAAAACATGCCTTGCAAATGAATTGTTTGAGGATGCTGAATACGGCTGTGTACTGGATATACAGGAAGAATATGAAGACTTGGAAGGTCTTCATGTTCTTATTAAAGAAAACAGATCGGCAAAAAAGTTTTCTATGCACCCAGCGTATTTTGAAGTAGAGGATTTCGTAAACATAGTAAAGATCAGCAAGAATGCTACCTTTCTCTTAGAGGAAAGTACCGGATATGTTGACGTAGATTTTTTTCGCTCTAAGCTTGGTGGAAAATTAATTAAAGAGATCGTTGCAAAGCGGCAAATACAAAGGGAAGTAGGCGGGGGCAATAATTTTATCTTTATTTTTCACTCGCTAAATTCAATTCCTCCAAAGCTATGGAATTACATAGATTTCTTAGTCATGTTTGAATCTATTGAACGGGAAATAAAAGCTTCAGAACCAGCGATACTAGCGGCTCAGAGCGAACTTGTAAACTCTCATAAAATTCCTTTTAAGAATTTTAAAATTTCTGATTACAGGGTGATTGTTCGCACCAATCACGGGCGTGACAATTTAGAGTATATAGAAAAATTTAAATCTAAAATTTATGAGACAAAATAATTTTGATATTAACAATCTGATAGAAGCGCTCACAGGAACGTGCAACAGTATAGATGAATGTTTGGCGGATTACAGGAATATCTAAAAGAAAAAGGAATTATAATTAAATAAAATATTATGAACAATGACGAGAGAAGAAAAAAATTACATGGTGGATATTAGGTGTGAAACATTAATTAAACAGCACGGATCTCCAAAAAAGGCTATTATTTTTTTAAATAAAGAACTTAAAAACTTAAACGATAATTGGGGGTATCTATCGTCTGATAGTGCAGGTCATGCTATAGCATGCATGAGTTTAATGAAAGGTTGGATAGAGAGAGGCGAAATAAAATACTCAATAGGAGATTTTGTTATAGTGCCTAGTATTTACGAAAATGAAATTTTTGAAGTTGTCGGGATTAGGAAAACAGAAATTGAACTTGAAGGAGACTGGTCTGGTGGAACACACAATTTAGTTCAGTCAAGTTGGGTAAAAAAATCAGATTTGAAACCATGTAAGCCATACCTAAAGAAACTTTAAAGAGGGTCATTGATGCGTATTTCACTGTTAAATATCCGGAAAAAGAAAAGTCACTTACAAAAATAATAGAAAATGATCGACGTAACTCAAAAGTTAAAACTGCTAAACGTTAGCGCTTCCAACATTGCAAAGTATGCCAGTGAATTGAATTCGCAAATGGAAAAAGCAGGTATAAATACCGAGGCGCGTATCAATGCTTTTTAAGAATTTTAAAATTTCTGATTACAGGGTGATTATTCGCACCAATCACGGGCGTGATAACTTGGAGTACATAGAAAAATTTAAAGCAAAAATTTACAACAATGAAAAATAAAATAATTAAATATTTAATTTTCTTCTTCGGTCAATTACTGTATTCTCATATCTGCGTGGTATGGGTAGAAGATGTAGATGGAAGAAATATTATGAGCATCGTAATTTCTGATTTTATACTTTCAGGAATTTCTTTTTTTACAGTAAAAGAGATCGCAGAAAGCGGAAAGTATTTGGATTTTATTATTTACTCAACGGGAAGCGTGATAGGGTGCGTTACTGGAATGTACTGGATAAATTAGTTATGACACTGGTAAAAACAGAATCAGGTAAATGGATAACCCTGGATGCGTATTTCGCTGCTAAATATCCGGAAAAAGAAAAGTCACTTACAAAAATAATAGAAAATGATCGACGTAACCCAAAAGTTAAAACTGCTAAACGTTAGCGCTCCCAACATTGCAAAGTATGCCAGCGAGTTGAATTTACAAATGGAAAAAGCAGGCATAAATACCGAGGCGCGTATCAATGCCTTCTTAGCTCAGATACTGCATGAATCAGGCAATCTCACTGCCACGGTGGAAAATCTAAACTACAGCGCCGAACGTCTCATGCAGATTAACGGCTGGAAAAAATATTTTCCAAATATAACGGTAGCAAAAAAATACGAGCACAATCCGCAAGCGCTCGCAAATTATGTATATGGCAAACGCATGGGAAACACCGCGCCTAATGACGGATGGCTATACAAGGGTCGTGGTATTATCGGTAACACCGGAAAGTCTCAGTATATTGCTCTAAAGAAAGCTACAGGCATCGACTTTGTCTCAAAGCCCGAATTACTAGAGCAGCCAAAATACGCCGTGTTCGCGGCGGTAAAATACTGGCTCGATCACGGCCTGAATAAAAAAGCCGATGCAAAAGATTTCCACGGGATTACCCAAAGCGTGAACGGGGGCAATATCGGACAGGAGGATAGAGACCTGAAATACAAGCTATTGTCAGGAATAAAGGCCGGAATTAAGGAAGGTACGGATATAGTGAAAAAAAATAAAACATCCTCATTTTTGATCTTTTTTATTTTGTTTAGTATATTCGCCTATGCGGTTACGCGAATAAATAAAAGTTAAACCAAAAAAACGTTAAGTTATGTTGAAACACGTCCTAATCACCGTTGCCATTGTGCTTGCGGTGGGTATTATATTAAAGCAGGTAAAAAACCGTACCACGGCTTTAGACAGTATTATCTAATCACCCCTTAAACGAGAAAATTTTATGTTCAAATTAATAAAAAAACTTTTGTCTCCTGGAAACTTCGATTCAAACGATATCCAGAATTATAACCCTGACGGCGATATCTGGAATGAGAAGCCTGACTCTGCAACCCGCGGCAAATGGGACATGCCAGAGGGCGGTGAACGCGTGAATCTTTCTTTTACGATTCGTAACAGAACGAACACGACTATTTATTTGGAATTGTTTAACGCTGAAAGAACCGTTTCCAAACGCGATAACCCTGGTTTGTATTCAAAAAATCCTACGACCAGACAGTACAAGCCTCACTCTGATTTCCGTACGCTCTACGAGATCGGGCTTGCTTCAGACGCGGCACTAGCCGGTACAGCGATTACCGTAACGGCTGATCCTGTTTGTACCGTAGACAGCTTTGGTAACTATCTATTCATTTCAGATAGAACATACGCACGTATGGAAGCTACCTACGTGAACGTATCCGCTAACGGTTTGGACGCTACAGGAACGCAGGATATTGATATCCCAGACGCTTATATCGTGTGCAACGAGCTTCCGTATGCTTCTCTATTGGACGATATGAATAGCGGCCTCCTGATAGATCTAAACCAGCTTAGGGTACAGGCTTCTCAAACGTCTTTCTTTGGCGGTACAATCGAAGTTCAAAGATGGCAGTCTTTCGGCGGAGACGCTAAGAATCCGCTTCCTTGGTCTATCGGTCGTGACCCTAAGAACAATCTTACCGATACCATCGACATCAACAAGGTGGTGGTGGTTGACAAGAAAACTTCTTTCAATCTGAGAATGCCCGCGAGCTGTCAGGTAGACATGACCGTATTCGGTACTGCATACCGTAACAATGCTATTGAGTGGTAAAAATTAAACCTGAAGCCGTCACTCGCAAGGTGACGGCTTTTTTAAATTAAATCAAAATGGCAGAACCAAAGAAAAAACATAGAGGCCTTAGAATCGCAGGCGCACTACTAACAGGCGGTGCAAGCGAGCTTACCAGAGGCACTATAAAAGGAGGCCTGAAGCTTGGAAAAAAAATCCATAGTAAATTAGGTTTTGACGACATCGAGAATTACGATGAACCGTACGGATACGATCAGGCCGATACCAGACACAGCGAGCTTGAGCAAAAAGCTATGATGAAGATCGTGCAAAAAGCGAAACCTAAAATGATTGACTTTCTTGAGAAGCACGGAGAGAAAAATATTCTCAAGGAAAATCCCATTCATCTAGCAATGCAAGTGGCCAATATCCATGAAGGGTATGAAGATCAATTTCTAAAAAAAATCAGAGGAAAATTTTTGACTGAAACAGAATTTCAACGTTTCATAAAATCTCCTGATTATCAAAAGATGCTCGCTAAATTTCAGGAAGAGCAAGCAAAATTAAAAGGGTTCTTTGGCTTTGACGGCGAAGATGGTTCTGACATGCAAACCTTCCTTCCTTTGGTAGCATTGGCCCCTGTAGCTGCGAAGCTTGGAAAAAAAGCAATTGGAGGCATCGTAAAAAAAGTAGGAGCAAAAGCACTGGATAAAGCCAAGCAAAAAAAGGCTGCTAAAACAACTGCTGACACTCTAAAGGGTGAAGCAGATAAAAAGCAGGCTCAAGCGCAAGCTATTGACGCAGGCGTTCCAGCCAAGGTAGTAGCAGCATCTACTGCAAATTTGCCTCCTGAAAAAGCATCTGAAGTAGCAAAAGACCTTCAGGACGTTTATACAAAAGCAGACTCGCAGGCGCAAGCTACCAGCGCGGCAATGAACGGAGGCGCAGTAGAAAACCATACACTTATTTATATTGCAGTAGGAGTAATGGTATTGCTACTGATCTTGTTTTTAACCGGAGTTGCTAAAGGAAAGTAAAATGTACAAGTACACACTGAAACTTGAGAAGCCTGCTTACGTAACAGTAGGATTTAAATCTGAAGTGAAAAATTTTTCCGTTCTTAACAGGGACGGAAAAATTTTTTATATAAGAGAATTTGAACCAGAGGCAAGAACCTTTGACCAGTTCAATGTTAACGAAGCCGGAATTTATACTATCATTTCAGGCCAGCCCGTAGCAGGAGTAAAGCTTACAGGGGTCAGGTATCACAAACCGATCCCAATGCCTAAAAAACATTGGAACTTTGACGGGCCGGTAAAAATGATCTGGAAAAATATAAACAACTCCCCGGCCTGTATGATTCCAAAAAAAAGAGAGGTGTACTTAAATTCAATGATCAAGAGCTATCCAATAGGAGTATGCAATTTCGTGATCGCTCATGAGCTTGGACACCGCTATTGGCCCGACGAATGGTGCTGCGACCTATACGCGATAAACAAAGTATTGAGAAGCGGAGGTAATCTTTACACATGCTATTATGCACTCGAAAAATTCCTGAATCGCTCCCCCTCCAAAATGGAACGCATAAAAAAATTTATAGAGAACATTAGAAAAATTGATTATGGACGACAATAACAAAGAGCTTATCAAGTACGGCGCGTTAGCACTCGTCGCACTTATTTTGCTTTACTATATAAAGCAAATGATAACCGGAGCGGGCAAAGCCGTTGGCGAAAGCATCGGCCTTTCTGTTACCGAAGAAACCACCAAACAGGATGCGCAACGCCTGGATAGTATTCCTGTTGACAAGAAAAAACTTTCCCTTTCTACGCAGAGTTACACAAATATGGCGGCGCAATTGTACAACGCTATGCAAGGAACCGGAACCGACCATAATACTGTTGTGGCAGTGATTAACGCAATGAAAAACCAAAACGAATGGAATGCAACTATAAAAGCATTTGGCATTAAAGATGGCCAGAATCTAATAGGGTGGCTGCGTTCAGAATATCGTGGAAGCGTAAACGATGCAATTAAAAATGCAAAGTACATTCTTTCAATTGGCGCAAAAACAAGCGTAACAGCAAATACGCTAAACGGAATTTTAAAAAGACACGGTATCACACAAAACTTAATTTAACATGGCAGGAGCAACACAAGGAACTTGGAGCGATTTTGTAAAAAATAATTTTTACGGAAATCAAACCGCAAACGGTACGCGCTCTATGATCGCAAACGATCCGACAAATAAAGATTTGTTGGATTTTCTTATTCGGTTTTGGGGCAATCCACCTGTGAGCGGAAATAACCCTACAGGGTACGATCTTCTGCAATCCGCTGGGGGCGGGGCTGGCAGCAATAACGCTACAGCGACAAATCAGGTATTGCTTTATAATTTAATAGACCAGTACACAAACGCATATCTTAACGGTATATCCATAAATACAAATGGCATGCTTTCTCGCATGCCTATTTCTATTGGACAAAAAGCGTCCGCAGGTTCTTCGTCCGTTGTGATTGCAAGTGACCAAACTGTTCCTGTAAGCGCAAGCGCGTTACCGCTTCCTGCTGGCGCGGCTAGTGCCGCCAATCAAAATACTATGATAGGAAGACTCCCTAGCGATTCAGTGTTTGGATTCAACAAGTATACAAGAGGAAATTTCTATTCATGTGTATTTGATTTAACACCCGCGTCAAACCCAACTGACATTGTTGAGATAGTGGGAAGCGCATCTAAAACAACAGTTGTAACAGTATTTAACTTCTTAGCAAAGATGACAGCCTCAACAATAGTAAGAGCTGATTATATAAGAAGAAGCGCCGCAAACACGGCAGGAACAAGCACAAGTCCGGTTCTTGTACCGTGGAATAATAGCAATCCTACTGCTACTACTACTATTAAAGCGTATACGGCGAATCCAACATTAGGAACAGTGTTAGCAGGAACGGGAATTGTAAATACAGTTATAGGAACAGTACCAACAATTGCAAGCGTACCTTTCGGGATAACATCTGCATTTCTGGTGGACATAGACGGGTTCGGAATGGAAGTTCCTTCAGGTCAATCTTTATGTTTAAATTTAGAAGCCGCAACGCTGGCAGGTCTTACAGGTACATGTATTATAAGAATCGTAGAAATTTAATTTTATGAATACAAAGATTTGTGATATATCATTTTCATTAATTGCACTGTCTGGCTTTATTCTTACAACCGGACACGCAATTTCATTGCCGCAATGGTTAATAACCGTATCGGCCATAATTGGCGCGGCCTCTACGGGGGTTGCTAAATATTATAAATGCTGATTGTTTTTATCAAAATAAATTATTACTATTGTATAATTAATTAATCTCACAAAACAATTAAAAGAATGAAAAATTTAGAAGCACTAAAAAATTGGTACGCAGAAAAAAAATCCGTTCTGTCAAACCAAGAAAAAGAAATGTTTGAAAACATTATTGCAGAGCTTGAAGCAGACGGACTTGTGAGCGATACAATTAAAAGTTTCTACGCGAAGGGCGCACAGCTTGACGATCTGAGAGCGCAATTAAACGACGAATCTAAGCAGCACGGCGATAACTGGGCTGTATTTGTTAAACAGTTTCAAGTGCAAAAAATAACTGAAGAAGAGGCGGTAAATGAAACAGTCATTAACCCGACGACCGCCTCTTAAATCTTTTTTTTTGATTGTTCAAGGTGCAAGTTGAGGTGCAAGTTGAGTTGCTGCGTAAGATTAATTCTTACGCAGTTTTTTTTATTTTATAGCCTTACGTAAGGTTTTTTAGTCAAAATTTTTATCGAATTAATTATCCACATATAGGAGGAAGTTATCCAGAAATCTTAAAAAAGTGCAAGGATATATAAAAAAAGTACAGGATAACACAGGGC
>Ga0310811_10007701_pt1 | contig 13804 bp, 11 predicted proteins | sample YCmetagenome_FD_207642 | JGI IMG/M metagenome (GOLD analysis project Ga0310811, IMG submission 207642) | Soil microbial communities from experimental microcosm in Duke University, North Carolina, United States - YC | ecosystem: Engineered > Artificial ecosystem > Soil microcosm > Unclassified ... | reverse complement strand
AATCATCTCTTCGAGAGGCTTTACCGGCGAGTCGGGTTTCGGGGGGATTCAGGCAGCCGGGTCGGCGATCGGTCAGAGATACGGCGTAAATACCGTGAACCTGCGTCACCGCTGGGTGGGGCTGTCGGGTTTCGCGAACGAAGCGAGTCTGCAGTTTGTCGGCTGGAGCAACGAGGATCGCCCCAAGGTCGTCGAAACCGAGCTTCGATATCCGACGCTCATCATCGGTCACGCCGACGGAATCGTTGCGATCCATGAAAAGCAGATCCGCGCCATCGATCGGTTGACTTATGGGTTTGGCAGCGGCCCCGGCAGTCATCTGCTGAAAACCGGATTGGAGATCGCGCGCGTCAGCGCCGACCAGTTCTCCCCCAGCAACCGCGACGGCCTCTTCCGCTTCAGAACCGAAACGGGTGCCCCTTCGGATGCCACCATCGGGGTCGGGTTCTTCGATCCAGCGTCGGACCGCGACGCATTAGCAACTCTGCGGGGATGGGTCGTCGGCGGCTATATCAATGATGAGTGGCATCCAACGTCGGTGCTGGCCGTCAATCTCGGTTTGCGCTACGACGTCGAGCTTCACACAATGGACAACGACTTTACCGTGCCGTGGCTGAGCGATACATCATTGGTGAGCCGTCCGGAGCTGGCGGGGCTGCTCAATCGCGGGAACCGTCGTGACGATCGAAATAATTTGTCTCCGCGGTTTTCCTTTTCCTGGGATGTGTCCGGAAATCAGCGGACGTTCATCCGCGGCGGCTTCGGCATCATGTTCGATCGCGTACCGGGGTTCGTTCCATTTGGCGAGCGACTCAGCGCCACCTGGCGCAACTACATGTTCACCAATCCCGGCACGACGGATCCCAACGAGCTGCGAAAGCGGGTGCTGGCAGGCGGCGGTACGCCCGCTGCTCCAGCAGTGACTCTGCTGCCGCAGCGAATGGACGTTCCGGAGAACAGGCAGTGGTCGCTCGGCGTGGGGACGCAGCTGACGAGAGGTCTGGCTCTCAACATCGACTTCGTCGATCAACAGCTTCGACACCTCTTTGCGCCTGTCAACCTCAATTGGCTTGACGCATCGCAAACGCCTGCCAGGCGGGTCTTGTCATCCTCCTATGGAAATATCGGGGCGTGGGGCGATTTCGCGCGCGGCAGCTACCGCGGATTGCTGACGAGTGTCACCTACAGTTGCGACACCGCGACTCGGGTCACTCTGTCACACACTCTCGCATCGGCGAAAGCGGACTGGGACGTGGGGACAATTGGAGTCCCCGCGTCCGCGGCACGGGATTATTACACGATGCAGCGGATCAGTGGTGACGAGCGTCATCGCTTTGTCCTGGCGGGCAGTTGGCTGATGCGTTACGGTATCGGCTTCAGCACAATTGCGACGGCGGCCAGTCCTCGTCCCTACCGCACCACAGTCGGCCAGGATCTGAACAAGGACACTCTGCTCGATGACGATTGGATCGATGGCAAGCGCTATCGTGTTCCCGCCAACGTGTGGAGAAACTGGTACAGGGTAGTGGACGTGCGGCTTACGAAATCGATCAGCGGCGGGCGTGGCTCGCGAGTCCTTGTCAGCGCCGAGGCGTTCAACCTGTTCAACACCGAGAACTACTCCGGCTATTTCGGAACTCAGCGAACTGCGACGGGCGAGCCACGTCCCGACTTTGGCTCGCCCAGTGGAATTTTCGCGACCCGCCAGCTGCAGATAGGAACGCGCCTGCAGTTTTAGCGGGGTCGGCGAGAGGCGGGAGGCGGGAGGCCGGAGCGGGAAGCGGGAGACGGGAGGCGGCGGTTAGTAACGAGTCTACGCCATCCCCCCACTCCCTTGCCGCTTCCCGCTACGGCACGCGTGCCCAGGCGGAGTTCGAGTTTCCGCCATCGCTCGCCGCGAAAATCTCGAAGCCGAGGAAATACATTGTCTTTCCCGTTTCTTCGTCGAGGATGGTGGCCGGGCAGTTGGTGCATCTGAACGACGTCGAGTTCGCCGGGAGCATGTCGAAGGTGTAGGCAGTCCCCACGTTGTCAGCGCTGCACGCTCCCGTAGATGTGCAGCTGTCCCAGACAGCCTTGACCCAGTAACCGGTCTCGACGCTGGAATTGTCGAGCCAGCTGAAATCGACGGTTTGTTCGTCAATGCGGGTTACTGCAGTGGGGGTTGGCGTCTCGGGTGGCGTGGTGCAATCGACATTCGACGGTGGAGAGTCACCGGTAGCGTTGTACGCGATCACGCGATAGCAAACCCGCTGTTCGGGTTCGCGCCCTTCATCAGCATACATGATGACCATCGGCGGGTCGCTCGTGTAATTGCCGCCAGTCGATGTCCAATAATTAGTCCACGTCGCGCCGTTGTCCGTGGAACGGAACAGTCGGAATCCGTCCGTCTTCACCGTGCTCGCCGTAAACTGGAAATAGATGATGTAGCTATTGTGCGGCCAGGCGTTGAGATCCGACGGCGTGGGAGGAGCCGTGGCAGGTGCCGCCGGCGTGGTCGCACAGATTGTATTCGAGAACGCCGATGAGTATGAGCTCGTGTCCACTACCTTCACTGCGCGGACCTTGTAGCAGTATTGCGCCGCGGACGCGAGCCCCGTGTCGCTAAGCGCGACGACATCTGCCGGAACTGACTTCAGCACTGTGAAAGTACCCGCTTCGCCGGTTGTCGAGCGATGGACTTCGAAGCTGGTTTCATCGCTCGAGTTGTCCTGCCAGCCGAGACTAATGCGAGTGCTGTACGCGTATGCCTGCGCGTTTGATGGCGCAGCCGGAGGCGGGGGTGGCGGAGGTTGCGGTGCGGCGATCGTTGCGCATACGGTATTGGAGAAGAGCGAATAAATAATGTTTCGTCCATTTACTCTGACTCCACGAACCTTGTAGCAGTAGCTCGTGCCGACTGCGACTCCCAGGTCACTGTACGTCACCACATTCGGGTCAGCGGTGCCGACCAGTGCGAAGGTTCCCGTCTCGCCAGTTGTCGAGCGATGAATCTCGAATCTCGTTTCGTCGGTGGCGTTATCCTGCCACGTGACGTCGATCTGGGTTGAGGAAGCCACGGCCTGCGTGTTCAGGGCTGCCGTTGTGCCCGTACCAACTTTCACCGTGGCATGGATGGAATTGGGAACGGTGCGAGGTTCCAACGGGTTGCCATCGCAGCCGGAGAGGAGGACGGCCGAGGCCGAAGCGATGAGAGAAACGACCGCGCGCTGTACCATGAGCTCCTCCCCAGAGTGGTTGCCTTCGCGTCGAACCAACCGGTTTCGGCTGTCCGACCGTCTGGGTGATAACGCGGAGCAAATCGTCAAAAGCGGACATCGCCGCGCTCGCGTATATGGCTAGCCCTCGCGATTCATGCGCTCCTGACGGGCAGTCTCCCGATCGCTGGGGGAAGCGAATGCAAAGCTGCCAATCTTGACCTCACCCTCCCGATCGTAATGTCCGACGATAAGGCCATTTGGAGAGACGCGGGACTTGGTCAGCTTGAACGAATGCGGCGCCGAACCGTCGGCGAACAGCTTTTTGCCGCTGCCAAGCACGACCGGCACCGTAAAGATGCTGATAGCGTCGACCAGGTCATTGGCGAGCAGCGCATGGACGAGTTCCGTACTGCCCTGGGTCACGAGGTTCGGGCCGTTTTCCTGCTTCAGGCGCTTCACCTCGGCGATGTCGCGCAGGAGCACCGAGCCCGCCCAGCCCGTATCGACCTCGCCTGACCGCGAGACCACGTACTTGTTGATCTTGTTGAACGCCTTGGCGATGCCACCAGCGGGGTCGTCTTCTTTATAGTAGGGCCAGTACGCGGCGAAAATCTCGTAGGTCTTGCGGCCGAGCAGGAGGTCGAACTCCTCGCTGAAGAGGCGATCGATCTCTTCGCCGGCCGCTTCATCGAAATAGGGCATCGACCAGCCGCCGAACTTGAAGCCCTTGGTCGGATCTTCGGTCGGCCCGCCTGGTGCCTGCATGACGCCATCCATGGAAACCTGGGCGCCAACGATAATTTTCCTCATGGGTCACTCTCCTCGTTACCCATACGACGAACGGGCTGCCTGCAATTCGACATGTTCACATTATAGAGTCGAGCGGCGGTCCAAGTGTGGCGACGTGATTGCGAGCATGTTCACTAGAGCGTTACAACCGTTTTCTATTGACAGGTGCTCGCACTCGTCGTATCGTCGCCAGGAAATGACTTGCATTCGCGTTGACCTGTCCCGCGCCACGGCTCGCACTTCGTGCGTCTGCTGCGGTTGCTGCACCTGCGCGTGTCCGACGTGCGCCCGGTGTTGTTGACGCGACCTAGCGACTAAAATCTGCTCTCGCGCACACCCGGGCCCTCTCCGCCCGGGTTTTTTTGTTTCACCACCTCAAAAAGGATACCCTATGTCGACCGTACTGAATGAAGTTCTCTCCGCCAACGCCGGCTATGCGCGCTCGTTCGGATCGAAGAGTGAGCTCGCACTCCCGCCCGCGCGTCATTTCGCAATTCTCACCTGCATGGACGCCCGGCTCGATCCCGCCAGATACGCCGGGCTCAGCGAGGGCGATGCACACGTCATCCGCAACGCCGGCGGCCGGGCCAGCGACGATGCCATTCGTTCGCTGGTGATCTCGTACAAGCTGCTCGGCACGCGCGAGTGGTTCGTCATTCACCACACCAATTGCGGGATGGAATTCTTTAGCGACGAAGTGATGCGCGGGCTGCTGGCGAACAGCCTGGAGACCGCCGAACTCGGCGCACAGGGATTCCGGGATGTCGGCAAGGGGCCGGGCTCAGCGGAAGGTCAGTTTATCGACTGGCTCACGATCAAAGATGCCACGCAAGCGGTGGTCGACGACGTTACGCGCATCCGTCGCCATCCGCTGGTGCCGAAAACCATTCCGATCTACGGTTACATCTACGACGTGAAGACGGGTCGTCTGCTCGAAGTCGAGGAGGCAACACGGGCAGGCCGGCCGGAGGAGTCAACGCGGGCTCGTCGGGTCGCCGAAGTCGAAGTTCCTACTCAAGAATCTTCACTCACCGCATAAGCAACCCAGCCTCGCGAAGAAGCTGTCGCTTTTTTGCTGTCGTCAGGGGGCCGTTGACGCGCGTTGGGACGTTGCGTCGCGGCAAGAGTGAACTCGCTGAGCTGCGTCGCTAAGAGGGGCCGTCCGGTTCCGAGCCTCCTGTCACTCTCGGCAGGAGGCTCGCGCTGCTCACGCCTCCCGCTAAGGTTGCACGAGCTTCTGCAGATCTCTCCACTTGATGAGAATGACCTTGTTGTCCTGCAGCGCCTTCCTGAACTCGGGGCTATTCACCACGTTGTAATCGCGCTGGCGCCACGCTGATCCCCACGGCGCGTGGTTCACAGTCACAGCCTGCAGCTCGGCGTCGTCATGTCCCAGGTGGACGATGATTTCCGTGAGGCCTGGCTTCAGATTGGCGATCGCGTTCAGGTAGAACGCTTTCCACTTGTCGGCAGGACCGTCCTCAAAAGCCTGAATCAAGGCGTCGAGCGGAATGTCGTTTGGCTCGAGCGGCATCGCCGGCCCCCCGAACGGATTGTTTCTGAGAGCGAGAAACGGGAGATGATATTCGTGGGCGAGTTTCACATACGTGGCGAGGAGCGCCGGCGTCGTGAACAGCGAGCCCATGTGACTGTCGAGATGCGTCGGACGAATCCCCAAAGCCATCGCCCGCTGGATCTGCGCGCGCAGCTCGAGCTCGATTTCTGCTTGCTTGCCCCTCACGGCGACGACGCTGTCCTCGTTCGGAAAAGTGCCATCGGGGTCAAGGAGGCTCGGAACCTTGTCCTTCGATTCCACGCTGCCCCAACGATAGGTCTCCCATTCGGCGGTAAGCGTCAGATGCAGCCCCAGATCGGCGTCGGGATGTGCCCTCGCATACGCCGCGACTTCGGTTATCCAGGGCGTCGGTACCATGATGCTGGCCGAGGAGATAACGCCTTTGTCGAGCGCGTCGAAGCTGGCCGCGTCGGCGGAGTGGGTGAAGCCGAGGTCGTCGGCGTGCAGGATCAGCAGTTTGGCATCGCGGGGATATCCCAGTCGCTCGGCGACTGTCCTGGTCTGGGCGGGGAGCGATGACGCAACGGAGAGAAGCATTACAGACAGCCAGCGCAGCGTAGTCATGGGGAAACCTCGGCGATTGATCTTCATACCAATTTTCAGGGGGCGGGTGAGGGTTGAGCGCAATCAGGTCATCGGCTAAGACACGACCGACCGGAGAAGGTTTGAAAAATCAGCAGATCGTCGGGAAGGAGACCACGCTGATCGAGACGTCGGCTACCGTTGTGACGACACGTCACGCTTCCGGGGTAGAGCGCCAGCGGCGGAAGTGTTCACGCAGTGCATCGAGGTCGCCCGGCGGAATCGATTCCTCCGGCAGCCTGCCGAGTGCGGCGATGGTCTGGCGCATTTGCTCAATGTAGACGACGCACGGATCGCACGCGGTCAGGTGCCGCTCGAAACGGCCACGCATGTCCGCGGGCAGCGCATCCTCCAGATAGTCGGTCACCAACTCGACCATCTCCTTGCACGAAAGACCCCCAAGGTCCGGCATCGTCATCGTATCATCCGTCATTGAAGTGGCCCTCGAGTGCACCGCGAACGCGGCTGCGCGCACGATGCAACAGCACTCTCTGATTGGTCTCGCTGATCATCAGAACGTTACAAACATCCTCCGCCGGCCAGCCCTCGATGTCGCGCAGCGTGATCACTTGCTGCTGCGCGGACGGTAGCTGGGCGATGGCGCGCTTCACCAGATCCATTGTCTCGCCGGCGAGCAATCCCGCGTCCGCTGATTCACCCCACGAGTGGGGCGGCAGTGCCCAATTGTTCGGCCACTTGTCATCGATGGGGCGGAATCTTTCCGGTGGCACCGCCGGCTCTCCCGGCGCTTCCGCCCCTTCGGCGAGCGATGAAAACGAAACGTCGCGTCCCTCTCGCTCGGCGCGTGTGCGCGCGCGGTTCACCAGGATCTGAAACAGCCACGTCTTGAGCGAAGCGCGGCCCTCGAACCTGTCGATTCCCTGAATCATGCCGAGCCATGTGTCCTGCACGATCTCCTCGGCGATCGCCAGGCTACGGCAATAGACGAGCGCGAGGCGAAGGAGCGGACGCTGGTAGCGCTCGACGAGCGCGACGAACGCCCTTTCGTCCCGCTGCTTGAGCGCGGATAAGAGCTCCGCGTCGTCGTCCGTCTGAATTGTCGTTGGGGCCACTGCAAACGGAGGCAATCCGGATTCGGTTGTAACGCCCGGCGGTGTTCGCGGACTAAGCATCAAGAAGTCTCACACACGGCAAACAATTGGAACCGAGGAGCACCATGAAACGCTTGAAGGGAATCTACTACGACCTGCTGGAACTAATTGACGTCTCAACAGGTTGGTAGGGGCGGAAGATGCTGGAGACCCCGCATCAACCGACGCCGTTGACCCCGGAGTCATCGCGGGAGCGCGACCGCGAGTTTGCGGCGGCCACGCTCCCGCTGATGCCGAACGTGAAGCGGTACGCGCTGGCGCTCATACGCAATGAGTCCGACGCGGATGACATCGTCCAGGAGACCTACCTTCGTGCACATCGGTATTGGAGATCGTTCGACTCTCCTGGCGATTGCCGGAGGTGGCTGCTCACGATCTGCCGGAACGCATTCCACACGGTGCATCAGCGTGAGGGCAGGTCTGTCGCCGTCGAGGACGATGAGCTCGAGTCACTGGCCGCTGCTCGCGCTCACAACGTGGCGCGAGTCGCGGGTGTGGACGACATGTACTCGCGTCTCGACCTCGGCCCGGCGATCCAGGCCGCGATCGACCAGCTCGATACAAACTTCCGCGACGTGGTTGTGCTGAGCGACGTGGAAGGATTTTCCTATGAAGAAATCGCGGAGATGCTCGCCATTCCGATGGGAACGGTTCGCTCGCGCTTGTTCCGCGCGCGCCGCCAGCTTCAGGAATCATTAATTGTATACGCGATAGACGCTGGATTCGCTCGCGCAGATGGCACTCCGACCAGAAATGCGGCACCGGCAGGGAAGGGCGATGGATAGCCGTCGCAGCGAGTGCGAGGCGATCGTGCGACGCCTCTGGCCATATGTGGATGGCAAGCTCCCCGATTCTGATCGCGAGCGTGTTACCCGTCATCTCGAGGAATGCGCCGACTGTCTCTCCCACTTCGATTTCGCGAGGGCGTTTCTCGATGCCGTCCACGCCGCTCGTCCGCCTGCCAAGGAGGACGACGCGCTTCGCGCGCGGGTGATCGCTGCACTCAATAATCAGGGCCTGTCGATATACGGGAACTAAAAAGAGATACCCGCGGTTCCCTTGGCGATCACCAATCGCACAAACCTTTTTTTTGGGAAACGCAAATGTCAATCACTGCCGGCTCACTGAGATTTTTCACGCGCCTCTCGGCGCTCGCCGGAATCGCGGCGCTCGCCGCGTGTTCGGATCAGTTCTCGACCAACCCTCTCTCCCCGGATCGGGCGGCGGCATCGCGCGGAATCGGCGAGGACGGGTCTGGCGAAGGCGCGGTTTTCGTCGCTACCAACGGCGTCAACGGTAATGAAGTCAAAGCGTTCAGCCGCGCCGCCAACGGTTCGCTCGCGCTCCTCGGGACTTTCGCCACGGGTGGCAACGGCGTAGGCGGTACTGGAGATCCGCTGACGTCGCAGGGCTCGGTCGCACTCAGCCCCGATCACAGATTTCTCTTCGTCGTCAACGCCGGCAGCAACGATGTCTCGGTGTTCCGCCTCCAAAGCGATGGTCTCAAGCTCGTCGAACGCGCGCCGTCGGGTGGGCAGTTTCCCAACAGCGTGGCGGTTACTGACGATGCAGTTTACGTATTGAACGCCAACAGCAGCAACGTCGGCATTTTCAGCTACAACGAGTCCGGGAATCTGCGCGCGAGCGGCACAGCGGCGCTGAGCGCCAACACCGCCGGCCCCACCGAAGTTCGCGTGAGCCCCAATGGGCATTGGCTCGACGTCACCGAGCGTGCCAGCAACACCATCGACGCCTTCAGGATCGGTGAAGACGGAAGATTGAGCGCGCCGGTCAAGACCGATCACGCGGGGAACACTCCGTTCGGGTTCCAGTTCACGCCGCACGGAGTGCTGGTTGTTTCAGAGGCAGGCACCGCATCGGCATCGTCGTATGATCAGGCGGCGACGGGCAGTCTCACGGCAGTGAGCAGCGCAGTATCGAACGGCGGCCAGGCAGCACCCTGCTGGCTGATCGTCGATTCGCGCGGACGCTATGCATACACCGCCAACGCCGGCGGCTCCAGCATCTCCGGTTATACGATCGACAACGACGGCGCGTTGACGCTGATCACGCCGGGCGGCCGCACTGGAGATCTTGGTGTGGGCGCGACTCCACTCGACATCGATTTCGGCGGCGACGGCCGATTCCTCTACGTTCTCAAGAACGGCACTGGAACAGTCGGCGCGTTTACCGTCAATTCGGATGGAACGCTGACGCCGCTTCCGGACACACCTGGCCTCGCCGCACAGGCGGGCTATATGGGACTGGCAGCATTCTGAGCTCGATCTTCTGGCCCCGCCGCTCGCACAGGGCGGGGCTTTTTCTAAGGTGTATCAGTGCTCGATGGACGCTTCATCCGCGCCAGGCCCATACGATCCACCAATTGCCGGTACGTCACCAGGTGGATCTTGCCCGACCGCACCAGCTCCGCCAGCTCCGGCGACAGCATCGTGTGCAGCTCCGCATTGCGGTGCGCGACTACGCCCGCGTCCGGAGCATTCTGCGCCGACGCGTTCATGTCGAAGATCGCTTCCATCTCCGGCGTACGCTCGGCGACGTGCACCTCGATCAGATTAACGGAATCGCGCGGCGCCTTGGCCAGATGCTCGAGCAGAGCTGACTTCTTCGAGCCTGGTGCGACGCCCCAAATGGTGTAGTACGACTCCCCGAAATAGGTCGAGATTCCCAAGCCGTATTTTTTCGCCACGCGTTCGGTGACTTCACGGAGCTGCGGAGTCGCCCACGCCATTCCCATGTGCGCATCGATAAAGGTGATCTTGAGCCCCGACCGCAGCGCTCTCTCCACCTGGGCCCTCAGCTCGCGCTCGACTTCGCCGAGGTCGTACCTGCTGGCAAGAAATGCTCTCGTGGACGGCAGGAAATAGCCGACGCTGTCGACGAGCGACGGTACACCGCCCATGCCGAGCACCGGGCCCCAGCGGTAATCGCGCCACTCGGAATTGAGCGCGAGGTGAACGCCGACGGTGACGTGCGGATACTTCTTGAGGATCTCGACCGCTTCCTGATACCACGGACAGACGAAGAGCACCGTGGCGGAGATCGGAAGTCCGGTCTTGGCTACTTGCTCCAGCGCGAGGTTCACCGAGTGATTCATACCGATGTCGTCGAGGCGAAAGAGCACCTCGGGCGCGTCGGCGCGCTGCGCGTGGACCAAGCTCGGCGCCGCGATTGCGGTGGCAACGATGAACGTCGTGACGATGCGACGAAGGCATGACATTAAAGACTCCATTGCCGTTGAAAGAGCGCGAGTGTTATTCGGCGGCAACCATCGCTGACGCGAGGGCGGTGTTGTCCAGTTGCGGTTGGGAAGGGAATTTCAGCCGGCGAGCGAATTCTCGGCGCAGCAGGAACATGCTGAGCGTAAGCTGGATGAACACCGCGCCAACCGAGAGATACCATATCCAGTTCAGCTGAAACCCCGTCGTCCGCGAGAGCACGATGGCCGGCCCCGCGACGAGGAGAATGCGCACGCCCGATGCCACCAGCGACGGAACCGTGTTGCCCATCGCCTGGAACATGCTCGACGCAACGAAGATCAAACCGGATGCGATGAAGTTCCACGACACGATGCGCAGATACTCGCTGCCAATGGCCAGCACGGCCGGGTCCTTTGAGAAAACGCCGATCAACGCGTGGGGCGCGAGGAGGCAGATGATTATCAGTAGCACCATGACGGCCGACACCATGTACGCTGCTTTGCGAAACGTGTCGACGACGCGCTCACGACTACGGGCGCCGAAATTCTGGCCAGCGACCGGTGCAACCGAAAAACCGAGCGCGACCGCGGGCATGAACAAAGCCTGAATCACGCGCTGTCCGATTCCAAAGCCTGCCTGCGCCGCCGCGCCAAACGGTCGCGCCAGCGAGTAGACGACGATCAGGTACACACCCATCATCCCGAATTCGAAGCCGGCAGGCAGCCCGATGCCCAGCATCTTTCGCCAGAGCGCGAATCGTGGCTTCAGATCGGCGCGCACGAATCGAAGGTATGACTTCTTCGGCAGGAAGTACGTGGCGAACCATATGACGGCGATCACGACTGCGACGAGGGATGCCATCGCCGCGCCGGCGACGCCAAACGCGTGGCCCGTCACCCAACCGAAAATGAGAAACGGTGCCAGCACCATGTTGACTAGTACGGAGCCGGTGGAGACAATCATACCGGCCTTGAAGTTTCCAACTGCCCGCAGAGCGGCACCGGCCGCGACCATCAGGAACTGCAGTGCCATCGCCGGAATGAACCACAGGAGATATTGCGCTGCGAGCGAGGCCGTCTCGGCGTCCGATGCCAGCGCGCGACTGTACGGAATTCGCACCAGCATCCCCGCAATCAGAAAAAGAATTCCGGTGACGACCGCCAGCACCTGCGCCTGATTGAACATCAGCTCCGCTTCCGCGCGATTCTTTCTTCCGACCGCGTGCGACACCACGGTCGTCGTGCCGACGCCGAGCATCTGCGTCAGGGCGAGCACGATGAAGGTGAAGTTGCCGGCAATTCCCACGGCGGCGACCGCGTGCGTGCCGAGCCTGCCGACCCAGTAGAGGTCGATCAGGAAGTACAGCGTCTGGAAGATCATCGTCACGAGCATGAAGCTCGTGGTCTTCAACAGATGCCTGGTGAGCGGTCCACTGGTGAGGTCTTCCATCGAACGCTAATGTAGCTGCGCCGAGGCAAGATGTCAGACGCGCATGAATCTGCCGCGCTCAACGCGCGATTTGGGATGAAAGCCAATGACTTCGGAATGCCCTCATCGCATCGGTGACCGGGAGTCCTACCGATTCAAAAGTGCCTAGCGTATAGCGCGGCAATCCCTTCAAGGCAATCGAGATCGTCGCCGGTACGGCGCTCTTCTGAAGCACATCGAGCCTCACGACGTCCCCAACGCGATGCCTGCCGATGATCGCATTGAGAACCGCAGGCGAAGTCGCGGGCTCACCATCGACAGCCACGACGACATCCCCATCGCTCAAACCGGCAGCGTACGCGGATCCCACCTCCGACGCCCAGTTGATCACCACGCCCTTTGCGACGCTGTCCATGGAAGCGCCGAAGAATGGCTTCACCACACTGTCCTGCGAGAATCGAAACCCAGCCGGCGCAAAGAGCGCGGCAAAATCCGGAACCTCTCGGCCCTCCACATACCGGCGAAAGAAATCGTTCGCGAACTGTGGATCCTTCGTCACCTTCCCCAGTTCGTTTCGCAAATCAGCCGGAGTATAGGGTCGCTCCGGCGTCCCAGAGCTCGATTGGTACTGACCGTAGTCGCGCCAGAGCGCCCGCATGTATTCGTCGAGCGAAGTGTTGAACCGTTCGCGCAGTGTCAGGTCGAGCGCTGTCGCGATCATCATTCCCCAGGTGTAATAGCTGATAACCGTGCTCGGGGCATTGGTTCGGTCGACAAACGAGCCTCCGTCGAAGAAGACCGCCGTCCGGCTCATGTCTACCGCCGAGCCGTGATGGCGAGCGGGAGAGTTGATCGTGGCGCCGATTTCGCCAGCAAACTGGGCCAGAAATGCGCTGTCGCTATAGAATCCTGACCGGCGCATCAAGAGAGCGCCGTAGTAGTTCGTGAATCCTTCGCCGAACCACAATGCGTCCGACATGTTGGCGCGGCTGAAATCGAACGGCTCGATCTGTTTCGACCGCAGCCGCTCCATGTTCCACGAGTGAAAGAACTCGTGCGCGACCGATTCGAGCTTTCCGATCCTGCCCTCCGGGGTGTCGATACCGCGGCGGCTGGTCAGAATCGTGGAGTTGCGATGCTCCATCCCGTCGCCCATCGCCCACGGCAGATAGTCGGAGATAAAGGTGTATGTCCCGAATTCGTATCGCGGCGGCTGACCCCACATCGCTACTTCCTCCGCCACGACGCGGCGCACCATCGTCGAAAACGTATCCAGCTGTGCGTCGGTTCCGAGGTGGTGAGCCGCGATCCGCCAGGTAACCGACTTGCCACCGTACGAGGCCGTCCAGCTTCGCCACGCAACCGGTCCAACTTCAGTCGGCGAGTCCATGAAATACTGGAGATCGGGTGCGGTGAACACGCTCGCGTCAGTCGTCGGCTGTAGCTGTGTGGCGATACTCCACCCGGCCGGCGCGTGGATCGACAATCGAATCGGCGCCCGCTCCATATCGCGCGCCCACATGAATGTGGCCGGCATGTTCATGTGAGCGTGAAAGTGATCGACGCTCAGATAAGTGCCGTCGATTCTGTCGCCCCACACCTTGTATGAGATGCGGACAGTCCCGTCGTGTCCCGCCACATCCCAGCCGTCCGCATCAGGCCTGGTTAGGGCGAGTGGCTTTCCATCACCGGCCGTCGCCGTGACGTCATATACGTTTTTGGCAAACGCTGTCTCGGCGTAGCGCCCGGGCGAAGAGCGACTCATTCGCACATGAAGAACGTTTTCGCGGGGGATTCCTGAAAAAGTCGCGATGACATGCGCTTCGTGGTGAGCTGCATTCGCGAATGAGACGTCGTAGGAGACGCGCTTTTGCGGATTCGCCACCGTAGCACCTGTTC
>Ga0310811_10007699_pt1 | contig 13806 bp, 12 predicted proteins | sample YCmetagenome_FD_207642 | JGI IMG/M metagenome (GOLD analysis project Ga0310811, IMG submission 207642) | Soil microbial communities from experimental microcosm in Duke University, North Carolina, United States - YC | ecosystem: Engineered > Artificial ecosystem > Soil microcosm > Unclassified ... | reverse complement strand
AGGAGCGGGCCGGAATCGACATCCTGACCCACGGCGATCTGCATTGCGACGACGACATGGCCGGCCGCTCCTGGCATCACTACCCGCTGCAACGCTGGGCCGGGTTCTCCGGCGACTATCTGCAATCCGATGAGACCCGCTCGCCGTGGTTGCGCTATCCGCCGGGCACGCTCCTGAACGAGATCTACACCGGATGGCGTTGGCCGCGCGTCGTGGACACGATCGAGCATCGCCCGCTCGATTACGCCAAGATCTGGCGCATCGCGCAGAGCAAGACCGCCAAGCCGGTGCGCTTCGGCACCTGTTGCTCGCAGGTGATGGGGCTGTTCCTCGACCTCCACACCCCGAAATACAAGGACCGGCACGAAGTGCTGTGGGACATGGCCGTGGCGATGAACACGGAGCTGCTGGCGCTCCGCGACGCGGGGTGCCGCTGTATCCAGATCGAAGAGCCGACGGTGCATTTCTGGGCCAACACGTACGGCCGCGCCCACGAGGAAGTCAAATTCATGGTCGAGTGCTACAACCGTGAGGTCCAGGGGCTGGAGGATGTGGAGCTGTGGGTGCACACCTGCTGGGGCAACCCCAACATGCAGCGCGTCATCGAGAACGACAGCTACCGCGAGTCGTTCGAGCTCTACCTCAATGCCATGCGCGGTGACGTGTGGACGGTGGAGATGAAGGACCGCAACCTGCGCGAGCTGGATCTGTTCGCGCCGTTGAAGGGCCGGCTGAAGAAGAAGATTTGTGTCGGCGTCGTCAGTCACCGCACGCTGCAGGTCGAGCGACCCGAGGACATTGCGGCGACCATCCGCCAGGCGCTGCAGTACATCGCTCCCGAGCAGCTGATCGTGTCGAGCGATTGCGGTTTTGGCCGCCAGGGTGGCAACCGCGACATCGCCTTTTTCAAGACCACCGCCATCGCGCAGGGGACGAATATCGTGCGCCGCGAACTGGGTCTTCCGGCGACGGATGTCCGTGCCGCGAATCCTGCGTTGCAGACGGACATCGTGCCGAAGACGCCCGATCGGTAGACGCATGACCGACACTAATGCCCTCGCGAACGTCCCTGGCCTCAACGTGGCGGCGCGAACTTCGGCGTTTTCATTTCGCGACAAGGCCGAGGATGTGCGGGAAATCGGGAGGCAACTGGGTGTAGCGACGGTGCTCGAGGGGAGCGTGCAGCGCTCGGGGACACATCTGCGGGTGACGGCGCAGCTGATCAAGACTTCCGACGGGCTGCACCTCTGGTCGCACAGCTTCGATCGCGATGTGGCGGACATCTTCGCGGTTCAGGACGAGGTCGCTCGGGCGGTTGTCGCGGCTTTGCCGGGGAGAACCAATGCGCCAGCGCCAGCGCATAGCCGCGCAGCCCGGAACCCGGCGGCCTACGAGTTCTATCTCCAGGGTCTGTTCTCCTGGAACCGACGGACCGAAGCCGATCTGCGGCAGGCGATCCGGTTCTTCGAACAGGCGATCGCGCAGGACTCGACCTATGCCGAGGCATGGGTCGGTCTGGCTGACGCGCATGTGCTGCTGCCGTTCTACAGCAGTTTCATCCCGACTCGCGAAGAGGTTCCCAAGGCGGAAGCAGCGGCGCGCCGCGCGCTGGCACTCGACCCACATCTCGGGCCAGCCCACGCGGCGCTGGCGTACGCCGTGATGAACTATGACTGGGACTGGTCACAGGCCGACAGCGAGTTCCGGCAGGCGATCACGTACAGCCCTGGGGACGCGACGGCGCACAAATGGTACGTCGACCTGCTCTTGATCGAAGGACGTCGTGATGATGCGTTCCGTGAAGTTCAGCGCGCGGTGGAGCTGGACCCCCTCTCCCCCAACGTCCTCGTGATCCTGGGTGAGTGGTATTGGGACTCGGGCAAGGACTCAGAGGCGGTGGCGCAGCTGGACAAGGCGCTCGCCATCAACCCCGAGCACCCGCTGGCGCTCGAATACGAGATGCGCCACGCCTGGAATCTGGGGAACGTCGAGCAGTTCTTTGCGTTGCGGCAACGTCTCGAGGTTATTCCTCCGCGCGTACCGCCAACGACAGACGAGTTGCGGCGGGCGTACGCCCGCGGCGGCAGGAAAGGCGTACTCCGCGCCCTCCTGGCGGCGCCCGGCGCTCGGCCGACCGACCGCGCCCGCTGGGCCGGCGATCTGGGCGACGTGGACGCTGCATTCGCCGAGCTCGGACGGGCCGCCGAGGAACGCGACATCCGTCTGCCATACGTCACAAGCTGGCGCGACTACAGCCTGCTCTGGGCCGACCCCAGGTTCGTGGCGCTCTTGGCGCGAATGGGTCTACGCTGGAGTCCGAAGGACGGGCCCAGCGTGGCGGCACCACCGACCACGCCGTAACTTGGCGCGACCACCCGATTGTGGACCCGAACCGTGAGAGCTTCCCTGATGCGCCACTCCCTGCTGTGCTGGCTATTTGCCGTCGCGTCGCTCCCGACCTTCGCCCGGGCGCAGACGACGTCCGTGGATACGACGCTCAATAAGCTCACTGCCGCCGAACGGGCCGCGGGATGGCGCCTGCTGTTCGATGGCCGCACCACCGACGGGTGGCGCGGCTTCAAGCTCAACGCGATGCCCGATGGATGGAAAGTCGTGGACGGTGCGCTCACGCGCGTCGCCGCGGCCGGCGACATTCTCACGACCCAGAAGTTCAAGAACTTCGAGCTCGACCTCGAGTGGAAGATCTCCGAGGGCGGGAACAGCGGCATCTTCTATCGCGGCAGCGAGGACGAGGACGCGATCTACTGGACGGCGCCCGAGATGCAGGTGCTGGACGACGCCCACCACGAGGACGGCAAGTCGCGCCTCACGTCGGCCGGCGCCGACTACGCCCTGTACGAGGCGCCCGCGGGGATCGTGAAGCCGGCGGGGCAGTGGAACCAGGTGCGCCTCATCGTGAATGGCCGGCACGTCGAGCACTGGCTGAACGGCGTGCGGATGCTGCAATACGAGCTGTACAGCCCCGACTGGGAGATGCGCGTGCGGGACAGCAAGTTCGCCGCGCATCCCAAGTACGGGCGCAACGCGGAAGGGTACATCGGGCTGCAGGACCACGGGGATTGGGTGGCGTTCCGGAATATCAAGATTCACGTGTTGCCATAGGGAGCTGTCAGCCGTCAGCGGGACACACACCTCTACCCGGAGTGGCATGGTGAGTACGCGCGCTAAGCTCTCGGTGATGATGTTCCTGCAGTTCTTCATCTGGGGTGCCTGGTATACGACCATCGCCGTCTTCATGACCGGCCACGGCATGGGGACACTCACCTTCTGGCCGTATACCGTGAACCCGATCGCCGCTATCGTGGCGCCGTTCTTCCTCGGACTCATCGCCGACCGCTACTTTGCGACAGAGAAAGTGCTGGGGACGCTGCACGTGCTCGGCGGCATCATCATGTTCATCGTGCCGCGGTTTACCGGGTCTCCCACGGTATTCATCATCCTGCTGTTGCTCTACAACCTCTGCTACATGCCGACCCTCGGCCTCGCGAACAGCCTGGCGTTCCATCACATCCAGGATCAGGAGAAGCAGTTCCCGCTGATCCGGGTGTTCGGCACGATCGGATGGATCATCGCAGGCCTGTTCATCAGTTACGTGCTCGGACCGGTGCTCGGGGTCGTCGCCGAAGGGACCGAATGGCCGATCTACACGACGGCCACCGCCAGCCTTCTGCTGGGACTTTACGCCTTCACGCTGCCGCACACCCCACCGCCCGGTGTGGGCAAGCAGGTGTCGGTGCGCAGCATCATCGGGCTCGACGCATTGGCACAGCTCGGCGATCGCTCGTTCTACGTGTTCATCGTCGCGTCATTCCTGTTGTGCATTCCGCTCGCCGCCTACTACAACTTCACCCAGCTCTACCTGGGGAGCGCCAACGTCACAAAGATCGCGGCGGTCCAGACGCTCGGGCAGATATCGGAAACCGGGTTCATGCTGCTCATGCCGTTGATGTTCCTGCGCCTGGGCGTGAAGAAGATGCTGATGGTGGGCATGGCCGCCTGGGTGTTGCGATACGCGCTCTTCTCCGTTGCCGCCCCCAACGCCATCATCGGCCTCATCGTCATCGGCATTCTGCTCCACGGCGTGTGCTACGACTTCTTCTTCGTAACCGGCCAGATCTACGTCGACAAGCGATCCACCCCGGCGATCCGGGGCCAGGCCCAGGGATTCCTGGTGTTGGTGACATACGGCCTCGGGATGTTCATCGGCGCGCAGGTCGCGGGCCGAGTCTACAACCGCTTCCTCGGTTCCGCAGCCAGTCTCACATTGGATCAGTGGCGCAGTTTCTGGATCCTGCCGGCGGCATTCGCGGCGGTGGTGCTGGTGTTCTTCGCGGTGATGTTCCGGCCGAACAACACGAAAGCGTAGGGAAGAGGCGTAGGGGTAACGACGTAAGGAGAAAGACGTATGGCGCGGAAGCGCATCTCGAGAAGGCGGTTCGTGGGAGACGTCGCAGCGGGTGCGGCGTTCACGATCGTGCCGCGGCACGTGCTCGGCCGGGGATACCGGGCGCCATCCGACAAACTCCACATCGCCTGCATCGGGTGTGGCGGCAAAGGCCGCTCCGACATCGACGGCGTCGCGAGCGAGAACATCTACGCCCTGTGCGACGTCGACTGGCACATGGCGTTGGACGCCTTTCAGCACTACCCGCAGGCGAAGCGCTACCGCGATTACCGCGAGATGCTCGACAAGGAGGGCAAGAACATCGACGCGGTGACCGTCTCGATCCCCGATCACTCCCACGCCGCCGCGGGGCTCGCCGCGATGAAGCTCGGCAAGCATGCGTTCATCCAGAAGCCGCTCGCCCGTACGCTCGGTGAGGTGCGGGCACTGGAGCAGGCGGCGCGCCGCTTCAAGGTGGCGACCCAGATGGGCAACCAGGGACACACGCACGAGGGGACGCGTCTCATCCGGGAATGGGTCGAGGCGGGGGCGATCGGGACGGTGCGCGAGGTGCACTTCTGGACCAACCGCCCCTGGTGGCCGCAGGGGATCGAACGGCCGCTCGAGGAGTTCTACGTCCCGGAGTGGCTCGATTGGAATCTCTGGCTGGGGCCTGCCGCGGAGCGTCCCTACAATCCGGCGTACGCGCCCTTCAAGTGGCGCGGCTGGTGGGATTTCGGGACCGGCTCGCTGGGCGACATGGCGTGCCACATCATGGATGCGTCGTTCTGGACACTCGGTCTCGGGTATCCCACCCGGATCGAGCCGGAGTCGACGCCGCGGTTCAAGGAAACCGCACCCGCGACGTCGCGCATCACCTACTTTTTTCCCGCAAAGGGCAGCCGGCCCGAAGTGAAGGTCGTCTGGCAGGACGGCGCGCTCTACCCGCCGCGACCGCCGGAGATTGCGGAGGACGCGGCGTGGCCACCCGACGATGGCGGCGGCCAGCTGTGGATCGGCTCGAGCGGCAAGCTCATTGCCGGCACCTATGCCGACGATCCGACGCTGCTCGACACGGCGAAGATGGCGGACGTCACGGCGCACCCGGTGCCGCAGAAGTATCCACGCTCGACGGGGGTGTACGCCGAGTGGATTACGGCGTGCAAAGGCGGCGCTCCTGCGGGTTCGGCGTTCGACACCTATTCCGGCCCGTTCACGGAGATGGTGATGCTCGGCTGTCTCGCGGTTCGCATGGGTCGCACGCTGGAGATCGATCCCGCCAGCGGCGCGGTGACGAACGTCCAGGTGCCGCAGGAGCTGATCACGCCAGCCTATCGCGCCGGGTGGACGTTGTAGACGGGCCATGACCTCCACGCCACTGCGGACCGGCAGGATCACGAGCGAGTTCGGCGCCAAGCCGCGCGACGACGAGCTCGACCTCTATGGGCTGACGCACCCGGGGAAGGTGCGAGCCGAGAACCAGGACCACTTCCTGCTGTGCACGGTGCACCCGCAGGCCGTCATTCATGCGACGAGTCTCCCCGATCCCGACAAGCTGGAGGCGCGCGGGCAGCGACTCGCGACCGTGATGCTCGTAGCGGACGGCGTCGGGGGCAGCGCCGCCGGTCGGGAGGCCAGCCAGCTCGCGGCCGAAACGATCATGCGGTACGTGACGTCCACGTTGCGCAGCTACCCCGCCATGGGCTCGCAGCAAGACGAGGAATTCCTCAACGCACTGCGCACGGCCGCGCTGGAGGCGAACGCGGCCGTGCGCACCGCGGCGGCGGAGCGCGCCCAGGCGACCGGACGGCTCTCCTCGAAGAGCATGGCGACCACGCTGACACTCGCACTGGCGGTGTGGCCCTGGCTGTACGTCGTGCAGGTCGGGGACAGCCGCTGCTACTACTTCCGGGACGGACAGCTGCAGCAACTGACGCGCGACCAGACGATGGCCCAGGACCTCGTCGACAAGGGTGCCCTTCCCGCCGATCGGGCGGCGCAGTCCCCTTTCAGTCATGTGCTTGCGAGCTCGATCGGAGGCCCGGAGACTACACCAGAAGTAACGCGAGTCGATCTTTCCCGGAGCGGCTGCGTGTTGATGTGCACGGATGGACTGACCAAACACGTCTCAGACTCAGAGATCGGCGCGCACCTCGCAGCCATGCAATCCGCGGAACAGGTCTGCCATGCGTTGCTCGAGCTGGCCCTGGAGCGCGGCGGGAGCGACAACATCACTGTCCTCGCGGGCCGGATTCAGCCGAAGAGGTAGACGCTATCGTCATCCTCGATGAGAGCGCCGTCCGGCGGCTGCTGCACTATCAGGACCTGATTCCCGCCATCGAGCGGGCGCTGTCGGACCTTTCCGGGGGCCGGGTCGTCCAACCGGTGCGCGTCGTCGTGCCCGTCGCCGATCACAAGGGATTCTTCGGCGTCATGCCCGCCTATGCGGGCGCGCTCGGCGCGAAGCTCGTGACGTTCTATCCCGCGAACACCGACGTCCACACCCATCACGCCGTGATTGCATTGTTCAAGCCGGAGACGGGGGAGCCGCTCGCCATCATGGATGGGCGCCTCATCACCGAAATGCGCACCGCTGCGGCGTCGGCAGTCGCCACGCAGCATCTCGCCCGGGCAAACGCGTCCATCCTCGCGATCCTCGGCTCCGGCGTGCAGGCGGGGAGCCACCTCGAGGCCCTGCGGCAGGTGCGACGGTTTTCCGAAGTCCGGGTCTGGAGTCCGCGGAACGCGAAGGCATTTGCCGAGCGCCGCCGGGTGACGGCGGCGCGCTCCGCGGAGGACGCGGTGCGCGGAGCCGACGTCGTCGTCGTGGCGGTGAGCTCCAAGACACCCGTGCTCCAAGGCCAGTGGCTCTCGCCCGGTGCGCATATCAACGCCATCGGCGCCACGCGGCCGGATTGGCGCGAGCTCGACGACGATCTCGTCACGCGGGCTCGCGTGTTCGTCGACTCGCGGGAGGCGGCGACCAAGGAGTCCGGCGATGTCATCGCCGCACGCGAGGTGGTGGGAGAGATCGGCGAAGTGGTTTCGGGAAAGAAACCCGGGCGCAGCAACGCGACGGAGATCACGGTTTTCAAGTCGGTCGGGGTCGCTGTCGAGGACGTGGCGTCCGCCGCCCTGGTGTACGAGCGCCATGCCGCCGGAACCTGAACCGATCCGGCCGATCTCACTGGCGGAGATCCAGCAGGCACGGGAGCGCATCGCGGGCACGATCGTTCGCACCCCCCTCATTCGTCTCGAGCTCGGCCCGGGCGCGCCCGACATCCGGTTGAAGCTCGAGAACCTGCAGCCGATCAACGCATACAAGCTGCGTGGCGCCGCCAACGCCGTCGCCCTTCTGCCGGACGCCGAGCGTCGCCGCGGCGTCTGGACGATCAGCGCGGGGAATGCCGGGCAGGGTGTCGCTTATGCGGCACGACGGGCGGGAGTTCCGTGCACCGTGGTAGCGATCGAGACGGCCCCCGCCTCGAAGCTCGAACGCATGCGGGCGCTCGGCGCGACGCTGGTGCTCGTCTCGTACGAGCGCGCCTGGCAGGCGCTCGACGAGCGCGTGTATCCGGGGGTCGAAGGAACGTTCGTCCATCCGTTCGACGACCAGAACTTCATCACCGGTCATGCCACGATGGGCCTGGAAATCCTGGAAGACGCGCCCGATACCAGTGCCATCATCGCCGCCATCGGCGGCGGTGGACTGATCACGGGGATCGGCAGCGCCGTGAAAGCGCTCCAACCGGCGATCCGCGTCTGGGGCGCGGAGCCGGAAACCGCGGCTCCGGCGGCGTTGTCGTTCGAGCGCGGCTCGCCGCAAGTGTTCACGAACTGGCAGGCGTCTTTCGTGGACGGCGCCGGGGGCAAGAGCGTCTTTCCCCGCATGTGGCAACGCATGAAGACGGTGGTCGATGGTTCGATCGTCGTCACCCTCGAAGAGACCAAGCGGGCGATGAAGCTGATGGCCGAGAAGGCGCGGGTGATTGCCGAGGGGGCAGGGGCCCTCCCGCTCGCCGCCGCGTTGACCGGGAAGGCCGGTCCCGGGCCGATCGTAGCGATCGTGTCGGGCGGCAACATCGATCTGCAGAAGTTCTCCGAGCTCGTCGCCTAGCTCACGGCGTCTCCAGCGCGTCGCTCGCCTCGGTCCACCGGGCGAGCGCGTCGTCCAGCTCGCGGCGCGCCTTCGCTAGCTCCGCGTTGAGTCGTCCTGCCTCGCGCGCTCCGTTGGGACCGCCGTCGTACAGAGCCGGGTCGGCGAGGGCCCGCTCCAGCTCGACGATTCGCGTCTCCACCGCGTGCACTGCCTGCTCGAGGTCCTGGGCTTCGCGCTTCGCCGAGCGGCGCGCCTCCTGAGTCTCGCGCCGCGCCGCGGCCGCCTTCCGCGCCTCGGTCCGAGTCGTCCGGCTTCCTCCATTCGCCTGAGCCCGCCCGGCCCGTTCAGCGGCGGCCCGCTCGGCCTGCTGCTGCTCCCATTCCACGAAGGTCCCGGGATACTCCTGGATCCGGTCGCCGTCGAACGCCCACACCCGGGTCGCCAGCTCCCGCAGAAAGGCGCGGTCGTGGCTCACGAGGATGACCGAGCCCTCGTATTCCTCGAGCCCGTCTTCCAGGGCCTCGATCGATTCCACATCCAGATCGTTGGTCGGCTCGTCGAGCACCAGGAGGTTGGCGGGCCGCAGGGTGAGGAGCGCAAGCGCCACGCGCGCCCGTTCCCCGCCGGACAGCACCGTGGTGTTGCGCTGCACGGCGTCTCCGGAGAAGCCGAAGCAGCCGAGGTGATTCTGAATGTGACCTCGAGTCCACCGGCCCCGGACTGCTGCGATGCAGTCGTAAATCGTCCGGTCCTCGGGAACCTGGGCCAGGTCCTGGCGGAACCACTCGGCCTGAACGCCGGCACCGAGCCTAACGGTGCCCGACGCCGGTGCGCGGGCGCCGAGCAACGTGGCGAGGAGAGTCGTCTTCCCGGCACCGTTCGGGCCGACCAGAGCGATCACGTCGCCGCGCCGCGCCGTACCGGTGAAGTCGCGCACGAGGGTCCGCTCGCCGACCGCGACTCTGAGCCGCTCGGCCACCAGCACCTGGTCTCCGCCGCGTTCGGCGGGGGCGAACGCGACGCTCATCGCCTCTTCTTCGCCCGGTGGGGGGGACAGGCGGGGCAGGCGGGCCAGCCGGGCGCGACGCCCTTTGGCCTGCGCGCTGTTGCGCCCGGCGATATTGCGCCGGATGTACTCCTCTTCCTTGGCGACGACTTTGCGCTGCTGCGTCACTTGGCGCTCGAGCGCCAGCCGTCGTTCGGCGCGCTGCGTCACAAACGCGCTGTACCCGCCTCGATAGACGGTCGTGGTGCGGGCGGCGACGTGCAGCACGTGATCGACCGTGTCGTCGAGAAACGCGCGGTCGTGACTGATGACCATCAGCGTCTCACCAAACTCCGCGAGGTAGCGCTTGAGCCAGTCGATCGTCTCGAGATCGAGGTGGTTGGTCGGCTCGTCGAGCAGTACCAGGTCGACGGGCGCGGCCAGCTGGGCGGCCAGTCCCACCCGTCCCCGCTCGCCGCCGCTCAACGATGTGAGCGGCCGCTGCCTCGCCTCAGCCGGGTCGAATCCGAGGCCCTGCAGCACGGCGTCCACCCGTGCCTCGAGCTGGTAGCCGCCCTGGTGCGCGAACTGCTCCTGATCGCGGCCGAAGCGCTCGAGATCCGCCGCGGTGACCTGGTCACCCAGCTCGGACAGCCGCTCCGCCTGACGGGCAATGCGGTGTTCCAGCGCCACGAGGTCCCCGTACCCCGAAGCCGCCGCGTCCCAGACGGTGTCCGCCCCGCCGAAGACACGCGCCTGGTCCAGTACCGCGAGGCGCAGACCGGACTGGCGCACGACGCTCCCGCGTGCCGGCGACAGGCTGCCGTCGATCAAACGGAATAACGTCGTCTTGCCGGCGCCATTGCGGCCCACGATGCCCCAGCGCTCGCCGCCGGCGACGTTGAACGTGACGTCGCGCAGGAGCAGGGTCGCGCCGAACTCCACGCCGACGTCGGAGAGGGAGAGGATGGTCACGGGAGGAATATGCTACTTTCCCCCTCCATGAAAGTCGGCCTCGTTGGCTTCGCGGGTTCGGGGAAGACGACGGTCTTCAATACGATGACGGGTCTCGCCGTCCCCACGGGCTACGGCGGCGAGCTGCGGCTCGGCACGGTGAAGGTCCCCGACGACCGGATCGATGCCCTGAGCAAGATCTTTACGCCGAAGAAGACGACCTATGCGGAAGTGGTGTTTTGCGACGTCCCGGGAGAGCACGGCGCCGATCACAAGGGACTCTCCCGCAAGGCGCTGCAGCAGATTCGCGACCAGGAAGTTCTCTGCCTCGTGCTGCGGGCGTTTCCGAACCCGGCGATCGAAGGGGCCGCGGATCCGCTGTCGGACCTCGAAGCGTTCCACACCGAGTGCATCCTGGCCGATCTCGACATTGTCGAGAAGCGGCTCGACCGCGCCAAGAAGGACAAGCCCGATCCGCTCGAGCTCGGAGCCTTTCAACTGATGAAGGAAACGCTCGAGCGCGAGCTGCCGCTGCGTACACTCCCGCCCGCGGCGCTCAATCGCGATTATCTCAAGGGGTACGGGCTGCTCACCGACCGGCCGCTGCTCGCCGCGTTGAACCGGAGCGAGAGCGAGGCCTCTCAGCCGCTGCCCGACGCGATCGCGGCGCGGCTCAAGCAGCTGCACGCGGCAGGCCTCGTGCTCTCGGCGAGTGTGGAGGCCGAGATCGCCGCGATGGACCCCGGCGACCGTGCCGCGTTCCTGGAAGATCTGGGACTGAAGGAATCGGCGCTGACCCGGTTCATCCGGACTTCCTACGGACTGCTCGATTTGATCTCGTTCTTCACCGTAGGGCCGGACGAGGTGCGGGCGTGGCCAATTCGCCGCGGGGCCAACGCGCGGCAAGCGGCAGGCCGCATCCATTCCGATCTGGAGCGCGGGTTCATTCGCGCCGAGGTGATTCCCTACGCGGTATTCACGCAGTACGGGTCGGAGCAGGCGGTGAAGGACGCCGGCCGGCTGCAGATCGAAGGGAAGGACTACGTCGTGGCGGACGGAGACATACTGCACATCCGGTTCAACGTGTAGCAAGGAGGGTTCGCGTGAGACGCTTCGTCATTTTCGGCGCACTCCTGTGTGCCGGCCCATTGGGGGCGCAGCAGTCGTCGATTCCCGACGCCATTCTCGGCAAGGCCCCGCCGCCATCCGGGAAGACGGTCACCTATCTGCCGGGGGACACCACGACGAGGGGCTACCTCGCGCTCCCGGCCGGCAAGGGACCCTTCCCAGCGTTGATCATGATTCACGAGTGGGACGGGGTGAACGACCGTGATCGGCAGGTCGCCGACATGTTCGCCTCCCACGGCTACGTGACGCTCGTGGCCGACCTCTACCAGGGGAAGACGGGGAGCAATCAGCAGGAGAACGTGGCGCTGATGAACGACGCCCGCGCCCATCCCGATCGAGTCATCGCCAATCTCGACCAAGCCCAGAAGTTTCTCCGGGCGCGGCCCGACGTCACCGGCAAGGTCGGGGTGATGGGGTGGTGTTTCGGCGGCGGGATCGCTCTGAGCTACGCGCTCGGGGGCGCCGAGCATCAGGCGACGGCAATCTTCTACGGAATGCTGGTCAACGACCCGGCGCAGCTGGCCCGCATCCACCATCCGATTTACGGAACGTTCGCGGGGCAGGACAAGGGCATCACACCGGCGATGGTGGCACGGTTCCGCACCGTGCTCGATTCGATCGGGATCAAGAACGACATCCACGTCTACGATCCCGTGCAACACGGATTCTGGCTGTGGGTGGACCGGGATGCCGCGACGAACACCGCGCCCGCCGCCGATGCCTGGCAGCGGCTGGTGAAGTACCTGCACGACAATCTGGGCGGGGGGAACTAGCCTACCGCAGCGGCCCCATCCCCTGGATGGCGACGGCGCGGTCGGTGCCGCCGGCAAAGGTGTTGCGGCGCACCATGAACTCCCCGGTGCGGCCGTCGTCGAGCACGATGCGATAGCGCCGGCCCGCCTCGAGGCCGGCGAGGTGGGTGACGGTCATCGTCCCGTGCCACTCGGACCCGTCGCCGCGCTGCACCTCGACGACGTTGATGTCGACGGCGGAGGCGAGTGTGCTGCCGTCGTCCTTGTGGATCGCGCAGCGGTGGAAAGGCATATGGAAAAGATAACCGCTCAACCGGCTGTCGAGCCACGCGTCGTGGGCGCCGTGGTGTTGTACCGCCTCTACGACGTCGGGTACGAGATTGATCTCGAGCGCGCCCTCGATTTCTTCGCCGCCTCGCCGGAAGATCGCGAGACGCTGCGACTCAACCTGGAGCAACGGCAACGGGTGGAGGCGCAGGCGATCCGCATCAAGAACCCGCCCATCACCGTCACCCTCGGCATCGAGCGGTTCGACGCCGCGGGGCGGCGCTACGAGGCTCACGTCTCCGCGCGCATCTTCGACTTCGGCGTCATTTCGCTGCGCATGCGGTGCGACATTCCGGGCGCGCTCGCCTGGCCGGCGGTCGCCCAGTTCGGCGACTCGGCCGATCTCTCGCGGGCGGCGCGCGCGGGGTTCGACCGCTGCATCCAGGAGCTGGCCGACCGCATCGCTCCCGCGGTCGTCCGGCCGCAGATCGCGCCGGTGAGCGAAGATTACGTCGTCTACCGGTTCACGCGGATCGAGGATGCGGCCGGGCAGTCGTTGTCCGCGAGCGTGCTGCGCGAGCTCGACGTCGCGCCGCTCCTGCTCAACGAGGACCGGCCGATCTCCGACCAGGCCAGAAAGGAGCTCTTGCCGCACTGGTTCTCCTACTACCCGGACGATCTGTCGATCATCACCTGGAACACGGCGCTCGTGCTCGACCCGATGGAGGGAGAGAGCGACGTCCAGCTCATCCTCGAGTTCGCGAACGCCCAGCTGCTCGAGCTGCGCTACTACGACGCCCTGCTCGATGCGGAGCTGCCGCGGATGTACGACCGCATCGAGAACGCGCGCAAAGGGTCGGGGGCGCTGCTGGGCCGGCGCTACGCCTCGCTGCTGACGGGACTGCAGACATTGCTCGCGGACTCGACCGAGATCGTCGAGCGGACGCAGAACGCCCTCAAGGTGACGGACGACATCTTTCTGGCGCGGGTGTATGGGGCGGCGCTGGAGCTGTTCCGCGAGCGCGCCTGGCGCGCCGGGATCGACCACAAGCTGGGCATCATCCACCAGACCTACGAAATGCTCAACGCCGAATCGATGGCGGTGCGCAACGAGGTGCTGGAAGTGACGATCGTCGTACTGATTCTGGTGGAGATCGTCCTGGCCGTGCTGCTGCGCTAGAAGTCCAGTAACCCTTCGTAGACGAGCGCCGCGAAC
>Ga0310811_10007698_pt1 | contig 13806 bp, 12 predicted proteins | sample YCmetagenome_FD_207642 | JGI IMG/M metagenome (GOLD analysis project Ga0310811, IMG submission 207642) | Soil microbial communities from experimental microcosm in Duke University, North Carolina, United States - YC | ecosystem: Engineered > Artificial ecosystem > Soil microcosm > Unclassified ... | reverse complement strand
CCGCTTTGTCGAAGCGATTGGTCAGCTCGATCAGGGCCTCATCGCCGCGCTTGCGCACATCGGCGATGATGCCGCGCACCACCTGCGCAACGTCTTCCTCCTCATCACGCTTGGCAAAGAGCAGCTTCTCGAAGTCCGCCGCGAACGATGCGCCGGCCGCATTCAGCCTACGCGCCATCCGTCGCCTCATGATCCGGTGTGCCGCGCACGGGCTCTTCATGATCGGGGCGGCCTCTGGCCGCCCATGGCTGCGTCAGATCGGTCAGTTCGGCCTGGATGCATTCTACCGTCAGGCGAATGGCGCCGCCGCCGGCCAGCACCAGTTCGACCACGCCACCAGGGTCTTCGCCACCATTCGGCGTAAAAGACACGGCCAACAGATCGATCACCGCCTCCTCAGCCCCCAGCTTCACCTTGTGGGACTGGACCTTGAGCACGCTGTCAAAATGGAGGCCCGCACGCACGCGCGTCTTGCCGCCCTCTTCCCAGGTCAGCCGGTTCACCACCGCGGCGAAGCGATGCTTCTTTGGTTGCCAGCTCACATCCTTGAGCTTGAGCACCGCGTCCTGCAGCCGGGCCGACAGAATTTGCAGATCCTCGGCATCTCCTGCCGCCAGCCTGAGGCGCGTCATTCGGATACCCTGGCGATATCGGCGCCAACCCGCGACAGCTTTTCTTCCAGCCGGTCGAAGCCGCGGTCCAGATGATAGACGCGGGAGACGAGCGTCTCGCCTTCCGCCGCCAGCCCCGCCAGCACCAGCGACACCGATGCGCGCAGATCGGTCGCCATCACGGGGGCGCCCTTCAATTTCTCCACGCCGCGCACCGTGGCGGTGTCGCCGTCGATGCGCACCTGGGCGCCCATGCGCGCCAGCTCCGGCACATGCATGAAGCGGTTCTCGAAAATCTTTTCCCGGATCACCGATGTGCCGTCCGCCACCGTCAGCAACGCCATGATCTGGGCCTGCAGGTCGGTGGGAAATCCCGGATAGGGCGCGGTGGTGACGTCGGCAGCATGCGGCCGGCCGCCATTCATGCGAACCTTCATGCCGCGGGCACAGGTAGCGACCTCCGCGCCGCTCTTGGTCAGAAGCGCGGTCAGCGACGCAATGGTATCCGGCAGGGCGCCCACCAGTTCGACGTCGCCGCCGGCAATGGCCGCGGCGATGGCATAGGTGCCGGTTTCGATGCGGTCGGGCATCACCCGGTGGGCCGCGCCGTGCAATTTCTCCACGCCCTCGATGGTGATCTCGCTGGAGCCCAGGCCCCAGATCTCCGCCCCCATGGCGATCAGACAGTTGCCCAGGTCGGTGATCTCCGGCTCGCGCGCGGCATTGACGATGCGGGTGCGTCCCTTGGCCAGGGCCGCCGCCATCATGGCGGTCTCGGTGGCGCCCACCGAAACGAAGGGAAAGACGATCTCCGCCCCCTTCAGCCCGTCCGGCGCGGTGGCGGTGACATAGCCCTCGGCCAAGTCGATCTTCGCCCCCATCTGCTCCAGCGCGTTCAGATGCAACTCCACGGGCCGGGCCCCGATGGCGCAGCCACCCGGCAGCGATACCTTGGCCTTGCCCATGCGGGCCACCAGAGGCCCCAGGACCTGAAAGCTTGCCCGCATCTTGCGGACCATGTCGTAGGAGGCGAAGACGCTGGTGATGTCCCTGGCCTGAAGGCGCATGGTATCGCCCTCGCCGAATTGGCCGGACAGGGTGACCTGGATATTGATCCCGAAGGCGGCCAGCAGCTCGGCCATGGCCCGGACGTCCGCCAGCCGCGGCACGTTGGTCAGGGTCAGGGGTTCGGGCGTCAGCAGCGACGCGGCCATCAGCTTCAGGGCGGCATTCTTGGCGCCGCTGATGGGGATTTCCCCCTTCAGCGGGCGGCCGCCGCGGATCCGGATGCGGTCCATGACTTATCCAATGAACGGAAAGGGGGTTGTAGCCGGGGGCCCGGCCCAAGGAAAGGCGGGGAAAGGTAGGACTAGCCTGCCTTTTTTTGGGGCTTTTTGGGCGCTTCGACGGGTGTTTGTGCGGGACTGCTGTCCGGGGCGCGCTTGGCCGCGCGCCCGTCCTCCGGGCCCTTCAGGCCCGTCGGACCCTTGCGCCGTTTGAGATTGGCCCGGAGGGCTGCGGCCAGCTTTTCAGGCGAGGATCTGGCCATCGAAACCCTTTGGGGGAAAAGCGGAAACGGCGCTTTCCTTCGTGGAATCCTTACGTTATAGCAGCGCACCCTTGGGGACCCGCGGCCCAGAGCCGCAAAATCCGTTAAGGCCCCGCCACTTATATAAAGTGCGGAATACCACGGTTGCCGTAGTAGCGTAGTGGTAGCGCAATCCCTTGGTAAGGGATAGGTCGTGAGTTCGATTCTCACCTACGGCACCATCACTACCCCACGAGCGAGGACACCCCCTCGGGGGACTGGAGAAGGGCGGAGGGCCATCTGGCTTCGGAAGCTCTAGCAGCGCCGCTACCGGGCCATTGATCGTGATGCTCCATTGACAGCCGATCCGGCTGTCTGCGCCGGACTGAGGTTCCACCAGCACTTCATCAATCAAGCCCCTGAAGACTTCGCGCGCAGTGGAAGCTTCAGGCGTATTCTTCGACAATGATCCGGCCAGCGTGCGAATCTGGGTCGCCAAGCGCGAAGAAAAATCCTCTACAACATAATCCTCGCCGTCCCCCGGCAATCGGCTAAGTTCCAGTTCTGCAACTGATAGTTCAGTGGCGCACTTATTAAGTTGCCGCCTCATAAAACCGGCAGCGGCAGGGGTGAGCTCGTCGGTACATAGGTGCTCCGTTAAACGCTCGACTTTAGAACGCAGTTCACGGATGCGCTTGTCGAGCATAGGGCGAGCCTCGTTCAGCGCCACTGAACGACTTTGGCGTTCTTTAATGTAGTCCTCTTCGTAAATTTTGAGCAGGTCTGGCTCGGTAAGCTTTGTTGTAATCGCCTCGATCACCCTGGTTTCAACATCCGCCATCGGGATGGAGTGCGCTACGTGGCAGGTCCCTTTGTTCTTGTGATTGGTGCAGTGTAAGCGCGCACGCCCCTCTACAATGAACGGTCCACCGCAATGTTTGCAGCGTACAAGCCCGCTCAAAAGATGCCGCGGCCGCTTTCTATAGGCTAACTTAGGCCCGCCGGACGCCCGCAGACGTTGCTGCGCATTGTTCCAAGTGTCATCGTCGATAATCCGCAGCTTGGGATTTTCAACGACGACAAATTTTGATGGATCTTGTGCTCGCTGCGTTCGCCTTCCGGAATCCGGATCGCGAACATTATAATGTCTGCCCCACAACACTTCTCCAATGTATGCGCGGTTGCGCAAGATACCGTTGACTCGTTTACGGGAGCCCGTAATGGTTCCTGGGCCCCATGTCGTGCCTCGCGGCGATGGAATTCTTTCAGAGTTTAAATTCTTCGCGATTTTGTCCGGCGACAGCCCCGAATTATATTCCCGGAAAATCCGTTGAATCACTTGTGCTTCTTCAGCATCGATCTCGCGCTCACCCGTTGGACACTCTGTGGTCCGAACCACTTTGTACCCATAAGAACGCCCGCCTGGAGCTCTACCCGCCTTAATGCTGCCATCCTGCCCACGGCGAACTCGCATCGCTATATGTTCGAGTTCAATCGCGTTCATCGTACCTTTAAAGCCGACATGCATCTGCGTCACACGGCCTTCAGCGAGAGTGAAGATATCCACGCCGCAGAACTTAAGGCGTTTAAACGTCCCCGCTGTTTCTTCTTGATCGCGGCTGATTCGGTCTAGGCTTTCGGCCACGAGAAGGTCAAATTCGCCCCTACGCGCGGCCTCTAAAAGCTCTAGCAGACCCGTTCTACGCGCCATCGAGGATCCGGACATCGCGCGGTCATGATACCGCGCCGCAATGGTCCATCCCTCGTTTTCACAGCGCACCTCGCATGCCCCAAACTGGTCCTCAACGGATCGTTCATTCTGCATGTTGGTGGAGTAGCGAGCATACAAGGCAACGCGCATTAATCTTGCCCACTCAGAGCTTCAGCGTCTTCAGCAGCAGCGACCTTTGCTAACGCCGAACTCAGCGGAGCTAACAACGCGACTAGGCGGTTGAGATCCTGTTGGCGCCGCAGTATCGAGTGCTCGTTTGCGCGACGCATCAAGGCCGTCCCAATCCGGCTCTGGACTTGCAATTCCCGGTGACCGGTGCGCGTCATGTGACAAAGGAGGAGATATATCGGCTTGACGCCATAGTATTTGATGCTATAGCATCTATTTCTATGCGTTGGCAAGCTAAAAGCATCAATTATTATGGCATCCTCATTGCAGGGGCGGCCATTGGCTCGAGATCAAGACAAGGAGAGCGTTGCTCGGACTTGGGTAAAGAGCGCCCTCCGCAGCGAGATGGTGAAGCGCAACATCTCTTACGCCGAGTTAGCAAGGAGGCTGAGCCTGCAATTTGAGTCAGCGGAAGATGAGCACGTGCTTAGAAATCGAGTAGCCAGGGGGCGCTTCAGCGCGGCATTCCTTGTCCAGTGCCTAGCCGTAATGGGCTGCCACTCACTACCCATCGATCTATTAAATACTGACAGCAAGTCTGAAGACTCTCCGCGATCTTGATGCAGTTCGCAGCTGACGTGCTTTTTGGCACCTTAGACTACTCCTTATCGGGGGCGTGCCGCGATCGAGTTGCCAGCTTCCAACGCGCGCGTTGCAAAGCCCTGGGCAGCCAAAACTTAGATAAATTCTTGCCAGATGGAGGGCGGGGGCTATTGCTGCCAGAATTTCCTGAGCCACGAATATGCATCTTATGGCGCAACTCAGAACACTTGGAGAACATGCATAGGTTGCTCAGCACCATCGAGACTTATTTGGATGAAAGCCATCACATCCGTCGTCTAATGAAGTGCCGTGAGTGCGGACAACTATATTTCTATGAATTTCTCGAGTTCATCGATTACGTGAACGGCGATGACCCGCAGTACAGGACATATATCCCGGTTACGTCCGCAGAACATGCAGCAATTCTTACGGACCTACCCCATTGGGAGCTTGCCACATGTGCGCCGGCCATTCACAGCGATTGGCCAAAAGAACAACAGAAATCACGCGTCGCCTGGGCAGGCCGAAGCCGATTCGATTGACGGGACGCGGATGCGCCGCTGGTTCAGGATGCTCCTTTGACCTCCAAATGGCAGCGGCATGTAAGACCCTGCTCCATTCTTTCGCCACTAGACCGCCCATAACAATTTTACTTGAGAGGCATTTAACGTTTGACTTACGTATCATTCTGGCTTGAAGCAACAAAACCTGACGATCCCCAAGCAAAAGACCTAGCGCACGATCTGCCGGACCCTCCCGCTGGCCGGTTCGGCCCCTACGATCTAAAGAAATGGGCGATTCGAGAATCTCTTAAGATCGACTACGTGGATAATTGTTGGCTCAGGGTTCCCGTTCAACGCGCGAAACTGATCGAGTTCTTCAAAGAAGTTTACGGGCAAGAAGCCGGATTCCCGCTTACAGTGGCGGCGGCTCTGTCCGGTGAGTGGGAATTCACCCTGGTTGCCGAGGAATTCTAGCCGGGCATTTCTTCCAGAGGAGAGAGTGCGGTTACCCTTCCGCCTTCCTGACAAAATCTCAATTGTCAGCAGCTTTGCTATGTCGTGAAAATCACAAGCTTCCGGCATGCACCGGCGCCTTTCCATCCTTCGATTTTACCGCAGTCCCAACGGCGGCCCCTTGCGCGCTACATCGTTACATAGTTCGGGCCACCGCCGCCTTCCGGCGCAAACCAGATGATGTTTTGCGACGGGTCCTTGATGTCACACGTTTTGCAATGCACGCAATTTTGCGCGTTGATCTGGAAGCGCGGACCGGATGCCTCTTCTATCACTTCGTACACGCCAGCCGGGCAATAACGCTGCGCCGGCTCCGCATATTCCTGCAAATTCACAGAAATCGGAATGGAGGGATCGACAAGCTTTAGATGTACAGGCTGGTTTTCCTCGTGATTGGTGTTTGAAAGAAAGACGCTGGAAAGCCGGTCGAAGGTTAAGGCTCCATCCGGTTTGGGATAGACAATCTTGCGGCTGACAGCCGCTTTTTTTAGGCTGGCCGAATCCGGCCCGCCGTGAGCTAAAGTTCCAAACATCGAAAAGCGGAATAGCTGATTGGTCCACAAATCCAGTCCAATCAAGGGTAGCGCCAGCATCGAACCGAATTTCGACCAAAGAGGTTTGACGTTGCGTACCAGTCTGAGGTCTGTCGCCACCCAACTCTTTTCATATGCTGACTGATAGTCTGTCAGCGTGTCGCCCGCCCGCCCCGCTTTCAATGCGTCGCTTACGGCGTCTGCGGCTAGCATGCCAGTCTTCATCGCATTGTGGATACCCTTTATGCGCGGCAAGTTGACGAAGCCCGCAGCGCAGCCGATCAGCGCGCCACCAGGGAAGATCAGCCTTGGCACCGATTGGTAGCCACCTTCGGTAATGGCGCGCGCGCCGTACCCAATGCGCTTGCCGCCACGCAGCGCACGCGCGATCGCCGGGTGCGTCTTGGCGCGCTGGAAATCGCTGAACGGCTCTAACCATGGATTGGTGTAGTTCAGATGTACAACAAATCCGACCGAGACCAAATTATTCCCCCAATGATACAAGAACACGCCGCCGCCAGTGTCATTGCTTAGCGGCCAGCCCATACCATGCAGCACCAGGCCTTTTTTATGTTGAGCAGCGGGGATTTCCCAAAGCTCCTTAAAACCGATGCCGAATTTTTGCGGTTCGCAACGATCGTGTAGGCCGAACTGCTCACCCAGACTTTTGGAGAGAGAGCCACGCGCACCTTCCGCAAACAGAGTATATTTCCCACGCAACTCCATGCCAGGAGCGAAATTTTCCTTTCGGCGTCCGTCTTTCGCCACCCCTAGCTCGCCTGTTATGACGCCCTTCACTTCTCCACTTTCCATTATTAGGTCGTATGCTGAAAAGCCTGGATAGATCTCCACTCCTAGAGACTCGGCTTGCTTGCCCAGCCACTTGCACAAGTTCGAAAGCGACACAATATAACTGCTGCGATTATTCATCAGAGGCGGGAGGAGAAAATGGGGAATGGAAATCGCGGCGCTGCGGGTTAAAAAATAAAAGCGATCTTCGGTGACGACCGTTTCTAATGGTGCCCCCTTTTCTTTCCAGTCAGGGATCAGTTCGTTCAGCGCCCTGGGATCGATCACCGCCCCCGAGAGAATGTGAGCACCGATCTCGGATCCTTTTTCCAGCACGCACACCGTTGTCTCTGCGTTACACTGCTTCAGCCGGATCGCGGCCGCCAGGCCGGCGGGTCCGCCTCCGACGATAACGACATCATAGGCCATGCTTTCTCGGACCGGCTGTTCGACTCTCATTCTGGAGCAGTTGGCCATGGGGTTGCGGCTGGTACGTGAGTTGTAGGGGCCGGCGCTGTCTCAGATCCAAAGTCTGCGGGAGCAACAATTTCTAGATATTCCATATCTGGTGAATAATCGAACAAGTAATGCACAATTCCAGGCCGTTGGTGGACGACGTCACCTTCCGCCACCAAAGTCACTTTGTCCTCGTACATGAATCGAGCCCAACCCTTCATCATGACGACGATGTGAAACTCGCAAACATGATGGTGCCAGCCTGTGCCTTCTGCAGGTGGAATATTGGCCTTGACCAAGTGCGCGACTACCTTGCCGCCGGTAGCCTTCGCGATACCCAAATCCCTGTAGAGAAAGAAATCTCGCAGCCCGCCTGCCTTGTATGGTGTGTCTCCAGGTTTGACGTGGCTGAAAGTGGTTTCAGGACAACTCATCATTTTTCCTCGTTTGCGCCAACAATCGTTCGGACCGCAACAAGTGCGGACGGTCTAACAACTGGATGGCACCGGTTCCGGGCTGGGCAGCGAATGCCGCAACTACGCGGTGCGCTAAGGCTATCTCGGCGTCCGATGCACTAAAGGCCGCGTTGATGACCGGAACCTGGGAGGGATGAATAGCCATCATGCCCGAAAATCCGTCGCGCCGGCCGCGCTGGGCATAAGCCTTGAGGCCCTGCAAATCCTTGATGTCGGGATAGACGGTCTCGATAGCTGGGACATTTGCGGCATGTGCGGCGAACAGAGTGAGGCTGCGCAACACCTCATAGGGCGGGGTGAACCGGCCAACCTCGTCCCGCGAAGCGCTAGCACCGATTGCGGTAGGAAGATCTTCAGCGCCCCAAGTGAGTCCAGCAAGACGGTGCGCCTTGATATAGCTGCCCAACGCAAAAACGGCCCGGGGCGTTTCGGTCGCAATCGGCAGGACCAGGGCCCGCGTATCCCCGAAGGCCTCGAGCCGCACGTCAAGGTCGCGCACCGACGGGGCGCCTTCTGCCTTGGGAAGGACAATCCCGTCTGGCTTATTCGCTACGATAGCGTTTAGATCCTCGTCCGCCATCGAGCCCAAAGGATTAATTCTCACATAGACAGTTAGACTACGGGAACGCGTTAGGAATGCTGCCACCGCCTCGCGCGCCAAAGGCTTCCTTTCAGAAGCAACCGAGTCCTCCAAGTCGAGGATCAGCGCATCGGCTCCGCTGGCGACCGCCTTGTCGAAGCGGTCGGCCCGATCGCCAGGTACAAATAGCAGCGACCTCATTTCATCACCAAGGCTATGCGCAACGCCTCACACACCAACTCGTCCCGCTGATTGAAGCAGCGGTGACGGAAGGTGACGATGCCGGCGTTGGGACGCGATTTGGATTCGCGCAGTTCGACCACTTCTGTCTCGGTGCGCAGCACGTCGTCAATGAAGACGGGCTTGGGCATGGTCACCTTGTCGTAACCCAGATTGGCAACGAGCGTACCGAGCGTCGTGTCTTCTACCGACACGCCCACCATCAAAGCGAAGGTGAAAAGCCCGTTGACCACGATCTGACCGAATTCCGTCTTGGCGGCATATTCGGGATCGAGATGCAGAGGCTGCGGATTGTGGGTCATCAAGGTGATGGTGCGGTTTTCCTCCGCCATCACTTGATGGTGCGTCCGATGTTGGATTTTGTCGCCGACATGCCAATCGGAGTATTTCTTACCAGCCATCAACCCCTTCCAATCCGTGCCAACAGACTTCCTTCGGACACCTGGTCGCCGAGTGCCACAGGCAGCGCTTCGACCCTGCCTTCAAAGGGAGCAGAGATCGCCAGCTCCATTTTCATGGCTTCCAGCACGAGGAGGACTTCCCCACGCTTTACCGTTTTACCTTCCTTGATATTCAGCACCGTCACCATGCCGGGCATTGGCGCAGTCAGCGCACCGTCGCCGGAAGAGGCTTCCGCTCCACCCTCGAAGCGTGGCTGCGCGAATTGCCAAGCCTGCCCTTCGGCAAACAGGACATCGTTCCACATCCGTGCCGTGCCGGGTCGAGGATGCGACTGATACAAGTGACCCGCGACCATGACGGCGATCTCCGTGGCCGGTGCCATCCCGGCCCGAAACCCGACCAGCGAGCTCCAAGGATCATGTCCCTTGAATATCAAGGCCGCGGCAGCCTGGGCGACGATATTTGCGGGCGGCGTCTCAACGGGTATCAATCCGAGTTTGCGCGCGATGAATCCAGTATCGACGCGACCTGCCACGAAATCGGGATCCGAAGCAGCTCGGGCCAGGAAGGCGGCATTGGTTTTGACAGGCCAGACTTCGACGGCGCGGCAGGCGTCCACCAGCTTCGCGGCCGCAGCTTCACGCGTGGCCGCGTACGCGATCAGCTTGGCAATCATGGGGTCGTAAAAGGGTGTGACAGCATCCCCCTCTTCTACCCCGCTGTCGACCCGGATATGGGCCGGCAATTGCAGATGCGTCAGGGGCCCAGTGGACGGCAGGAAGCCAGCGGAAGGATTTTCGGCATATAGCCGCGCCTCCATGGCGTGGCCGTTTATGGCCAGTTGATCCTGACGTTTGGGCAGGGTCTCGCCGCTCGCCACCCGCAGCTGCCATTCCACCAGGTCTTCGCCCGTGATGGCCTCTGTTACCGGATGCTCGACCTGCAGCCGGGTGTTCATTTCCATGAACCAGATGCGGTCGGCCGACAGGCCAGTTGAGGCATCGGCGATGAACTCAATGGTACCGGCACCGACATAGTTCACGGCCCTCGTCGCTTTGACGGCTGTGGCGCAAAGACTGGAACGAGTGGCGTCGTCCATTCCCGGAGCCGGGGCTTCCTCGATCACTTTCTGGTGGCGGCGCTGCAGGGAACAATCGCGCTCGAACAGATGCACGGCATTGCCGTGGCTGTCGGCAAAGATCTGCACTTCGATATGGCGTGGGCAGGTGATGTATTTTTCCAACAACACCCGGTCGTCGCCGAAAGACGAGGCCGCCTCTCGCTGGCACGACGCCAGCGCTTGGTCGAAGGTCGCCTCGCCTTCCACGAGGCGCATGCCTTTGCCCCCGCCGCCTGCTACAGCCTTGATCAGCACGGGCCAGCCAATCTTCCGGCCCTCTGCCTTGAGACGGTTCGGCGACTGGTCATTGCCCATGTAGCCGGGCGTGACCGGCACGCCGGCCTTTTGCATCAATTTCTTGGCGGCGTCCTTGAGGCCCATGGCCCGTATGGACGAAGGTGGAGCGCCGACCCAGACCAGGCCCGCCGCTGCGACAGCTTCGGCAAAACCCGCATTCTCTGACAAAAAGCCATAGCCGGGGTGGATCGCCTGTGCGCCGGTCTGTTTGGCGGCGTCCAGGATCTTCTGCTGATCAAGATAGCTTTCTCGCGCCGTAGTCCCGCCCAGCGCGACCGCCTGATCCGCCTCGCGCACAAACGGCATCGCTGCATCGGCATCGGAGTGGACTGCCACCGTCCGCACGCCCAGCCGGCGCGCTGTGCGGATGATGCGCCGCGCGATCTCTCCCCGGTTGGCAATGAGCAGACTTTCGATCATCTCACATCCGGAATAGGCCGAAGCGGGGTTGCTCCGGTATGGGTGCGTTCAAGCTTGCCGCTAGCGCCAGGCCCAGTACGTCGCGGGTCTCTACAGGATCGATGATCCCATCATCCCAAAGCCGTGCGGTGGCGTGGTAGGGATTGCCCTCGTCCTCATATTTCTGGCGAACGGGCGCTTTGAACGCTTCCATCTCCTCCTTGGTCCATTTGTCCGCATCACGGTGCACCGTGGCTAGCACCGAGGCAGCCTGCTCGCCCCCCATTACACTGATGCGGCTGTTGGGCCAGGTGAAAAGGAACCGCGGACCAAAGGCGCGACCGCACATGCCATAATTTCCGGCGCCGAAACTGCCGCCGATTAAAATGGTCAGCTTCGGCACGGTGGCCGTTGAAACCGCCGTCACTAACTTGGCGCCATCCTTGGCAATCCCGCCGGCCTCGTATTTGCCGCCGACCATGAATCCCGAGATATTTTGCAGGAACAACAGCGGCGTGCGACGCTGACACGCCAGCTCGACGAAATGCGCACCTTTCTGGGCGCTTTCGGAGAAGAGTACGCCACTGTTTGCCAGGATTGCGACCGGCATGCCCCAGAGATGCGCAAAGCCACAGACCAGTGTGCTGCCATAGAGCGGCTTGAACTCGTGAAAATCGGAACCGTCAACCAGCCGGGTAATCACCTCGTGCACATCATAGGGGGCACGCACCTCCCGCGGGATGATGCCGTAGAGCTCCTCGGCGGCGAATTTGGGCGGGCGCGGGGCCTGCAAGGTCAGGCCGTGGGGATGTGGCGGCGCCAGCGTCCCAACAATGCGGCGCAGAATGTCTATGGCGTGTTCGTCATTCTCCGCCACATGGTCGACCACGCCCGACTTGCGCCCATGGGTGTCGGCGCCGCCCAGTTCTTCAGCGCTGACGACTTCACCGGTGGCGGCCTTCACCAAGGGCGGCCCAGCCAGGAAGATGGTGCCCTGCCCCCGCACGATAATCGACTCATCGCTCATTGCCGGCACATAAGCGCCGCCGGCGGTGCAACTGCCCATGACGCAGGCAATCTGCGCGATGCCCTGGGCGCTCATGTTGGCCTGGTTGAAGAAGATGCGGCCGAAGTGATCGCGATCGGGAAAGACCTCCGACTGATGTGGCAGGTTGGCGCCACCGCTGTCGACCAGATAGAGGCACGGCAACCGGTTCTGTTGGGCAATCTCCTGCGCCCTGAGATGCTTTTTCACGGTCATCGGGAAGTAGGCGCCACCTTTAACCGTCGCGTCGTTGGCGGCGATCATCACTTCACGCCCAGCGACGCGTCCAATCCCAGCAACGATTCCAGCTCCTGGCGCCTCGTCGCCATACATGCTGTTGGCCGCCAAGGCGCCCACTTCCAGGAATGGCGATCCGGGGTCCAGCAGTCGCGTAATCCGGTCACGCGGTAAAAGCTTGCCGCGGGCCGTATGCTTCTCACGCGCGCTCTTGGATCCGCCCAGTGCGACTTTCGCCAGCTTCTCCCGTAGCTGCACCGCCAGAGCACGATTGTGCGCTTCGTTCGCCTTAAACGTCTCGCTCGCGGAATCGACCAGCGACAACAGGGTCATAGGTCCACCAATTCCCGGCCAATCAGGAAACGCCGAATCTCGTTGGTGCCCGCGCCGATGTCGTACAGCTTGGCGTCGCGCAGGAAACGTTCCACGGGCCATTCCTTGGTATAGCCCGCGCCGCCCAGCGCCTGGATTGCCTCCAGCGACGTCTTCACCGCATTTTCGCTCGCCAGCAGGATAGCGCCTGCCGCGTCGAATCGCGTGGTCTTACCGGTATCGCAGGCACGTGCCACAGCATAGACGTATGCCCGGGCCGAATTCAGCGCGACATACATGTCGGCCACCTTCGCTTGCATCAACTGGAAGCTGCCGATGGGCTGGCCGAACTGCTTGCGTTCGCGCAAGTAGGGCAGCACCACGTCCAAACAGGCTTGCATGATGCCAAGCGGTCCGGCCGACAGCACGGCGCGTTCGTAATCCAGGCCGGACATCAGGATCTTCACGCCCTGGCCTTCAGCGCCCATCATATTTTCGGCGGGTACTTCGCAATCCTGGAACACCAGCTCGGCAGTATCACTGCCGCGCATCCCCATTTTGTCCAGCTTCTGGGAGACCGAAAATCCCTTGAAGTCCTTCTCGATCAGAAATGCGCTAATGCCTTTAGGCCCTGCCGCCATGTCGGTCTTGGCATAAACCACCAAAGTGTGCGCTTCCGGCGCATTGGTGATCCAGAACTTGGTGCCGTTGAGAATATAGCGGTCGTTTCCTTTCTTCTCGGCTTTCAACCGCATGGATACCACGTCGGAGCCAGAGCCCACTTCCGACATGGCGAGCGAGCCGACATGCTCGCCGCTGATCAATTTGGGCAGATACTTATGCTTCTGCTCCTCATTGCCCCAGCGCCGGATCTGATTGACACACAGATTGGAATGGGCGCCATAGGACAGCCCCACCGAAGCGCTGGCGCGGCTGACTTCCTCCATTGCCACGCAATGTTCCAGATATCCCAGGCCTAATCCGCCATAATCCTCTTCTACCGTGATGCCGTGCAGGCCCAGCGTGCCCATCTCGGGCCACAAATGGCGGGGGAATTTGTTGGTGGCGTCATACTCGGCGGCGAAGGGCGCAATTTGCTCGCTGGCGAAGCGTCGCACGGTGTCCCGAAGCATATCCGCAGTTTCGCCGAGGCCAAAATCCAAAGCGGTCATGGCGTAGCGTCCTTTGGTACCAGGCGTGGGCGCCCTTCGAGGTCAATGGCGACGAAGGTGAACGTTGCTGAAGTTACCTTTGAGGTCCTGTCACCGTCGCGGGCGCGCTGCCAAGCTTGCACCGCGATCTTCATCGAGGTACGCCCTACC
>Ga0310811_10007697_pt1 | contig 13806 bp, 13 predicted proteins | sample YCmetagenome_FD_207642 | JGI IMG/M metagenome (GOLD analysis project Ga0310811, IMG submission 207642) | Soil microbial communities from experimental microcosm in Duke University, North Carolina, United States - YC | ecosystem: Engineered > Artificial ecosystem > Soil microcosm > Unclassified ... | reverse complement strand
AGAAGGAGATCGCGGAGGTCGTCGCGCACTGCAAGGCCCAGATGCAGGTCGAGTACCGCGACGACGTGGCCGCGCCGGCCGCGGCGAAGCGTGAGGTCGACGAGGAGATCGGCGACGATCTCGAACTCCTGGTGCAGGCCGCCGAGCTGATCGTCTCCACCCAGTTCGGCTCGACCTCGATGCTCCAGCGCAAGCTGCGGGTGGGGTTCGCCAAGGCGGGCCGCCTGATGGACCTGCTGGAAAGCCGCAACGTCGTGGGGCCCAGCGAGGGTTCCAAGGCGCGCGAGGTCATGGTCAAACCCGACGACCTGCCCGGCCTGCTGGCCGACCTCCGCGGCCAGTGAGAGGGCCGGCCGAAGGGGGCCGGTGAATGCGCTGAGTGGACTCGCCTGTACGCTGCGTAGCGATTACTGGCTGAATGTGATTAACTACGCAATGTAGGACGAGGTGGAAGCTCGGGCGAGGGGGCGTGACCAAATGAGCGTTGGCGCTGCTCTGTCGGAGGCGAGACAGAACGCCGAACTGACCGTTAGCCAGCTCAGCGATCGCACGAATATCCGAGAAACGATCATTCAAGGCATCGAACGGGACGACTTCTCCGCGTGCGGCGGCGACTTCTACGCACGCGGTCACATCAGGGCGATAGCCGGTTATCTGGGAGTGGAACCGGAGTCGATCATCCGGGAGTACGACGACGTGCACGCGGACACGCGGCCTCCCGTCCGCGCGGCGACCGTGTTCAACGTCAACAACCTGTTCCCGGGCAAGCACGGGCGCCGGTTGCCGAACTGGACGATGGCCGCGGCGGTCGCCCTGGCGATCGTCGTCATCTTCGCGATCGTGCGGCTCCTCGGGGGGTCGGACGCGAAGACGGGGCAGACGGCGGCGGAGGCGCCCGTGGGCTCGTCGGACGCCAAGGTGCAGCACGCCAAGGCGCCGCACGTCGCCCGCGACGTCGTCGTCGTCAAGGTGTCCGCCGTGAAGCCGGCCTGGATCAACGTCAGGGACGCCAAGAACCACCGGCTCTTCCAGGGCACCCTGGAGCAGGGCAAGACGGTCACGTGGACGGCCAAGGACAAGGTGAAGGTCGTCATCGGTGACGCGGGTGCGGTCCGGTTCGAAGTCAACGGCAAGGACATCGGAGCCATCGGCAAGGACGGGCAGACCGTGCGCCGGTCATTCGGGCTCGGCATCCCGGGTGCCCGTTAGGGGCCTACTCCCGATACCGTAGGTTCATCATGTCTTCTCGCCGAACCGTATCGCTGGTCACATTGGGTTGCGCACGCAACGAGGTCGACTCTGAGGAGCTCGCGGCCCGGCTTGAGGCTGCCGGCTGGCAGATGCACGACGACGATCCGGACGTCATCGTCGTCAACACGTGCGGCTTCATCGACTCGGCGAAGAAGGACTCCATCGACACCCTGCTCGCCGCGTCCGACTCGGGCGCGAAGGTGGTGGCGGCGGGCTGCATGGCCGAGCGGTACGGCGAGCAACTCGCCGGCGCTCTGCCAGAGGCCGCCGTGATCTCCTTCGACGACTACGCCGACATCGGGGCGCGTCTCGACGACGTCCTCGAGGGCAGGGCGCTGACGCCGCACTCGCCGCGCGACCGGCGGACGTTGCTGCCGATCAGTCCCGTGGACCGCTCCGCCGCGCACGCGCACATCCCCGGGCACGGCGCGATCCCGGACGCCCTTCCTGAGGGTCTGGCGCCCGCGAGCGGGCCGAGGATGCTCAGGAAGCGGCTGACCGGGGGACCGGTCGCCGCGCTGAAGCTCGCGTCGGGGTGCGACCGCCGGTGCACGTTCTGCGCGATCCCGGCGTTCCGCGGCTCCTACGTGTCCCGCAGGCCTGAGGACCTGCTGGCCGAGGCCGAGTGGCTGGCCGGCGAGGGAGTGCGGGAGCTCGTGCTCGTCAGCGAGAACTCGACGTCCTACGGCAAGGATCTGGGCGACCTGCGGGCGCTGGAGAAGCTGCTGCCCCAGCTCGCCGGGACCAAGGGGATCGAGCGCGTCAGGGTCAGCTACCTGCAGCCCGCCGAGCTGCGCCCCGGCCTCCTGGAGATCATCGCCTCGACCGAGGGCGTCGCGCCGTACTTCGACCTGTCCTTCCAGCACGCGAGCGGGCCGGTGTTGCGGCGCATGCGGCGGTTCGGCGACCCGCGGCGCTTCCTCGACCTGCTGGAGCGCGTCCGCGAACTGGCGCCGGAGGCGGGTGTGCGGTCCAACTTCATCGTCGGCTTCCCCGGGGAGACCCAGGAGCAGTTCGACGAGCTGACCGCGTTCCTCGAAGAGGCGCGGCTCGACGTGATCGGCGTCTTCGGCTACTCCGACGAGGAGGGCACCGAGGCGTTCTCCTTCGACGACAAGCTCGACCAGGACGTGGTCGACGAGCGGGTCGCCGCGCTGAGCGAGCTCGCCGAGGAGCTGACCGCTCAGCGGGCCGAGGAGCGCATCGGAACCGAGCTTGAGGTCCTCATAGAGGAGGACCTGGGAGACGGCGGCTACGAGGGCCGTGCGGCCCACCAGGGGCCCGAGGTGGATGGATCGGTCACCGTTCAGGGCATCGGCCTTGTCCCCGGTCAGATCGTCCAGGCGGTCGTCGTCGATTCGGAGGGGGTTGACCTGATCGCCCGCATCAAGGCAGGCGCATGACGGAGCGAATAGAGCCCCCCTCCGGCGTTCCGAGCCCGCCGGAAGCCGCGCCGGCGGCTCAGCCCCCCTCCGTGGCGGAAGCCTCCGCCGAGCCGCTGATCCGGCGCGTCAGCACGTGGAACATCGCCAACGTGCTGACCATCGCCCGGCTGGCGATCGTCCCCGTCTTCACGGTCTTCCTGTTCTTCGAGGGGTCCGGGTGGCGGATCGCCGCCCTGGCCGTCTTCATCGTCGCCTCCGTCACCGATCAGCTCGACGGCTGGCTCGCCAGGAAGTACGCCCTGATCACCGACTTCGGCAAGATCGCCGACCCGATCGCGGACAAGGCGCTGATCGGCTCTGCGCTCGTCAGCCTGTCGGTCCTCGGTGAGATCCCCTGGTGGGTGACCATCGTCGTCATCGCCAGAGAGGCCGGCGTCACCCTCCTGCGCTTCCTGGTGATCCGGCACGGTGTCATCCCGGCGAGCTACGGCGGCAAGGTCAAGACCGTCCTGCAGATCGTCGCCATCGGCCTGTACATCCTCCCCGGCGTCCCGGACCTGCTCCGGTGGGCCGTCCTCGGGCTGGCCCTGGTCGTGACCATCGGAACCGGCGCCGACTACGTGTTCCGTGCGGTCCGGCTCAGGCGGGTGGCCAAGGCGGCGCGGTCCGAATGACGGCCGACGCCGCGTGGATCCTCGCGTCGCTGGTCCGGCGCAACGCCACGATCTCCGTGGCCGAGTCCCTGACGGGCGGGCTCATCGGCGCGACCCTGACCGGCACGGCGGGGGCGTCGGCCGCGTTCCGCGGGGGCGTGATCGCCTACGCGACCGAACTCAAGGCCGAGTTACTCGGTGTGCCCTTGGATCTGCTCGAACGAGAAGGCGCGGTCCACCCGGACGTCGCCGCGGCGATGGCGGCCGGAGTGCGCAACCTCACAAGATCCGATTACGGGCTCGCGGTGACCGGAGTGGCGGGACCCGACCCTCAGGACGGCCGGCCGGTGGGCACGGTCCACATTGCTCTGCGGGGTCCCGGGGATGGCGTCTGGCACCGGGATCTGCTCCTTGACGGGGACCGCGAGGCGATACGAACTGGGACATGTCGGGAGGCTTTGGGCCTGCTCGCAGGTGTGCTGGAGGCAAATAAGGGGGAACATTCTGGGTGATTACCGCGTTACGTCACCAGCGAACATGCTCACCACGGTCTGCCGCGGTGTTGCCCTCTACAGGTACGGTGGATGTGTGAGTGAGGTCCGTGAGCCATCGGCGAGGAGCAAGTCAGGCACGCGTCCGGCGAAGGGGCCGAGCGAATCGATGATGACGGCGAGGAGCATGTACGAAGGGCGTTCGAAGAACGGGCGACATGAGCCCACCGCGCGAGGCGTCGTCAAGGCGCCCCCGCTGGGGAGGGAGCGACAGATGGTCCTGCTGCGTCAGCTGCTCGGTGACGTGCTGCGGCGGCTGAGGGTGCGGCAGAATCGCACCCTTCGCGAGGTCTCCACTCTCGCGCGCGTCTCGCTCGGGTACCTGTCCGAGGTCGAGCGCGGCCAGAAGGAAGCCTCGTCGGAGCTGCTCGCCTCGATCTGCGGCGCCCTCGGTGTGCCGCTTTCTCAGGTGTTGCGTGAGGTGTCCGACCAGTTCGCGCTCGCCGAACTCCAGGCCGCGCCGGTGATGGCCGATGTGCCGGAGCACGAGCGGCTTCCCGTTGCGGAGACCGTGCCGGGTGCCATCTCGGACTCGGGTTTCGACGGTTTCCCCGAAGTGAAGGACATGGTCGCCGCCTAGCCGGGCTGGCACACGTGGCACCAGAAGATCAACCGTTCGTATGGCTGTTCCCCCATCTCTCCGCTGCTGACCGGGTTCCCGCAGAGGCGGCAGGGGCGGCGGGCCCTGCCGTACACGAAGAGTGAGCGCCCGGGCCGGAGATCGCCCGTCGTGACCGGTAGCGGCGCGTCCTTGCTCGCGTCCATGAGCCGGTGCGCGAGCGTCACCAGCGAGTGCAGTTCATCGGGTGGAATCGACTCCACCGTCCGCCACGGCGACAGACGCGCGGCGAAGAGCGTCTCGGCCCGCCAGATCGTGCCGATCCCCGCCAGGTGGCGTTGATCCAGGAGCGCCTCCCCGATCGTGCGCCGCGGGTCCCCGAGCAGGTTCGACGCCGCCACTGCCGCGTCCCAGCCCGGGCCGAGCAGATCCGGCCCCAGATGGCCGATGACACGATCCTCCCGATCCGTGGGAACCAGGTCGACCATTCCCAGCCTGACGCCCAGGGCCGTCCATTCCGCGTTGGCCAGGATGAGCCGGACGACGTCGCCTCGTGGCGCTGGACGCCCCGTCGCGACCACCCGCCAACTGCCGTCCATCCGCAGATGGGTGTGGACGGTGACGCCGCCCTGGACCCGCGTGAGCAGGTGCTTGCCGTACGAGATGGTCGTGACGACGGCGCGGCCCCGCAGGTCGGCGGTGGCGTGACGGGGGACCCTGAAGTCCGACCGGGTCAGCACCCGGCCGTCGAGGGCCTCCCTGAGCCGCTTCGCGGTCCGGTGGACGGCGTCACCTTCGGGCATGCGGATCGTCTCTCCGGCGCGTCGCCGCGCCACGTACTCGGAAAGATCCCGGCGTCCAAGCCGGCGCTCAGACCGGAGTGTGCGAGTTCCACGCCGACGGGTCGGAGGAGAGCTCGGTCACGCGCGCGGGCAGCTCACCCTTGGCGATCTGCTCGAGTGTGACCTCCTCCAGGATGGCCCGCTCGCTGGCCCGCAAGGCGATCCACACCTGCTGCAGCGCCTGGGCCGCGCCCAGGTAGCCCACGTGCTCGGGCCGCTCACCCCTGACGTTGGCAAGCGGGCCGTCAACGGCACGGATCACGTCCGCGAGCGAGATCTGGCTGGCCGGCCGGGCCAGCACGTAACCGCCCTCAGGGCCGCGCTGGCCGCGGACCAGCCCGGCACGGCGCATCTGGAGGAGGATGTTCTCCAAGTATTTGGGGGGCATTTCCTGCCCCTTGGCCAGCTCGCCCACCGTTGTGGGGCCCTCGCCCGCGGCGGCGAGCTCGGCGGCGGCACGGAGGGCGTAGTCGACACGGGCAGAAAGTCGCATGTAGTCGATTATCCCGCCTGGTTGGCATTGGTTAGACGGCAACCTCGCAACTGGCGGCCCCGGAGATCGTCATCGGGCCCGCCTAGCATGAAGTATGGGGAACGGACACAGGCGGTGGCTGTTCGCCGACCAGCTCGGGGACCACTTCCTGGACGAGGGCGACCAGCCGGTGCTGCTGGTGGAGGCCCGTTCGGTGCTGGAGAGAAGGCGCTTCCACCGGCAGAAGGCCCACCTGGTCCTGTCCGCCCTGCGCCACCGGGCGGCGGAGCTCGGAGACCAGGCGATCTTCATCAGGACCGGCACGTACGGCGAGGCCCTCGACGCGGTCGGGGAGCCGCTCACCGTGTGCCATCCGACCAGCCACGCGGCGGCGGCCTTCGTCTCCGGACGGGCGAGGGTGACCGTGTTGCCGGCCCGTGGCTTCACCACGACGCGGGAGGAATTCGCGGCCTGGGTCGAAGGACGCGGTGGCCGTCGGCTGCTCATGGAGGACTTCTACCGCGACGCCCGGCGCCGTCTGGGCGTGCTGATGGACGGCGATGAGCCCGCCGGCGGCCGATGGAACTTCGACGCGGACAACCGGGAACCGCCGCCGCGTGGCGGCCTCGGCGTGCCGGGGCCGTGGCGCCCGGTGGAGGACGAGATCGACGAGCAGGTGCGGCGGGATCTCGACCGCTGGGAACGCGACGGCGTGGTCGCCTTCGTCGGCAGGGACGGCCCACGCGCCTTCCCCGCGACCCGGGCCGAGGCCGCCGACGCGCTGGCCTGCTTCGTCGCCCGCCGTCTGCCGTGCTTCGGCCCCTACCAGGACGCCATGTCGTCGGCCGACCCGGTGATGGCCCACAGCCTGTTGTCGCCCGCGCTCAACCTGGGCCTGCTCGATCCCCTGGATTGCGTGCGGGAGGCCGAGGCGGCCTACAGGGAGGGCCGGGTGCCGCTGCGGAGCGCGGAGGGCTACATCCGGCAGGTCATCGGGTGGCGGGACTATGTCTGGCACCTCTACTGGCATCTCGGGCCCGGCTACCGGCAGGAGAATCGTCTGTCCGCCCGCACTCCGCTGCCCGAGTGGTTCGCCGAACTCGACGCGGACGCGGTGGAGGCGCGCTGCCTGTCGTGGGCGCTCGGCCAGGTCCGCGACCACGGGTTCGCCCACCACATCGTCCGGCTGATGGTGCTCGGCAACTACGCCCTTCAGCGCGCGTTCGAGCCGGGGCGGCTCACGGACTGGTTCCACCGGTGTTTCGTCGACGGCTACGACTGGGTGATGACGCCCAACGTCGTCGGCATGTCCCAGCACGCCGACGGCGGCGTGCTCGCGACCAAGGCCTACGCCTCCGGAGGGGCGTACATCAACCGGATGAGCGACTTCTGCCACGGCTGCCGGTACCGGCCCGATCGGCGGACAGGGGCCGACGCGTGTCCCTTCACCACCGGCTACTGGTCGTTCATCGCGCGCAACGAGGAACGCCTGGCCGCCAACCCGCGCATGGCGCGCAGCGTGCAGGGGATGCGCCGGCTGGACGACATCGACGAGGTCCGCGCGATCGAGGCCGGTCGCGGGAACGCGCCCCCGTGAGCCCGCCTCCGGGGCGGCACGCCCGCGGGCGGGTGCCGTACGGGCGGGGCGCGACGGGAACGGCGTCCCTGGAGCGGTGCACGGCCTTGTCGGCTCGCTAAGCTTGCAGGAAACTTTGTTGACGATTTGCGGGCGCGGACGGCGCCGGTTCCACGGGGGCGACGATAGAAAGCAGGAGCATGGAGCGACGTCCTGGCGTGCCCAGGCTGCTCCGGGAGATAAACGACCGGGCCGCACTGGAGTTGTTGCTCGCCTCGGGGCCGCTGACGCGCGGCCAGATCGGCGAGCTGACCGGGCTCTCGAAGGTCACCGCCTCCCAGACGCTGGCCCGTCTCGAGGAGCGCGGTCTGGTGGAGGTCGTCGGGGAGCAGGCGGGCAACCGCGGGCCGAACGCGGCGCTCTACGGCGTCATCCCGTCATGCGCCTACGTCGCGGGTCTCGAGGTCGGCCCCGACTCGGTCACCGCCGCGATCGCGGACATCAACGGCGACATCGTCGCCGAGGTCACCGCGTCGCCGAGCGGGCAGGACGATCCCGTGTCGGTCGTGCACAACGCGGTGGTCAAGGCGTGCCGTTCGGCCAAGGTGGCGCTGTCGCGCCTGCGCGGCGTCGTGATCGGCGCCCCGGGCGTCGTGGACCCGCGCACCGGTGACGTGCGCTTCTCCTTCGACCTGCCGCACTGGCACGAGGGAATCCACGAGGCGCTGGCCAGGGACCTGCGCCGGGAGCTCACGATCGAGAACGACGTGAACCTCGCCGCGATCGCCGAGCGGGCCAGGGGGGCCGCCCAGGAGGTCGACGACTTCGTGCTCGTGTGGGTGGGCCGGGGCATCGGTCTCGCGGTGGTGCTCGGCGGACGGCTGCACCGCGGCCGTTCCGGGAGCGCCGGTGAGATCGGATACCTCCCCGTGCCCGGCGTGCCGCTGGCCGAGGACGTCAAGGCCACACCCGGCCGATTGCCGTCCCTCGCGGGAGGCCTCCAGTCGCTGGTGAGCGCGGAAGCGGTGACCGAACTCGCCAGGGAGTTCGGCTTCTCGGGGACGAGCGCCGCCGACTGCGTGACCCAGGCCGTGGCGGCGGGCGACCGGGGCGACCGGCTGCTCGACGAGATCGCCTCCCGGCTCGCGCTCGGCGTCGCGTCGGTGTGCGTGGTGCTCGACCCCGGCCTCGTGGTGCTCGCCGGGGAAGTGGGGCAGGCGGGGGGAGCCGGCCTGACCTCCCGGGTGGAGGAGGCCGTCGCCCGGATCTGCCCGATCCGTCCCGAGGTCGTCACCAGCGAGGTCGGCGGCAAGCCGGTTCTGCGCGGCGCCGTCCTCGCCGCCCTCGACCAGGCGCGCGAGGGCATCTTCGCCTCCTGACCCCACGGAGAGGTGCACCACTCGCGGCGCCGCCCCCGCTGGCGGCCGCGAGTGGTGGTTCAGGCGGTCAGCAACTCGGCGGCCGCCTGAGCGTTGGGGCGGGCGGCGCCGTACGTCGCGATGTAGGCGGAGGCCTCGGGGCGCCAGATCGGCAGGCCCATCTCGACGACGATCGCGTCGGGGCGCGCGGAGACCAGGTCGGAGACGAACGACCGGGTACGCGGGTGGCGGTGGGCGTCCTTGACCACGATGACCAGCGACCGGCCGCCCGCCCGGCCGAGCAGTGCTCCGCCGTCGGCCTCCTCGGGCTTCACCCGGACGACCTCCGCCTCCGGCAGCCAGGGGGCGAACCCCCACGGCACGTCGCCGACCGCGATGGTCGGCGGGGTGTCCACCTCGATCACGAACGGGTCGACCAGGGGCGCCGCCGACCCGGTCAGAGAGACCGCGCGGCGTGCGGCGTCCAGGCCGATGACGTTGCCCTCGCCCGTGTTCTGCCGCGGCGCGGCGAACCAGCGCCGCAGCCGTTCGACCCGCTCGTTGGCCTCTTCCAGCCGGGCGGCGGTCAGGCGGCCGTCGGACACGGCGGACACGATCTCGGCGAGCATCGCCTGGATCTGCTCGGGCGTCGGCAACGGCCCCAGGCAGAGCAGGTCCGAGCCCGCCCGCAGGGACAGGACCGCGCCGCCGCCGAGCCCCACGCTCTTGGTGATCGCGTGCATGTCGAGCGCGTCGGTGATCACCACGCCGTCGTACGCCATCTCCTGCCGGAGCAGGCCGGTCAGCGCCGCCGTGCTCAGCGTGGCGGGGGTGGCGCCGGTGAGGCCGGGGACCGAGACGTGCGCCGTCATGATCGACTTGGTGCCGGCCTCGATCGCCGCGCGGAACGGCACGAGCTCGCGCTCCCACAGCAGTTCGGGGGACGCGTCGACGACCGGGATCTCCAGGTGGGAGTCCTGCCGGGTCGCTCCGTGGCCGGGGAAGTGCTTGACGCAGGCGGCCACCCCGAGTGACTGGAGTCCGCGGACCGCGGCCACGGTGTGCCGCGCCACGAGGCCGGGTGACGCGCCGAACGACCGGGTCCCGATCACCGGGTTGTCGTCGGCGGTGTTGACGTCGGCGACCGGTCCCATGTCCAGGTTCACCCCGCAGCGGACCAGTTCGGACGCGATGGAGTGGTAGACCCGCTCGGTCAGCTCGACGTCGTCGACGGCGCCGAGAGCCGCGTTGCCCGGATAGGGGCTCCCGGTGTGGTAGGCCAGCCGCGTGACGTCGCCGCCCTCCTCGTCGAGGGAGATGACCGGGCGTCCCGCGCCTGTGAGCTGCCCCGTCAGGGCGGCGAGCTGTGCGGAGTCCGCGACGTTGAAGCCGAAGAGGGTGACGCCTCCGAGCCCGTTCTCCAGTGCCTGGAGGACCCAGTCGGGGGCGGTGGTGCCGTGGAAGGCGACGAGCAGCGTGCCGGCCGCGAGACGATGCAGCCCCCGATCGCTGATGTTCGCGGAGAAGCCGGCGATCCCATCCGATGAGGGGAGATCGCGGGATGAGGCAGACATGCTGTCTCGGCTCCTTACCTGTAGGAGGTGCGGATTCGCGGGCATGCCCGTACGGACCATGCCTTCGTGAGGCGGTGGCCGTACGGGGGCCCGAAGCGGGGTTATCCCTTGACTGCGCCCGCGACGAGTCCGGAGACCATGCGCCGCTGGACGAGCAGGAAGAAGATGAGCACCGGGATGGTCATCAGGGTCGAGGCGGCCATGATGCCGCCCCAGTCCGTCGACCGCTGGCCGACGAAGAACTGCAGGGCGACCGGCATCGTGTACTTGCCCTGGTCGCCGATGAGGGTGAGGGCGAAGACGAACTCGTTCCACGTCGTGATGAACGAGAAGATGCTGGTGGCGACCAGGCCGGGGGCGACCAGTGGGAACAGGACCCGCCAGAAGGTGGTGAACCGCCCGGCGCCGTCGATCCAGGACGCCTCCTCCAACTCCTTCGGGACCGCCGCGACGAACGTGCGCAACATCCACACGGAGAACGGCAGTGTCAGGCCGACGTTGATGACGATCAGCCCGAGCAACTGGTCGTACAGGCCGAGCCGCTTGACCATGGTGAACAGCGGGATCAGCAGCGCCTCGCTGGGCACCATCTGCACGATCAGCAGCAGGATGAGGAACGAGGTGCGGAACCGGAACCGGAACCGCGCCACCGCGGTCGCCGCGAGCAGCGCGAAGACGGCGCCCATGACGACCGCGCTGAGGGCCACGATCGTGCTGTTGAGGAGGTAGCGCCAGACGGAGTGCCCGGCCACGCCCTCGGTGAAGACCCGGGAGACGTGATCCATCGACGGTGGGTTGGGGAACGGGATGAAGCTGGTGGTGAAGATCTGGTCGTTCGGCTTGAAGGCGGTGGTGACCATCCAGTAGACGGGGAAGACGGCGAACAGGAACACCGCTACCCCGGCCGCGTTGAGCGCGGCGCGCCCGAGCCTCTTCCTGGTGACCGGGCTCATCGCACGTCCTCCGTCTTCACGATGTTCCGTACGTAAACGAAGGTGATCACCAGCAGGATGGCCGTGAGCACGACGGCGATCGCGGCGCCGAGTCCCATCTTCGGCGGGCTGCTGAAGGCCTCGGCGTAGCTCCACAACGAGAGGTTGAACGCGTCGCGGTTCACCGTGCCGCCCGCCAGCAGGTAGAGCTGGGTGAAGACCTTGAAGTCCCAGATGGTCGACAGGACGACCAGCACCGAGAAGACCGGCTTGAGCAGCGGGAAGGTGATCTTCCGGAACGTGCCGACACCGGTGGCGCCGTCCATCCGCGCCGCCTCGTACAGCTCCGAGGGGATGCTCTTGAGCCCCGCGAGCACCGACACCGCGATGAACGGGAACGACGCCCACACCACGGCGATGATGAGCACGAGATAAAGCGTGATCGTGTCGTTGAACCAGGGTTGCCCGCTCCAGTCCGACCGGCCGAACACCAGACTCGACAGCCAGTCGGGCAGCAGGTTCAGCACCCAGTTGACCACGCCGGCGTCGGAGTCGAACAGCCATTTCCAGACGACGGCCTGTGCCGTGGGCGGGGTGGCCCAGGCGGCCATGATGCCGACGACGACGAACATCGACATCTTCGGGCCGAGCTTGTTGAGCAGGAGGCCGACGAGGGTCCCGAGGATCAGCGTCAGCGCCACGGTGACGACCGCGAAGACCACGGTGTTGCGCAGAGAGGTCCAGAAGAGGTCGGAGTCGAGGATGCTCGTGTAGTTGTCGAGCCCGACGAACTCGGCCGGGCTGGGGTTGATGGCCCTGATCTGCCGGAGTCCGACCTGGTGGAAGGACATGTCGACCATCTGGTACAGCGGATAGAGGAGCAGCGCCGCGATGACCAGAAGGCCGGGCAGGAGGAGGGCGTAGGGGACCAGCCAATCGGGGAGGCCGGTTCTGCGTGCCTGGGGCTTGTTCCGGCGCACCGGGGCGGAGGGTTCTCCTCCGCCCCGGGCGACGGTTGACGTCTGGGCCATCGATGCCTACTGGTTCAGGATCGTCTCAAGCTCGGAGTTGGCGTCCGTCAGAGCCTGGTCCACCGTCTTCTTGCCGTCGATCACCGAGCGGGCCGCGTTCTGCAGGACCGCCTTGGTGTCGTTGGCCTCAGCCCAGTTGGGGCTGGCCGGGAAGCCCTTGGCCACCTTGAAGGTGTCGGTGAAGGGCTTCTGCGCCGGGTCGCTGCCCAGCTCCGAGAGCGCGTCCGGGTAGAGCGGGAGCAGGCCGCCCTCCTTGGCGTAGCGGACGCCGAACTCCTTGCCCGAGGCGAGCTTGAGGTACTCGGCCGCGAGCTCGACGTTCTTGCTGTCCTTCCAGATGGCGATGTCGTTGCCGCCCTGGAAGGCCGGCGCCGGGCCGCTTCCGTCCTTGTTCGGGAGCGAGAAGAAGCCCATCTTGGCCTCGTCGATCTTGCCCTTGCTCTGCTCCTTGATGGCCGCGATGTCCCAGCCACCGGTGACGTACATGCCGACCTTCCCGGCGGCGAAGCGCTGGGCGATGTCGACGGAGTTCTGCGTCAGGCGGCCCTTACCGGAGACGCCGTCCTTGGCGACCAGGTCCGTGTAGAACTGGAAGCCCTCCTTGAAACCGGGATCGGTGAGCTTGCCGACCCACTTGCCGCCCTCGAAGGAGGCGAAGTCGCCCCCTGCGGACCAGACGAAGGGGGACAGGGACATGTTCGCGTCGGAGCCGCCGTTGAAGGCGAACCCGTCGACGTCCTTGCCTTCCTTGTCGACGATGGTCTTCGCCGCGGTGACCAGCTCGTCCCAGGTCTTGGGCGGCTGGATGCCGAGCTTGTCGAACCAGTCCTTGCGGTAGAGGACGGCGCGGGTGCCGCCGCCCCACGGAGCCGCGTAGATCTTGCCGTCGATCGTCTCGTAGCTCCACAGGTTCTGCGGGATCTGCTGGAGCTCGCTGTCGCCCTTGACGATGTCGGAGATGTCGGCCAACGCCTCCTGCGAGACCCAGGCCGCGACCTGGTCGTTGCCGAACTCGGTGACGTCCGGGCCCTCGCCGCCGGCGAGTGCCGCGGTCCACTTCTTCTGCGCGTCAGGCCAGGGGATCCACTGCACCTTGGCGTCGGCGCCGGTCTCCTGCTTGAACTTCGCGTTGAGGTCGTCCATGTACTTGTTGGCTACGTCCGTGGGTGCGCCGAGCCGCCAGACCGTGAGGGTCTGACCGGCGAACTTGGGACCTGAGGCCGCCGGCGCGCCGGCGGTCGGCTCAGTCGTCCCGGAGTCGCCGCCGCATGCGGCGAGACCCAGGGCCAGTGCTGCGGTGACGCTCGTCGCGACCGCGATCTTCACGATCTTCACGATGGGTTTCTCCCTTCCCGGCTTCACGTCGGGGGTGCGCTCATGCGGGGTGTCGGCGGGCCTTCACCTGCTGGATGACGCTCTCCGTCCGGTCGGCGCTCGTGGCATCCCGAGGCTTGATCGCTTGCCTCCGGGGTGGCTGCCGCTAAACTAACAAGAAAGTTTCTTAAAAAAAACCCGTGTTAGCGGATCGTGACGAGAGGGAGCCAGCCAGTGCCTCTACGACCGGGAACACCTCGGCTGCTCCGCCAGATCAACGACCGGGCGGCCCTGGAACTGCTGCTCTC
>Ga0310811_10007696_pt1 | contig 13807 bp, 12 predicted proteins | sample YCmetagenome_FD_207642 | JGI IMG/M metagenome (GOLD analysis project Ga0310811, IMG submission 207642) | Soil microbial communities from experimental microcosm in Duke University, North Carolina, United States - YC | ecosystem: Engineered > Artificial ecosystem > Soil microcosm > Unclassified ... | reverse complement strand
GCCACTTGATTACAATTTCGGTCCGCAGCGTCGCTAGTTGAACGCCATCACCGTCTCGCTGCCGGATTGAATGCGTTCCAGCAGCATCGGCGTCTCGGGTACCAGCCGCTCCATCCAGTAGCGCGCGCACATCAGCTTCTCTTTATAGAACTGTGCGTTCGGCGGATTGGCGGCGAGCTTGGCAAGCGCGATTTTGGCCATGCGGCCCCACATCCAGCCGACGACGGTGATCCCCATCAGCCGCAGATAGTCGCTGGCGCCGGCGCCGGCATTGTTCGGATTCGCAAGCCCGTTGGCCGCGAGCCAAAGCGTGGCACCCTGCAGGTTCTCGAGCGCCCGCTTCACGCCCTTGACGAAGGGCGCCATCGCCGTGTCTTTTTCATTTTCGGAAATCCAGCCTGTGATCTGCCCGAACAGCGCCATCGGCGCGGCGCCGCCCTTGCGGCCGAGTTTGCGTCCGACCAGGTCCATCGCCTGCACGCCATTGGCGCCTTCGTAGATCAGGTTGATGCGCCCGTCGCGCACGAACTGCTCGACGCCATTGTCGCGGATATAGCCGTGGCCGCCATAGCACTGCATGGCGAGGTTCGCCGCCTCGAAGCCCATGTCGGTGCAGAACGCCTTCAACACCGGCGTCATCAGATCGGCGAGCAGGCCGGCGACTTCGGCTTCCGCCCGCTTGGAGCGTGCAATCGACATGTTGAGCGTCGTCCACATGGCGAGCGCGCGCGCGCCTTCGACGAAGGAACGCGAATGCAGCAGCATGCGCTTGACGTCGGGATGCACGATCTCGAGATCGGCCGGCTTGTCGGGCTCGGCGCTGCCGGTCAGCGCGCGTCCGACGCGGCGCTCATGCACATATTGATAGCCGTTCTGGTAAGCGACCTCGCCGATCGAAATCCCTTGGATGCCGACGCCGAGCCGCGCGCCGTTCATCATGCCGAACATGCCTGCCATACCGGCGCTGGCCGAGCGCTTTTCGCCGGGCTTCGGCGGTGTGGGTTTCGGGCCGAGCCGCCAGGCGACCGCATTGTCGAAGTTGAGAACGCAGGTCGCCTGCGCCTTGATGCCCATCTTCTTCTCGATGCCGCCGGTGGTCACGCCATTGCGTGCGCCCATCTTGCCGTCTTGACCGACGAGGAACTTCGGTACCATGAAGAAATTCACGGTCGAGAGATCGTCCTGGATCTGGCCCTTCTCGTCGGGAATTTTGGCGATGACCATGTGGATGATGTTGTCGGTGAGATCGTGGTCGCCGCCCGAGATGAAGATTTTCGTTCCCGTCATGCGATAGGTGCCGTCCGGCTGCTCCACCGCGCGCGTCTTCATCAGCCTGAGATCGGTGCCGCAATTGGGTTCGGTCAGGCACATGGTGCCGGCCCATTCGCCGCTGACCATGCGCTTGGCGATATGCTCCTTCATCCAGGGCTCGCCCGTGGCGGCAAGGGCGGAGTAGGCGGCACTCGTCAGCCCCGGATACATGGCGAAGGACTGGTTGGCGCTCATCGCCATCTCGGCGACCGCCATGCTGATCGTCATCGGAAGACCGGCGCCGCCCAGTTCCTCGGGCGCGCTCAGAGCGCCCCAGCCGGCCTCGGAATAGGCCTTGTAGGCTTCCTTGAAGCCTTTGGGCGTGCGCACGACGCCGTTTTCGTAATGTGCGCCTTCCTCGTCGCCGGACTGGTTGATCGGCTGCAATACTTCCTCGCAGAACTTCGCCGCATTGGTCAGGATGTCTTCGACCAGATCGGGCGAAAGGTCGGCGAATTGCGGCAGGTCGCGCTGCTTGTCGATCTCGAGAAATTCGTTCAGAACGAAGCGGTAATCGTCGAGCGGCGCGCGATAGATCGGCATGGTAAAATCCTGTCCAGGTTTGGTTGTTTTGTACGCCGGAACCGGGATGGGTGTCGACAACGCAAAAGCCGGACAATTCAGGTCACGCATGAATGTCCGAGCCGGAATCTGGATCGCGTGCCTGGCGATGTTGTGCGCGTGGACATTTGGCACAGCAGGCTCCCACGCATCGCCCCAGCGCGTGGTGTCGACCTTTCTGTGTACGGACGAATATGTTTTCCGACTGGTACCGCGCGACCACATCGCGGCACTTTCGTTCGAGGCCGGCGACCGCCATCCCGTGGTTTCCACGATCGCCGATGAAGTCGGCGGCATCAAAGGCATTCGTCCCGACACCGAAACGGTGCTCAATCTCCATCCCGACCTGGTGGTCATGTACCAGAATACGATGCCGCGGCTGCATGCGAACCTGCTCGCGCTTGGCGTGCCATTGCTCGACGTGCCGTGGGACAATTCCATTTCCGGCATCCGGCGAACGACGCGCCTGCTGGGCGACAGGCTCGGCGCACGCGCACAAGCGGCCGCGCTGCTTGCCGCGATGGACACAAAGCTCGCCGCAGTGCGCGCGCGGGCCGTGCGACCCGCCGTGCGCACGCTTTTGTACGAACCAAATGGCTATTCCAGTGTCGAAGGCGTCACGGAAGAACTTATGCGCCTGGCCGGACTCGAAAACGCAGCGCCGGGCTACAAGCCGACGCGCGAAGGAACCGTTCCGGTCGAAGCCGTGATTGCCGCAGCACCAGAGTTGCTGATCTTCAGCGGCCGCGAGGGGCGCGCGGACTCGCGCGCATTGCTCGTGCAGCATCATCCGGCGCTGGCCACGCTTGCCGGGCGGACCTATTCGGCGTGGGCCGATCTCTTGCCACTTGCCTGTCCAGGCCCTTGGTCCGCCGCCGCCGCAGAAACATTCGCGGAGCTCGGCCACAAGGCACGCGCGCTTGCGAAGCCGGACCCCGGCAACTAGAACTCTACGCGACGGACGGATCAGGGAACGCGGCAAAACCGCGGCTGCCCCCGCAACTGTAGTCGGCGCAACGCGCATCCGAATGCCACTGGGAAACCGGGAAGGCGGATGTGGCGGCCGTGAGCCAGGAAACCTGCCGCCGCGTGTCGTCCGTCCGCATGCCGGGGTTGGCGCGCGGTCTGCGGTACTCCCGCAAGCGGCGACTCGGTGGAGGTCGCATGGACGCAACGGTTTCGATCCAGGATGTGCGAAAAACGGCGGATCGCGCGCAGATCGCGACCGTCGTGCTTGGCGTGCTGTTGTTGCTGTTTTTCGCCGTTTCATTTCTGCTCGGCCCCGCCAATCTTTCGCCGCGCGCGTTGTTCGCCGGATTGCTGTCGGGTCACGGCCCGGCGGGTGTCATCGCGCGCGAGATTCGCCTGCCGCGGGCTGCGCTTGCACTGGTGGTCGGCGCGGCGCTGGGCGCGAGCGGCGCGGCGTTGCAGGGACTGTTTCGCAATCCGCTGGCCGAACCGGGCGTCACCGGAGTGACCTCCTCGGCGGGACTGGGCGCCGTCCTCGCGCTCTATTTCGGTCTCGCCGCGGCGAGCGCGTTCCTGTTGCCGGGATTTGCGGTCGTCGGTGCGCTCTTATCGGCCGGCATTCTCTATCTGCTGTCGCGCAGCGGCGCCGGCGCGATGGCGCTCGTGCTGGCGGGCGTCGCGATCGCGAGCTTCGCCACCGCGCTGACCGCTTTGGCCCTCTCGCTTGCGCAAAATCCATACGCGATGAGCGAGATGGTTCTGTGGATGCTGGGATCGCTGAAGGATCGAACGCTGTTCGACCTCGGCTTCGCCGCGCCACTGACGCTCGTAGGCATCGCGTTGCTCATGAGTGCCGGGCGCGGGCTCGACGCGCTGACGCTGGGCGAGGAAGCCGCGCAAAGTCTGGGCGTCAATCTGGCATCGGTACGCGGCAGGGTCGTGGTCGGTGTGGCGCTGGCGACGGGCGCGGCGACGGCGGCGGCAGGCGCGGTCAGTTTCGTCGGTCTCGTCGTGCCGCACGTCTTGCGACGCTTCTACGGCTACGAACCCTCGCGGCTGATCGTTCCATCGGCGCTCGGCGGCGCGGTGCTGGTCAGCGCGGCGGACATCGCGGTGCGCCTGATCGCGCCGGATGGCCAGCTCCTGCTCGGCGTCGTCACCGCGATGCTGGGCGCGCCGTTCTTCCTCTGGCTGATCCTCCGTCTACGGAGGGAATCGTGACGGCCGCGGTCGGATTCGCCAATGTCTCCGCGTCCTATGGTGCGCGCGAAGTGCTGAGCGGCGTCACCACCGCTTTCGCTGCAGGCGCCGTCACCGGAATCGTCGGCCCGAACGGCGCCGGCAAGACGACACTGTTTCGCGCCGCACTCGGCCTCATGCCGCTCTCCGTGGGAACGATCCATGTGCTCGACAAACCGCTGGCGCAATGGTCGCGAGAAGGACTGGCGCGCACGCTCGCTTATCTGCCGCAGGGCTCCGATGCGCACTGGCCGGTGAAAGCGCGCCAGCTGGTCTCGCTCGGCCGCCTGCCGCATCGCGCGGCGTTCGCCGCGCTCGCACCCGCTGATGCGATCGCAATCGACGAGGCGTTGTTACGCTGCGATGCGCAGCAATTCGCCGAGCGGCGGATGGACGAACTGTCGGCCGGCGAACGCGCGCGGGTACTGTTCGCCCGTGCCTTGGCGACATCGGCACCCGTCCTTTTGGCCGACGAGCCGGCAGCCTATCTCGATCCGTCGCATCAATTGCGCCTGATGGAACTTCTGCGCGAGGAGGCGGCACGCGGTACGGCCGTCGCCGTCACGCTGCACGATCTGACGCTCGCCTCGCGTCATTGCGACGAGCTTGTCGTTTTGGCCGAGGGTCGCGTCGCAGGGCAGGGCGTGCCCGCCGACGCCTTGTCCGACGCGCTTCTGGCGCGCGTCTTCGGCATTGCCGCGCTGCATGTGCCAGATCCTTCCGGTGGCCCGTCGGCGCTGGCGCCATGGCGGCGGCTATAAGTTTGCCGAGAGCCTCTTTATTCTAGCTGTGTCAGGAGGGCGGCCATGCACGACGACGACGATGATGATGATGGGCGCGATCGACACTACAAGCGCCAATTGCGCGCGCTGCAGATCGAACTCGTCAACCTGCAGCGCCATCTTCTCAAGAAGAATGCACGCGTTCTCGTCCTGCTCGAGGGCCGCGACGGCGCCGGCAAGGACGGAACGATCAAGCGCCTCATCCAGCACATGAGTCCGCGCGACACGCGCGTGCATGCTCCGAACAAACCGTCGAACCGTGAGGAATCGCAGTGGTATTTCCAGCGGTTCGTGCGCTACCTGCCGAGCGCCGACGAGTTCGTCGTGTTCAACCGCTCCTGGTACAACCGCGCCGGCGTCGAACGCGTGATGGGATTTGCCGACGCCAATCAGGTCGAGTCGTTCCTCGAGAACGTGGTGCGCTTCGAGCAGATGCTGGTGCGCGACGGGATCGAATTGCGGAAATATTATCTGGACATCTCCAAGAAAGAGCAGAAGAAGCGGCTGGCGGCGCGCGAGAAGAGCCCACTGAAGCAGTGGAAAGTGTCGCCCATCGATGCCGTGGCGACGAAAAAGTGGGACGATTACTCGAAGGCGCGCGACGACATGTTCCAGCGCACCAGCCATCCCGCCGCCGAGTGGCGCGTGGTGCACTCCGACACCAAGAAAGTCGCACGGTTGGAATTTCTGCGCGACCTACTCGGCAGCTTTTCCTACCCGCACAAGAACAAGAAACTGACGCGCCCGAATCGAAACATCGTCTTTTCCTGGAGCGAGGATGCGGCACGGCGCGGCCGGATCGCCAAATAATCTCCTTCCTGCCCGAAGCGGCGCTCTGTGCTAAGGGTAGGGACCGGAAGGAAGGGACCGGGCGGGAGATGGGCAGGGTCACGCTCGCGAGGCTGGAAATCTATGGCGGTCTTGCCGCGCTCGCCATCATTTTTGCGCTTGCAGGTTACGGCTTGGTGGCGCGTTTGGCGGATCGGCTGGATCCCAAGCTGCGCGCCTGCATCGAGCGCAATATGCAAGGCCGCGCCGACGAAAAGCCCATGACTCGCGAATTCGCCGAAGCGCTCTGCCGGCGTCTCCAGGCGAATGGCGCGGTCGAACGGTAAACGCCCCGGCGGCGCTTGCCCCGAGGCCAGCATGTCGTAATCTCCCTCAATCGCTATCGGAATTCGAGGAAACCTCCCATGCCCGGCCCGCTGCACGGCGTCACCGTCATCGACCTGACGAGCTTTATCTTCGGCCCCTATGCCACGCAGACGCTGGGCGATCTTGGCGCCGAGATCATCAAGGTCGAAGCGCCGGAGGGCGACAAGCAGCGCTTCGGCCTGAAGCAGAACAAGAGCAAGAACATGGGCTCGACGTTCATGATGCTCAACCGCAACAAGAAGTCGGTAACCCTCGATCTGAAGCTGGAAGAGGACCGTGAGAAGCTGCGCGCTCTCATCCCGACCGCGCAGGTGTTCATCCACAATGTGCGCACCAGTGCCATGGGCCAGCTCGGCTTCGGCTATGAGCAGGTTTCGAAGCTCAATCCCTCGATGGTGTATGTCCATCTCGTCGGTTTCGGCTCCGAAGGCCCCTATGGCGGCCGTCAGGCATTCGACGATCTGGTACAGGCGGCATCGGGCGGCGCCGACATGCTCCTCGACAACAATGGCGAGAGCACGATGCGGATGTTCCCGAGCTACATCGCCGACAAGGTGTCGGGGCTGCATGCGCTCTATGCGACGCTGGCGGCGCTCTTCCATCGCGAGCGGACGGGCGAAGGCCAGTTCGTCGAAGTACCGATGCTGGAAAGCTATACGCACTTTCTGATGATCGAGCATCTCTACGGTGCGGCGTTCGAGCCGGTGATCGGTCATGTCGGGATGACTCCGGCTGTCGCGCCCGATCGCGCCTGTTTCAAGACCAAGGACGGCTGGATCGCGACCATGCCGTCGGGCAAGGAAGGCGCCAACAATTTCATGAAGCTGGGCGGGATCGAGGATTTCTACAACAGCGAGGAGTTCGTCACCGCCAAGACCAGCAAGGAGAAGGTCGCGCTCTACAACGTCGCCATGCGCAAGGCGGCGGCGACCCACACGACGGCGGAGTGGATGGAACTCGGCCAGCAACACCGCATTCCGATCATGCGGGCCAACACGTTGGACGGTGTGCTCGACGATCCTCATCTGAAGGCGGTCGGCTTCTTCGAAGTGCTGCCGCACGAGACAGAGGGACAGTGGCGCTCGATGAAGCCGCCGATCAACTTCTCCAAGACGCCGGCCAGCGTGCGCAGCAATCCGCGCAAGCCAGGCGCCGACAGCGATGAAATATTGAGCCGGGTGCGCCCCAGGACCAAGGCGGCGGAATAACGCCACACCCATCGACGCAAAGCTGACTTGACGTCCCAGCGTCGCCGCTGAATCACGCCGTTGCGAGCGTGTGCGCGGCTTTGAGCCGCGCGCATCGTTGACCGAAATCAATTTTCCATGCGCTGCACGGGATCCAACTACCCGGGAGACAATGGGCGTATCGGCCGCTGCTCGACTCGAATGCATGGCGATGCCGACGCCCCTTGAAGACGTCATGGATCGTCGTTCGCGGCGATCCGAAACGCGAGGATGGTCCGATATGACAACGATGAAGACGGGCGGTGACCTTTTTGCGGAGACATTGGCTGCGGCAAAAGTCAGGCATGTTTTTGCGCTTCATGGCGGACATCTGGAGGCCCTGCTGAAGGGCTGTCTCAATAACAACATCGCTTTGCATGATTTCAGGCATGAGTCGTCTGCCGGACACGCAGCCGATGCCTATGCTCGCGCGACCAGGAATGTCGGCGTCTGTGTCATTACGGCGGGGCCGGGATTCACCAATGCCGTGAGCGCCATCGTCAATGCGTACCTGGACTGTTCACCCGTACTCTTCGTCATCGGTGCTCCGCCCCTGCGCGAATTGGAAACCAATCCTCTACAAGGCGGGTTCGATCAGATCGCCATGGCGACGCCTGCTGTAAAGTGGGCCCATCGCATCACGAACACCGAGCGCATTGCCGAATTGACGGCCATGGCACTGCGCAAAGCCATGACCGGTCGGCGCGGGCCGGTTTTGCTTGAGATTCCCATCGATGTGCTGCACACGCCCATAGACGCGAATACCGCGACCAAGGCCAGCGGTCTCGAAGTGCATCCCCGGCCGGCGCCTTCGCCGGCTGAGACCGCGGCGCTGCTTTCGCTGCTGCGCAAAGCCAAACGCCCGGTCATCATAGCGGGTGGCGAAGCTCAGTTTGGCGATTGCGGCCGCACGCTGCAGCAGTTCGCCGAGTTGAGCGGAATTCCGGTATTTGCCAATACCCGTGGACTGGGCCTCCTGCCTTCGGATCATCCATTGAGCGGTCACTCTGCGACCAATCTTGGTGCTCTGAATCTGGTGGGCGCTGAGCCGCCCGATGCCGTGCTGCTGCTTGGTGCACGACTAGGGCTGTTCTTGGGTGGCCGCAGCGGCACTGTTGTGCCGGGCTCCGCGCGCGTCGCTCAGGTTTATTCCGATGCCAGTGAAATTGGCCGATTGCGCGACATCGACGTCGCGATAGCGGCCGACTGCGGCGCGACGATGGAGGCGCTCGTGGAAGCCGCTGGCGCTACTGCCTGGTCCGTGGACCGCGCTTGGGTGAAACGCGCCGTCGCGCTTCAGAACATGGCGGGACAAATGTATCCGGCGAAAGAAAACAAAGCCGGGATTCATCCCTATCACGCCGCGGCGGCGGTGATGGCGGCATCGGGACCGGACGCCGCCTATGTCCTGGACGGTGGCGAAGCTGCGAGCTGGGCCGGCGACAGCGTTAGGGTCAATGGTCCCGGGCGGGTTCTATCGCATGGCTATCTTGGATGTCTGGGCATCGGCCCCGGCTTCGCCATCGGCCTCCAGACCGCGTTTCCAGGGCGCCGTGTCGTGCATGTCACCGGCGATGGAGCGATGGGATTTCATCTGCAGGAATTCGACACCATGATGCGTCATTCACTGCCCATAGTGACTGTCGTGCTCAACAACCGCGTTTGGGGAATGTCGATCCACGGCCAACAGATCATGTTTGGCGCGAACTACAACGTCATCACCAGACTCGGCGACACACGCTATTCGGCAGTGGCCCAGGGCTTCGGCTGTCATGGAGAATATGTCACGCGTTTCGACGAAATTGCGCCGGCGATGGAGCGAGCGTTCAAGAGCGGCAAACCAGCTTGCGTCGAAATCATAGTGGACGAAACCGCAATACATCCCGTGACGCTGTCGATGCTGGGCAAAGCCTCGGAAGGCTCGCGCGAGGTTGTGATTCCCTATTACGAAAACATCTCTGGCCAATAGCACTCGACGGTGCTCGGACTGGAAGCAGCCGGTTCCCGCGCGGCGGTTTGTCGAAATTCCGATTGGCTGAAATGGCCAGCTAGTTCGCTGTCCTCAAACTCATGATGTAGGCGACGACGTTATCTTTTTCGTCGTTGCTCAAAATGATGTTCGGCATCGTGGGATGTGAGGTTTGCAGCCACACTCGCAGCGCTCTGTCCGTCATGCCGAGTGTCGTGGCGATGTTGGTGAAATTCGGCGCCATCGGGTTGGGCGAACGCGATTCGCCGGCGCGAACCGCATGGCATTGGGCGCACGTCGCAAGCGCGAGCAGTGATCCCTGCCTTGCGTCACCCACATCCTGCGCCGACGCATGCAGCGTCGACGCGAAAATGGCCAAGATCGCAAGCAGGACTCGTCTCATCGCGGACATTCGTTCAGTGGCCATTGGCACGGATTCAGCCCGGTTCCCCGAGGAATGTACGGCGTCGCCGCGGTACAGGCAACGGGAGTCCGCGGGAGCTCGCGGACGTGGCAGTCTGCTTTTTTGTGGGCTCACATCAGTGCATATTTCGCCCGGCCAGAAAGGCGGCCCATTTTGCGTGCGATGGTTTTCGAGAGCGGGAATAGTCGGTTGCGCATGGAGCGGAACTGGCCGATGCGCGAGCCCAATGCAAATGAAGTCCTCATCCGCGTGCACGCGTGCGGCGTTTGCCGGACGGACTTGCATATCGTCGACGGCGAGCTTTCCGATCCGAAGGATCACCTCATTCCCGGTCACGAAATCGTGGGGATTGTCGAGGCGGTCGGTTCCGAGGTCAGCAGGTTTCACCGCGGCGAGCGTGTCGGCGTGCCCTGGCTGGGCTCGACGTGCGGCGCGTGTGAGTATTGTCGGAGCGGACGTGAAAATCTGTGCGACAAGGCGCGGTTCACCGGCTACCAGATCGATGGTGGCTATGCTGACTATGTGACGGCCGATGTGCGTTACTGTTTCAAGCTTCCTGCGTCGTACAGCGACATCGAAGCGGCACCACTGCTTTGCGCCGGCCTGATCGGTTATCGCGCGCTCAAATTGGCGGGATCGGGCAGGCGTCTCGGCCTCTATGGCTTCGGAGCGGCGGCGCATATCGCGATCCAGATCGCACGCCACCGTGGTCAGGATGTGTTTGCCTTCACCAAGCCCGGCGATTTGGCAGGACAGGCCTTTGCCCGTTCCTTGGGTGCGGTGTGGGCCGGCGCCTCCGACGTTGTTCCGCCCGAGCAGCTCGATGCCGCAATTCTGTTTGCGCCAGTCGGCTCGCTCGTTCCAACGGCACTCGCGGCGACGTCCAAGGGCGGGGCTGTCGTCTGTGCGGGCATCCACATGAGCGACATACCGTCCTTTCCCTACCATCTGCTGTGGGGAGAGCGATCCATACGTTCGGTGGCGAACCTGACGCGGAGCGACGGCGATGAATTCTTTGCCATCGTAGAGCAAACGCAGGTACGAACGACAGTACAGCCCTTCGCTCTGGCGGCGGCAAACGAGGCGCTGGCGCAGCTTCGCCAGGGAAAAGTGGAAGGCGCGGCGGTATTGGTGCCGTCGCGGGATTGAACGCTACAACTGTGGCGTCGTGCGATCCTTCATCTCAAAGAACTTGCGCGCAAAAGCGACCACTTCGCCTTCCGTCGGCTTGTCGAGAGTTTCTACACCCATGATCCGCGGCGCCAATGCCGGCGCGTGATCACGGATGAAATGGGCCAACTCGGTCTTCGCCGTACCATGGCCCACGATGAGAATTTCGTGATTGGGCGTTAGTGCATCGACGATGGCGCGCAGATAATGCTTGTCGATCGGTGCGTGGCCCGATCCCACGGTTCCGGACTTATGGTGGATTGTGCCACCGTCGCCGCCGGCTCGGATGCGATGGCGCTCAATACCAGTCTGTCCGAATTCGAAAATGCGCGTCTCCTGATGGTCGATCCAGACCACGGCATGGAAGTGATGAGTCATGGGTTCACGGGCATGATCTGCCGCCTTCCGACGATGCTATTCGCGATACGTTATGCCAAATCGAGCTCGCAAACCAACGCCCAAGCTCATCAGTGCGACATGAGGATGGGAATCTTGGAATGCGAAGCTATGAAGTCCGTGACGCCGCCGAGAATGGTTTCCAACACCGGGCTATGACCAAAGCCGCCGAGCACGATCAGGTTGCATCCGCAATTGCCGGCCGCCTCAAGCAGTGCCCTTCCGATCGGCAGCGCGGACTCTACGGTTTCGACGTGAACTTTCACGCCGTGCAGCGCAAGGAATTCCAGGACTTCCGAAGTATCGACGCTGCATTTCTTGCCGCGCGACACCGTGAGGAGATCCACGCTGGTCGACTGGACAAGGAAGGGCAGAGATGCGGTCACTGCATGTGCAGCATGGAGGCTGCCATCCCAGCAGATCGCGACGTTCTTGAAGTTGCCGATCGGTGTTTGGTTGACGAGAAGCACGGGTCTTAGCGCCGTGCGAAGCGTCTTGAGAAACGTTTCGTTCAACTCCGTGTTGTCGTGCCAGCGCAGTGACCCGAAAACGACGAGATCGCTGAGCGCTGCCTCTTGCCCGACCAAATATTCGAAATTGCCCATGGCGCGATGAAACGAACAGGTGACGCTCGCCTGGCGCTTCGGTTCCTTGAGAATCGGAACGCGATACCGATCACAGATCCTGGAAAGAGCTTCGTGCGCGCGCTTGGCGGCCGACTGGGCGGTGCGACTTTGGCCCTCCACGATCGCTGTCACGACTTCACCGGAAAGCGGTGCGCCGACCACCGGAATGGCTCGGGTTGGGTCGGGATGAACGTAGAGTACCTTCACGTGGCTGTTGAACGGCCCGGCAAACTGGATCGCCGCCTCGATAGCCAGTTCATCGTGCTCGCTGCCGTTCACCGGCACCAGAATTTTTGCGATCGTCACGCGTCAAGACCTCAGTATGGACGAGGTATTTTGATTGCCTGCGGGACTTGGTCTTTGATTCAGGTCAGCAAACCAGACGCGCAGATGGTCTGGGGCATCGCAATTCAAAAATGCAGCGTCGCCCGCATGACGCCTGGATCGTTCGCGGAGGCGGTGAATTTGCAACCTGCCTCTCTGCACAAGGAGAGCATGAGTTTATTTTCGATCAGTACGTCGCCCCACAACTCCGCTATCCCCCGGCCTCGGGCATAACTGCCGAGTTCTCGCATCAAGAGCCGCCCGATTCCGTGACCCTTGAGGTCACTGCGTACGAGAACGGCAAACTCTGCGCGCACATTGTCGGGATCGGCGGCAAGTCGCGTAACGCCCGCGATCGCGCCCGAGGATTCGAACAGAACAAATGCCATTTCGCGGTCGTAATCGATTTGCGTGAGGCGCGCGAGCGTGGGCAGCGGCAACGACCTCAGCGGCGCGAAGAATCGCATGCGCACGTCTTCCGGCGAGAGGTTTGCGAAGAATGAGGTAAAGGCCGGCGCGTCTTCTGGCCGCACGGGACGCAGGAGATACTCTCCGGCTCCGGAAACGGAAACTGTCCGCACAAGCTCCGACGGATAGGGCCTGATCGCCAACCTGTCGAGCTGCTGCTTTGCGATCTCCACCGTCTTCACGCGCGCATCAAGAGCGATCACGCCGGTTTCGTCGGCAAGCAAAGGGTTGATGTCCAGCTCGACGATTTCGGGAAAATCGCAAGTCAGTTGCGATAGATGCACCAGCGCGCCTGCGATCGCGTCGAGCGCGGCGGGCGGTCTATCGCGATAGCCCTTCAACAGGCGATAAACGTTGGTTCGGCCGATGAGTTCGCGTGCCAGCTTGATGTTGAGTGGAGGGAGCGCCAGGGCCTTGTCGGCTATGACTTCGACGGCAGTTCCGCCCTGTCCGAAGAGAAGAAATGGTCCAAATATCTTATCGATCGCCATACCGATGATGAGCTCATGAGCCCGCGGTTTCTGCACCATCGGCTGAATGAGAAAGCCGCTCAAACGTGCGCCGGGCTGTGCCCTTTGGACACGAGCCTGCATTTCCGCGGCAGTGCGTGCGGCATCGCTCGGCGCGATGTTCAACGCCACGCCGCCGACATCGGACTTGTGGGAAATGTCCCGCGATTGGATCTTGAGAGCGACCGCGCCGGGGATACTTGCCACAGCCGTCGCGACATCTTCGGGCGTTTTCGCGCGGATCGATTGAATGGTTGGAATGCGATAGCACTCAAGGAGGCTTTGCACGGCAATGGTATCGAGCCAGCCGGGCGGCGCACCGCTCAAAACCCGCTTTGCCGTGGCGCGGTCGGGTTCTGCGTCGGTTGCAACGGATGGCGGAACCTCCATCAAGGTTTCCTGGCCGCGACGATAGCGAACCATATGCATGAAGCCGCGCGTGGCCTTTTCGGGAGTGTCGTAGGTGGGCAGTTTGGCGTCCGCAAACATGGCTCGCGCCTGCGCAGCGGATTTCGAGCCAAGCCAATTGGTCAGGATTGGCGTTTTTGCGCTACGTGAAACAGAAACGATCGCCTGCGCAGCCTCCGTACCGGATGCGACGGCGGTCGGGCAGTTGAGGACGAGGATTGCGTCCTGTTCGGCGGTCGCCTGAAGTATGTTCAATGTATCCGCATAGCG
>Ga0310811_10007694_pt1 | contig 13808 bp, 11 predicted proteins | sample YCmetagenome_FD_207642 | JGI IMG/M metagenome (GOLD analysis project Ga0310811, IMG submission 207642) | Soil microbial communities from experimental microcosm in Duke University, North Carolina, United States - YC | ecosystem: Engineered > Artificial ecosystem > Soil microcosm > Unclassified ... | reverse complement strand
CACCTACGACGAAAACTTGAGCGAGGCGAAACGCCTGGCATCGATGTTCGCCGCGCTCGCGGACTTCCCGAAGCCGCTGGTCGGCCGCGTGCACGGTGCGGTCTACGGCGGCGGCGTCGGCTTCTGCTGCGCGTGCGACATCGTGGTCGCGAGCGACGACGCCAGGTTCGGGCTCACCGAGGTGAGGCTCGGCATCCTGCCCGCGGTCATCAGCCCGTACGTGATCCGCCGGCTCGGCGACCGCAACGCGCGCGAGCTGATGCTGACCGGCGAGCGCTTCGACGCCGTGACCGCCCAGCGCTACGGCATCGTGAACCACGTCGTACCCACGACCGGGCTGGACGCCAAGGTTTCCGAGCGGGTGGACGAGCTGCTGAAGGGCGCCCCGCGCGCGCAGGCGCGGGTGAAGGAGCTGCTCGTGCGCTGGACCGACATGGGCTGGGAGGAGTACCGGCGCTCGGTGCCCGAGACGCTGGCGCACGCTCGCGATGGCGAAGAGGCGAAGGACGGGCTAGCGGCGTTCTTCGACAAGCGCAAGCCCAAGTGGGTCGAGTAAGCTCGCCCTCCATGTTCAAGAAGGTCCTGATCGCCAACCGCGGCGAGATCACCTGCCGCGTCGCCGCCACGCTGCACGAGATGGGCATCCGCACCGTGGCGGTCTACTCCGAGGCCGACCGCGGCGCGCTGCACACGCGCGTCTGCGACGAGGCGCGCTGGATCGGCGCCGCGGAGGCGCGCGAGAGCTACCTGAACATCGACGCCGTGGTGACCGCCGCGCGCGAGTCCGGCGCCGACGCCGTCCATCCCGGCTTCGGCTTCCTCGCCGAGAACGCGGCGTTCGCCGAGGCGGTGGCGGCCGCCGGGCTCACGTTCATCGGGCCCACGCCGGCGCAGATCCGCGCCATGGGCGACAAGCGCGAAGCCCGGCGTCTCGCCGATGCCGCGGGCGTGCCGATCGTGCCCGGCGCCGAGGGCGCGGATGCGAAAGCGCTCGTGCGCGCGGCGAACGCCATGGGCTACCCGGTCATCATCAAGGCGGCGCTCGGCGGCGGCGGCAAGGGCATGCAGTCGGCGCACGACGCCAAGCACCTCGCGGAGGCGATCGAGGCGGCGCAGCGTGTGGCGTCGTCGGCGTTCGGGGACGAGAGCGTGTACGTGGAGAAGCTGCTCGAGCACGCGCGGCACGTCGAGGTGCAGGTGCTGGGCGACGGGAAGGGCCGCGCCGTGCACGTGTTCGAGCGCGACTGCACGCTCCAGCGCCGGCACCAGAAGGTGGTGGAGGAAGCACCCGCGCCCACGCTCACGGCGGACCAGCGCGCGATCGTCACGCATGCCGCGGTGCGGCTCGCCGAGGCGGTCAAGTACCGCGGCGCCGGCACGATCGAGACGCTCATCACCCGCGAGGGCCACGTTTACTTCCTGGAGATGAACACGCGGCTCCAGGTCGAGCACCCGGTCACCGAGCTGGTGAGCGGCATCGACCTCGTGCGCGCGCAGATCGAGATCGCCGCCACGGGCGAGCTGCCGTTCGAGCAGCACGAGATCAAGCGCCACGGCCACGCCATCGAGGCGCGGCTCTATGCGGAGGACGCGGCGAACAACTTCCTGCCGCAGGTGGGCGTGGCTTCGCGCGTGCGCTGGCCGGACGGGCCTTTCGTGCGCGTGGACTCCGGCGTCGAGTCCGGCGATGCCGTCGGCGTCCACTACGATCCGATGCTGGCCAAGATCATCGCCTACGCGCCCACGCGCGAGGCGGCGATCGAGCGCCTGCTGGGCGCCCTGGACGACACCCGCGTCCACGGCGTGGTCACGAATCTGCCGTTCTTGAGAGCCCTCCTCCGCGCACCCGCGGTGCGCTCCGGTTCCTACGACACCGAGTGGGTGGAGCGGGAGTTCCTCGCCGGCTTCGCCGCGCTCATGCGCGCGCCCGCGCCGGACCTGGCGCTCGCGGCGGTGGCGATCGCCGAGGCTTCCGGCGCGCCGCTCTCGAAGCCGACGGCGAACGGCGCCGCGCCAGCGATCGACCCGTTCGCACAGCTCGGCCGCTGGCGGCAGGCGGGGCTCGCCGAATGAAGTCCCACTGGCGCGACGGCGATCGCGTGCGCGAGGTCGAGCTGCAGCCGCTCGCGCACGGCCGCTGGCGGGTGCGCGTGGACGAATCCGAGTTCGAGCTGTCCTCCGAGGCCATGCCCGACGGCAGGCTCCGGCTCGTGGGCGATGGCCGCGTGACCGTGGCCGAGGTCACACCCGAGGGCGCGCGCCGATTCGTGCGCCTGGGCGTGCTGGATTTCGTCCTCGAGCGCGCGGGAAGTGGGAAGGTGCGCGCCGGCGCGGGCGGCCACGACGGCGGGCTCTCGGCGCCCATGCCGGGCGTGATCACCAAGGTGATGGTGGTGGTGGGCGACGAGGTGACGAGGGGCCAGCCGCTCCTGGCACTCGAGGCGATGAAGATGGAGCACCTGATCCGCGCCCCGCGCGAGGGCAGGGTGAAGCGCGTGGGTGCCAGCCCCGGGCAGATGGTGCAGGCGGGGGCGGAGCTGGTGGAGCTGGAGGCGTAGGTGACGCCAAACGCACCTCGTGTCACAACACGCTCCGGCTCAACGCGATGCGGGGCTCAACCGGGCGTGGAACCGGGCCGATATCCCGCTCATCGGAAACGGGTGAAGCGAGGATTGACCCCTACGCTAGCCCTTGTTACCGTTTCGGGTACGCGCGTAGCGAGAGCGCGTTTTCGAGACGCCACGCTCTCCCCGAGGTGGGCGCTCGTTGAAGGATGACCCAGGGCACACCGGGTTGACTCGACACCCCGCACCGACATCTGGACGTCCTCAAGCTCTTGACCTGGCCTTCATTCAGGCCACGCCGGTCAAGAGTTTTGCGCTTTTCGGGGCCACCATGAAGAAGGCACTCACGTGATCGTTCGCAAGTTCCCGATCGAACATCTCGACCCCATTTCCCTGCTGGGGCACAACGACTCCAACGTCCGCCAGATCGAACGCGAGATCCCGGTGCGCATCACGCTCCGTGACGGCACGCTCAGCGTGGCCGGCGAGGAGCACGAGGTGAAGCCGGCCGTTCGCGTGCTCGAGGAGCTGGTCGAGCTGGTCGAGCGCGGCCGCGTGATCGAGGAGGCCGACGTGTCGACGGCGCTGGGGCAGGCGCGTCGCGACGGGCACAACGGCCACACCACGCCCGAGGGCAACGGCAACGGCAACGGCAAGTCGGTCGGCCGGCTCGCCGAGGCCTACGACGGCGCGCCCGGCTACACGTTCGACCGGAAGGCCGTGCGCCCGCGCACGCCCACGCAGGCGATGTACCTCAAGGCGCTCGAGCAGAGCGAGGTCGTGTTCGGCATCGGCCCCGCGGGCACGGGCAAGACCTACCTCGCCGTGGCCGCGGCGGTCGCGGCGCTCCGCAGCAAGAAGGTGGATCGCATCGTGCTCGTCCGCCCCGCGGTCGAGGCGGGCGAGAGCCTGGGCTTCCTGCCCGGCGACATGCAGGAGAAGGTGGATCCCTACCTGCGTCCCATGTACGACGCGCTCGCCGACCTGATGTCGTACGACAAGATGCGCCGCTTCCTCGAGATGGGCGTCATCGAGATCGCGCCGCTGGCGTTCATGCGCGGCCGCACGCTCTCGAACGCGTTCGTCATCCTCGACGAGGCGCAGAACACCACCGTGCGCCAGATGAAGATGTTCCTCACGCGCCTGGGGTTGAACTCGCGCGCGGTGATCACCGGCGACCTCACGCAGATCGACCTGCGCGCTCCCGAGACCTCGGGTCTCGTGCGCATCCAGTCGATCCTGAGCCACGTCTCCGACATCCGCTTCGTCTACTTCCATCCCGAGGACGTGGTCCGCCACCGCCTGGTGAAGGAGATCATCCACGCGTTCGACGTCTACCACGCGCGCGTGGAAGGGAAGATCGACGACGGCATCGGCCCGACGCTGGATCCGCTGGCGAAGAGCCTGCAGTCGGAGATCGCGCAGGAGGCCTCGCGCATGGACGCGCCGCTGCTGCCCGACGAGCATCGCCCGGGCGAAGGGACGACCGGCCGCCAGGACTGACGCCCCCGCGTCATCCCTCGCCGCGGTCTCCCCATGACCCTGTCCGACGACCTGCCCTCACGCGGACCCGCGCTGCCCGACCGGGCGCGCACGTTCCACTGGGGCCACCACATCGCGCGGCTGGCGATGGTGGTGGCGCTGCTCGCGGCCGCTGCGTTCCTGCCCACCGGGCAGGGCGCGGTCGAGCGCCTGCGCTACCGCGAGGGCGACATCGCGCGCGAGCGCGTCGTCGCGCCCGCGGACTTCCGCGTGCAGAAGGACGACGTCACGCTGCGGCGCGAGCAGGAGGAGGCAGCGCTCGCGGTGCCGCCCGTGTTCACGATCGACCAGCGCGCGCGCACCGATGCCGCCGAGCGCTGGTCGGCGTTCCAGGAGCGGGCACTCGCCGTGGTCTCGGACCCCGCGGTGGGGCCTCGCGAGCGCGCGGACAAGCTCAAGCTCCTGGGCGTGACGCTCTCGGGCGACGCCGCCGACGCGCTGTCGGTGCCGACGCGGGCGCGGCGCGTGCTGTCGGAGATGGGGCCCTGGATCACCGAGGCGATGAGCACCGGCGTGGTGGACGAGAAGCGCGGCGGGTTCATCCTCGGCTATCGCAACGTCACCATGCGCGACGGTGAGGTCGAGACCTCGGTGCCCGCGTCGCAGTTCCTGGACCACACCGAGGCGCTCGACCGCATCGGCCAGCGTGCCAAGGCCGCGTTCGGCGCGGACACGCGCGCGGTGACGCTGGCGTTGGCGCTGGCGGAGCCATTCATCGTCCCCAGCGTCGCCTACGACCGCGCCGAGACCGAGTGGCGGCGCGCGAACGCCAAGAGCGCGGTGCCGGACATGGTCGGCATGGTGAAGAAGGACGAGCTGATCGTCGACGCCAACGAGCGCGTCTCACGCGACGCGATGCTCAAGCTCCGGAGCCTTCGTAACCTCGAGGCGGCGCAGCGCACGCAGACCGAGCACCTCTACCCGCCGCTCGCGCGCATGCTGCTCATGCTCTTGTGCATCGCCGCGTTCGCCACCTACCTGCGCATGGAGCTGCCGGGTGTGTACGCGAACAACGGCATGCTGGCGATGTTCACCGTGCTCACGCTGGTCGTGCTCGGCTGCGTGGTCGCGATCGTCGCCGTGGCGGGGCTCTCCGAGTACGCGGTGCCGCTGGCGCTGGCGCCACTCGTCGTCGCCTCGCTCATGGAGAAGCGGCCGGCGCTGGTGTTCACGCTCATGCTCTCGGTGCTGGTGCTCGCCGTGGCCGAGCTGCGCGGGCCGTTCATCGCCGTGGGCATGATGGGCGGTGTCACCGCGGTCTACTCGGTGCAGCGCCTGCGCCACCGCTGGCACTTCGTGCGTGCGTTCTTCGCCATCGCACTCGCCAACACCGCCGCCATCCTCGCCTGGGACCTGGCGAGGAGCGTTCCCGCGGCCGGCGTCCTGCGCGACGGCATGTGGGGCATCCTCTCGGCGCTGTTCGCGACCGTGGTCGCGTTCGGCCTGCTGCCGCTGGTCGAGCAGGTGTTCCGCCTCACGAGCGACGTCACGCTGCTCGAGCTCTCGGACCTGAACCGCCCGTTGCTCCGCCGGCTCCAGCTCGAAGCGCCCGGCACCTACCACCACAGCATGGTCGTGGGCTCGCTCGCCGAGGCCGCGGCGGAGGCGATCGGCGCCAACTCGCTGCTCGCGCGCGTCCAGGCCTACTACCACGACATCGGCAAGCTCTCGAAGCCCGAGTACTACGCCGAGAACGAGCCCGCCAGCTCGCGCTCGCGCCACGAGAAGCTGACGCCGTCGATGAGCGCGCTGGTGGTGAAGTCGCACATCTCCGAGGGCCTGGAGATGGCGAAGAAGGAACGTCTGCCGCGCGCGGTGCGGAGCGCCATCCCCGAGCACCACGGCACCATGGTGATGGCGTTCTTCTTCCACAAGGCGCTGGAGACCGACCCCACGGCGAGGCGCGAGGACTACAGCTACCCGGGCCCGCGGCCGCGCTCCAAGGAGACCGCGATCCTGATGCTCGCCGACGGCGTCGAAGGCGCCTCGCGCGCGCTCGCCGAGCCGACGCCGAGCCGCATCCGCGGGCTCGTGCAGCGCATCATCGAGGAGCGCGTGCGCGACGGCCAGCTGGACGAGGCGAACATCACCATCCAGGAGCTGGCGCGGATCCGCGAGTCGTTCATCCCCGTCTTGACCGCCATCTTCCACGTGCGTGCGCCGTACCCCACGGCCCCGAAGGCGAAGCGCGAGAGCGAGGCGAAGCGCGAGGAGTAGGCGAACGGCTACCGCTGAGCGGCGAGTGAATCGCGGAGTGCGCGGGCTCGCTCGCGCGCTCCCGTCTTTTCGAGCGCGTCCGCGTAGCTCGTGACCAGCGCCGAGTCGATCACCCCGGCGCGCGTCACCGCCGCGGTGCGCTCGAACGCGGCCCTCACGCCCCGCCAGTCGCCGAGATCGCGGCACGCCTCCATGTGGAAGAGGCACGCGACCTGCGACCGGGGAAGTATCGCCTGCTCGGCGTCCATCAGGCGTCCCGCGAGCGCGGGCCGGTCGAGTGCCAACAGGTTCCACGCCAGGTCCTCGGCGAAGCGGCGGAGCTGCGTGTCGTAGAGCCCTCGCGCCGCCACCACCCAGGGCGCGGGCACCCCGGGCGAGATCTCGACGCCGCCCGCATACGGCACGCCCGGCGCGAGCACCGCGTCGGCCTGGCGGCGGAAGTCGTCGGGGATGCGTTCCGCCCACCACCAGCGATCGATCGGCGGCAGGGGTGAGGTCGTGGAGTCGGCTGCGAGCCGATAGACGAGGATCCCGGGTCCGCTCGCCGATGCGCCCGAGCGGAAGCGCGCGGCCACGGCCGCGTGCTCGTCCAGGTATCGATAGAACGCGCAGGGTTCCGCGTAGCGAACCGGGTCGGCCTCGAACCGTCCGCGCACCGCGTCGGTGGTGATGACGTAGTCGACGCCGGCGAGGAGTCGCGTGTCGTAGAGCACGCGGTTGAAGTCGGAGGCGTGCTCGAACACGGCGAGGTCCACGGCCGGCCCCGAAGGCGGGCGCACGCTCACGATGCACGTGCCCGCGACGAGCACGGGGAGCTGCACCGCCGACCACCACGGTCGCGCCTCGTAGCGTGCGCGCAGCGCCGGGCTCACCTGGTCGAGGAACGGCAGGTCGTCGGCGTCGAGCGCCTGGCGCCGGGTGCGGAGCAACGGCCCGTAGGGCTCCATCACCAGCAGCTCATCGCGCGAGATGTGCTCCGCGATCCAGTGTCGCGCCTGCGCCTCGGTGGTCGTGGCCGCCGTGCGCGCCGTGGCCCACGCGCGCGCCGCCACGGGCAGCGTCGCGGCGAGGACGAGCACGGCGAGCGCCGGGACACGCGCCCGCGCCGGGACGAGCGACGCCGCCCACAGCGCGGCCAGCGCGGCGAGCACGCACGCGGGCGGGATCACGCCGAGCAGGTAGCGCTCGAAGCGGAGCGGCGAGATGAGTACGGGCGCCAGGAATGCGAGCCCGGTGATCGCCACGAGGATCGATGCCCGATCGCGCGGCCGGGCGAGCGCCAGCGCGAGCCCCACGAGTGCCAGCGCCGACGCCACCGGCCCCAGGTCGCGCGCGAGCGCACCGAGCGTGTGCCCGCCGCTCGGGCCGGAAGTCGCACCCAGCAGGCCCTCGCTCGCGAGCACGCGCCCGAAGCCGACGTCGCGCAGGAACGTGGCGCGATCGATGAGCACGTACGGACTGGTGAGCAGGAACACGAGCACCACCATTCCGAGCGCGAGCGCGAACCGCGACAGACCTCCGCGCACCCCGTGCGCGGCGAAGAGCGTCCACGCGAGCGGGGCCAGCAGCACGAGCGCCGGGTACTTGGCGCCGATCGCGAGCCCCGTCCACACCGCCATCGCCCAGGGCTGAGTCGAGCCGCGATGGACCTGCATGCGGTCGAGGGCGGCGAGCGAGAGGGCCAGCATCACCGGATCGGTGAAGATGGCGCTCGAGGTGGTGATGAGGATGGGCGAGAGCGCGGCCAGGAGCGCGCCGATCGCGCCCACGCCGGGCTGGATGCGCTCGCCGATCCGGAACGTGAGCCACACGCTCACCGCGTCGGCGGCAACGTCGAGCGCTCGCGCCAGCAGCACCATCGGCGAGGGGTCCAGGCCCACGGCGAGCAGGTAGTCCACGGGGCCGTGGAACGCGCCGGTCCAGGTGCCGACCAGCGCGTGCGCGCGCTGGAGCAGCAGGTGCAGGTAGAGCGTGAGCGAGGGATAGAGGAAATGGTGCGGGTTCCAGTCGATGTGCCCGCCGTGATGCGACCACATCGCCAGCGCCCAGCGGAACGGTGCCGCCTCCTCGACGAACTCCGGCAGCCCGTTCGCGATCCGCGACGCCCGCAGTGCGACCGCCAGCGCGACGAGGGCGAAGGCGACCGGCGCGGCGGGCAGCCGCGGTGCTCTCAATCCGCCGCCTTACGGCCGAACGCTGGGTCGATCGCGAGGCGCGAGGCGACGAGGAAGCTCGGGATCGTGGCGAGGATCACGACGACGAAGAAGTGCTTGTAGCCGATGTGATCCTGCAGCCACCCGCTCCACATGCCCGGGAGCATCATGCCCATGGCCATGAACCCGGTGCAGATCGCGTAGTGAGCCGTCTGGTGGGCGCCGCGCGAGATGTAGATCATGTACAGCAGCATGGCGGTGAAGCCGAAGCCGTAGCCGAACTGCTCCAGGACCACGCACGCCTGGATGAGCCACACGTTCGCGGGCTGGGTGTAGGCGAGGTAGATGAACACCGCGTCGGGCACGTGGATGGCGATCATCATCGGCCACAGCCAGCGCCGGAGGCCGTCCCGTGCGGCGACCAGCCCGCCGGCGATGCCGCCGAGCGTGAGTGCCAGGATGCCGAACGTGCCGTAGACCACACCCACCTGCACCGTCGACAGCGCCAGCCCGCCCTGATCGCGCCCGTCGAGCAGGAACGGCGCCACCATCTTCACGAGCTGCGCCTCGCCCAGCCGATAGAGGAGCAGGAAGCCGACCATCGCCACGATCCCCGGCCGTCCAAAGAACGAGCCGAACGTCTTCAGGAACTCGCGCACGAACTCGGGGATGCGATGCACCTCGCCCGGCTTGTCGGCGCTGGCGCGGGGCAGCGCCCACGCGTGCCACAGCCCGAAGAGGAGGAACAGCCCGGCGAGCCCGGCCATGGCGACCGTCCACGCGTGCGGCTTGCTGCCGGTCTGCTTCTCGAGCACGCCGGCGAGTGCGACGATCAGGCCCTGGCCGAAGATCAGGGCGCCGCGGTAGAACGTGTTGCGCACGCCGACGAAGAACGCCTGCTCCTGGGACGTGGTCGCGAGCATGTAGAGCCCGTCGGCCGCGATGTCGTGCGTGGCCGAGGCGAACGCCATCAGCCAGAACACCGCCAGCGTCCACTGGAACATCGACGGCATCGGGACGGTGAGCGCCACGCCCGCGAGCCCGGCGCCGATCAGGAGCTGCATCACCCACACCCAGCGCCGGCGCGTGCCGAGCAGGTCCACGACCGGCGACCAGAACGGTTTGATCACCCAGGGCAGGTAGAGCCAGCTCGTGTAGAGCGCGATGTCGGTGTTGGAGATGCCGAAGCTCTTGTACATGATGACCGAGACGCTCATCACGACCGTGTACGGGAGGCCCTCGGCGAGATAGAGCGAGGGGATCCACGCCCACGGCGAGCGACGGCGCGGGCGCGCGTCAGGAGTCGGCTCGGGTTCGGACATCTGGCGGGCTTCTAGCATCGTCACACCTCCCTGCATCCCTGCCCGGGGCGTGCGTCGGCTTTCGTGTAGCACGCGGGCGGGGGGCGCGGCAAACCTCGTCCAGTTGTCGGCAACTCGAGCTCCCCACACAATCGCCATCATGCCCGTCTCCGTCGTCGCTCCCCCCGGCCTTTCCGGCCTCTCCAGGCCGCTCCGCGCGCTGGTCGCCGCCGTGCTGCGCGGCGAGCGCCGCCGGCTCGCGGAGGTGGGCATCGTGCTCGCCGACGACGCGCGGCTCCGGGCGCTGAACCGTGAGTGGCGCGGCATCGACCGCGCCACCGACGTCATCAGCTTCGCCTACGACGAGGCGGAGCCGGACGCCGCCTCGAGGCCCGTGCGCGGCGACCTCGTGGTGTCGCTCGACCGCGTGCGCGCACAGGCGCGGCGCTACCGGGTCACACCCGGCGCCGAGCTCGCGCGCCTCGTCATGCACGGCACGCTCCACCTCTGCGGGCACGATCACGCACGGCCGGCGGAGCGCTCGGCGATGCGAGCGCGCGAGACGAACGCGCTTCGCGGCGCGCGCGCGCTCGTGCGCGCGCTCGACCGCGCGCTCGCGCCGTCCGCACAGGCCCGCCGCGCGTGACGGGACCGAACCTCCAAGTTAGAGTGCGCGCCATATGAATCCCACCATGGCCAAGCCCCCTCGCCAATCGTTCTTCGGCCGCGTGCGCGCCTGGTTCATCACCGGCGTGGTCGTGATCGCGCCCACGGCGGTCACGTTCTGGGTGCTGTTTCGACTCTTGAACTGGGTCGACAACCTGCTCGGGCGCTACCTGAGATTCGCCGCGCTCGAGTACCAGCGCATCCCGGGCTTGGGGCTCGTCGCGACGCTGCTCGTGCTGCTGATCGTGGGCTTCCTCGCCACCGTGCTGGGCCAGGGCCCGCTCGCGCGCATGTGGGACCGGCTGCTGCTGCGCATCCCCGGCGTGGGGATCGTCTACGGCTCCACCAAGTCGCTCGGCGAGGCGTTCCTGAACCAGCGCGAGGAGACGTTCCGCAAGGTGGTGCTCGTGCAGTGGCCGCACCCGGGCATCTGGCGCGTGGGCTTCCTCACCGGCCACGTCGACCCGTCGCTCAAGGCGAAGCTCGGCCAGGACGTCTCGTGCGTGTTCGTGCCGCACACGCCGAACCCGGCCTCGGGGTTCGTGCACTACGTGCCCAAGAAGGATCTCGTCGAGCTGGACTGGGCGGTCGAGGACGGGCTCAAGGTGATCGTCTCGGGCGGCGTGGTGCAGCCGGGCATGGAAGTCCCCGCGGAGCTGCCGGCGCCGCGCTGAGCCCAGCCCTCGCTGGTCTACACTGTTCGCCCCGCGCACCCGCCCCAGGGGTCCCGTCCCACCATGGCCATCGTCACCACCGAAGGCATCGTCCTGAAGACCCACGCGCTCGGCGACACGAGCCGGATCGTGACGGTCTATACGCGTGAACATGGCCTGAGAAAGCTCGTGGCCAAGGGCGCGAGGAAGACGCCGAGCCGGTTCGGCTACGCGCTCGAGCCGCTGTCGCGCTCGCAGCTCGTCTTCTATCTCAAGCCCGACCGCGACCTGCACCTGCTCTCTCGCGCCGAGGTGGTGGACGCGCTCGGCTCGCGCATCGCCGATCTCTCCCGGCTCGCGCACGCGCAGGCGGCGCTCGAGTTGGTCGACCGCCTGGTCTGGGGTGAGGAGCCGCACGAGCGGCTCTACGCGCTGCTGGTGCAGGCGCTGGACGGCTGCTCCCGCGCGCCGCTCGCGGCGCTGCCCGCGGTGACGCTGGCGTTCCAGCTCCAGCTGGCGAGCGAGCTGGGCTACCGACCGCGGCTGGACCAGTGCGCCGTGGACGGCCGCCCGGTCTCGCAGCGACGCGTGTTCTCACCCGCACGGGGCGGCCTGCTCTGCGACACGTGCGCGGCGCGCGAGGGCGGCGTCGTGGTGCTCTCCGCCGAGGCGCTCGGCTCGCTCGCGCTGCTCCTGTCGCGGCCGCTGCTCGAGGCCGGCGACTATGTCGAGCTGCCGCGCGCGGGCGAGCTGCTGCGCGTCATCGAGGACTTCTTCCGCACCCACTTCCAGCGCTTCCAGGGCCTGCGCTCGCTCGAGGTGCTGCGCGGGATCGAGACCGGCGCGCCGGGGGGTGAAGCGCAGGATTGAGCTGTCGGGCCCGGCGGTCCGGGGTCTATCCTTGAAGACGCCATGAGAACCGCACCAACGGCGGCCGCGTTCGCCATGGTGGCGCTGGCGCTCGCGCTCGGCACGGGCTGCGAGCTCGCCAATCAGCCCACGTACGATGGCATCGTCGTCCACGACGCCGAGGTCTTCGGCGACACGGTGCGCATCGCGTTCAGCGTCGACGAACCGCAGACTCACTGGAGCTGGTACGTGGACCTCGACACCGACCAGGCGCTCGACGCGAGCGGCAAGAAGACGGGCTACGGGAGCTTCGGGCTGGAGTTCGAGATCGACAGCCGCGACCAGCTCGGTGACAGCGTGGCGATCCGTCCCTCGAGCGGTCCGGCCGACACCTCGAGGGGCGCGCGCGGGTGGCCGGTCCCGGTGGGCTTCGCGAAGCTCGAGCCCTCGAAATGGATCGCGCTGCGTTTCCCGGCCTCGTTGCTCGCCGACGATGGGATCCTCACGTTCCGCATCTCGGCGTGGGAGGGCGGCGACTTCGGGTTCTACGAGGACCTCGTCGACTCGACGCACGTGCGGCCGCCCGCGGCGCAAGCCCTGTTGACGTCGAACGGGGCACGCGCCCGGGGCCTCCTCCGCCGACCGAGATAGCGCCACCGCCCCGCGACTGGCGAGGCGCGCGCGCGCCGCATACACTCGCGCGCTCTTTCCCCCCGCACGCCACCGGAGCGGCTGCCCGCCATGCCCGCCAACGAACCAAGACGTTCGCTCCAGCACATGATCCTCGCGCTCGAGCAGTTCTGGGCCGAGCGCGGGTGCGTGATCCAGCAGCCCTACCCCTCCGAGGTTGGCGCGGGCACGTTCAACCCCGCCACGTTCCTGCGCTCGCTCGGGCCGGAGCCGTGGCGCGTCGGCTACGTGGAGCCGTCCCGCCGTCCGAAAGACGGCCGCTACGGCGAGAACCCGAACCGCTTCCAGCAGTTCTTCCAGTACCAGGTGCTGCTGAAGCCCGCGCCGGCCGACGTCGTGGACGCCTACTTCCAGTCGCTCGCGGCCATGGGCCTGGATCCCTTGAAGCACGACCTGCGGCTGGTCGAGGACGACTGGGAGAGCCCGACGCTCGGGGCCGCGGGCCTCGGCTGGCAGGTGTGGTGCGATGGCACCGAGATCTCGCAGTTCACCTACTTCCAGCAGTGCGGCGGGCTCGAGCTGCCGGTCGTCTCCGCCGAGCTCACGTACGGGCTCGACCGGATCGGCATGATGCTCCAGGGCACCGACCGGGTGCAGGACCTGCACTGGGCGCCGGGCGTGACCTGGGGCGACCTGTGGCTGCGGAACGAGTGGGAGTGGTCGACCTACAACTTCGAGCAGGCGCCGGTCGCCGAGCTGTTCGAGATGTTCAAGATCTGGGAGGCCGAGGCGGCGCGGCTCCTGGAGCTGAAGCTCGTGAACCCGGGCTACGACGCCGTCATCAAGTGCTCGCATGTCTTCAACCTGCTCGATGCGCGCGGCGCGATCTCGGTGAGCGAGCGCGTGGGCTACATCGGCCGCGTGCGCAAGCTGGCGCGGCGCGCGGCGCAGGCGTACGCCGACCTGCGCGGCGAGCTGGGCTACCCGCTCATCAAGGACGAGGCCGAGCGCGCGCGCTGGCTCCAGTGGCGCGACGAGGCCGCGGCGAAGGCGGCGGGGAAGGCGAAGCCGGCGAAGGACGGCGCGGCGAGGAAGGCCGCGGAAGCGCCGGCGAATGAGGAGGCGCGCCGGTGAGCGCGCGCGAGCTGCTGTTCGAGATCGGCGTCGAGGAGCTGCCCGCGGGCTACGCGCCGCCGGCGCTCGAGCAGCTGGAGCGCGGCGTGCGCGCGGGGC